>Ga0075430_100000891_pt1 | contig 23423 bp, 16 predicted proteins | sample RhiMetdeltSRZDD4_FD_75294 | JGI IMG/M metagenome (GOLD analysis project Ga0075430, IMG submission 75294) | Populus rhizosphere microbial communities from Tennessee, USA - Rhizosphere MetaG P. deltoides SRZDD4 | ecosystem: Host-associated > Plants > Roots > Rhizosphere > Soil | place: USA... | reverse complement strand
CATCCGGGAATGGCGAACGAATTCGAAGCGCGGCTCGAGGAGCTGGAGGGGGAGTGATGCACGCGACGGCGAAAATGACGTTGGCGCTCGTGGTGCTGGCCGGTGCGGCCGGCGCGAGCACCGCCAGCGCGCAGGGAATCGGACCGAGCCAGCTTCCACGGGTTGGGGATCGCGTCAGGATCGTTGCACCATCACTTCGCGACGACCGGTTTGTCGGACGAGTCGAAGGGCTGCCGCGGGACTCCATTCTCCTGGACACGGCAGGCGTTCGCCGCCGGCTTGGCTTCGAGATGGGACCCGTGCTCGTGTCCGAGTTCAGGCGCGTCACGATCCCGACGAACGCGATTCAGTCGATCGACATCAGCGCCGGCCGGACGCATCGGCGCTCGACCGTCAAAGGCGCGATCATCGGCGCCCTCGCAGGCGGCGCGCTCTTCGGCGCGACGAACCTGCCCGAGATCAACCCGACCTTCTCCGACTTCATGGACGGCGCGGCAGTCGGACTTGCGGTCGGCGCGGTTGCCGGTGGCGTCGTCGGCTTCTTGTTAGGCGGCGAGAAGTGGCGGTCGTTCTACCGCGCCGGCGTTCTGCCGCCCTGACGCTCTACCGCGACGGTCGTGTCGCGCTCCCAGGCGGTGTCGCGGTCAGCGTATCGCCCGCGTCGATCGCCGGAGCCAACGCGGCCACCGTGTAACGGCTCCCGGGATTCCAGAGCATCCAGCTCTTCACGCCATTCGCATAGCCGGCGCGAATCTGCGCGCGGACCTCGGCCGCGCCGTAGCGCGGCGGGCCAAGGGTGAAGTCCTGATACCACGGCACGACCGAGGCGGCGCCCGTGATCCCGGCCGTGCGCCGTGCCGCGTCCTTCAGGGCCCGATCGATCGTCGCGTACGGCGCCGCGTTAGGGTTCGAGAGCTTGTACGTGCCGGGGGCGAAGTGCGACGGGTAGACCATCGGCAATACGACGTCCGCCTGGTCCATGAACAATTCCCACTGCTGCCCGATCCCCATGTCCGTGGTGTCCGTCGCCGTGAGCCCGAACACGTCGATCGTGAGCGGAACTCGAGTGTCGCGTAGTGCCTGACGCGTGAATCCCAGCTGCTCGCGGATGACCTGTGCGCGAATGCGGCCGTTCGCCAGCGGGAACACCGCTTCGCGAACGAGACGCTTCTCGTCCGGGAAGCGGACATAGTCGAGTTGGATCTCGCTGAAGCCGAGGTTCACGGCCTCCCTGGCGAGATCGACCGCGTATTGCCACACCTCCCGCTGGTGCGGGTCGAGCCACGGCTTTCCGTTCTTGTCGAGCCACGGGGTTGATGGGTCCGCTCGGCGTTTGATCGACCACCCGAGCTTCGTCTCGGCGAGCAGCGGGTCCTTCGCCACGACGATGCGCGCGATCGGGTAGATGCCATACAGCCGCATCGTGTCGAGGACCGCACGCACGCGGCGATGCGAGACAGGCATCGTCGTGTCGGCCGAGATCTCACGCGCGAGCGGAACGTTCGACCGGTAGAGCACGAGCCCGCGATCATCCTTCACGTCGATGACGAGCGCGTTCACTTCCGTTCGCTTCGCCACCTCGATCAACTCCCACATGCGCTGCCCGCGCACCGCCCAGCGGTTGACGTAGAGCCCGCGCACCACGCGCGGTGTCGGGACGATCGGTTGCGGCGGTCGCGCGACCGAATCGGGAACCTGTGAGGGCGCGCGCGCAGGCGTTGGCTCGGCCTTGGGCGCAGCGGCGACCGGCGGCGTGTCGTCCGTCCGAGTCTCTGCGCGCGCCCCGCACGCGCTCGCGACGATAGCCAGGCCGATGCGGCACAGACGGCGCGCCGGGGCAGCGACCGGCCAACGAGCGATGCAGCGAGTCATGGTCTGGCCAATGTATCGACGCGGGGGAAGCGAGGGCACCACCTGCGTCGTACTAACGATCTGCACACGCGTCAGGCAATCCGAACCGCCGACGGCGGCGTACACGTGACGACGGTCACGACCAAACGTCCGGCGACATTCGCGCTGACCGGCCGGCAGCGAGCGAGTCGCACGTCCCTCGATCTCTACACGCGCTCACGCGCGGGAGGATCCATGTTGCGTCAACGCTCGTTCGGGAAGCGGTGGCGACTCGCGGCCGGCACTCTGTTGACAGTGAGTGCGGTGTCGATCGCTTTCCGCGCTTCCGTCGCCTCGGATCACCAGGACACGCCTGAAGTGGAGCTGCATCCCCGGCTCGACATCAACGACGTGTACGCGTTCCCCGGTACCACCGCCGATCGCATCGCACTCGTGCTGACGACGTCGTCTCCCATCACGCCCGGAACACCAGCGGCATTCGACACTGACATTCTCTACCAGATCAAAGTCGACAACACCGGCGATGCGGTAGAGGACGTCGTGCTGCAGTTCACGTTCGATGGGGAGGGCGCGGGCCAGCAGGTGACGATGCGCGGCCCGGTCGCGCCGGCCCAGACCGGCCGTCTCACTGCAGTCTCGTCGTCCAGCCCGACGCTCACGGGCGCAACGAACGCGGTCCTCGGTTCGCCAACCGCCATCCATCTCTTCGCCGGACTCCGCGACGATCCGTTCTACATCGACCTCGAGCAATTCTTCCGGATCATTCCGGACCGAGGGCCGGTTCAGGGCCCGCTGTCGAAGATCGGGCCGGCGCCCGAGGCGAGCGCGTTCCGGAGCCCGGGGATCGACTTCCTCCGCCGCTTCAACACACTCGGCATCGTCGTCGAGCTCCCGGAGTCACTGCTGCTTCCGGCGGGCGCGGGTGGCGATCCCAAGCTCGGCATCTGGGCAACGACGAGCCGCTGATCGCATCAGCCTAACGCACACAGGAGCTTACCATGACCCTCCGTACTTCCCTCCACCGGGCCGCGGTCGCCCTCGCCGTCGTCGCGACCGTTGCGACGACCGCCTGTAGCGATGAGCGCGCCGATGCCAGGAACGCCATCACGGCGGTGGCCGCCGCTGACTCGCGAGCGAATCGCACGTACACGCAGCGTGAGCGACTCGGCAACCCGCTCGTGAGCGAGGTGATGATCCGCAAGGCGCAGCACCACGCGCACAACACCGGCCTGCCGAGCACCGATGCGGCGGAGTTCACCGACGATCTCACGGGGTTCGTCACCGACGTTGCCGGGCGTGATGCCGGCTACGCCAGCGCCATCGCCGGGGCGCTGCTGCCGGACATGCTCGTGACGTACCCACGACGCGATAACGTCGATCCGGGGACGCAGGTCTTCTGGCTGAGCTGGGTGTTCGGCGGCTACGGCGGCCGGCGCCTCACCGACGACGTCGTCGACATCGGGCTCGGCGCGATCTTCGGAACCCTGCTCGGCAACACGAACGGCGTGACGCCGGGCCTAACGACGGACAACGTCGGGGCAAATGACGTCGCGTTTCTGGGGACGTTCCCTTACCTGGCCGCGGGCCATTAGAACTCCACGACCGACGTATTGAACGCGCTGGGTACTGTTAGCTGGGACTGGTTGCTGCGGGGGAACGACCTCGGGAAGCAAAGCGTCCCGAGGCCACTCACCCCGCAGCAACCAGTTCCCGTCAACAGTTACCAGCGATAGCCGGGTTAGTCTCGCACCTGCTTGGCAGCTTCCAGAACGTGTCCGATGTCTCGAGAGAGCGCGCGGGCCTCCTGCGTCGCCGACGACACGTCGTCGATCGACGACTGAACGCCGGCGTTGCGCAACGCGATGAGGTCGAGGCGAATGTTCTGCAGCATGAGCGACGCGCTGTCGAGCTGTGCCACCAATCCTTCCCGGCGGCCCCGGAGATCGTCGAGCGTCGCACGCTGACGGCGCAGCAACGTCAGCTTCTTCTCGCGCTCGTTCGTCTCGGGCTCCGCCGTCGCGGCGGCGATGCGGTCGTCGATCCGCGCGATCGTCTCGGGAGTCACGTCGTCGTCGATCCGATGCAGCGCCACCGCCAGCCCGGCAACTCGATCGACGAGCGAGTCGACCGTTGGACTCACGTCGGGAATCATCTCCCGGTCGGTCTTCGGCAACTTCGCGATCGCGTCGACGATCGACGCCTGATCCTCTACGGCGCGCCGCACGTTCGCCCCGTGCGGGCCGTGGAGCACCTCGGCGGGCACGAGCGACGCCGCACGGTTGGCGATTCGCTGAGCGGCCATGTGGGCGGCGGACGCACCTAACGCCGGTGTCCCCCCATGCGGCGGGATCCCGGCAGTCGCAGGAAGGCGTGCATCCTTGCCGAACACGTCGCGCATCCGAACGCCCTCGGCCCAGAGCGCGCCGCCGCGCCGGAGGACCGAGAGCGACATGAATGCGGCGGGGACCAGGAACCACGGGACGAACGGCGAGGTGACCATATTGATCCCCGCCAGTACGGCGGCGCTCGTACCCACGCGCGCGACGTGCATGCGGAACGCACGGATCCGGTACTCGACGGGCGGCTCGTGCGCCGGATCACCGCCCCCGCGCCGGGCAAGCTCCGCATGCGCCTTCGCCTGCTCGCGCATCTGATGCCGCAGGACTCGGCGCTGGTCGCGGTCGAACGCACGTTGTTGGTGTCGAACGTCGCCCCAGGAGCTCGGCATCCAGGCCGGAATCGGAGGGAGGGACGGCGGATTTGCCTGAGCCGGTGGCGGCATCCACGCCGGCAGCCGCCCCTGAGGCGGCTGTGCGCCGGCCGGCGGGGCGTGCGGCGGCGAGTCCGCGTTCGGCCGCGGCGCATTTCGGATCGCTTCGTGGACCGACGCCGGCTGGGCCGACCACGGGGCGCGCTCGGCGCCGGGGTTCGGCCGACTCGTTGGGGGTGGCGCGCTGGCGGGCGATGCAGCGGAACGAACCTCCGGGCGTGACCTCGGGGAATCGTCGCTCAAGGCGTCGCGGAATGCCGCCGCGTTAGGCCAACGACCGTCGGGCTGCTTCTCCATCGCCCGCTCGATGCCATGCTCGAGGCCCCGTGGAACGTCCGGCCGCAGCTCGCGGATCGGCCGCGCGTGGTCGCTGATGTGCTTCATCAGCATCGACGGCGTATTGGTCGCAGAGAACGGCAGCTCGCCCGTCAGCATCTGGTACCCGACGACGCCTAACGAATAGAGATCGCTCCGTCCGTCGATCTCCCGCTCACCCATCGCCTGCTCCGGACTCATGTACGCGGGCGTGCCCACGGCGACACCCGTAACGGTGAGCCGCGAATCCCCCTCCGCCGCACGCGCGATGCCGAAGTCGGAGACGACCGTGCGGCCGGTGACCCGATCGAGCAGGATGTTGTCGGGCTTGATGTCGCGGTGAATGATCGACCGCGCGTGAGCGTACGCCAGCGCATCCGCAACGTCCTTGAGCACGCGACGCGCGAAGTCGATGGACACGTGCCGGTCGCGCTTGAGCTGCACCGCGAGGCTCTCGCCATCGATGAGCGCCATGACGAAGAAGACCAGGCCATCGACTTCGTCGACGCTGTAGATCGGCACGACGTTCGGATGACTGAGCTGCGCCGCGGTCTGAGCCTCGCGGAGAAACCGCGAGCGTACTTCGTCGCGAAAGGCCAGCTCCGGCGGGAGCAGCTTGATGGCGACGGAGCGTCGCAGGCGAACGTCGCGGGCGCGGAACACCACGCCCATCCCGCCGCGTCCGATTTCGTCCGCGATCTCGTACCGCTCGCCGATCGCTGCCGAGAGGCGCGAACGAAGCTCGTCAGGCATCGGACCGGCTCACCGCCGCGGGCGCCGTCACTCGAGCGGCGGTCACGACGTCCGCCGGTTGACGACTCCCGAATCGCGAAGGCCGAGCTTGCGCATCTCCTCCGCGACGTACACGGCGTTGTCGACTTCCTGGGCAAGCGACATCGCGCGCTCGGCGAGCTGCGTGACCTGCTGGAAGCTCTGCCCGCCCGTTTTCAGCTTGAGCACGTCGTAGCGCATGTTCTCGAGGGCAAGCGCGCAGTTCTCGAACCGAGCGCTCTGCGCCTCGCGACGCTTTCGCAGATCGCCGAGCGCCTGACGCTTGCGCTTGAGGAACGTCAGGCGACGCAGTCGATCTTCGCTCTGTCCATCGAACGGGTTCGCGGCGGCCTCGAGCGTCTCGATCTCCGTCTCGACCTTCTCACCATCCTCGGCGGAGAATCCGCGATCCAGCTCGGTGAGGTCGACCGACAGGAGCTCGATTCGCCGGTACAGCGCATCCGCCGTCGCCGGCACCTCCTGGACCTGCTCGCGCTCGCGCTTCGGAAGCGTCTCGATGAGCTGCAGGATCGCGTCGCGATTCCGGCTCGCGTCGCGCACCTTCGCCGCGTACGCAGGCGACAGGCGCGCAACGCTCGCGGCCGGAAGCTCCGATGTCGGCAACGTCGACGCGGACCGTGACCCGCCGACATCGCCAAAGAGCCGGCGGTTCGATTTCCTCGCCCTGAGGCGATCGCGCTCGAGCACTTCGGCGCGCTTGTTCTTGTCGAAAAGCGCGCGAAAGTCGTCGATCGTTTCCGCAACGACGTCGAAGAAGAGCCGGTCCTTCGGCTGCTTGAAGACGTCGCGCCAATCGAGGTTGTCGGTCCACAGCTTCGCGTACTGGTAGGCGAGATACACCGACCAGATGCCGACAATGCCCATCAGGTTCAGCACGCCGAAGATCGCCAACACCGTCACCACCGCGCTGACGGCGAAGAACGGAGCGAGTTTCTGGCGGAACTGCCTGACACGCGGGTCGTTCCAGCGCGCCCAGTCTTCTGCCGTGGGTGCGTAGGGATCGGTGTCGTCCAGAGCGACGGAGCGCGAGTCGCGCATGGACGCGGACGGCATGTGCGCGAGGCGATTCGGCTCGCGAAGACGCGGGTCGGGAGCCGGCAGCTCGGGAACGTTACCGGTGTCGAGAGCGACGACGAGCGCGTCGGCCGAGGGGAACCGATTCGCCGGTTCCTTCTCGAGCAGCATCATCACCGCGCGCGCCAGATCCGGTGGCGCATCGGGGCGATGCACGTCCACCGACGTCGGGCGCTCGCTGATCTGCTTCACCAGCAGCGCCGGCGTGCTCGGCGCGTTGAACGGCAGCTCCCCCGCGAGCATCTGATACCCGACGACGCCAAGCGCGTAGAGATCGGCGCGGCCGTCGATCTCTCGCTCGCCCATGGACTGCTCTGGCGACATGTAGGCCGGCGTTCCGATGGCCATGCCGGTGGCCGTCAGCCGCGAGTCCGACCCTTCGCTCACCGCGCGCGCGATGCCGAAGTCGGTCACCATCACTCGGTTGTCATCGTCACCGCAGAGCAGGATGTTGTCCGGCTTGATGTCGCGGTGCACGACGCCGCGCTCGTGGGCATAGGCGAGGGCTTCGGCCGTCTCCTTCATAATTCGCCGAGTTTCGTCCGCAGACAGGCGGCCCGCCGAGTGCAAGCGCGCCGCGAGATTCTCGCCCGGGACGAACGCCATGACGAAGTACACGAGACCATCGCGCTCGTCGACGCTGTAGATCGGAACGATGTTCGGATGGCTGAGCTGCGCGGCGGTCTCGGCTTCCTTGAGGAAGCGCGACCGGATCTCGCCCCGGAATGCCAGCTCGGGCGGGAGGAGCTTGACGGCGACGTGACGCTTCAGACGCTTGTCTTTCGCCTTGTAGACGATCCCCATGCCGCCACGTCCGATCTCACGGTCGAGCTCATAGTTGGAGCTGAGGACGCGCTCGACATGCGCGCGCAGCTCAGCGTCCGAGGACGAGACGACGGGATCCGGCACCGAGTTTATCCGTTTGTGGGAGGGGCGAGAGGAGTAGTGTAGCACCGCGACGGACATCTGAAAAGACGAGTGAGGCGTTGTCCTGACGCGGGATGCGTAACCGCGACACAAGCTTACGAGTGCTTCGCGATTCGTCAGCCTTCAGCCATCGGCCATCAGCCATCAGCTCGATTCCCGATTCGCGATTCCCGATTCCCGCTTCGTCGACGGCTGCCGAAATGCGCTCTTCCCCTACGACAACCCGGCCGGGGAAAGTTGCAATACCCGCCAGGTTGGCGTAACTCACGTGCGCGATCCGTGCACTAAGCCGACCAAACTGCGCGGGCGCAGCCCGCGCTTCGTTCCACGAGCGCGCACTGGTTCACGGCATGCCGTGGAATGGAGTGTGCGACGCACACCCGGCCCGCCGGACGCGGGACGATCTTCAGCACAGGTATGTAAGAATGGCTCAACGCCAGACACTTCCGGTCCTCCCGCTCCGCGGGACCGTGATCTTTCCGGGGCTGACGGCTCCGATCGCGGCCGGACGACCGGGCACGTTGCGGGCGATCGAAGCGGCGCTGAAAGGTGATCGCCTCGTCTTCGCGGTTGCGCAGCGTGACAATACGGACGAGCCGACGCCGGACATTCTCTACTCGATGGGCGTGATCGCCAGAATCGGTCAGATTCAGCGCGGCCTGGGCGGCGTGCAGCTCCTGCTCCAGGGCGAGCAGCGCGCGACCTCGCTTCAGTACTCGACCTCCGAGGGCTACCTCACATCTGTCGTGATGCCCGTGGAGGAGATGAACCCGCTCAACGAGAACGACTCTGCATTCGAGGCGCTCCACAAGGAGATTCGCGAACGGGCCGCCGAGCTCGGCGAACGACGCGGTCTCCCTGAGGAGGTCGTTCATCAGGTGCTCGACTCGGTCACGGATCCGGGCCGCTTCGCCGACCTCGTCGCCGGCTACATCGAGCTGCCGGTGGCCGAGAAGCAGGGGCTGCTCGAAACGCTTTCCGTCGAAGAGCGGCTCCGTCGCGTTCTCGTGCACGTCCAGCGACAGATCGGATTGCTCGAGGCGCAGGAAGAGATCAAATCGCAAGTGCAGGAAGAGCTCGGCGAGCGCCAGCGTGAGATGTATCTGCGCGAGCAGCTCAAGGCCATCCAGAAGGAGCTCGGCGACGACGATCAGGCAAAGGAAGTGAGTGAGCTTCGCGAGAAGCTCATGAAGCTCAGCCTGCCGAAGGAAGCGCGCGCCGAGGTGGAGCGGGAGCTCGGACGACTCGAGCGCTCCGGACGCGAATCGATGGAAGCGCAAGTGATCCGCACGTATCTCGAGTGGATCGCCGAGCTGCCGTGGGGCACGCGCTCGGACGATCAGCTCGACCTGCGTCATGCCACGGAGATCCTCGACGAGGATCATTACGGGCTGCAGGACGTGAAGGATCGCGTGCTCGAGTTCCTCGCCGTGCGCCAGCTTCGCGCGCAGCAGCTTGCCGAAGAGGTGGAGAAGACCGGCGAGCTCCCGGCGTCGAAGATCAAACCGGCGAAAGAGGATGCGACGCCGGCGCTCAACATCGTCGATGACGAGGACCGTCCCATCACCGACGCGAAGGAAGCGAAGTCCCGCGCGATGGCGAAGGGTCCCATCCTGCTGTTCGTCGGTCCGCCAGGCGTCGGCAAGACGTCCATCGCGAAGTCCATCGCTCGGGCGCTCGGTCGTGAGTACGTGCGCGTCGCCCTCGGTGGGGCGCGCGATGAGGCCGACATCCGCGGGCATCGTCGCACCTACGTCGGCGCGATGCCGGGTCGCATCATCCAGGGCATGAAGCAGGCGGGCACGAAGAACCCCGTCTTCCTGCTCGATGAGGTCGACAAGCTCGGCGTGTCGTTCCAGGGTGATCCCTCGAGCGCGTTGCTCGAGGTGCTCGACCCCGCGCAGAACGACAGCTTCACCGACCACTATCTCGGCATCCCGTTCGACCTGAGCGAGGTGCTCTTCATTGCGACGGCGAACTTCATCCAGAACATCCCCGGTCCGTTGCTCGACCGAATGGAGACGGTGGATTTCGCCGGCTACACCGAGCGCGAGAAGGCCGAGATCGCGAAGAAGTACCTGATCCCTCGCCAGCTCGAGGACGCGGGACTCGCCGACAAGAACGTGAGCTTCACCGACGACGCGGTGATGTCGGTCGTGTCGAGCTACACGCGCGAAAGCGGCGTTCGTCAGCTCGAGCGACAGATCGGCGCGGTGGCCCGCAAGGTCGCGCGACGCATCGCCGGCGGCGACAGCGGAATGATCGAGGACGGGACGATCTCCGCGGAGGAAGTCCGCGAGCTACTCGGCCGTCCGAAGGTCCATCCGGAGCGTGCGGCCGAGACGAACGAAGTCGGTATCGCGACCGGCATGTATTACACGCCCATGGGCGGTGACATCATGTTCGTCGAGGCGTCGATCCGCCGCTACTACGGTGGCACCGGGAACGTCGATCCGTCGACGCAGGTGGGTCCCGGCGGAGCCGTGTCGCTCATCCTGACGGGTCAGCTCGGCGACGTGATGAAGGAGTCGGCGCGGGCGGCATTCACGTACGCGACGAACAACGCGGCGAAGCTGGGGATTCCAAAGGATCGACTCGGTGCGATCGAAGCGCACATCCACGTGCCTGCCGGCGCGATTCCGAAGGATGGACCGTCAGCCGGCATCGCGATCGCGACCGCGCTCGTGTCGGAGATGTCCGACCGGCCGGTGCGGCGCGACGTAGCGATGACCGGCGAGATCACGCTCCGCGGTCGCGTGCTTCCGATCGGTGGACTCAAGGAGAAGGTGCTCGGCGCGCACCGCGCTGGCATCAAGACCATCGTTCTGCCAAAGGAGAACGAGGCCGACGTCGAGGACATCCCGGACGAAGTGCGCAGTCAGCTCGGCTTCCACGCGGTGGAAACGCTCGAGGAGGTCCTGAAGATCGCGCTGGTCCCGGACAAGGATGCCGAGTCCGCCGAGGAGAAGAAGGAAGCAATGGCAGCTGCATAACGACTACAGCCAGCGATCGCAAACGTCCCGGTAGAGCACCACTCTACCGGGACGTTTGTTTGGCTGGTAGCGGAATGCTCGAGCTGGTAGCCGGGTGACGCTGGTTGGAACCGCTGCGCGACGAACGACTGTCCCGACCGAGGGCGTCTGCGAAATCGGTGAAATCGGCTCGATCGGCGTGCGGTCTTGCTCCACTCCGCCTCCGTATGCGCCGATATCAGGAGAATAGAACAATACCTAACGCTGATTCGGCCGATGTCGCGGATTTCGCGGAAGCCCCGCGCGGCGTCCTCCGCGCGATGTCGACTCTCGCGGCTCAGAAAACGAGCGGACCGGGCTTGAACAGGTGCCAGCCGTTGACGCGCAAGGGGAGCGGCTCCGTCCCGGCGAGGAAGTACTCGGTGTACCGCCGGTCCGGCGGCGTCGTCGAATCCGCGAGCTGTCCGGTGACGCGATCGAGCTCCGCCACGATGAGCCCGTTAGGCGGCGTCCAGTCGCTCGGCGTCCGCGACGCGTAGAAGTCGGCCATCATCCGACCGAAGATCGGCGCCGCGAGGGTACCGCCGGCGGCGCCCGACGTGATCGTCTTCGGCTTGTCGAAGCCGAGCCACACGCCGGCGACGACGTCCGGCGTCATGCCAACGAACCACACATCGGTGTTGTCGTTCGTCGTACCGGTCTTCCCCGCCACCGGAATGCTTGCCGGCAGAAAGCGGCGCACCGACGTCGCCGTGCCGCGCTCGACGACCTCACGCATCATGTCGCGCACGATGAACGCGACCTTCGGGTCGATCACGGGACGAGGAGGCGCCGCCGGATTCGTGAAAACCGCCGTCCCTGCCCGGTCCTCGATCCGATAGATGAAGCGAGGGCGGACGTGCGCACCGAGGTTCGCGAACACCGTGTACGCGGCGACGAGATCCAGCGGCTGCAGCGCCGACGCGCCGATCGCGCTTGCCGGATACGGCGCCACTGGCGCATCGATCCCGAACCGCCGGGCCCAGGTCACGATCGTGTCCATGCCCACCTGCTCGGCGAGCTGCACCGCCACGACGTTGCGTGACTTCGCGAACGCGTCGCGCATGGTGATCGGACCGAGGAACTGGTTGTCCGAGTTATCAGGGCGATACACGCGACCGCGGTCGAGCGGGATGGCAATCGCCGTATCGGCGAGCATCGCGTTCGCCGTTAGGCTGTCGGCGATCGCGGCCGCGTAGACGATCGGCTTGAACGCAGATCCGGGCTGACGCATGCCGTCGATCACGCGATCGAACGACGACACCGCGTAGTCTCGTCCGCCTGCGATCGCCCGCACGTCACCCGTTGCCGGATCCATCGCGACGACCGCGCCCTGAAGGTAGTCCGTGCTTCCCTTCGGCCTGCTCGCGAACTTCGTGTGGCGATAACCGGGTGTCGCCTCGACCGCTTCGAGTCCCTCGACGAGCGCTGTGTTCGCCGACCGTTGGAGGTTCGGGTCGAGGCTCGTGTAGATCTTGTACCCGCCCGTACCAATCGCAACGCCTGCCCGCTCGGCCTGAATGCGCACGACATCCACGAAGTACGAGGCGTCGACCGCAAACCCGGCATTCGGGACGGTCGTGAGTGGTATGCGCTTCGCTGCCGCAGCCTGCGCTGGCGTGATGTACTTCTGCTCCGCCATGAGCGAGAGCACGAGGTTGCGGCGCTGCGTTACGCGCTGCGGCTGCTTGATCGGATCGTAGAGCGCCGGCCCTTTCGGGACCGACGCAAGCGTCGCCGCTTCGGCGAGCGTGAGTTGCGCCGCTGACTTCCCGAAGTAATGGCGCGCAGCCGACTCGATTCCGTGCCAGCCGTGGCCGAAGCTGATCTGGTTGAGGTACGCCTCGAGGATCTGCTCCTTCGAGTACCGCTTCTCCATCTCGCGCGCTGCCGCTTGCTCTCGAAGTTTGCGAGACAGGCTGCGGTCGGTCCGGTCGATGATGTCGGGATGCATGTTCCCGACGAGCTGCTGCGTGATCGTGCTCGCGCCGCGCGGATCGCCCGTCACCGCATCCTTGAGCGCACCCGCAATGCCGACGACGTCGACGCCGTCGTGCTGATAAAAGCGTTGGTCCTCGACGGCGACGAACGCCTGACCCACATATCGAGGTAGCGAGCGAATCGAGATGAGCGTCCGCTTCTGTCGCCCGATCTCGCCGATGAGCGACCCGTCACGCGCGAACACGAGCGACGACTGTGGGGGCTGGATGATCCGCCACGGCTCGACCTGGTCGCGCTCCTGAGCGCCGAGCGTTCGAGTCGAACCCAGGACGCAGATGACGCCCACGACGAGCAGCGCGGCCCAGCGCGCGAATAGGCGCGACCCCGCGTCAGGGCGAAGGTCTGGTCGATCGCTGTGAGTCCGGGTGGGCACGTCCCTCTCTCCAATCGGTCGGCTATGCGCCGTCACGCTATGTCTTTGTAACATACACCTGACCGTTCTGGACGTGTCCTCGCGAACCTGACGCTGACATTCGCTGTGACGACGATCACAGTCGGCATTCCGTGATCCGCCAGAACGTGGCACCTTTCCCCCATGCCTCCTACGCTCGACGTCGCGATCGTTCAGTTCCGGCCGCGGAAGGGCGACTACGCCTCGAATGTCGCCCGAATGGGCGCGCTGCTCGCTCAGGTCGATTCGTTGGCGCCACGCCCGTCGGTCGTGCAGTTCCCCGAAACCGCGGCGACTGGCTACTTCGTGGAAGGCGCGGTGAGAGACCTGGCCGTGACCGCTGGCACGATGGCGCGCGACCTCTCGGACGCCTATCGAAATTCGACAAACGCCCCGCGTGCGATCGACGTGGTGGTCGGCTTCTACGAGAAATGGCGCGACACACTGTACAACAGTGCCCTGTACGTGCGGCTCGGCGAGACCGAGCCGCAGATCCTGCACGTTCACCGAAAGAATTTCCTGCCGACGTACGGGCTCTTCGATGAAGAGCGGTTCGTCGAGCGTGGGCACGAGATGCGGGCGTTCGATACGCCGTGGGGTCGAGCCGCGATCCTCGTTTGCGAAGACGCCTGGCACAGCCTCTCGGGGACCGTCGCGGCACTCGATGATGCGCAGTTGATCTTCCTGTCGTCAGCGGCGCCGGCGCGCGGAGTCTGGCCGCGCGACGATGCGATCCCCGGCCCGGCATCGGTCGCGCGCTGGGAACGACTCGTTCGCGATATCGCCGAGGAGCACGGCGTGTTCGTGACGTTCGCGAACCTCGTCGGCAGCGAGGGTGGGAAGATGTTCCCGGGCGCATCGATGGTCATGGGACCGCGCGGGGATGTCCGCGTTCGCGCGCCGGTGTGGGATGAGGCGATCGTTACCGCCTCCATAGACCTTGGCGACCTAGCGCGCGCGCGGTCCGACACGCCGTTGCTCGCCGATCTTCGCACGGCGCTCCCTCATCTGCGCGAGCTGCTCGATGACCTCGACGGTGATCGGCCGCGAGCCGGCGTCGAGTGGGATCCGGCACCAATCCTCCAGGCTGAGCCCCACCCCATTGTCGTGCCCGACCGAGCGGCACGTGACGGCGGGTCGACGGATCGATCGAGCTCCAGACACGCGGCCAACGCCGAGAGCATCTGCGTCGTCACCGGCGGCGAAAGCGCGAGAGGTGCGCCACCGCCGCTCGAGGTCGATGCCCCACTCGTCGAGCGATGGCTCGTCGCGTTCATTCGCGATGAGATGCGTCGTCGCGGGTTCGACCGCGCCGTCGTTGGACTCTCCGGCGGCGTCGATTCCGCCGTCACGACGTACCTCGCGGCTCGCGCGCTCGGGCCGGAGAACGTCGTCGCGGTGCGGCTTCCTTATCGAACGTCCGATCCTGCGAGCCTCGACCACGCCCAGCTCGTCGTCGATGCACTCGGCGTCGAGTGTCGAACGATCGACATCACCGCGGCGGTCGACGGCTATCTGACGAACGAACCGGACGCGGATCCAGCCCGGCGCGGCAACGTGATGGCGCGCGTTCGGATGATCGCCCTGTTCGATCTTTCATCGCGCTATCGCGCGCTGCCGTTAGGGACCGGGAACAAGACGGAGCGGCTCTTCGGGTACTTCACGTGGCACGCCGATGACTCACCCCCTGTGAACCCGCTGGGTGACCTGTTCAAGAGCCAGGTGTGGGCGCTTGCGCGCCACCTGGGCGTGCCGGACGTGATCGTCACGAAGCCGGCATCTGCCGACCTGATCTCCGGTCAGACGGACGAAGGAGACTTCGGGATCAGCTACCAGCAGGCAGACCAGATCCTGAACTGGCTGCTCTCGGGGTACGGCCCTGACGAGCTCGTAACGCGAGGCTTCAGCAAGGACGAGGTCTCACTCGTCAGGCGGCGCCTCGAGAGCACCCACTGGAAGCGCCGCCTGCCGACGGTTGCCATGCTGAGCCCAACGGCAATTGGCGAATCGTACCTTCGCCCGGTCGACTACTGACCGCGCAATAGTTGGCTGCCGAGCCTAACGTGATGATGGTCGCAGTGGTATCTTCGCGTTCGGCTTGAGCTCGATCAGGATGATGCTCACCGGCTTCGGCGCGATCTTGCCGGCCGCGAATTTCGAGACGTCGATGGACGCAATGTCGTCCGGGCGGAGAGCGCCGATGCCCTCCGGCACGCCACGTCGATCGCCCGGTGCAGCGGTCTTGACGCGGAGGGGCGCCACGCGGGCGCCATCCCGAATGAGCACGGCTTCACGGTTTTCGGGCGTGAGCTCGGTAGCGCGCACGCGGAGCGCCGTTCGATCGCTGGACGGCGAGCCCGTGGCACTCGCGGCCGAAGCCGGCACACGCGCACCTTCAGCGGGCTGCGATGCTGTCAGCACGATGCCTGCTCCGGGCGACTTCACGATGTAGAGGATCGTCGGACCGCCGTCACCGCGCGCGACGTCCGGAAAGCGTTCGGCGACCGTCTTCTGCAGATACGCGATCCCGGTGTCCGCCGTGGCCGCGACGATCGTTCCGAACACGCGCGTGCTCGCGAGATCCTTTCCATCCGGGGCGAGCATCTCGGGCGACGGCATCTCGCACGCCACGACGGTGGCGGCCAGAACGACGACGGCGCCTAACGCCGCACGCATGCGGGGATAAGTCACACGGCCGGGGTGCATCGCGAGGATCCTCCGGGTGAGAGATGACGTGCGCGCGAAGAGAGCTGGCGCGAGCGGGGGACCGCCACGGACACGGCGCGAGCAGACATCGAGGAGCAGCGTGCCGTACGCACGGACGTCGCCGCCGCGCGAAAGCACGCGCGCGTCGCAATCGAGCTCCACCGCCAATCGCAAACGGCGCGTCAGCCACCACGCCATGACGTTCCACGGCATCAGCAGCGCAACCATCGCCGCTCCGTGAAGCAGCAGCGGGTCACGCGCGGCAATGTGCTGCCGCTCGTGCTCCAGCATGAGTGCGCGCTCCGCCGGCGACAGTCCGAGCGCCCACTCCGGAACGACGATCCGCGGACGAATCGTCCCGATCACCGCCGGTCCAACCGTCGCCGACACGAGGACGTCGTGGCCATCGACCGTCGCGACGCGCCATCCTCGCCGCCGCGATGCGAGCGACCACGTCCCGATTCCATACCCGGCGAGCGCCAGTGCCGCGACTGCCAGCCACGTCAGCGCGAGCGTCGAGTCGTACGAGGCAATGGCGGTCGTATCAGTGCGCTCAGCGACTTGAGCGAGCCGGGTCGCAATCCAGCCGTCTGTCGTCACAGCGCGAGGCGCTCCCGCCGCACCGCCACTCCGACCGACCGGCGGTGAGCTTCGCTCTCGCAGCGGCTCGAGCGCCGCCCACGCCGGAACAGCCGCAGAGGCGACGAGCGCCGTCACCCAGATCCCGCGGCGCTGGCGAAGCGTGCCGGCGCTCGCGCGTTCGAGAATGGCGGCCGCAATCCCGATGATTCCAGCGACCACGGTCGCATAGACCATCCAGAGTGCGATCATCGCTTGTCGCTCCTCAGCCGCGCGTCCATCAACTTCCGCAGCCGCTTCAGCTCATCGTCGGACAGCTCGCGATCGCTCACCAGTTGCGTCAGCAGAAGCTCCGGCGAGCCATTGAAGACCGTATCGATGAGGCGAGTGAGCGCGCTGCGTCCCGCGACGCGACGCTCGACGAGCGGGAAGTAGCGATGCGCCTTGCCTTCGCCGCGGTGGCCGACGTGTCCTTTCTCCTCGAGCGTGCGCAGCACCGTCAGAACCGTGGTGTAGGCCAGGTCATCCGGAAGCCGCTCGCGCACCTCCGCAACGGTGGCCGAGCCACGGTCCCACAACACGGCCATCACGTCGAGCTCGCGATCGGTAAACGAGATCCTCATGGCGTATCTACTAGAAGTTTAGTAGACACTATCGCGGAGCTCAGCGCCTGTCAACTAGATTTTTAGTAGATCGTCCGGCAGACGTCGCAAGAATCGGGTTGGTGGTCGCCCCCGTCAGCGGTAGATCTCCTCATACGCAAACGCACGCCACGAGGCGGATCATGGAGACGAAGGACTACGTACGGATCGAGGCCGCACTGCATTTCCTCGCCGAGCATGGCGATCGTCAGCCGACGCTCGCTGATGTCGCGACGCACGTCGGCCTCAGTGAACACCACCTGCAGCGCATCTTCACGCGCTGGGCCGGCATCAGCCCAAAGCGCTTTCTACAGTTCCAGACGGTCGAAACCGCCAAGGCCTTGCTTCGCGACTCGCGGAGCGTGCTCGACACGACGTACGCGTCGGGGCTCTCGAGTGGCGGGCGGCTTCACGACCTGTTCGTTACGCTCGAAGCGATGACCCCTGGGGAGTTCAAGACCGGCGCGAGCGGCCTCACCATCCGAACCGGTCTGCACGATTCGCCGTTCGGCGAATGCGTCATTGCGGTGACCGACCGCGGCGTGTGCGGGTTGGCGTTCGTGGTGAATGGCGATCGCGAGGCCGCGGAGCGCGAGATCGAATCGCGGTGGCCGGGCGCCGAGCTCGTGAGCGATCAGGCCGGAACGCGTGCCGTCGCTCGACGTGTTTTCGAGGCGTGGGGCGGCGGGAGCTGGACTCCCGATGAAGCCGGATTGGACGAGACGAGCGTGTCGCCAACCCCGCTGTCGATCCTCGTCCGCGGGACGAACTTCCAGGTGCGGGTGTGGGAAGCGCTGCTCAGGATTCCACCGGGCACCGTGGCGACCTACGAGGACATCGCCGGCGCCCTGGGCCAACCGGGAGCCACGAGAGCGGTGGGCACTGCGATCGGTCGCAACCCGGTCGCATATCTGATCCCGTGTCACCGCGTGATCCGGAAAACGGGTTTGTTCGGCGGCTACCACTGGGGGGCGTCGCGGAAGGTCGCGATGCTGCTGCGCGAAAATCCGGGTGACGTCGGGACACGTGAGGACGCCGAACGCGCCGCGGCGCGCGGCGCTTCCGGCGTCGCCGCGGCCACGCCCGCCCCGAGGACCGGCCGGCAACGCGTGTTCGCGTTAGGCTGACCTCGGCGTAACTCGGCGGAATGCGCTGCGTGCGGGCGCGGCTCTCACCGCGCCCGCACGTCTACGCCGCAAACGCCAGGCTCACGGCCCGGCGAGCGTTCCGCTTCAGCGCGCGGTGCACGGCCCGCGCATACCGTACGAAGTTCGCTCCGGCCCACGGATACCGGCCGAAGAACTCGTTAGGAAGCATGTCGCCCTTGAGCCGGTTGCACGGCGCGCAGGCGGTAACCAGGTTGCCCGGCGTGTGAGGGCCTCCCTGCGACACGGGGTACACGTGATCGAGCGTCGCGACGTCGAGCGCCAGTGGAACGGCGCAGTAGACGCAGCGTCGGCTGCAATCGCGCATGGCAGCGTGCTTGAGCGCACGCTTGACGCCGGTGTCCTGGGAGTGCCGCGCGCGGCGTGACAGACCGCGCGGTGTGCGGGGGAGCGTGACTCGGTGGAGACCACGTCGAGACATTGCACCTCGCTGTAAAGGAAAACACCCCGCGACGGGCTGACGCCCGTGCGGGGTGCTTGCGAAAAAAGGAGGCTCCGGTGGGTGCGCCGCTCCGGCTGCTCGGGCAACGCTGGCCTACGCAATGAAAGTCGGCGTCGATCGCTCATCGGCCTCCGCGGGCTTCATTCGTCTCGAGCCTCGTGCGCGGTATGAGTGCACCCGCTGTGCCACGCGCGCAAGTGTAGACGTTGGGGTCCCTTACAAATCCGACGCACAAGGGCCCGCGGAGGTTACGAGCGCGTCAGCTTGCGGCCGCAAAGACGCCGAGGCGCCGAGCCGGGTCGCGCATGGTCGCGATGATCCTCGCCGCCATGGCATCGAGAAACGTCCGGTCAGGCATGTCCGAACCGGGGAACGGAAGCGGGATGTCGAAGCCGTCGTCCTTTTTCCGCGGGATGAGGTGAACGTGGTAATGGAACACGTTCTGTCCCGCGGCCTCTCCGCTGTTCACGACGAGATTCATGTCGCCGCAGCCGGACACATCACGGATGATTGGCGCGAGTCGCATGCTGACCTCGAACAGGTGCATCGCCACGGCTGCGGGGACATCGCACAGCGACTCGTAATGATCCCGGGGCACCACGAGCACGTGGCCACCGTTGACCGGCTGGATGTCCATGAAAGCGATCGCGACCGAATCCTCATAGCAGACGGATACCTCGGCGGCGCCCTGAATCAGGTCGCAGAAGATGCAATTAGGGGCGGTCCGTGACATGGCGAGCTCGCAAAGAGGGACTCCAGGGCTACCATGCACCGACGGTGCCAGAAGAAAGGCCCGCGAACTCGGGGTTCGCGGGCCATTTCGTGCTTCGCAGTTGCGCGCGCGCCACAGCGGCGCGCCTCGAATCACATCTTCACAAGCTCGACGCGACGGTTGTTCTGACGCCCTTCCGGAGTGTCGTTGCCACCCACAGGCTTCGTCGCGCCCAGTCCCTTCGAGGTGAGCCGCGAGGCGTCGATTCCATAGCGCGAAATGAGCTCCTGACGCACCGCCTCGGCGCGCTTCTCCGAGAGCGTCTGGTTCGACGCGGCGTTCCCGACATTATCGGTGTGGCCTTCGATGCCGAGCTTGAGGTCCGCGTGCTCCTTGAGCATCTCGCCGATCTCCTTCAGCGTCGGCGCGCTCTCCGGACGGATACGATCCGACCCGGAATCGAAAAAGATGCCCTGCGTGGCGACACGCCCCTTTTCGGCGATCGCGTCATACAGCTTCCGACCACCCGCGGCCACGCGAATGTTGCGGAAGTACGCCGGGTTCTCCTCCGACGCGTCGAAGTTCACGAAGATCTTGTTCGCTCGGCCGAGGTTCGCGTTCGGTACGTTCGCCACACGCGTGCCGTTCATGTAGACCTTCGCGTACCGCCCGTCCACCATGATGCGCGCGGAGAACGGCTTGCCCTGCGCTTCGGCGACGCTCCCCTTGGCGCGGATCCCGCCGGGCCCGTCGAAGACCCCACCGCTGCTCTTGTCGTTGTTGCCATCCCACGTGAGGAACTTGATCCGATCCGATTTCTGGTCGGTCTCGCGGGTGCCGTCGAACAGGAGAGTCACATGCGGGTACGTCGACGCAACGCCGACGTGCTCGAACTCGACGGTGAAACGGTCAGGCAGGTTTTCGGGGAGCGGGATTTCGAACTGCCCGTCGGTCGTCGCGCGAAGCCAGCGCGACCCCTTCCACTCGGCGACTTCCATGTTGCCTTTCACGAACTCGAGCCGCTTCGGAAAGTCTCCGACGTTGTCCTTGCTGAAATCCTCGATGAAGAGAACGCGCTCACCGGGGACGAAGTCGAAGTTCACGAACGCCGCCTCGCTCTTCGTCTCCGCCGCAGGTGCGTCGGTCGCGGCGGCTTTCGCCGCCGGCTCGGCGGCCGGGGCTCCGCCCTTCGGGGCCGTGTCGTCGATGACGACCTTCTTGCCCTCGGACTTGGCCTTCTCCTGGCACGCGGTGTCCGACGTCGCGCATTTCACCGCGTTCTCGGCCTTGTCGAGCGCGGCGTTCGTCGCCTGCGTGGTTTTCTGATCGACGCGCTGTTCGACCGCTCGCTTGGCTGCGTCCTCCGCGCGCTTCTTCAGCCGATCGCCCATGCTTTGGGATTCGGCGACGGACGAGGTCACGACGAGTGCGGCCAGCGAGAATACCGCGGCCAGCGTGGAACGGTGCTGCATGCGAACCTCCAGAATTGCGCGCCGAGGGGGCGCGACACGACGCGGAGCAGTGGCGGTGCTGTCCCACGCTCCCGGGAACGGACGTTTTGTGGCGAGACAATTTCGTCTGCCGCGCATGTTCCCGTCAATGAAAACCGCAGCCCCGCGATCCGTCGGATCGACGGGTCGCGCATAGTGTAGACGCCGCGTTCGTTCGTTGACTCTCAGGCGACATGCGGCAACCGCGGCGGTGGCCGGAGGCGCGGCCGTCCAGCTATCTTTTCCCCCGTGTCGCGCGTAGACGATCGCGCACTGTCTTCCCTGGAGAGCGCTCTTGGCCACACAGACCCGCGCCGAATCGAAGGAGCTCAGCGGCCTCAGCCGCGAACAGCTCGTCGCCGCGTATCGCACGATGCTCCTGTCGAGGAAGCTCGACGACAAGGAGATCCAGCTCAAACGCCAGAACAAGATCTTCTTCCAGATTTCCGGCGCCGGTCACGAGGCCGTGCTGACGGCGGCTGGCCTGGTTCTCCGCCCCGCTTACGACTGGTTCTTTCCGTACTATCGCGACCGCGCGCTCTGCCTAACGCTCGGCATGACGGGCGCCGAGATGTTGTACGAGGCAGTCGGAGCGGCGATCGACCCGAATTCCGGCGGCCGGCAGATGCCGAGCCACTGGGGGCACAAGGCGCTGAACATCGTGTCGTCGTCGTCGCCGACCGGGACTCAGTTCCTCCAGGCGGTCGGCGCCGCCGAGGCGACGCATCGCGCCAAGCTGCTCGACATCACCGCGGGCTTCCGGGAGGACGAAGTCGTCTATGTGTCGACGGGCGATGGCACCACGAGCGAAGGCGAGTTCTGGGAGTCGCTGAACACCGCGTGTAACCTGTCGCTCCCGGTTGTCTACCTCGTCGAGGACAACGGGTACGCCATCTCCGTTCCGGTCGAGGTCAATACCGCTGGCGGCTCGATCTCCAAGCTCGTCTCGTCGTTCCCGGGGCTGTTCATCCAGGAAGTCGACGGCTGCGACTTCGTCGCGAGCTACGACGTCATGCGAAAGGCGGTCGACTATGCTCGCGCGCGAAAGGGCCCGGCGCTGGTCCACGCGCACGTCATTCGGCCATACTCGCACTCGCTGTCCGACGACGAGGTGATGTACCGCCCACCCGCGGAGCGCGAGCAGGATGCCGCACGCGACCCGGTCACGGTGTTCCCGCGCTGGCTGGTTGCGCAGGGCCACGCGACGGAAGCGGAGATCACCGCGATTCAGGAAGAGGTGGACGCCACCGTGCTCGCGGCGACGGACGACGCGCTCAGCCAACCGCAGCCCGGGCCTGAGACCGTTCACTTTGCCGTCTACTCGCCGGACGTCGATCCGACGAGCGAGCAGTTCGATACCGAGGATGATCCACAGTTCTCCGGGAACGAGACGACGATGGTCGATCTGCTCAACGCGTGCATGAAGGATGAGATGCGGCGCGACGAGCGCATTGTCGTCTTTGGCGAGGACGTCGCCGACGTGTCGCGCGAACAGTACCTCGGTCAGGTGAAGGGCAAGGGTGGCGTCTTCAAGGTCACCTGGGGGCTCCAGAAGGAATTCGGCGGAACGCGCGTGTACAACTCGCCGCTCGCCGAGGCGAACATCATCGGCCGCGCGGTCGGGCTGGCGGTGCGGGGGTTCAAGCCGGTCGTCGAGATTCAGTTCTTCGACTACATCTGGCCGGCCTACATGCAGCTCCGGAACGAGTTGGCGACGATGCGCTGGCGGTCGAACAACAACTTCTCATCGCCGGTCGTCGTCCGCGTCACGTATGGCGGCTATATCCGCGGCGCCATCTATCACTCGCAGACGGGCGCGTCGCTGTTCACGCACTGCCCGGGACTTCGCGTGGTCTGTCCTGCGACCGCGCTGGATGCGAACGGGTTGCTCCGCACGGCGATCCGGTGCGACGACCCGGTGATCTTCCTCGAGCACAAGCACCTGTACCGGCAGACGTACAACAAGGCCGCGTACCCGGGCGCGAACTTCATGATTCCGTTCGGCAAGGCGCGCACGGTTCGCGAAGGGACCGATGTGACGCTCGTGACGTACGGAGCCACCGTGCAGCGCGCGTTTGCCGCGGCGAATCAGGTGGCGGAGAACGGCATCTCGGTTGAAGTGATCGACCTCCGGTCGTTGTCGCCGTGGGATCACGAGGCGGTGTACGCCTCGGTGCGCAAGACGAATCGTGTGATCGTCGCGTACGAGGATTCTATCTCGTGGGGCTACGGCGCGGAGATCGCTGCCCGAATTGCGGACGACTGCTTCGCGTGGCTCGACGCGCCGGTGGGGCGCATCGGCTCGACCGACACGTTCGTCGGGTACGCTCCGCAGCTGGAGGATGCGATTCTTCCGCAGGTCGAGGACTTTCGTCGAGCGTACGAGGCGATCGTCCGGTTCTGAGTCGCGCCGCGTATCGTGGAGAAGCAAACGAGGGCCCTCCGTCACGGAGGGCCCTCGCTGCTTGCTCGGATCCCTAACGATCAGCCGTTAGGCACCTGTCTCTCACGTCCGCCGCCTGATGGTCCAGTCCTGCCGGGGCGCGGCCATGATC
>Ga0075430_100000890_pt1 | contig 23433 bp, 18 predicted proteins | sample RhiMetdeltSRZDD4_FD_75294 | JGI IMG/M metagenome (GOLD analysis project Ga0075430, IMG submission 75294) | Populus rhizosphere microbial communities from Tennessee, USA - Rhizosphere MetaG P. deltoides SRZDD4 | ecosystem: Host-associated > Plants > Roots > Rhizosphere > Soil | place: USA... | reverse complement strand
TGCGCGTCTGGTGCGCCGGGGTTGCCTCGGGCCAGGAGGCCTACAGCGTCGCGATGGCGTTCGCGGAGGCGATGGGCGCCGAGGCTTTCAGCGCGCGCGTCAAGATCTATGCGACCGACGTCGACGACGAAGCGCTCAACCAGGCGCGGCTCGGGACCTTCGCGCCGAAGGAAATGGAGGAGCTCGACCCGGCGCTGCGCGAGCGCTATTTCCAGCCGGTCAACGGCCGCTTCGCGTTCCACCCGGCGCTGCGCCGCTCGCTGATCTTCGGCCGCAACGACCTGGTGCAGGACTCGCCGATTTCGCGCCTCGACCTGCTCCTGTGCCGCAACACGCTCATGTACTTCAACGCCGAGGCGCAGGCGGGCATCCTCTCGCGCTTCCACTTCGCGCTCAACGGCAGCGGCGTGCTGTTCCTCGGGCGCGCCGAAATGCTGCTGACGCACGCGCACCTCTTCTCGCCGCTCGACATGAAATCCCGTATCTTCGCCAAAGTTGCGTCGCCGGATGCCCGCCATCGCCCACCCGAGCTGGCAGCCGACAACGGCAACGGAGCCGACATGAACCACCGCGAGCGCCTGCGCGATCAGGCCATGGAAGACGCGCTCATCGCGCGCATCGTCGTCGATACGAATGGCGTCATCGCGTCGGCGAATCAGCGTGCGCGCGTGATGTTCAGCCTGAACGCCAGGGACGTCGGGCGCTCGCTGAAGGACCTCGAGGTCTCGCACCGGCCCGTCGACCTGCGCGCGCTCATCGAGCAGGCCCATGCCGAGCGCCGCGCGGTCACCCAGACGAGCATCGAGCGCCGCTTCGGCGGCGGCGAACCGCAGTATCTCGACATCGTGGTCACGCCGTTCGTCGACGAGGGCAACGCGCCGCTCGGGGTCGGCATCAGTTTCGTCGACGTGACGCGCTACGTGCGCATGCAGGAAGAGCTGCAGCGCTCGCGCGAGGAGATCCAGAGCACCAACGAGGAGCTGCAGTCGTCCAACGAGGAGCTCGAGACCACCAACGAGGAGCTGCAGTCCTCCAACGAGGAGCTCGAAACCACCAACGAGGAGCTGCAGTCGACCAACGAAGAGCTCGAGACCATGAACGAGGAGCTGCAGTCGACCAACGAGGAGCTGCAGACGGTGAACGCGGAGCTGCGCACGCGCACCGAGGACCTGAACGAGCTGAACGGGTTCTTCCAGTCGGTGCTCGGCAGCCTGAGCGCGGGCGCGGTGGTGGTGAACCACAACCTCGACGTGCTGATGTGGAACCACCGCGCCGAGGACCTGTGGGGGCTGCGCGCGGAAGAGGTGCAGGGCCGCGGGCTGCTCAACCTCGACATCGGGCTGCCGTTGGCGGAGCTGCGCACCATGATCCGGCCTTGCCTCTCGGGCGAGGCGGAGCGCCAGCAGGTCGTGCTCGACGCCATCAACCGCCGCGGCAAGCCGATCAAGGTGCGCGTGACCTGCACCCCGCTCGTCGCGCCGGGCCAGAAGCGCCAGGGCGTGATCCTGATGATGGAGGACATGTAGCCGGGCGCGCGGCTTGCTTCGCCCCCGCATGGCGAAGAAGGACATCATCGTAATCGGCGCGTCCGCCGGCGGGATGGAGGCGCTCGTCAAGCTCATGGCCGGCCTGCCGCCGAAACTGCCCGCCGCGGTATTCGTGGTCTGGCACACCGCGCCCCGTGTCAAGAGCATCCTGCCGTCGGTGCTGAGGAAAGCCGGGCCGCTGACCGCCGTGCACCCCGCCGACGGCGACCCGATCCAGCCCGGGAAGATCTACGTCGCGCCGAGCGACCACCACATGATGGTCGAGCGCGACTACATCCGCATCGCGAAGGGCCCGAAGGAAAATCGCTTCCGGCCGGCGATCGATCCGCTCTTCCGCTCGGCGGCGTACGTCTACGGCCCGCGCGTGATCGGCGTGGTGCTGACCGGCGCGCTCGACGACGGCACGGCGGGCCTGTGGACGATCAAGCTGCGCGGCGGTACCGCGGTGGTCCAGGAGCCGTCGGAAGCGGTGATCAACGCCATGCCGCTTAACGCGCTCACCAACGTCGAGGTCGACTACAAGCTGCCGGTGGCCGAGATCGGCCCGCTTCTCGGCCGCCTGGCGGAGCAGCCGGCGCCCGCGCCGCGCGCGATCGCGCCGGACGAGCAGCGCAAGACCCGGCACGAGATCCGGATCACCGAGGAGGCGAACGGCCTGGAGGAAAACATCATGCAATTCGGAGAGCTGAGCCCGCTCACCTGCCCGGAATGCCGCGGCGTGCTGACCCAGCTGCGCGAGGGCAGGATCCTGCGCTTCCGCTGCCACACCGGGCACGCGTTCTCCGCCAACACGCTGCTCGAGTCGAGCACGGAGCAGGTGGAAGCGCGCCTGTGGGATGCCGTGCGCGCGATCGACGAGACGGTGATGCTCCTCAACAGCATGGGCGAGGAGTTCACGCGGAACGGCGACCCGCGCGCGGCGGAGCGCTGCTTCGAGAAGGCGCGCCAGACGCACCAGCACTCGCAGCCGATCCGCGAGGCCGCGACGCGCGAACAGCCGGTCAGTTCCGAGGAGCTGAGCGAAAAGGCGGCGAGCTAGCCGCTAAGGAAGCCCTGAAAAAGCGATGGAATAGTCGTCCCCGCGAAGGCGGGGACCCCGTTTAGAAAATTACAAAGCCTCTCCCGCGGCGAGCAACACGCTTGCGCGAGCTTGCTGACTTGAGAACGCCGTAACGCGTTCCCCGCCTTTGCGGGGACGACTTCTTAAGGCCTTACGAAATCGCGATCTCGGTGCGCAGCACCGCGCGGCTCGCGAGGCGCGCGCGCCACACGATCGTGGTCGTCGGCTCGCGCCGATCGAAGGCGCGGGAGACCCAGCCGAGGATGGGGGCGAGGCTGCCGTGCTGCACAAGGCGTGTCGCGCCCTCGACTTGCGGCAGGAGGAGCCGGACGAAAGCGCCGTCGCGCGTGAGGAGGTAGCCCTCGGGCACGGCGTCGACCTGGCACTGCTCGTGGCAATGGAACAAGAGCTCGACGTCGTGCTCGTCCTCCATCTCGAGCGTGTCTTCGATCACCAGCTGCCGCGCTTTCTTGTGCAGCTGAATGAGACGCCGGTGTTTTACCGGATCGTCCAATCGCATGTAGCCGTCGTGCCATCCCTCGAAGCTGTCGTGCTCGGTCGAGGAGAGCCACAGGCTGCAGCCCGAGCGCGCCTTCCTCAGCCACATGAAGTTGCCGCCGGACACCGACTGGTCGAAGCCGTCGATGCGCACGGTGTTGTGGGCGGCGGTGCCGCGGAAGTACTGCCGCCAGCGCTCCTGCGTGTGATAGGCGTAGGTGCCCGGATCGATGAGGAATTCCTTGCCGCCGGCGGACAGCGTGAAGGCGAGCGCGTCGGCATGGCCGTGCGCCGCGATCGACCGGTAGCCGAGCGGACCCGCATCGGCCACTACCCGGATCTCGTTCGGCGTGTCGAACTCGCATCCCAGCACGAAGTAGCCACCCTCGGGAAATGCCTGGCGCAGCGGCAGGCGCGTCTTCTCGGCGTCGAGGCGCTGGAACTCGGCGTCCGCCGCCGCGCCGAGCAGCCAGCGCGCGCGGTCGTCGAGCGTGTGCGCCTTGAGCTTGAAGTCGCCGCGCTTGAAGAGGATCGCGCCCAGGGCGAGGAGCGACTTGTACGGCGGCACGTCGAGGCATCCTCCGGTGACCAAGCCGTCGTCGGCGTCTCCGATCATGGGCACGTTCCCGCCGGCGTCCATCACCGAAGCGATGAAGTCGAGCATCGCCTCGATGCGCGATTCGTAGTCGGGCGAAAACCACTGGCCGTTCGCCTTGCCGGCGAGCAGCGCGGTCATCATGAAGTCGAGCACGAACTGCTGGTACCACAGCGCCTGCTCGCGGTTCACGCCGTCGGGCGCGTTCTGCGCGAGCGCCTCGCGCTCGAGGATCGCCTTGCCGGTCTCGACCCAGCCGCGCGCCGCCGGCCAGTGCGGCCAGGCGAGCCCCGCGACGAACAGGCCCGTGGCCTCGCCGATCAGGTGGTTGTTGGCCGACGAGTGCAGCGAGAGCCAGCCGCGGATGAACTCGGCGTGCTGATAGACGGACTTGAGCCAGCGTTCGCGAAAATCAGGCTGGGCTTCCAACGATGCTTTTCCGACCAGCTGCCAGACCATCGCCCAGTTGATCAATCGCAACGCAGCCTCGAGCGCGCTCGCCCAGTTCGGCCCGTAGCGCCAGGGACAGGCGAGGAACCAGCTGTCGAGCTGCTCCTCAACCGCGTCCAAGTATTTCTTTGACTGGGTGAGCGCAAACGCCTGCGCCAGCGTCACGACGTGCTGGTGGCGGTTCGGCTCCCACAGGTACTTGATGTCGCCGACCAGGTCGGTGTCGCGGTAGTCGAGCTCCTTGCCGAACGCGAGCGGCGACTCGATGCCGGTCTTCGGATCGCAGTTCCAGCGCGGCGGCGAGCCCATCTGCGCGCCGCGCAGCGCGAAGATGTCGAGCAGGCCCTGGCTGATGCGGTCGGCGGCGGCGAGATAAGGTTTCGCGTTGACTTTCGGCTCGGTGGAGATCCACGGGTTTGCGGAAACCGCCAGGTCGGGCTCCGGCACGCGGCGCGCGCCGAACAGGCCCGAGCGCTCGGCGCGCGCCTGCAGCGCGCGCAGCACGCGGTTGGCCACCTCCGCCGGCGTCATGCAGCGCAGGCGGTTCAGGCGCCAGGCGAGCTTGCGCTTCAGCCCGGACGACAGCCGCGGTGCCAGATTTCGAGGTTCAGAAGCGTCCACAGGATCTCTTCGTGATTGCGCCGACCGGCGAGGTGCTGGTCGATCAGGCGGTCGAGCACGGCGGCGTCGTAATAGGCGCGCGTGAGCGAGCCGCTACCGCGCAGGTGCTCCAACAGGAAATCGGCAAGCGCGCCGCGCAGCCAGGCCCCCACCGGGATGTGGAAGCCGGCCTTGCGCGGCGCGAGGCCGTCGAGCAGCGGCCTTGCCGCCTGGCGCAGGATCCACTTGGTGGCGAAGCCGCGCACGCGCTGCTCGTCGGGCAGCGTGGAGACGAACTCGGCCAGGCGGTGGTCGAGGAACGGCGCGCGCGCCTCGAGCGACGCCGCCATGGTCATGCGGTCAGTACGCTCGAGCACGTTGTCGGGCAGCCAGCTCGCCTGGTCGAAGTAGAGCGCGCGCCGCAGGCTGCTCGCGCCGGCATCGGCGTCGAACGGCGGCTTGTCGTTGAGAAGCGGTACCGACTGGCCATTCGCCAGGAGATTGGTCTTTTCGTACGAAACCCAGCGAATGCACCGTTCGCGCCAGTCGCTGGTGCGCAGGCTGGCGAGCGCGGTGCGCAGGCGCGGCCGGCTGCGCGCGAGCGGCGCGGCGAGCAGGAGCAGCGTCGGCAGGCTGCGAAAGCCCCAGCCGTAGCGCTCGGCGACGTAGCGCCGGTAGCCGCCGAGGATCTCGTCGGCGCCTTCGCCCGTGAGCACGGTGCGCGTGCTGCGCCCTGCCTCGCAGGCGATGAAGTGCAGGGCGACATCCGCCGGGCGCGAGACCGGCGCGTCGCGCTCGGCCACCACTTGCGGCAGGCGCGCGATCACGTCGCGCGGCGAAAGCACGATCTCGTGGTGCTCCGTGCCGAAGCGTTTCGCCACCGCGGCCGCGCGCGCGAGCTCGCTCGCATCGTCGTCGGCGAAGCCGGCGGAGAACGTCTTCAGCTTCGGCTGGTGCCGGCTCGCGAGCGCTACCAGCGCCGCCGAGTCGAGGCCGCCGGAGAGCAGCACGCCGGCGGGTTGCTGCATCCTCACCGCCTCGTCGAGCTTTTCCGTGAAGGCTGCGACCGGTTCAGACTGCTGCGTCGTCGCATTCCGGTTTCTATCCGGAGGCACCCAATAACGCGCCTCGCGCAGGCGCCCGAACTGCCAGAGCGCGTAGCTGCCCGGCGGCAGCTTGCGGATCCCGGAGAGCAGCGTGCGCGGCCCGGGCACGTAGCGGTACGCGAGGTAGTCGTGCAGCGCGGCCGGGTCGACGCGCGCCGGGATTCCCGGCATGCGCACCAGCGCCTTCGGCTGCGAGGCGAAGTGCAGCCGGCCGTCGTGCTCGCCAAGGTAGAGCGGCTTCTCGCCGAAGCGGTCGCGCGCGAGCATCAGGCGCTCCTTGCGCTCGTCCCAGAGCGCGAAGGCGAACGCGCCGCGCAGGTGATGCACCACGTCCTTGTCCCAGTGCTCGTAGGCGTGCGCGAGCGTCTCGGCGGCCGAATCGGAGCGGAAGCGGTAGCCGCGCGGCGCGAGCTTCGCCTCGAGCTCGCGTCGGTTGGCGATCGGGCCATCCAGAATCACGGCGATGCCCGCCTCGGCGTCGTAGAAAGGCCGTCCGAGGAGCGCGCGATGACCGGTCTCGGTCTGGTACGCATAGAGGCTGTCGCCTTCCCCGTTTCCCCGGTGAGCAATGGCCTCGAGCGGCGCGAGCAGCGCGGCCTCGTCGGGCGCCCGGCGGCCCGGCGCTATCCAGCCTGCGATGGCGCCCACGAGCGTCCCTCGAGCTTGCGATAGAGCGCGGTGAAGTCTTCGGCCAGACGCTCGATCGAATACGCCGTCGTTACGCGCTCGCGGCACGCGGCGCTCATGCGCGCGAGGCCGGGGCGATCGGCGGCGAGCCGCGCGATCGCGCGCGCGACCGCCTGCGGATCGCGCTCGCGCACGAACACGCCGTGCACGCCCTCGGTCACCACGTCCGGAATCGCGCCGACGCGGGTCGTCACCGGGACCAGGCCGGCCGCCATGCCTTCGAGCAGCGCGTACGGCAGCCCCTCGCGGTGATAGGTCGGAAACACGAGCACGTCGGCCTCGCCGAGCAGCTGCGCCTTGCGCTCGCCGAATGCCGCGCCGGCGAAGCTCACGTGCTCGGCGATGCTGAGCTCGGCCACCGCTTCCTGCAGCGGCTTGAGCTCCGGGCCGTCGCCCGCGATCACCAGGCTCGCCGACACGCCCTGCCGCAGGGCGAGCGCAAGCCCTTCCACCATCTCGTGCACGCCTTTCACCTTCACCAGCCGACCGATGTGCACCAGCCTGAGCGGCGCGCCCTGGTCCGCGGGGCGCTGCGGGCGGAACGGCGTGCAATCGATCGCGTTCGGCACGAGCGCCACCCGCTCCTCGGGAACCAGGCTGCGCAGCTCCTCGAGCTCGCAGCGCGAAAGCACCACGACCGCGTCGGGCCACTTGAGGGTCACGCGCAGCACCGGCTTGTAGAAGTCCTGCACCGTGCCGCCGTGGATCTGGTACACCACGCGCGCGCCGCACAGCCTCGCGGCGAGCACGTACGCGAGGTCGCGCCAATAGGCGCGCGCGTCGAGCGAGGTATTGACGTGCACCAGCGTGGCGCCGGTGCGCACGATCGCCGCGGCGAGCGCGAACGGGCTCGTGAGCATGCGCGCCAGGAGCTCGAGGCGGCTTTCCGCGCGCCCTTCGCGCCCGACCTGGAAGTGCACGAGCTCGAAGCGGCGCGCGAGCTCGGAGCCGAAGAGCAGGTTCAGGTGCGTGGCGACGCCGCTGATCGCGCCGCGGTCGGGACCGAGGACGAGGACGGCCGGCTGCTTCATGCCGCGCGCTTGAGATCGACGACGCGCGTCGCGATCTTGGGGGCGATCGCCTCCACGCCGAGCGAGGCGTAGATTTCCTCCAGCTTCGGCAGCGCACGCTCCGGCGCGTGGCGCACGCGCGCGGTCTCGCGCGCGGCGGCGCTGATTCTCTGGGCAAGCGCGCGATCGGTGAGCAGCCGGCGCAGCGCGCGCTCGAGGCTCGACTTGTCGCCCGGCGCGACGAGACATCCGCTCACCCCGTCGACCACCACCTCGGGGATGCCGCCCACCGCGGAGGCCACCGGCGGCACGCCGGCCGCCATCGCCTCGAGCAGGCTGACCGGCAGCGCCTCGTCGTACGAGGGCAGCGCGAACACCGCGGCGGCCTCGAACAGCGCGCGCTTGCCGGAAGGTCCGACCCAGCCGGTGAACTTCACCGCGTCGGCGATGCCCAGGCGCTCGGCGTAGTGCGCGACGGTGACGCGATCTCCGTCGCCCGCGCACACCAGGCGCACGTCCGGAATCGCGCCGCGCAGCGCGGCGAGCGCTTCCAGCAGGTCGAAGATGCCCTTGGCGGCCTCCATCCGGCCGAGGAACAGCACCAGGTTCGACGGCGAGGACGTCGCGGGCACTTCGCCGGCCACCGGGGTGGGCAGGCAGACGATGTTCGCCGAGCGCGCCACGCTGCGCACCCAGGCGCGCAGCGATTCCGACGGAATCACCACGCAGGCGGCGCGCTCGAACGTGCGGCGCATGAATGCGCCGGCGTGCGTGCGCTCGAAGCCGGCGCCGTGCAGCTGGACCACGAGCGGGCAGCCCGCGGCGAGCACCGTCGCGGCGAATGCCGCGTCGCGCGCGGCGTTGCCGCGCGCGCTGACATGGAGATGCACCGGCATGCGGCCGTGGCGCGCGAGCAGCAGCCCGAAGCGGCGCAGCGCATCGAGCGCGAGCTTCGCGTTGCGGCCGACGCTGCCGGCGCCATGGGTCGGGAGGTAGTCGATGGTCCAGCGCTTGAACAGGCCATGCGCGCGGTAGGCCTCGACGACCGCGGCAATGCTGCCGCGGGTCTCGGGCGCCGCGCCCAACATCGCCAGCCGGGAATAGGAGCTCATGGGAGTCGCCTTGGCGTTATCACTCAGGATTATCTCGACCGGGCGTGATGGCGCTGTGATCCGGACCTAGGCAAACCGGCTGCGTCGGGTGAGGACGTCAACGACGGTGAGCGCCCCCGCTCGATTGACGGTCCGCAAGCCGAGCAGGCCCTGCGGCGGGAAGACGCGCTCCACCTGCCGCTCCACGTACTCCTCGGGCGTGAGCCGCAGCACGCGGTTCAGCGCGAGGCCGGTGCCGTGGCGCGGCGCGCAGATCTGCGCCGGGCGGCAGAGCGTGCCGTTTCGCCAGTAGAGGCGCCCCGCCGGCCGGCTCGAGCGCGCGTCGGACTTGACCGGGTTCTTGCGGTGCGGCGCCCAATCGCCGAGCAGGCGCGCCGCGTGAAACAGATGCAGGTCCTCGTCGATCGCGGCAGCGGCTGCGAACATCCACCAGCGGTCGGGCCCGCGGTGCAGAGTGGCATCGACGAGCCGCATTCCCTCGAGCAGCACGCGCTCGAGCTCCCAGCGCAGCGGAAACTCGACGCAGCGGTAGGCCTCCACCGTGCCGTCGGTGGCGCTTTCCGGAACCATGTAGAGCCGGCCTTCGTGCTCGACCAGAAACGGGTGCGACAGCGGGTAGTTGCGCTCGAGCACCGGGCGCGGCTCCGACCAGCGCCCGTCGGCCGCGAGCTCGATGAGCGCGATGCGCCCGCCGTCGGCGAAGAACACGTAATAGCGCCCGTCGCGCTCGAGCGCGAACGGGTCGCGCCAGTCGCGACCGCGCGGGGGCGCGATGCGCGTGAAGCCTTCCAGGTTGGGCGAAAGCGGGCCGAAGCGGAAGGCAAGCCCCCACTGCTCCACCGCCGAGAGCCGCTCCAGGCCCGAGCGCCAGAGCCGGCCGGCCATGGACGGCAGCGTCGGCATCGCCGTGCGCCGGTTTTCGTAGAACGCCGATGGCCGGCATTGCGCAAGCCAGTCGCGCCCGGCGCGCTGCGCTTCGCGCAGCGCGCGCAGCGGGATTTGCGCGGCCTTCCGGTGCAGCGCGCGCCGGTTGCGCGACACCGAGAGCGGATCGGTCCGGCCCCAGGACTCGTAGGCGATGCGCGGCACCGCGCCCTGCGCGAGGCGCACGGTGAGCGCCGCGCCGGTCAGCGGCTCGCCGCGCGCGACCTCGCCCACGCCGTCGACGCGCAGCCGCCAAACCCCCAGGCGCGCGATGCCGTCGAGCGCGGCGTCGTTTACCGCGCCGAGCGCGAAGGCGACGTCGAGGTCGGCTCTCGGCGCTTGCTTGTGCGCAACGTGTTCGAGAAGATCAAGCAACCCTCTGCCGCGCGGCCGCGCGCCCTCCTCGATCGAGATTAGGACGATCTCGGCGCAGTCGGAGCGCGCGACGTCGGCGAACGCCTCGACGATCCAGCGCGGCTGCAGCCTCGCGTCGGCGAAGAGCGCGACGCGAAGCTTCTTGGGTTGTGGAAGTTTCTCAAGTGCTACAGACGCCATACGCTCAGGCCGTCGCGGCGCAGCGCGTCGGCGTCGAGCACCGACTTGACGTCGATCACGCAACCGCCGCGCACGACCTTGCCGCGGATTTCTCTTTGCAGAAACTCCTTGTGCGAGACCGCGAGCACCAGCGCGTCGGCGGCGGGCAGGCTGTCCCAGTCGCTGAGCTTGAGGCCGTACTCGTGCAGCGCCTCGTCGGCCGCGACCAGCGGGTCGTGCACGAACGTCTCCACGCCGAACTCGTGCAGCTCGCGGATGATGTCGATCACCTTCGAGTTGCGGATGTCGGGCACGTTCTCCTTGAAGGTGAGCCCGAGGATGTTGACGCGCGCGCCCTTGATGTTGCGCCCGGCGTGGATCATCTGCTGCACGGTCTTGCGCGCGATGTGGCTGCCCATGCCGTCGTTGATGCGCCGCCCGGCGAGGATCACCTCGGGGTGGTAGCCGGCGAGCTCGGCCTTGTGCGTCAGGTAGTACGGGTCGACGCCGATGCAATGGCCGCCGACCAGGCCCGGGCGAAACGGCAGGAAGTTCCACTTGGTGCCCGCCGCCTTCAGCACTTCGCTAGTGTCGAGGCCCAGCCGCTCGAAGATGATGGCGAGCTCGTTGACGAAGGCGATGTTCAGGTCGCGCTGGGTGTTCTCGATCACCTTGGCGGCCTCGGCCACCCGGATGGAGGGCGCGCGGTACACGCCCGCCTTGACCACCGAGCCGTAGAGCGCCGCGACCTTGTCCAGCGTGTCGCCGTCGTCGCCCGAGACAATTTTTCTTATTTTCACAAAACTATGCTCTTTGTCGCCGGGATTGATGCGTTCGGGCGAATAGCCGACGTGGAAGTCCTGGCGCCAGCGCATGCCGGAGTTGCGCTCGAGGATCGGCACGCAGATCTCCTCGGTGCAGCCCGGATACACCGTCGACTCGTAGATCACCGTGGCGCCGCGCTTCATGTAGCGGCCGACGGTCTCGCTCGCCGACTGCAGCGGCCGCAGGTCGGGCTGGCGCGCGGCGTTGATCGGCGTCGGCACCGCGACGATGATGAAGTCGGCCTCGCCGAGCGCGGCGGGGTCGGCGGTCGGATGCCAGTACTTCGCCTCGGTGAGCTCTGCGGTGGACACTTCGCCGGTGACGTCGACGCGGTGCTTCAGGTTCTCGATGCGCTTCTTCGAGAGGTCGTAGCCGATGGTGCGGCGCTCTCTGCCGAAGGCCACCGCCACCGGCAGGCCGACATAGCCCAGGCCGAGCACCGCGACAACGGGAAGCGATGTCACCTCTCCCTGGGTTTGCTCCTTGAGCAGCGCCACTTCAGACATTCGCGACCTTCCTTTCGTCGCGCGGCGCGAGGTTCGCCACGTACCAGTCCATCGTGCGCTCGAGCCCGTCCATGATGCGCACCGTGGGCTCGTAGCCGAGCAGGCGCTGCGCTTTTCCAATGTCGGCGCGCGAGAGCAGGATGTCGCCGCGCCGCGGCTCGCGGTGCACCGCGCGCACGCCTTTCAGATGCGGCAGGCGCCTGCCGAGCAGCGTACGGATGATCTCGAACAGCTCGTTGAGCGAGGTCATCTCGCCGTGCGCGACGTTGTAGGCCTGGTTGACCGCGGCCGGGTCCTCGGTCAGCGCGGCGCGCAGGTTCATCTGCACCACGTTGTCGACGTGGCAGAAGTCGCGCGCGCACGAGCCGTCGCCGTTGATGTAGGCGGGCTGGCCGCGCAGCAGCGCGCCGATCCAGGCCGGGATCACCGAGGCGTAGGGGCCGTCGGGGTCCTGGCGCGGGCCGAACACGTTGAAGTAGCGCAGGCCGACCCACTCGAAGCCGTAGCAGTAGGCGAACACGCCCGCGTAGAGCTCGTTGATGTGCTTGGAAAGGCCGTAGGGCGAGGCCGCGCGCCCGATGCGCTCCTCGACCTTGGGCAGCACCGGGTCGTCGCCGAACACCGCGCTCGAGCTCGCGAATACCAGGCGCGGGATGCCCGCGTCGCGCGCCGCGACCAGCATGTTGAGGAAGCCGTTCACGTTGTTGTCGTGCGTGGTGAGCGGCCGGTCGATCGAGCGCGGCACGCTGCCGAGCGCCGCCTGGTGTAGCACGATGTCGACGCCGCGGCAGGCTTGGTGGCAGGCGTCGAGCGAGCGGATGTCGCCCTCGATCAGGCGCATGCCGTGGGCCACGTTCTCGCGTTTCCCGGTCGAGAAATTGTCGAGCCCGACCACGTCCTGACCCAGCTTCAGCAATGCCTGGGCCAGGTTCGAGCCGATGAAGCCCGCCGCCCCGGTCACCAGCCAGGTGCGGCGCCGGCTCCTAATATGCTGTTGCACTTCTTCGTAGGTTCTCACGTTGCCTCCTTGTGACTGCGAGCTGCTGAAGCAGCGCCTCGTAGCCGTCGACCATCGCGCGCTCGGAGAAGCGCGCTTCGACGGTCTCGCGCGCGGCTGCGCCCATGCGGCGGCGCAGGTCGGCGTCGGCGAGCACCGCCAGACGCTCGACCAGCGCGTCGGTGTCGCCGGCGGGAAAGAGAAAGCCTTCGTGGCCCGGCCGCACCATGTCGACCGCGCCGCCGATGTTGGAAAGCACCACCGGCCGGCCGAGCGCCATCGCCTCGAGCGCGGCGAGCGAGAAGGTCTCGACCGCGGTGCTGGGAAGCGTGACCGCGTCGGCGGCGGCGAGGAACGGGCGCACATCCTGCTGCAAGCCCGCGATCAGCACGTCGGCGGCGAGGCCGAGGTCGCGCGCGCGGGCCTCGATCGCCGGGCGCATCGGCCCGTCGCCGATCAGCAGGGCGCGCGCCGCGATGCCGCGCGCGCGCAAGCGCGCGAGCGCTTCGACCAGCTGCACGTGGTTCTTCTCCGGCCGGAACACCGCGCACATGGCGATCACGTAGTCGGTCTCGGCGAGGCCCAGCACGCTGCGGATCCGGCCGCGGACCTCGGGCTCCGGCGCGCGCCAGTGCTCCGGGTCGACGCCGTTGTAGATCACGCGGTTGGAGCGCGCGGTGACCAGGCGCCGCAGCCAGTAGCGGCGCTGCGCGTCGCACACGAACACCAGGCTGTCGGCGCGCCAGAAGAAGGGCCGGTAGTAGAGCATCTTCAGCCACTCCTTGGCGCTCGGCAGGATCGTGGTATGGAAGGTGACCGCGAGCGGCGCGCCCACGCCCGACATGCGCAGGGCGATGGCGGCGTACATCAGCGCATAGGGATTGGCGGCGAGCACCGCGCTCGGCCGCAGGCGGCGCAGAACGGTCGCGAGCCGCTGCAGAGCCGCGGGGTCGAGGTAGTGGCGCGCGTGCAGGCATTCGGCCGGCGCCGGGCCGTGCAGGCGCTCGAGCTGGCTCGGATCGTCCTGGATGTACATCGCGTGGCAGTCGTGGCCGCGCTGCGCGAGCCGGTTGGCGAGCCCGATGGTGTGCCGCTCGGCGCCGCCGTGCACGAGCGAGCCGGTGACGAACAGCAACCTCACACGTACCCCAGCTGGCGGTTGAGGGGGCCGGCGACGCCGTCGAACGTGCGCAGGTCCTCCGCGGTGAGCTCGGTGCGCCACTTCTCGTTGAGCTGGATCTTTGCCGCGCCGTTCAGGCGCGAGTAATGGCCCATCACGTGGTACTCGGGCGTCGATCCGTTGACGGGCGCGGGCGAGACGCCGATGAAGCGCCACAGCCGCTCGAGCGTGAACTCGGGCTCGGCGCACAGGCCCTCGTAACGCACCTGGACCCAGCGCCCGGGCTCGACGCCGCGCACGATCGACTCGGCTTCCTCGTAGGTCCGGCGCCACTGGTAGGCGCCGTGCGCCAGCTTCTGGCCCTGGTTGCGCGCGAGGCTGAGCGATACGCCGCGGCCGTCGCGCACCAGCCAGATCACCTTCACGTCCAGGCTGGGGTTGCGCAGGTGGTACTTGAGCTGCAGGCCCGACTTGGACGAATCGACCACCACCGGCTTGCCGCTGCATTCGACGATGCTTTCGACGAGCGCGGCCTTGACGCGCGCCTGCTGCCGGATGTGCTCGAGGCCGCCGGGCGCGAGCACCAGGGCCACGTCGCGTACGAGCTCGAGCAGCCGGCCGCGGTGCATGGGCTTGAGCAGGCGCCGCACCACCGCGTACTGCGCGTTGCGGATATCGGTCTCCGCCGTGGTCGCGCTGTAGGAGAAGCCGCGCCGCGCCATCGCGGCGGACACCTCGCCCCAGAAGCGGCACTGCACGAGCTCGGCGCCGCAGGAGCATTTGTAGCCGGGTTTGGCGCGGTAGCGCGTGCCGGAAAGCTCGCCGATGGTCACGATCTCGGGGTGCCGCGCGAGCAGCAGCGAGAGCAGCGTCGAGCCCGAATGGCTCGCGGAATGGATATAGACGAGCGGAAGCTTCACTTTGCCCTCCAGCGCCACAGGATCGCGGCATAGACGAGCGCCAGGCCGGCGGCGCCGGCGGCGAGCCGGGCAAGCGGCGGGCCCTCCAGCGCGAGATCCACCACGGTGCGGATCAGAGCCGCCGACGCGATCGCATAGCCGAGCGCGATCAGCAGGCCGCGCCAGTCCTGGAGCTTGCGCACCGGGATGCCCACCTCGGTCGAGATGCGACGCAGCATTAGCGTGCGGTCGAGCAGCACCGACACGACGCTGCCGGCGGCCGCGCCGGCGAGGCCGACCGTGAGCGCGAGCGCCCCGCTCACCGCCACCGAGAGAACGAGCGCGATCAGGTTCACCCGGAACGAGAATCCGCCCTGCCGCAGCAGCAGCACCACGCTGCCGACCTCGAGCACGAGCACCACCATCCCCACGATATAGACGCGCATCACGGACGCCGCCTCGAGGTACGCGGCGGTATAGACCACGGTGACGATGTCCTCGGTGAAGGCGAACACGAACGCGAGCGCCGGATAGAGCAGCGCGCCGACCATCACGTTGCCGCGGCTGTTGAGGTCCATCATGCCGGCCACGTCGCCGCGCGCCTGCAGCCGGCTCATGTTCGGCAGGAAGGCCTCGACGACCGAGCGGCGGAAGATCAGCACCAGCGGGTGCAGCACCGCCGCGATCGAGAACGCGGCGAAGCTGTGCAGCGAGAACAACGCCGCCGCGATCCACTGGTCGGCCTGCCCGCGCAGGCCGTAGAGCGCGCCCGCCAGGCCGAACGGCGCGACATGCGTGAACTGCTCGGCGAACGCGCGGCGCTCGAACCAAGGGCCGCCCAGGCCGTGGTAGCGCGCGACGTAGACCAGGAGCAGCACGAGCTTGGCCGCGACCGCGGCCATCATCAGCCACAGCATCACGCCCAGGTCGCCGGTCGCAAACGCGCCCCAGGCGATGAGCCCCACGCGCAGCAGCGACATGGCGAGCGTCGCGTTCGCCTGCCAGCGCACGCGCTCGTCGATCGTCGGCAGGTGGTCGAGCAGCACCGCCGCCACCCACAATGCGACGAACGCCGGCACCTCGGCGCCGTACTTCTGCAGCGGCTCGAGCGTCGCCGGCAGCAATGGATTCCACGGCCCGGTGAGCGCGGCAAAGAACAGCGCCGACGCGAACAGGAAGAGCATCGTCTGGTGCACGTAGAGGCGCTTGCCGCGCGCATCCGAGCGCGGCAGGAAGAAGTTGAGGCCGCCCGCCATGTTGAGCGTGGCGATCGTCATCACGGTGCCGACCACCAGCCACAGCAGCCGGTACTCGCCGAACGTGGCGGTGTCGAGGCAGCGCACCAGCACGATCGGCAGCAGCATCTGCATCGCCTTGTCGGCGGCGCGCACCATGCCGATCGACAGCGCGCGGCGCGTCAGGCGCCGGAACGAAACCGCCTTGGCCGGCGCGTTCATGCCGCGATCTCTTCGAAGACCCTGCCGTACTGCTCGAGCACCGATTGCGTGGAATGACGGGTCTCGAAATAGGCGCGGCACGCCGCGGACTTCGCGCGCCAGTGGGCCTCGTCCGTGAACAGCCGCTCGATCTCGGCGGCGCCCTGCGCCGCGTCCGGGAAGACGATCGCGGCCCCGGCGTCCACCGTGGCGACCGCCGGCACGCCGCGCGCCCAGGCCTGCAGGAAGGTGTTCGGCATGCCTTCGTACGCCGAGGTGTTGACCAGCACGCGCGCGCGGTCGAACCAGGGCTCGACCTCGGCGAGCGGCAGGAAGCCGGTGAGCTCGAGGTTCGGCAGCCGGGCGGCCTGCGCGCGAATGCGCTCGTAGAACGCCTGCGCGCCCGGGCGCGGGCCGCCGATCATCACGAAGCGCCGCCCCGGCATGCGCTCGGCGAGCTCGAGGAAGAGGCCGGGGCGCTTGCCTTCCTGCACCATCCCGACCCAGAGCACGCAGTCCTGCGACCCCGGGGCGTTTCGGTTCGCCGGCAATTCGTAGCAGCTCGGAATCACCACCGCCTCGCGTGCGTAATTGGCGCGGCAGCTGTCGCGCTGGCGCTCGTTCTGCGCCACGATCGCATCGGCCGCGGCGAGTCCGCGGCGGTAGAGCCAGCGGTCGCGCGCGATGCGCAGCTGGTCGCCCACGTCGGGCTCGAAATCCTTGTCCGAGGCGCCGGCGTAGACCGAGCGCCGGCCATGGCGGCGGCAGAACTCGGTGGCCAGCCACAGCCACATCGACGCCGCCCGCACGTAGTACACGTCGGCGTCGGCGCGGCCGAGCGCCGCCCACATCGCGGTGAGCTTGGGATGCAGGAAGCGCACGAACGGCAGGCCGGCGCCCGGCGCGAACGCCTTGTGCACCGTCACGCCGTCAATGCGGCTCGCGTCGGGCTGTCCGTAATCGAGCGTGATCATCGAAACCTTGTGTCCGTGCGCGGCGAAGAGCCGCGCGAGGATGCTCTGCTGCACCTCGGCGCCGCCCACCACCTCGATGCGCGCATCGCGCGACAGCACCGGCCAGGCGAGCGGCGCGACGAAGCAGACGTGTTTTTTGGGAGCCGGCAGCTCCGCTCGGGCGCGCTGCGCGAGGCCCGGGCACCCCGACGCCGCGAAACGCATCTAGCTTGCCGGCCTCCGGGCGAGCAGGCCGAACATGATGCCGATCGCCATCCACAGCAGAATGTTCTCGGGGTCCGGCCGCAAGCTGCCGCCGGTCATGCCCGCCACGAGGAAGGCGATGAGCGCGGCGCACGCGCCCTGGAAGAAGCCGCGGGTAAGGGGCGTGAGGTAAGCATTGCTCCCGAGCTCGAGGAAGCCTTTCCACACGCGCCAGTAGAAGAAGAGGATCAGCGCCAGGCCGATCAGGCCCATGTCGAGCACGGCTTCGAGGTAGGCGTTGTGCGGATGGCCGACGAACTCCATCTGGCGGCTGTTCATCGCGTCCGACCACATCACGGAACCGAGGCCGTTGCCCCAGAGCGGGCTCTTCAGCGTCTCGGGCAGCAGCGGCAGCCAGATGCCGTCGATGCGGCCGGCCGAGACCTCGTTCGCGCCCGCGTCGAAGCCGTAGCTGATGCGCCGGTAGACCGCCTCGGGCGCGAGCGCCGCGGCGACGGTGAAGCCGAGCACCGCGAGGCCGAGCTTCTTCATGTTGAACTTCCACACCAGGAACAGCGCGTTCACCACCATGAAGCCGAGGAACGCGTTGCGCGAGAAGGTGAGCACGATGCCGAACGACAGGATGCCGAGCGCGGCGAACAGCATCAGCCGGGTCGGCGCGGCCTTCGCCTCCCACCAGGCGAAGAGCAGCAGCGCGTAGCCGGTGACGAACACGCGCCCGAGCTGGTTGGCGTGCGTGCCGATCTGCGTGAAGAACTCGCGCCCGCGCGCCGAGGCGAGCGAGCCGAGGCGGATGCCGGACTCGACCACGAAGCCGAACATCACGAACGCGAGCAGGCAGGCGCTGATCGCGACCGCGGCGATGAACGGCTCGGGCTTCGGCGCCTTCGCCACGGCGCCGGCGACCAGCACCGCCGCCACCACCGTGAGCATCGGCTTCACCAGCTCGTCGCGCAGGTAGCCGGGCCACGCGGTGTAGTTGACGATCAGCGCGTCGTGGAAGCCCGGATAGATGTCGTCGACGTACAGGGTGCCGAGCACGCCGGCAAACACGATCGGCGCGATGTAGAGCCAGGCGAGCGGCTTGGGAACCAGCGGCCCGGGGGTCTCCAGCCGCCCGCGCAGCAGGTAGGCGCCGAGCGTGCCGGCGATCAGCACGTTGATCGGGTTGAGACCGGTGATCTTCATCAACGAGTGCGGGAAGAGCGAGGTCGCCGACACCGGCAGCAGCAGCACGAGCAGGATCGCGCCGAGCCGGTAGTCGATCAGCACCGCAACGCAGGCCGCGATCGACAGCCCGGCCCACAGCGCCTCGAGCTCGCCGACCGCCAGGGCGTAGCCGCCCGCGGCCGCGCCGGCGAACAGCGCGAACGCGGCGATCAGCCAGGTATGGCGGCCGGGTGCTTCGCTGCGCGGCTGAGGGATCGAGAGCGTCGCCATCGTCAGTTATCCGCCTTTCTGTTTCACGAGCAGCAGCACGCGCTCGCCGGGGTGGTCCGGGCCGGCCGCGAGCCTCGGGCCGGCTGCGCTCGCGGCGCCGATCAGCAGCGCCAGCGCCGCGAGCAGGAGCTTCGGTTTCTTCACTTCGTCGCGCGCACTTCCTAGTACGCGTTCATCAGCGAGCCGACCACGCGCGCGCTGGCGTCGCCCAGCTCGCGCATCGCGCGCTCGGTGTCGGCGAGGCGCGTGTGGTCCTTGCGCGAGATCATCAGCGCGTCGCCCGCGCGGAAGGTGATCGCGCACGCGTCGGCGTACTCGGTCACCGGCGGGGTGTCGATGATGACCACGTCGAACTCGGACTGCGCCTTGGCGAGCAGCGCCGCGAAGCTGCCGCGCGAGAGCAGCTCGAGCGGGTTGGGCGGCAGCGGCCCGGCGGGCAGCACCGCGAGCCCGGTCAGCCCCGCGACCGGCGCCGCCGCCGACAGGTCGGAGCGCCCGGACAGCGCGCTCGACAAGCCGAAGCGGTCGGAAATGTTGAAGATCGCCTGCTGCCTCGGCGCGCGGAAGTCGGCGTCGACCAGCAGCGTGCGCTGGCCGAGCTGCGAGAACACCACCGCCAGGTTGGCGGCGATAAAGCTGCGCCCCTCGCGCGCGCAGGGGCTGGTGATCGCCAGCATGCGGCGCCCCGCGCCGGGGTTGAACCAGCGCACCAGCAGCTGCGTGCGCACGCCGCGCAGCTCCTCGACCACCGGGTGGAACGGGTCCCAGGCGGCGATCAGCTCCTTGCTCACGCCTTCCGGGCCGCTGATCAGGTAGGGAAACTCGTACTGCTTGGCGAGCGCCTCGCGCAGGTCGGCGTCGGTGATGAAGTTGAGCTCGATCGCCGCCTCGCCGAAGCGCCAGCCCAGCTCGCGCTGGCGCTTCAGCACCTGCTCGGCGTCGGCGGCCGAGAGCTTGCCCTCGTCCATCAGGATGGCGCCGATGTGGCGCCCCGTCGTCATGCCCGCGGGGCGGGACACGCTTTCCATCGGCAGAACGTTGTCGGTCGTCTTGGCTAGCATGGGGTCACCAGGTCAGGTTGCGTTTGGGAGGGCGCGGGTCGCCTTGATCGGCGCCGGCAGCAGCCGGGCGCCGGTCGGCTGCCACTTCGACAGCCGGCCGAGCGAGGGCACCGCGAGGCGCGCCTCGAGGTCGCTGCGCGAGCGCACGCGGCGGTCGAGCGTTTCAAGCACGTAGACGATGCCGGCGGCGAGCAGCAGGCCCAGCACCACCGACAGGCCCGCGATCAGGCCGACCTTCGGGTGCACCGGCTTGACCGGCTCGGAGGCCGCGGCGAGCAGCATCACGTTCGATTGCTTGGCGGTCGCGTCGATCTTGGCCGTCATGTAGCGCGCGAGCACGGTGTCGTAGGAGCGCTGCGCCGCCTCGATGTCGCGGGTCATGGCCTGCATGTCGATGCGCAAGTCCTTAAGCGTGAGCAGGCGCTGGTTCTGCGCCTCGATCGCCGCCTGCAGCTCGGCCTCGCGCTTCTTCGCCTGCTGCACCGCGTTGCCCAGACCTGCGACCAGCTTCTTCGCTTCGGTCTGCAGCTTGTCGCGCAGCTGCTGCACTTCCGCCGCGGTGCGCTGGTACTGGGGATGATTCGGGCCGAGCACCGTGCTCTCCTGCTCGCGGCGCGCTTCGGCGCGGCCGAGGTCGAGCTTGAGCGCGTTCAGGTGCGGGTTGGACAGCACGTCGGGCAGCGCGTCGGTCGAGACGCCGCTCTCCAGCATCTCGGCGGCGAGCTTCTGGCGCGCGACCGCGTCGTAGGTCGCGTTGCGCGCCGCGAGCAGCTGGGTCGAGAGCTCGGTGAGGCGCGTGGCCTCGACGTCGACGCGGCCGTCCTCGGCCAGGATGCCCTTCGCCTTCTGGTAGGCGTTGAGCCTGGACTGCGACTGGGTCACCTGGTTGCGCAGCGTCTTCAGCTGGTCCTCGAACCAGGTGGTCGAGGTGCGCGTGGGCTCGGTGCGCAGGTGCAGCACGATGTCCAGGTAGGCCTTGGCGAAGCCGTTGGCGATCTCGGCGGCGAGCTTCGGGTCATCCGACGGATAGTTGATGAGCAGCAGGTTGCTGACCGAAGTATCGATGTCGAGCTTCTCCAGCAGCGCCGCGGCGATCCACTCGTCGATCGAGCCAAGGCCGCCGGTGTCCTTCTCCCAGGCTTCGCGCATGCCGGGCTTCTGCGCGAGCTTGAGCTCGCGCGCCACCGTCGTCGCGACCCGGTTCGACATGATGAGGTCGACCTGGGTCTGGAAGTAGCTCGAGCGCTCGCGCGCGGTCAGGCGCGCCGGGCTCATGGTCTGCTCGTCGCGCGCGTCCATCAGCAGCGTCGCGGTGGCGACGTACTTCTTGGGCACGATCAGCGCGACCGCGATCGCGGTGATGATCGTCGCGGCGAGGGCGATGATGAACGCCTTGCGTCGCGCGCGCAGGGCAAGTAGGTATTGGCTGAGGTCCATGGTGTCTGCTTTCCTCCCTAGAACAGGGCTTCCTTGACGTAAATGACGTCGTCGGGCTTGACGAGGTCGCGTAACTTGGCGTCGTTCTCGACCGCCTTGCCGCTCGAGTCGGCGCGGCGCAGCTTGACGCGCTTCTCGCTGCCGCGCGGGCTGATCCCGCCGCCCGCGGCGATCGCTTGCATCACGGTCATGTTGGGCTCGACCCGGTAGGCGCCCGAGCGCATGACTTCGCCGTAGATGTAGAACACCGGCGCCTTCTCGACGTGGATGGTCTCGCCGCCCTTGAGCGCGAAGGGCTTGCCGAGCATCGCCACCTTCTGCTCCTTGCCGTCGCGGATCACGGTCACCGTATCCGCGCCGGTCGGGCTGATGCCGCCGGCCGCGGCGATCACGTCGGCGAGCTGCGAGCTGGTGTCGTCGAGCGGGTAGCGCCCGGGCCGCGCCACGGCGCCGAGCACCGACACCTGCTTGCTGCGCACCGTGGTGACGGCCACCGTGACCTGCGGGTTCTTCAGGTACTGGCCCTTCTTGAAGCTCTCGCTGATCGCGTTGGCGGCCTCGATCTGCGACAGGCCGGCGAGCTTGACCTCGCCGATCAGCGGCATCGCGATCATGCCGCGCTCGCTGATGCGCGCGTCGGTGGTCAGGTCGGGCTGCTGGTGCACGGTGATGCGGATCGCGTCGCCGACGCCGAGCTTCTCGGTCTGCGCCAGCGCCGGAACCGCGAGTGCCAGAATGAAAATTGCCGCTACTATGCGTTTCATCAGTTCCCTCTCTTGAATTCGCCCAGATACTCGATAGTGGCCACCTCGCGCAGCCGCTTGACTTCGGCCGCGGCGGTCTCCAGCCGCTTGCGCCCCGCGAGGAACTGCTCGATCAGCGGTGCCGCCTGCGCCTCGGTCAGCGGCGCGTGCTCGGCGTGCACCAGCTGGATCACCGACGCGCCCGGCGGCGCCGCGAACAGCGCGATCTCGCCCGGCTTCATGCGCGCGAGCTGCGGCAGGTAGGCGAGCGGCAGCTGCTCCGCGGGCTGCGTGAGCGTGTCGATGCTGAACTTGGCGCTGCGGCTGCGCAGCCACGCGGCGAGCTCGTCCAGGTCGCGGCTGCGCGCGGCTTCGGCGCGCAGCACGTCGACCAGCTCGGCGGGCGCCGAGACGACCAGCTCGCGCACGCGGTACAAGCGCCGTTCCGCGAACAGCGCCGGATTCTCGGCATAGAAGGCGCCGACCTCGTCGCGCGAGCTGCCGGCGGCGGCGGCCGAGACGCTGCGCTCCAGGTAGGCCTGGGCGAGGATCTGGCGGCGCGAGGTCTCGATCGCCTGCAACACCTGCGGATCGCGGTCGAGCTTCTCGGCGAGTGCGCGCTGCACCAGCAGCTCCCGGTCGATGACGCGCTCGAGCGCCTGCGCCACCGCGCCGGAGGCGCCGGTGCGCAGCTGGTGGATCGAAATCTCGGTGCCGTTCACCTTGGCGACGAGCTGCGCCGGGCGCTCGGCGGCGACCTTTTCGCACGCCGCGGTCGGCGCGGCCAGGAGCAGGGCGAGGAGGAGCTTTTTCATCACAGCGCGTGCGTGAGCCGGCGGTGCGCGACCCAGCCGGCGAGCGCCAGGCCGGCGAGCGCAAGCAGCCACTTCTCGGGCTGGCGCACCGGGGTGATCGAGAAGCGCGGCTCGGCGGGCTGCGCCTGCACGACCGCGGCGAGGCGCACCGGCGCGTCGGGCGCGGCCTCGGCGAGCGGCTGGCCGGCGATCGCACCGGCAACGGTCAGGCGGTAGACGTCGACGAACGAGTAGCGCGCCGGCTGCATCGACGGCGGCACGTACATCCCCGCGGCGTTCGCGTTGAATGATGAAGCCGGCTCGCCCGCAAGGGGGCCGGCAACCAACGCAGACGTAACGGCAAGCGCAATCACGAACGGTTTCATGTGCGGACCCGGAGATGCTAGAGGCGGGGTATTACGTTGCTGACCCGCCGGTCAGCGCGGTCGATGGGCCGTGCGGACTACCAAAGTAAAAACGGCGCCGAAGCGCCGTTTTCTCACGACAACTTCGCGCCGTTCAGGGATTGAGAATACGCAGCTCGAGCGCTTTGCCGATCGCCTGCGTGCGGTTCACGACGTTCAGCTTGCGCAGGATCTTCTGCACGTGGTTCTTCACCGTGAGCGGGCTGATCTTGAGGATCGCGCCGATCTCGAAGTTCGACTTGCCGAGATAGATCCACTTCAGGATGTCCTGCTCGCGCACCGTGAGCACGCTCTGGCCGGACGCCTTCTCCACCGCGCTCGGCGTGCGGGTCAGCTGCGTGCGCACCCACGACGAGTGCAGGGCGGGCGCGAGCAGCTGCGCGAGGTACACCTGGCGCGGGCCGACGCTGCCGGGGCGGCAGGCGAAGGTAAACAGCGTGAGCGCGCGG
>Ga0075430_100000879_pt1 | contig 23585 bp, 17 predicted proteins | sample RhiMetdeltSRZDD4_FD_75294 | JGI IMG/M metagenome (GOLD analysis project Ga0075430, IMG submission 75294) | Populus rhizosphere microbial communities from Tennessee, USA - Rhizosphere MetaG P. deltoides SRZDD4 | ecosystem: Host-associated > Plants > Roots > Rhizosphere > Soil | place: USA... | reverse complement strand
CCGCCGCTTTTCGCGGGCCGACTCCCGTCTGGATCAACCAACACGACCTGCCCCCGATGGCGCCGACCCAGCAGCGGATTCCATTGACGGATCGTGCTGTAAAGGAGGGACCGGCTCGTCGGATGGCATTGACTTCCCACCGGGTGGCGGCAAAAATCCCGATCGGTTTCACGGAGTCTCCGGGAAGGGGAGTGAAGACCCGAGCTCGCACAAGATGGGAGGCAGGTCACCTCGGCGACCGGTACCATCCTGACTCTTGCACTTGCTGCCGCAACTCATCTGCTCTCGTTTTTCCGCGAGTTCTGAGGTTGCGGTACATCGCGAGGGCCCATAACGGGAAGTACTGGCAGTACCAATGGTATCGAAGATAAAAGACACGAGGAAAACCCGTGCCGGTATGACGGACTTCTTCCCAGGACCCATCCCTAGTCTGATGACGCAGGAGATAATGAATGCCTCGCGCCAGACTGAAGGAGTCCGATACTCCTGCGGACATTAATGCCAGGAGAGCCCAAGCAGTCTGCGATGGGGAGCTTTCTCCCTTTCCGCTTTGGGTCAGATCTGCGTACGACAAGCAGGACTCTCCCCATCCTCCGTCCGGATTTTGTTTGGATTCGAGCCAGTGCACCGCCCGGCGAATGTATGGGGCTGAGAGATCTTCGCCGATGGCGCGTAGTCCGGCCAGCACCGACCATGTCCCGTAGATGTAGTTCACGCCCCAGCGGCCGTACCAGCTCCCATCCTCTTCCTGATCGTACTTCACAAACGCCAACGCGCGGGTCACCGCTGGATGGGTCTTGTCGTAGCCCAGACTCGCCAGCATTTCCAGACAGCGGCCTGCAAGGTCTGCGGTGCTCGGATCCAATAGCGCCCGATGGTCGGCAAAGGGAATGTAGTTGAACACGATCCGGTTATTATCCTTGTCGTAGGCGCCCCAGCCTCCATCGGAGCCTTGCATCGCCATCACCCATCGGTATCCTCGATGAATCGCGGCTTGGAGCGAGGCCTGATCGGTCAGTTTTACTTTCGCCAAGGCCATCAGCACGACCGCCGAGTCGTCGACGTCCGGATACATTTCATTCTCAAACTGAAAATACCACCCGCCCGGCTCCGCAACCGGGGACGAGACGATCCAGTCTGCCACCTTCTTGGTCTGTTTGGAGAGCAGCCAGGCGGCCGCCTTTTGTAAGGCGGGATGATCCTGCGGCATTCCGGCTTCGACGAGCGCATTCATAAGTAGGGACGTATCCCAAATCGGCGAGAAGCAGGGTTGCAAATGCATGGTCTCGGTTCGTTGTCCACGTTCATACGTCGTGCCGTGGACTTCCAGCGCTTCAACTTCTTGCATCGCCTTCACCACCATCGGATCGTCGGCCTTATAGCCCAGGCAATGCATCGCCACAATCGAGTTGGCCATCGCCGGGTAAATTGCTCCGAGTCCGCCGGAGCCCTGCACACGCTGAAGCATCCACTGGGCGGCGGCTTGAACCGCCCGCTCCCGTACCCAGGTCACGGGAGTTCGATCGTAAATCTTCAGCAGCGCGTCCAAATTGATAAAGAAGTTTCGCGGCGTGCACCAGGTCTTGTCCTTCTGGAATGGCGCCACTGTCCGGTAGTTGATCTCGGGTTTGGGCACGAGATACAACTCATCGATCCCTTGCTCGTCCGGAATCCGGCAGATGGGGCGATGGGAAAAGACAATCAACAACGGGATGAGCACTGCGCGCGACCAATAGGAGATGGCATAGATGCTGAAATAGAATCGTTTCGGAAGCAGCATGATTTCCGGAGGCATGCTGGGGATGCCACGCCAGTCATATTGTCCGAAGAGCGCCAGAGCGATCTTGGTGAAGACATTGGCAGCCACGACGCCGCCCTTCGCCAGGATGCATTCCCGCGCCTTGATCATAAACGGTTCCTCAGCCGACACGCCGGCAAGCTTCAATGCGAAATAGGCTTTGACCGACGCGCTGATGTCGGGGGGACCGCCATGGTAGATCGGCCATCCGCCCGCCGCGAGCTGAGTTGACATCAAGTAGCTCACGGCTTTTCGTTCCCGCTCGGGATCCACGACATTCATGAACCGGCGTAACATCAGGTATTCGGAAGTCAGGGTGGTGTCGGCTTCGAGCTCGGCTACCCAAAACCCTTCCGACACGTCCTGTTTGGCAAGGAACCACGCCTGACTCTTCCGAATGGCTTCGTCGATCGCCTCGAGCTGGCCACCCGGATGGGTGGACAGCCGCCGGGATGTCCCCTCGGCTTGCGGCAATGCCGTGGACTTCTCCGATACCAACCTCAACGGCAACACCGACAGTCCACTCGCCGCCATCAATCTGTTGGGTACAGAAAGCAAGACACTATCGGACAGACGATTCATCAGCGATTTGATCAAGCGCATGATACTGTTCCGTGGGTCAAAAGGAAGCGGAAGGGAAGGTATTCGAAACCGCTCCATCAATTTAGCAGGTAATGTCCGAATGAAGCTGCGCTGCTGCTGACTCAGATATTACCAGGGCTTATAACAGAGCGGTGCGGGCAAGTCAAGCTAGCGGTCAGGTAAGCTCTTTAAACTACAGGAATTTTTGTCGAACTTCGCCGGTTACACCGGCTGCAAATCGGCCAGCTTGACCGAAATAAGTTTGGAGATCCCCGGCTCCTCCATGGTCACCCCGAACAGTGAATCGGCCATGGCCATCGTTCGCTTATTATGCGTGATGATCAGAAACTGAGCCCCTCGCGACAACTCGCGCAAGACAGCTGTAAAGCGTTCGATGTTCTCCTCGTCGAGCGGCGCATCGATTTCATCGAGGATACAGAAGGGCGTGGGGCGAATGAGGAAACTTGCAAAGAGCAGCGCCATGGCAGTCAAGGTCTTCTCGCCGCCCGAAAGCATGGTAATGTTCTTCAAGCGTTTGCCGGGAGGCTGCGCCACGATTTCTACCCCCGGCTCATGGCTCATCTCCTGATCGGTCCCTTCTTCCGGCACCTCTTCCACCAACTGCAGTTCTGCTCGACCACCCGGAAAGAACTTGGTGAACACTTCTCCGAACTTCTGTTGCAACTCATTGAACGTTGAGACGAACATTTCTTTTGTCGTGCGGTTGATACGCTGAATGATCTGTTTGAGCGACCCGATCGAATGAGAGAGATCTTGCTCCTGGGTCGTGAGAAATCGATATCGTTCATCCAGTTCTCTATGTTCCTCGATCGCAGCCAGGTTGATCGCTCCCATGCGGTCCAACCGTTCCCTCACCTTTTGCAATTGTGCTCGCAGACCTTCTGTTGGAAGCGCCTTCACCCCGTCTGCCTCCTCAGATAGCGTTTCTACTGTAGGATCGGAGACCGCGGGGTCCATGAGCATTGCGGCATCCATCTGGTAGGTCCCCATGAAGGTGCCCTCCAGTGTCGAGAGATGCGTCTTGATTTCTGCCCGGCGCACTTCGACCGCCAACCGGCCGTCCCGGACGGAACTCATGGCCTGCCGGATCCCGGTGAGAGCCTGGTCCAGTTTCCGCACGACGTCCATCTCTTCAGCCTGCTGTTCCTGGGCGGACACCAACTCGGCTTTGATCCGATGGACGGTCTCTCCGAAGGCCAGGCAGAGCCCGTCCTGACGCTCGCACTCTTGCCGGCTTTGCTGAATCGCGCTCATCAAGGCCGTCAATTGTTGTTCGAGCGTCATGATCCGGGTTTCTGCTTCGGCCTGTCGTTGGCGCAATCGCTCGACATCCGCCTTGCCATGTTCGCGTTGGGATCGCAAACCCTCCACGGCCAACCGCGCTTCGGTCAATTGCCGTTGCATGGCCAACATGTCCCGCTCGACCTCGCTAAGCCTAGTCCTGACGCGAGCCAGCGTGGCTTCCTGGCCGCTCCTCTCGCCGATCCATTGCGTCAGTTGTGCTCGGCCGGAGAGAAGAGCCTGTTCCAGGCGTGCCTGCTCGTCCAGGCCGACGGCGAGATCGTTCGCCAGCTTTTCGGCACGCTGCTGCAAGTCGCCTCGCTGCTGATCCATACCGGTGGTATCTTTGTGTAAGGACAATTCCAGCATCTCCGATTCGCGAAGGGCCTCAGCCGTCCGCTGATCATCCTCGCGCAATGTGGCCGCCTGCGCCACGCTTTGATCGCGGAGTTGCCGGCTTTGCTCCAGCGCGAGTTCCAATTCATTCCGCCGGCTTTCCAATTCAAGCACCTCTCGTCGCCGTTGGAGGAGACCACCACTCACGCTCGCTCCGCCGCCGATAATGATCCCAGCCGCATCGATCGTCTCGCCCGACAGCGTGACGAACGTCGGCCCGAGCGGCGCCGGGAACGGATGGCACTCCCAAAGAAGCTGGCCGACCTCCAAGCTTTCGACGAGGACGACGCCGTCGAACAGGTGATTGAGGACGGCATGGGCCTGCCCTTGCCTGCGCACGAGATCCACGACTCTTCCGATCACGCCCGGTCGCTGGGCGATCGCCGCCCACCACTCTGGTGTCGTCACGGTTTGGTCCTGCTGCCACCGTAATTGTTGAGGGATAAACGCACCTCGTCCTAGTTCTCTTCCTTTCAGAAATTCCACCGCGTGACAAGCCACTGCCGGATCGTCAACCAGCCATCCTCTCACTCGCTCCCCGAGGACCGCTTCTACGGCTCGATCCAGACCTGGGGGAATTTCCAGCCACTCGGCCAACGCGTCCCGCACTCCTTCGCAGGCACGCAACGCTGTGTGGTCTTCTTCCCCCTCGCGCCCGTATCCCATCTCCTCCCGTACGACGCCCTGGAGGGCACCTAACCTGGAAACGGTTGCGGCTAATTCCTCTGATTGCCGTGCTACTTGCTGGTCCACATCGACAATCCGCCTTGTGCTCTCTGCGAGCGCGAGCTGAACCTCTTTTTTCCGATCCGTGAGAGAGGTGATGCTCTGCTCCACATCCAGGCGTCGGCTCATCAACCTATCTTGTTGCTCGGACAGGAGTGACAGCTGCCGCTCAAAAACTTCCTTCTCTCGCATGGCCCGCTCCTGTCGTGCGGCCACTTCCTCACCTCGCGCGCTCAATTGCGTGAGAGTTTGTTCGGTGTTGGCTACTAAGACCGCCAGATTCAAGACATCCAACCGACCACGCTCTTCCTCGGCCAGCGCGGAGACTCTGTGCGTGGTCAGGAGCCGGGTCTGTGTTTCAAGACCTTCGTAGCTGGTTTCCTGTGCGGCAATCTCCACCTCCAGTTGCGCCAGTCTCGCCTGCAACTGTTCCACCTCGACGTTCGCCTGCTGTCGTTCTCGCGTAAGACGCTCCAATTCCTGAGCGGCCTGCACCCGCTGCTGTTCATTGAGCTCGATCCGGCTGCGCTCGATCTGCGCTGCACTGAGCGCCTGTCCCTGCCGTTGTTCGGCCGCGCCTAACTCCTCCCGCACTCGCGAGATGGCATCACCCATGGTCGTGATGCGAAGACGCGAGGTTTCCTGTTCCGCACTCTGGCGCGCCTGCTCGGCGAAATACTCTGCTTCCTGTGCTTCGAGTGTGTGCGCTTCCGATTCCACTGTTTCAAGCGCGGCACGAAACGACCGATAGTCCCGGCTGAGCAATTCGATCTCCAACCTCCGCGCTTCCTGCTGCAGGGCCTGGAACGACCGTGCCTGGCGGGCTTGACGCTCGAGTGAATTGAGCTGCTTCTTAACCTCCGCAATGATGTCGCGGACGCGCAATAGGTTTTGCTGGGTGGACTCGAGTTTCCGAAGCGCCTCCGCCTTTTGCTTTTTGTACCGCACAATTCCGGCGGTTTCTTCGATCAACTCACGGCGATCCTGTGGCGATGCATTCAGGATCTGGTCGAGACGGCCTTGCTCGATCACCGTATGGCCCTTCGTTCCAGCTCGTGTTTCCAGCAAGATGCTTCTGATGTCCTTGAGACGACAGGCCGCCTTGTTGATCAGATATTCACTGTCACCGTTCCGGTACAACCGCCGTGTGATCATCAGTTCCTGATATTCGCTGAGTTGACCGGGCATCCCGGCCACCACGTCCAGGCGTAAATCGGCAAGGCCCCCGATGACCAGCGATATCTCCGACATGCCGAGCGGCTTGCGAAGTTCGGTGCCGTTGAAAATGATGTCCTCCATTCGCTCGCTACGTAAGGTTTTCGTGCTTTGCTCACCCAGCACCCAGAGGATGCCGTCGACGACATTACTCTTGCCGCTTCCGTTGGGCCCGACAATGGCCGTGATGCCTTCCGGAAATTGGATTTTGGCTTCGGGGAACGACTTGAACCCAAGCATTTCCAATGACTTTAGATACAAGAGCCACCTCCAGGACGAGACGAGGTTGTGGGGAGGGACCGACGGCGGCAACTCTTAGCATAAAGGCTCTATAAATGCAAAGAAAAATACACCAGATTGGGGAAGGCGTAGGAGAGGACCCCTACATATTGAACTTCGAATGACTGTCTGGAAGTAGAAATTAGGAGGCGGTGGCGATGCGCGAGGCCGGTTCGATGGTTACCAATTCTTTGGGTAGAAGAAACTCGACGTCTTCCTCGATTACCGTCAATTCTTCCACTTCTTCCGAAGGAGCGAGCGCTTTGAGATACACGACCACTTCGCTGACCAGCACTTCCGGAGCGGACGCCCCCGCTGCAATGCCGACCGCCTTGGCATTCTTGAGCCATGCCGGATTGATATCCCCGGCCGAATCGATCAGGAACGAGGGAATTCCGCATTGTTCGCCCAGCTCACGCAGCCGGTTGGAATTGGAACTGTTGGGTGAACCGATGACCAGGATGACATCGACCAGCTCGGAAAGCGCCTTCACGGCATTCTGCCGGTTCTGTGTGGCGTAACAGATGTCTTCCTGATGCGGACCCTTGATGTTCGGAAACCGCTGGTGCAGCGCCGCCACGATGTCGCGGCATTCATCGACACTCAATGTCGTTTGCGTCACATATGACAGGTTCGGTGTACTGCCGACCTGCAGCTTTTCGACGTCTTCCACAGAAGAGACAAGATGAAACTTGTCCGGAATCTGCCCGAGGGTTCCGATCACTTCCGGATGCCCGGCATGCCCGATCAGAATCAGCTCGTAGCCCTGCGTATAGTCCCGGTTGACCTCATTGTGAACTTTTATGACGAGCGGACAGGTTGCATCGATCACGTGCAGCCGCCGGCTTTGCGCTTCTTCCCACACAGACTTGGCGACGCCATGGGCACTAAAAATAACCACGGATCCCTCGGGAACTTCGTTGAGTTCCTCCACGAACACGGCTCCCTTTTGGCGCAGGGAGTTGACCACATGCCGGCTGTGAACAATTTCATGGCGGACATAGATCGGCGCGCCATACTTCTTGAGCGAGAGATCGACGATATCGATGGCGCGATCAACGCCGGCGCAAAACCCTCGTGGATTGGCCAAGTAAATCTTCATGGACTCCGGGTCTCCCCTGATAGAAAATGGCGATGCTCCGGGTACACCTACACCCGACGCACCGGCGAGGTTCACCTTACGTGAGACCTCCCCTCCTCGTCAACATATTCGTCCGTTGCCCGGCCTCCGAACCATGGTTGAGGCGATTCCCCTCACTATGTCACAATTGTCGACATGACACGACTCGCGCATAAAAAAATCCTCATCGTGGAAGACGACGCCGATATTCTTCAACTCGTCAAGATGTACCTCGAGAAGGACGACTTCCGGACGCTCACCGCCACGACCGGAATACAAGCCCTCAAGCGCATCAAAGAGGAGCGTCCCGATTTGGTGATTCTCGATCTGATGCTGCCGGAGATGGACGGCCTTGAAGTGTGCAAGAAGATTCGTCTCCATCCGGACACTGCGATGTTGCCGGTCCTGATGTTGACCGCGAAAGCCGAGGAATCGGATACGGTGATCGGACTCGAGTTGGGGGCGGACGATTATGTGACCAAGCCCTTCAGCCCGAAAGCCGTGGTGGCCCGCGTGAAAGCACTGCTGCGCCGGACTGATCGCAGCGCCGGCGATTCGCAGTCGTCCTATCAGTATGGCTCGCTCCGGATGGATCTCTCACGTCACGAAGTCAAGGTGCGGGATCGCGAGGTCCCTCTCACGGCCAAGGAATTCGGCCTGTTGGAACACTTGGTACGGAACGTCGGGCGGGTCCTCACACGCGATGTTCTGTTGAACTCAGTGTGGGGCTACGATTACTACGGAACCACCAGGACCGTCGACGTGCATGTCCGGCGGCTCAAACAGAAGATTCCTCTTCTCAACGACGCGATCATCTCGGTAAAATCTCTCGGATATAAGCTGCGGGACTCCGACACATCAGTATGAACCTTTCCATCAGGTGGAAGGTCACCCTCGCGACCTTGGCTGCCGTCATCTTGGGCTTGGCAGTGGCGGGTTGGCTCACGATTCGTTCTGTCGAAGAATCGGAGCTCATCCGGGTGTCCGAGATGTTGGATACCCGGGGGAGCCTCATTGCCCACTCCCTTCGTTCTCTCTTCGACCATTCCGGCATGACCGTCCCACAGCACTTGCTGCAGGCCACGGCGCTGGAACTCAGCCGTGCCGCCCGCATCAGAGTCACGGTCGTGCAGACGGACGGCACCGTGCTCGCCGACAGTTCGGTCACCTCCGCAGAACTAGCCTACCTGGATAATCATGCAACCCGTCCGGAAATTGCTCAGGCCTTGGTGTCCAGACGTGGGACCGACATCCGGGCCAGTCACACCACCGGGGAGCGGACCTTTTATCTGGCGCTCTCTCTTGCCGATCTTCGTGACATGCCCACTCAGTATCCCGTCGTCCGTGTAGGGTTTCCCTTGACGACCATGGAAGACCGCATTCGCACCATCCAGCGGGACCTCGCCGTGGCGTTCGGCATTGCATTCTTGGCAGCAGTCGCGCTCAGCATTGTGTTGAGCCGGAGCATTACCAAACCGCTGGCCGAGATGGCGTCGGTCGCCAAGCAACTGGCCGGGGGAACGACGGGCGTTCGCATTCATGCCGCATCAGAGGATGAAGTCGGATTTTTGGCCCGCACGCTCAATCACATGACCGACCAACTGGAAGCCAAGATCAAAGAAGTGTCGGAAGACCGTGCGCAACTGCTGGCCATGTTGACCGCCATGATCGAGGGCATCATGGTGCTCGATTATCGCGGAGTCATTCTTCAAGTCAACCCTGCCCTTGAACGGATGTTCGCGTTGAATCGAACCGATTGTCGCGGCCGTCCTTACGGAGAAGTCATCCGTCATGAAGCACTCGGGAATCTCGTCTCCACTGTACTCAAGACCCGGTCGAACGAAGGCGGTGAAATCACGCTGTTCCCGAACGGTCGGTGCCTGCGCGTGGAAGCCTCCATGGCGGGAGGTCGACTGGAAAATGAGGCCTGCGTCGTCCTGGTCTTTCACGATATCACCGAGCTGCGAAGGCTGGAGAAGATCCGAAAGGACTTCGTGGCCAACGTGTCGCATGAATTGCGCACACCGCTGACCTCGATCAAGGGATACGTCGAGGCCCTGATTGACGGCGGGAAAGCTGACCCCGACACAGCCTCGCAGTTTCTCGACATTATTCTCAGGCAGAGCAACCGTTTGAACCTGCTTCTCGATGATCTGTTGCAGCTGTCCCAGATCGAATCAGGACAGGTCTTGCTGCGACGCGACCCCGTCGATCTCCACGCCGTGCTCGAACGGACCGTGGCCTTCATCAAACCACTCGCGGACAAGAAGCACCATACAGTGAGCCTGACGTTTCCCGAGGCATTCCCGCTGGTGATCGGCGACGAGGAACGACTCGTCCAAGTGTTTATCAATCTGCTCGACAACGCCGTGAAGTATACGCCCGACGGAGGAACCATCTCGGTTGATCTACGCGTCGCTGACGACCCGTACGCAGAGAACGTGCAGGTCCTCGAAGTCAGAGTATCGGACTCCGGCATCGGGATCCCGGATGCCGATCGCCCTCGCGTGTTCGAACGGTTTTATCGCGTCGACAAAGCTCGGTCACGGGAACTGGGGGGAACCGGCCTGGGACTCGCCATCGTCAAACATATTGTGGAAGGACATGGAGGACGCGTGTGGGTCGAAGGACACCAGCCGAGAGGAAGTCGGTTCATCGTTAAGTTGCCGGTCACCAGCCCGACATTCGCGGAACGTCAGCCGACAGCGACCATGAGAGCATAAACTCCCGCCGCCAACAATCCCGCTCCAGGCAGGGTAAATATCCAGGCGCTGACAATCTTCGCGGTGACGCCCCACCGCACCGCTGACAACCGCTGAGTCGCTCCCACGCCCATGATGGCCGAGGTGATCGTGTGGGTGGTGCTGACAGGAAGTCCGATATGCGCGGTCATGAGCAAGACCCCGGCGGCGCCGGTCTCAGCAGCGAAGCCGTGAACCGGCTCCAGTTTGACGATGCCCATTCCCAAGGTGCGGACGATACGCCAACCGCCGGCAACTGTCCCGAGACCCATTGCAGCGGCGCAACTGGCAATCACCCAGCCCGGCACTTCCGCCGTCTGCAAGTGGCCGGAGGATAGGAGTGCCAAGGTAATGATTCCCATGACCTTCTGAGCGTCATTGGCTCCATGACTGAAGGCCATGAAACTGGCGGAGATCAATTGCAACCGGCTGAAGAGTCGGGTCGCGATGCTCCGCGGCATCCGGAAGAATGTCCAACTGATCACCACCATGAGCAGCAGGCCGGCTGCAAAACCGAACAGCGGGGACAAAATCATGGCTTCCAACACGGATCGCAGGCCACCCAATTTAATGGTCGCCCACCCGCCATGGGCGACGGCCGATCCCACGAGCCCCCCGATCAGCGCGTGCGACGAGCTGCTCGGCAATCCCAGGATGAGCGTAAAGAGATTCCACAGGATCGCGCCGCTCAGCGACGCGGCGACAACCGCATGGGTGATGGCGTCGGAAAATACGATTCCTCCCCCCACCATTTTCGCCACTGCCGTTGAGAAAAACGCTCCGGCCACGTTCAACACACCCGCAAGCAACACAGCGGTCAGAGGACTCAGCACACGGGTCGAAACGACCGTGGCGATGGCATTGGCGCTGTCATGCCACCCATTTGAAAAATCAAACACCAGCGCAAGGCCGATGGTCAGCACGAGCATGCTTTCAAATTCCGGCATGGAGGATTCTTATCGCGAGAGAGGTGTGGTAATCGGCAACGTGATTAGGATCAGACCTCGACTATCCGCCCTCAGTGGTGCTTCAGCGCAATACGCTCCAGGATGTTTGCAACATCTTCGCACCGGTCGGTCCCGGCTTCGAAATTCTCGTAGATTTCTTTCCACTTGATCACGGACATCGGGTCGGTCTCTCTTTCGAACAGGAGCGAGATCGCATCCCGAGAGACCCGGTCCGCCTCGTTTTCCAAACTATTGACCCGCACACTGCACTCATTCACATCAGGATGCGGCTTGCCCAGTAAAGCGACCGTCGCGCCGACTTCGACCGCCGACTGATAGAGGATGTTAGATAATTTGACGGCGATATCGGTGGGCGCGGTGACTCTATAGAGCACAAACCGGTCGGCAATGTCCTCGACCATGTCCAAGATATCGTCCAGAGCGCTTGCAAGATCGTGAATGTCTTCCCGATCGATCGGCGTAATAAATGTCTGGTTCAGTTTCCGCGCGATGTCATGGGTAATGCCGTCTCCTATGTGTTCCACATCCTTGATCCGCTTGGCCTTCTCCGCAGGATCGCGAAAATCCTCCATCATTTCTTTGAGCAGACGGCTCCCTTCAATCATATTGTGGGCCGCGTTCTTGAACATCTCGAAAAACGCTTCGTCGCGAGGAATCAACCCGAACATCGGTCGTGAACCTTTGTGATCGAACATGACCGCACGACTATGCCTTCGAAAGATACCGTCACCATCGAATGAGTCCTGTCGCCCATGTCAACCCTCCGCCGAAGGCGCCGAGCAGCACGAGGTCGCCCGGCTTGGCCGGCCGTTCACGTACGGCATCATCCAGCGCGATAGGCAATGAGGCCGACGATGTGTTCCCGTATCGTTCGATGACGGAATGCATGAGTCCAGGGGGCATCTTCAGTCTCTGCCGCACGGCTTCCAATATCCGGCCGTTCGCTTGATGAATCACCGCGTGACTGAGCTCTCCCATCGTCACCCCAAACTCTTTGAGCAAGTCCAGGATGGCTCGTTCCAACCGTCGGACCGCCAGACGAAACACCGCTCCTCCCCGCATCCGAAGAACATGACGATTCGCCTGAATCGATTCCCTGCTGCTGGGTAGACGCGACCCTCCTCCTTCGACTTTGATCAGATCGTGACCTGCACCATCTGCATACAAGCGAACCCCCAGAATGCCTGATCCGTTGTCCTCAGCTCCCTCGTCGGCCCTGAGCAATGCGGCGCCGGATCCGTCTCCAAACAGTACGACCGTTTCCTTGTCCGTTCGATCGAGAAACCGTGACTTCACTTCTCCGGCTGCGACCAGGCAGGTTCGAATCTGTCTGCTGCGAATCATCGCGTCGGCCATCGACAGACCGTAGAGAAATCCCGAACACGACGCGGCAATGTCGAACGCCATTGTAGATTTTCCCCCGAACGCCTTTTGGACATAGCAGGCGGTTGAGGGAAATACCGCGTCCGGGGAGGTTGTGGATACCACGATGGCGTCAACAGACGCTGGGGTCGTTCCAGCGGCGTGACAAGCGCGCCGACAGGCTTCCACCGTCAGATCGGAGGTCGCTTCTTCCTCACCGACCCAATAGCGGGCACGAATCCCCGTTAGGTCGTACACCGCGTCGCCGGTGAGACCTACGCACTCGGCAATTTCCTCGTTGCTGATCCTGCGGCCCGTGATATAGGAGCCGGTTCCGATGATTCTACTGCGGATCACACTGGACCTACGGTTGCTGCACCCTGGTTTGGCCGACTCGGCACTCGATTGCTGGCGGATTATAGGGCCGGTCGTTTGGAGGGTCAACCGCACTTGCCATTTTCATTGCATTTGAGTATTTCTTCTGCTAGAAAAACTAGGAGTTCGCCACAGGCCGCGTCGTTAAAGGGTTCATGCACAGGGGCTACTCGAGTCGTCTTACCCTTGTTCTCGTCATCTCCGCTACCACCCTGGCCTGGGGGTTCGGGGGCTGCTCTAGCACGCCAAAGAGTTCCTCAACGGATAAGAAAGTTCTGAGCAATTCCGACGAACAGATTTTTTTGGGCGACACGATCGAAAAAAACTATGACCCCAACGTCATCATGAAGCGGGGGGAAGCCTTTTACGAAAAGGAGGAGTTCCCCGAAGCCATTGTCGAATACCAACACTTTCTCGATCTTCACCGGTCCCACCTGCTGGCATCCTACGCTCAGTTCCGCATGGCTGAGAGCCATCTCCGAATCGCCAAGTCCATCGATCGCGATCCCGATCCGATTTATAAAGCGATCGGAGCGTTTGAGAAGCTGAGAAAGGACTTTCCCGGGAGCCGCTATGATGCGCAAGCCTTACAACGCCTCGATGAGTGCCATAGCTGGCTCGCTCAGACGCATCTCTTCGTCGGGCAATTCTATTTTCGGCGGGAGTCGTACCTCGCAGCCGCGCACCGATTCGATCAAATCATGAAGGACTATTCGGACAAACCGGTGGCTCCGGAAGCGCTGTACTATTTGGCTCTCAGTTATAAGGAAATGGGAGCGAACGACTGGGCCAGCGAAAAATTGATGTTGCTCGCAGAAAAGTATCCCACGAGCGAGGTCGCAAAAGACGGTAAACGGTTGCTGGCCAAACTCCAACGCACTCCCTCGGCATCACCGGCACCAGTGGTGGCTCAATCGCCGGATCAGGCTCAAGCAATACCATCCGCCGGAAATCTACTCGCCGATAACACAACCCGATCGGCGCTCGCCCTTCCTTCCGCGGGACGGTCAGCAGCGGTCGAGACGTCCTCTACCGCATCTCTCAGTCAACGATTCGTTTCTTGTCGACTCGGCGCCTGGTGCTAGGCCGGGCCGCTCCGGGACGGACCATCTCTCCGATTCTCCTTGCACCATCCCAACGGCTTTCGCCGGCATCCCCGGCGCATGCGCTCAAGACAAGCCATCCTTAGTCGTGTATAGGCAGTGCTTCGAGTAGAAGTCTGCGCACGGAATGCTTGACGAGGCCTTTGGCTTGCGCGAAGAATCCCTGGTAGGTGGTGTGGCCCTGTAACACACCATAGTACAGTCGAATCACTTCCTGATAATTGTGCATGAGCCGGTGACAGAGTCGCGGAAAAGAGTAGACGATCCGAGCCATGCAGGATGCCACGCGGAACTCCGGGTAGATCTCTTGAGCGAGCGCATAGTCGTATTCGAACAGTGATTGGTTTCGATTGTGGACTGTCCCGAGGATTGCCCGGGCCGCGAGCTGTCCGGATCGCACCGCATAGTAAATCCCCTCCCCGAACAGGGGGTCAACCAAGTGGCCTGCATCGCCGATTAGTACGGTCTGCCTTTGCACCAGGGACGCGGACGCATGATTTCTCCGGCTGGGGTACAGCGGCAAAGGGTGTCCGATCGGTCGAGGGATCGCTCGCTCGGCCAGGCCCTTCTGACCGTGCACGAAACGGTCAAACACCGTCTTAGGGCTGCTCGCCTTTCCCCGAAATTCTGCGACTCCTACTGAGAGCCGTTCCTGCTTTGGAAATATCCAGGCATAGCCCTTTCGAGTCGCCCCGATATCGATAAGGACGGTGGTGCTGCTGGGAAAGGGAGCCGCTTGTCCTATTTCCACCTCGCTTTCCAAAGTCGGCATGCGTTGAATACACCGTCCTGGAAACAGTTGCTGTGCCACCAGACTGTTGGCTCCATCGGCGCCGATGAGGAATTTTGCGTGGTATCGACCTCGACCTGTCGATACCATGACTCCATCAGGACAGTGGGAAAACTGCACTCCTGCCTCTCCTTCATGTATCTCCGTCCCGACACAACGAGCTTTCTCGACGAGCGCCTGATCGAAACGGTCGCGCATAACCATGTAGGCAATCGGCGAACTTGATTCGATTAAGAACGATTCTTGTCCCCGGTAAGCGAACTGAACGCCGTAGACTGTATGCTCCACCACCGGCTTGAACTCGTGACCTATGATGGACTCGATCCTGGCCGACAGCCCCCCGCCGCACACCTTATAGCGAGGGTGTCTCTGCTTATCGAGCGCCAGCACCGACAACCCGGCTCGGCTGAGTTCATGGGCGGCCGCTGCTCCGGCCGGTCCCATTCCAACCACGACAACATCGTACTCCTTGCTGTCGGAGACGGTATTCATAAGCCATCGATGGAGATGCCGTGTACGAAGCGAAGGATTCCGGGTCGGTGAGCACGTACAAAGGAGGAAGGCAAGTTATTGACCGAGGTACCACCCGATCCCATAGCGTTCCAGAAAGCTGGTGATCATCGTCAGTGAATTGGCATAGATCATCACACCCACCACAATGAGCAACACCCCGCTCACGGTTGATACGCCCCACAGGTAGCCACGGAGTTCTTTGAAGTAGCCGAGGAATCGATCGACACCCAGTGCAGTCAGAAACAGCGGCAGGCCCAGCCCCAGAGAGTAAAAACTCAATAATACCACGCCGCTCAGCAGGGAATCGGTGGTGCTCGCGTAGAGAAGGATCGTGCCCAGGACGGGCCCCACGCAGGGAGTCCATCCTGCCGCAAAAGCGATGCCGATGAGGAAGGATCCCACATATCCTGCAGGACGATTCCGAAACTGATAGCGATGTTCGGTCTTCAGAAAATTTAAATTCAAGATTCCGAGGAGATACAGACCAAACAAAATGACGACCAGCCCTCCAACGCGGCGGACATGCTCTTGATAGGTGATAAGCGCTTGGCCGATGAGGCTGGCCGAAGCTCCGAATGCCACGAAGACCGTCGAAAAGCCCCCGATAAAGAGGAGGGAATTCACAATGATCGCCTTGCGAAACCGGTTGCGCTCCGAAACATCCGTTAGCTGTTCAACGGACAATCCTGTGATATAGGAAATGTAGGAGGGCACCAGCGGAAGCACGCAGGGCGACACGAACGACAGGAGACCTGCCGAGAAGGCAGCCAGGAGCGAGATCGATTGAATCGATTGGGTCATGGCTACGAGGACCCCATCAGCGACTGGATCAACCGACGACCTTCCGGAGTGTTCCAATCGCGGGCGCCGAATATTCGATTCCGGATAACTCCTTGTCGATCGATCAGAAACGTCATGGGCAGGGTACGCGCCCCGTACCGCAGACCGATCCGAAAATCAGCGTCATGCAGAATGGGAAACGTAAACCCGACTTCCTGCTGGAACGGTTTCGTGACCGCCATGCCTTGTGCATCGGTCGACACCGCCAGAATCTCAAAATCTCTGCGCCCAAACGACCGGTACAATTGTTCCATCGCCGGCATCTCGATCCGGCAGGGTCCGCACCAGGTAGCCCAAAAATTTAACAAGACCACCTTTCCTCGGTACTGGTCGAGCGAGACTTGAAAACCCTCCAAGTCCTTGAGAAGAAAATTGGGTGCTTCGTCGCCGATCTTGACGATCCCACCCTCGGCAACCAGAGCCGAAGAAGATGGCGCCCGGTCAGGAAATGCACCCGCAACGCGCGCATTACCAGCCGCAATGATACAGCACCACGTGAACAGCCCCAAGATGATCCAGCCGCGTCGCATCACGATATCTCACAGAGCAAGATCGGCCGGTTGCGAAGATTGAGCGGCAGCAGCTCCCCGCTTCATCAACTGCGTGAGGACCTGTAAATTATCAAGCCGGGTCCAATCCCTGGGACCGATCACCTTCTCCCTGAGTGTGCCTTCCCGATCAATAATATAGGTTTCAGGCACCCCCATGAGTTTGTACCGTTTATCGGTTTGGCCCCACGAGTCGACAAGCACTGGGAACGTCAAATTCATGCCTTTGACAAACGGAGGGATTTCCTTCTTCGTGGTGACGCGATCGATGCTGACTGCCAGGATGACAAGGCCATCTTTCTCAAAATTCTTGTACAACACCTGCATCGACGGCATCTCCTCGCGGCAAGGCTTGCACCACGTCGCCCAAAAATTCAGAAACACGACTTTGCCCCGGTAGTCTGAGAGCCGGATCTCTTTCTCATTCAGATCCGGCAACTGAAAGTCGGGCGCAGCTTTGCCTACCGTCAGCGGTTCATACTTCGCACTTTGCAACCAGACCACCGCAAACATGAGGAATAAGATCGCCGCGGCAACAAGCACGACGACCACGCGCGAGCCGCCCGCACCTGGCCGGGAAGAAGACGGAGTCATGACGGAGGGTTCCACCATGTGAATTTCGGGGAACGTCGCATCTCATTAGCCGGGTTGGCCGGAATGCGAATCCTCAGAACAGGTTACGCGTATGCATGCAAACCGGACAGCAGAAAGTTGACACCCCAAAAACAAAAGATGACCATCAAGAAACCGAAAATGGCATAGATGGCTGCCCGCCTACCTTCCCATCCTCTGGTCATTCTCGCATGAACATAGGCCCCGTAGATCAGCCAGACAATGAGTGACCAGGTTTCTTTCGGATCCCAGCTCCAATATCCACCCCACGCATAATTGGCCCACATGGCTCCGAGAATAACCCCGAAGGCGAGCAGCGGAAATCCGATCATGATCGCCTTGTACCCCAATTCATCAATAGTTTCGAGATCAGGAAACGCATCAAAGAATCGTGATCGGCTGCCTTTTTTCTCCGCGCGTTCCTTCAAGAGATACATCACCCCGAGGCCGCCCGCCATTGCAAAGGCCGCATAGCTGGTCAAGGTCACGGACACATGAATATAGATCCAGTAACTATTGAGTGCTGGCACCAAAGGCTCCGCTGTCTGATACCGATAGGGCAGTAGTGATGCGGCCCCCATCGCAATGAACCCAATGCCCACCACGAAAGCGCCGATCGCCTTGATGCCATAACGCAGTTCCAGGAGTACGTACCCCAAAATGATCGCCCACGATACGTACGACATCGCCTCGAACTGGTTCGACCAGGGAGCAAATGTGCCGGAATGCTCCATTCGCTCATACGCGCGTGTGGTCAGTGCCAGCGTGTTCATGATCCACCCAAAAATGGTCACCAAGGTGGCGACCTGTCCCAATTGCGTAGCCCACGCACCGTCTCGATCATCGAACCCGCCCACCGGATGCCCCGCCGGGGCCAACTGCAGCGAGGGGCGTTTCGCAAAGAGGTATCCGACGTAGAGCACCAGGGCTGCCAGATACAGCCAAAAGGTCATATCGAAGAGAAATAGTGAGCGCGCCATACTGTCCTCCGTCTATCTTTAGTCCGCCTGAGGCCCGGTTATTGTGCCGGAGTTCTGCGCAGAGGGTCAATTCTGCTTCGTCTCGATCTTTTCGGTGAGTTTCTTGAACTCCTTCTGAAAATCAATCTGACTCTTGTGGGTCGTGCCGCCCAGGTGGACCACGGCTCCATCTTGATGGGGGATAACTTTGGCCCATAACCGGCGATGATAAATAAGAGAAGAGAGGGTCATTCCGACGACCAGCATGGTCGAACCAATCCACACGATCTTCACCCCCGGATTCTTTGCGATCTGAAGCCCCGTAAATTTCTTGGGCTGGTATCCGATCAATTCGTATTGATAGGAAGAATCTTTGACTTCAAATAAATCCGGATAGTGATAGAAGATCCAGGGAGTCGCCTGGATGGAACTTTTTTCATCGACCGCCAGACGAACGGCAGGATTGCTATGTTCGGCCGATTTGGAAAAGACTTTCTTCTCATTGGAGTTGAACGCAAAGTCTGCCACGAAATCTGTCATGGTAATCTTGATCGGCAGACCTTCGACCGCCTTCTCCTTCTTCCATTCCAGATCGACTGTTTTCAGCACCTTGTCGGTGGCCTTTTCCTTGATATTGACGCGAGCGACTTCGATCTGATCCCAAGCGTCGCCATAGCTGGACTGGTAAAACCAGATACCCTTGTACACTAAAGGATCATTCACCGTAATGGTTTTTGTGATCTTCGGTGCGCCCTCATCGACTACGGTGAGTGTACTATTGTAGGATTTCACCGATCCGTTCTCATGGTAGTCAATCCAAAACTTATCGATCCGTAAATCGAAATTCCCCCTTGGAATATGGTAGGTCTGTCCTTCAAGACACACGCCGAACTCCTGAAAGCCATAAGAACTCCCCAATAGCCCTCCCAACACGATAACCGTGGCGCTGAGGTGGGCCACATGTGCCCCGACCCGCCCCATGATGCCTTTGGTTGCATAAATGGTCAGGTCGCCCGGATCATTTTTGACCAGTACGCGGTACCCTTTTTCTCCAAACAACCGGAGAATTCGCTCGCCTATCTGCTCAGTCGAAGACATCACCTTGAATTCGGTGTGCTGCTTCATCCCTTTGATAAAAGACAGCGCAACACTCACCCGATCTTGGCGCATGGAGCGCCAGACCGCGGGGAACCGTTTATAGAAGCACGTCAGGGAATTGACGCAGAGAAGGCCGAGGAGACTGGTAAACCACCACGTATGATAGACGTCAACAAAGCCGAGCCGAACAAACCAGCGATAGACGTCTTCACCATACTCTTGAACGTATGTTTCCGGTCGCTCACCCTGTTGGATGACCGTACCAATCGTTGCGGTCATAGCAATCGCGATGAAGAGGAACATCGCCAGCTTGATGGACGCAAAAAATTCCACCACCTCCCGCGAGAACTCCTCCCACCCCAGACCGGAAGATCGTGATGTCTCGCGTTCGGAGAAGGCCTCGGGATTATTCATGGATGAATTCAGGTTCTCGTTTAATCAAGCACTGCGAGGTTTATTATAACTAGGACAGCGCGCGGATTGTAGAACGGGCTGAGCTTCTCCTTAAGGGTCGATACCACGAGGTCGGATGGCCGAGGAGGAAGCGGCACTGATCGAGCGAACCACGCGAAACTTAAGCTATCTTACAAGTCGGTCCAAAGAGCTGTCAAGCAACGCGTGGATGTCATTCCTGGGTCTTCACCAAACTTCAGAGTGGTGGACAAATGAGACTCACTACTATAAGATTCGCCCAGTTTTACAGCTTCTGTCGCATCCAGTCGCTACCCTGATATGCATGGGGCTTCTTCCGGGCAATAGGCTACAACATCAATTTCCAGGGGGAGCAATGAGACATAACTACCTGTTTACGTCGGAGTCTGTCACAGAAGGACATCCCGACAAGATTGCCGATCAGATTTCCGATGGGATCCTAGATGCGATCATCGCACAAGACAAGTATTGTCGGGTGGCCTGCGAAACGATCTTAACGACCGGTATTGCATTCGTCGCCGGTGAAATCTCCACCAAGGCCTACGTCGAAATTCCAGACATTATCCGCGAGGTCATCCGGGAAGTCGGCTATACGGACGCGTCGTGGGGCTTCGATTGCACAACCTGCTCGGTCCTGACCTCTATTCATCAGCAGTCCGGTGATATCGCCATGGGAGTGGATTCGGGAGGCGCAGGCGATCAGGGTCTCATGTTCGGATATGCGACGAATGAATCCAGTGAATTGATGCCTATGCCGCTCGTCCTTGCTCATCGACTCACGCGCCGGCTCGCAGAAGTACGCAAGAAAAAAATTCTGCCGTGGGTCCGTCCGGACGGCAAGTCCCAAGTGACCGTCGAATACAAGAACGGCAAGCCGTTTCGCGTTGATACCGTCGTCGTTTCCACTCAGCACAGTCCCGAGGTGACCAACAAGCAGCTTGAAAAAGACATCATGGAGCACGTGATCAAACCGGTCATGCCCAAAAGCTTATACGACCTCACCAGCGTCAAGCATCACATCAATCCTACCGGTCGTTTCGTTGTCGGGGGACCGATGGGTGATACCGGGTTGACGGGGAGAAAGATCATCGTCGACACGTACGGAGGCCACGGCAGCCACGGCGGTGGAGCGTTTTCCGGAAAGGATCCAACAAAAGTCGACCGATCGGCATCGTATATGGCTCGGTATATTGCCAAGAACCTCGTGGCCGCAGGTCTTGCCGACAAGTGCGAAGTTCAACTTGCGTATGCCATTGGTGTGGCCGACCCTGTGTCGGTTTTGGTAGATACCAAGAATACGGAGAAGGTATCCGTCGATCTTCTCGACAAGCTCGTACGTAAACACTTCCCCATGACGCCAAGAGGCATCATCGACCATCTCAAGTTACGCAGGCCGATCTTCAAGAAGACCGCATCATACGGACATTTTGGACGCAATGAACCGGAGTTTACCTGGGAAAAAACCGACAAAGTGAAGGCTTTGAGAAAGGACGCCGGGCTGTAGCCTACGTCGCTGGATGAACAGGCCTTTGGGGGGCGGATTGACAGAATCCGCCCCCCTTTTCATGAGTACCCGATTGCTCACAAGAGGAGGTTTTGTGGATTACGATGTGAAAGACATTCGATTGGCGGATCAAGGTAATCTCAAGATAGAGTGGGCAGAGGCAACCATGCCCGTATTGCGGCTGATCCGGAAACGCTTCGAGCGCGAACAGCCCTTCAGGGGTATCCGCATGACGGCCTGCCTGCATGTTACGACGGAAACAGCTAATCTCATGAAGACTCTAAAGGCGGGAGGCGCCGATGTCAGGCTATGCGCCTCCAACCCGCTCAGCACGCAGGACGACGTGGCTTCCGCCTTAGTCCAATACGACCAAATCCCCGTCTTCGCCATCAAGGGCGAGGACAATGCTACCTACTATCGTCACATCGAGTCGGCAATCGCTCATAAGCCGCATGTGTCGATGGACGATGGCGCCGACGTGGTCTCGCATCTCCATTCCAAGCGAAAAGAATTATTGCGAAATGTCATCGGGGGTACGGAGGAGACCACAACCGGTGTGATTCGCCTTCGGAGCATGGCCAAGAAGAAGGTGCTGCGATTTCCTGTGATTTCAGTCAACGACGCCGATACAAAACATATGTTCGACAACCGCTACGGCACAGGACAAAGCACAATGGACGGCATCGTTCGAGCAACGAACCGACTGGTCTGCGGCTCAACCCTCGTCGTCGCCGGCTACGGATGGTGCGGGAGAGGAATTGCCATGCGCGCCCGCGGCATGGGTGCGGATGTGATCGTGACGGAGATCGATCCACTGAAGGGGCTGGAAGCCGTGATGGACGGCTTCCGTGTCATGCCGATGGAACTGGCCGCACCGGTCGGCGATTTCTTTGTCACCGTGACGGGCAATCTCAAGGTCATCCGCGGCGAGCATTTCGCCAAGATGAAGGATGGCGCGATCGTGTGCAATTCCGGACATTTCAATGTGGAACTCGACATTCCAGCGTTGGAGAAACTCAGCACGAAGAAGCGCGTCGTTCGTCCCGGCGTAGAGCAGTACACGTTGAACGATCGACGTCGGGTCAGTCTATTGGGCGAAGGGCGTCTCGTAAATTTGGCGACTGCGGAAGGGCATCCCTCCAGTGTCATGGACATGAGCTTTGCCAACCAGGCCTTGGGGGCGGAATATCTAGTCAAGAATCACAAGAAACTCGAAAAGAAGGTGTATCCGGTACCACCGGCCATCGACAAGGAAATAGCACGTCTGAAGCTGGCCGGGATGGGCGTCTCAATCGACAAGCTCACCAAAGAACAGGTGAAGTATTTGGCGTCCTGGGAAATGGGGACATAAAGACAGGAACGCCGGGGCTGCTCTGCTCAGCAGCTCCGGCTCGACCGCGCTAAGCCTCGCAGCTGCTCGCCTGCGGAACTCGTTTCACTCTCAGCTTCGCTCGAACGAAACTTCAAACAGTCCTCGGCGCCACTTAAGCGGCCGCACCTGATCGGCAAGCGCGGTGCCCAAGCCTCCGCTGAATTCGCGAAGCACCCCGGCCTTCCCGTTTCCTATGATAGGAAGCAAGATGGACCTCGCGCCTTCACGCGACCTCGCCCGCAAAGTCGTTCTCCCCAGCCCAGACGCTCGCCGGCCCAACAGCGGATACAAACTGTTCCGGCTCAGCATGAGCGGTTCGCATCGCCGCTCTGATGCCGCTTCAAGAGCCCGCCAGCCGCTCTTCATTTGGGGGAAGGAAGGGGAGAAAAAAGGAAAAGGCCACCGCTTGTGAGTAGCCTTTTGTATTAGCGTTCAGAAAGCGAGATATTACGAATCCATTCGATGTGGAAGAGGCCACTTCCAGTGGCGATTTCAAGCGGCTTACCAGGCTCCAGTCGGTGATATATCTCTGCCGGAACTGTCAACAGAAGATGACGATCCGGATTGCGCCAGGAAGTAACTTCCACATGAAACTCTCGCTTCTTCCTGACCAGGACTCGCTTGTCTATCCATGAAACTCTGTGGATTTCTTGGGTCTGATCAAATGCCCCATTGAACCAAAGAAGTAGCCCCCCGCACACGAATCCAGCCATTAGGGCTTCACAGAATAGGATCCAAATCAGGAGCGCTTCCTGGTCTTCGAATGTTGAGGGTTTGAGCGATGCGAGAAGACCCTGGGCGGGCTTTTTCAACACCCTGCCCCGTGCGGTCGAGCCGTACTGTTGAACAAGGCAGGCCTGATCATGGAGCCTCCCGGTAGCGACGGGCTATTCCGTCGGTTGTTTTCTCGTATCGGCCACAATTCCCGCGTTTGGGATTCTTCCCTTCCT
>Ga0075430_100000877_pt1 | contig 23612 bp, 27 predicted proteins | sample RhiMetdeltSRZDD4_FD_75294 | JGI IMG/M metagenome (GOLD analysis project Ga0075430, IMG submission 75294) | Populus rhizosphere microbial communities from Tennessee, USA - Rhizosphere MetaG P. deltoides SRZDD4 | ecosystem: Host-associated > Plants > Roots > Rhizosphere > Soil | place: USA... | reverse complement strand
TCGCCAAGCGCCAGCGCGCCGCGGGCGCCCAGGCGCGCCAGGCGGCCGAGGCGGCGCGCAGGCTGTCGCGCTCGCGCGGCGACCCGCGCTCGGAGCAGGAGCGGCTCGCCCGCGCCGCTGCCAACGCGGTGCAGGCGCAATTCGTGAACGAAGCCTTCCGGCTGGCGCTGCGCTACGGGCTCACGGGGATCCCCCGCATCAACGACCCGAACTTCGTGTCCACGCTGGTGTTCGACTCGAGCTCGGCGGGCCGGCCGAAGACGCGCTTCGCCTACCTGTTCCCGTCGAAGAACGCCGCCCTCATCCAGATCCGCCTGCGGCCGGGCCTCAGCGACGCCGAGCGGGCGAGAGCCATCGACCTGATCCGCACGGCCACCGAGCAGCGGACCTTCCGGCCGCGCGAGGGCGCCCGCTACATCGTGACCGGCGTGCCCGTGGTCACCGAGGGCCTCGCGGACGCGGTGCAGCGCTCGATCTTCGTGCTGCTCGGGGCGGCGCTGCTCGTGATGGCCGCCACGCTCGCACTCGTCTTCCGCAGCCGCCTGCGCCTGCTCCCGCTGGCGCTTGCCGGCGCAGCCGCCGCGATGACCTTCGGGGCGCTGTCGCTGGCCGGCGGGAGCCTCACGATGGCCTCGATCGCCGTGCTGCCCGTGCTGATCGGCCTGGCGGTGGATTACGCGATCCAATTCCAGGCCCGTTTCGACGAGGCGGTGCTGGGGGGAGCGGAGCGGCCGGCGCAGGCGGCCGCCGCGGCCGGGGGACCGACGATCGTGACCGCCGGGATCGCGACCGCCGTGGGCTTCCTCGTGCTGCTGCTCTCGCCCGTGCCGATGGTGCGCGGCTTCGGCCTCCTCCTGGTGGTGGGGATCACGATCGCGCTGTTGTGCGCGATCTGCGCGGGCTTCGCCGCGCTGGTGCGCTTCTCCGGGCCCGCCCGCGAACCCGATCCGGACTCGCTGGGCCGCAGGATCGCCCGCCACCCGCGCGTGCACGGCGGGCGCGAGTGGCTCGCCGACCGCTCCTGGCGCACGCTCGGCGTGGCGCTCTCGCGCCCGCGCCGCGTGCTCGCGGTGGGGTTGGCGGTGGCGCTGCTGGGGCTGGCACTCGACACCCAGAGCGAGGTCGTGTCAGACGTGCGCGAGCTCGTGCCGGGGGACCTCCAGGCGCTCCGCGACGTGAACGCGCTCCAGGAGGAGACGGGCGTTTCCGGCGAGATCGACGTGACCGTGCGCGCCGAGAACATCACCGACCCGGCCGTGGTCCGCTGGATGAGCCGCTTCCAGGAGGGGGTCCTGCGCGAGCACGGCTACGAGGCGGGCAAGCGCTGCGGCCAGGCGCGCGACGCGCCCGAGCTCTGCCCGGCGCTCTCCCTGCCCGACCTGTTCCAGACCGCGGGCGGCGGGCGGGAGCAGGTGGCGCAGCTCCTCGACGCGGTGCCGCCCTACTTCTCGCAGGGGGTGGTCACGGCGGACCGGACGACCGCCAACCTCGCCTTCGGCATCCGCCTGATGCCGCTCGAGCGCCAGAAGGAGGTAGTCGACGACATCAAGCGCCGGCTCGACCCGCCCGCGGGGGTGGAGGCGTCCGTGGTCGGCCTGCCGGTGCTGGCGGCGGAGGCCAACGGCGCGCTCTCCTCGCCCTGGCGGCGCGCGCTCACGCTGGCGGTTGCCCTGCTCGGCGTGTTCCTGGTGCTGCTGATCGCGCGCACGCTCGCGGCACGCCGTGCCGGGCGCGGTGGCGCCGGCGTGCTGCGCGAGGCGGCCGTGCCGCTGATCCCGATCGCGCTCGCCTCGGGCTGGTCGGCGCTCGTGGTGTTCCTGCTCGGGCTGCTGCCGGGCCCGCTCGAGGTCGACCTGAACCCGATGTCCGTGACGCTGGGCGCGCTCGTGATCGCGATCTCGACCGAGTTCAGCGTGCTGCTGTCGGCTCGCTACCGCCAGGAGCGCGAGGCCGGCGCCGGCCCGGCGCGCGCGATCGAGCTCGCCTACGCCTCCACGGGCGCGGCGGTGCTCGCCTCCGGCGCCACCGCCATCGCGGGCTTCGCGGCGCTGATCGCCTCGGACATCCGCATGCTGCGCGACTTCGGCATCGTCACGGTGGTGGACCTGAGCGTGTCGCTGCTCGGCGTGATGATCGTGCTGCCGGCGGCCCTGATCTGGGCGGAGGAGCACGGCCCGTTCAGGGTGCGTGATCGGCTGTCGGTTCGCCCGCGGCGCGCGCAGGCGGACTCGCCGTGACGGGCGACAACGGGCACGACCGGCTCGACGACCTGTCGATCGGCGATCGCCTGGCCGAGCGCGACCGCACCCATCCCGAGCCCGGCGCCCGCCCCGAGGTGCCGCGCCCGTCGAACAAGTACGCGTGGGCGGTGGGCATCGTCGCCCTGATGCTGCTCGGAGTGCTGCTCTTTTTCCAGACGCTCCCCAACTCGGGCGAGGGCCTGCGCGGGCCGGAGCCGGGCAGCCGGCTCAAGGCGTTCGCGGCGCCGTCCGCGCTCGGGGCGCTCGAGGGCGACGCCAACGTCTGCCAGCGCGAGCCCTGCCCCGAGCAGGCCGGCGCCGAGCCCGCCTGCGAGCTCGTCTCGGAGGACGTCGTCAACCTCTGCCAGCTCCGCCGGAGGCCGCTCGTGCTCACGTTCATCTTCGACCGCGGCGCCGACTGCTACCCCCAGGTGGACCGCACCGAGCGCCTGAAGGACGACCTGCCGGGGGTCGAGTTCGCCACCGTCTTCTTCTCCCGCAAGGACCGCGAGGAGATCCGCCGGTTGGTCGAGGCGCGGCGCTGGACGCAACCGGTGGGGGTCGACGAGGACGGCGCCATCGCAAACCTCTACGGGGTGGGCGGCTGCCCGACCACGATCTTCGCCCGCCCGGGCGGGCGCGTGCTCGACACCGAGCTCGGCAACGTGACCGAGGACGAGCTGCGACGGAAGGCCGAGCGGCTCACGCAGTGACCGGCGAACTCGATCTGCGCGAGGGCTGGGTGGACCCCGAGCTGGCCGCCGAGTTCCCCGAGATCGGTCTCACCACCGCGCTCGTGGAGACGCGGCCGCGGCGCTCGCCCCGCGCGGTCAAGGAGCAGCTGCGGGCGCTGGCCGACCGCTACACCGGCGGCAAGGTGATCCACATGCGCCAAGATGCGGTGCCCTGGGCCTACCGCGTCTTCTCGCGCCAGGTGGGCATCGACCCCGACAGCTCGCGCACGCCGGTGGAGGCGATCGCCTTGGAGCGGCTGCGCCACGGCGGCCTGAAGAGCCAGAACATCGTCGACGACGCGCTCACGCTCGCGATCGCGGAGACCGGCGTGCCGCTGATCGCCCTCGACGGCGACCGCCTGCAGGGCGAGCTCGGCCTGCGCCTGTCGGCGCCCGGTGAGCGGCTGACCGAGCTGCGCCCGCTGTCGCGGCGCCAGATCGTGGTGGCCGACGAGGCCCGTCCGGTGGCCGTTGTCCTCGGGGACGTATCGGAAGAGGCCGGCGTGACGCGCCGCACCGAGCGCATGGTCCTGGCGGCCCTCACAGTCAAGGGAGTGCCCCGGATCAGCGTTGAGGAAGCGCTGTGGCTGTGCGCGGAGACGCTTTACACTGAGGCCCGTGCCTGAGCTCGTCCTCGACACGCCGGCACGCGCGCCCGAGGCGCTGCGCACCGGCTCGGAGCGCGGCGCCCGCCGCACCATGCTCGACCAGGTGGCGCGGCTCGAGGGGGAGCTCTCGCAGCTCTTCTGCTCCACCTGGCCGCGCAAGGAGCTGGAGTTCACCGTGCACGGCCGCGGCGGCCCGCGGCTGCTCTCGCTGGCCGAGCTCGAGGAGCTGCGCGACGACCTGGCCGACCGCGTGGCGGGAGCGCGCCGCGCCCTCTCCGACCGGACCTGGGTGGAGGAGCAGAACCGCCGCCTGATCGAGGAGATGCTCGCCGCTCCGGAGCGGCACAAGTGGAGGCGGGTGTCGGCCGAGGACATCGGGGAGTCGGGCTGCCGCCACTGGCACGTGCGGCCGCGCTACGGCGCACTCGGGATGCTGATGGGCTGGTGGCGGGTGGTCGTCAGCTCCGGCTGTCCGTTAGCCACCTGACATGGGGAGGCGAAGCCGCAAGCGCGGGGGACCGCCGACGGACCGCGCGGAGGCGACGACCACCCGCGCGGAGCGCGACGCCGCGCGGCGCGAGCGCGCGCCGCGTACGGGGCCGCGCCCGCGGCCCGGCCGGCCGTCGTCCGATCAGCGCCCGCGGGCGCCCTGGGGCAGCTTCCCGCTGTCCGAGCTCGTGATCCTGCTCGGCATCGTGCTGATCCTGTGGGGCGCGGTCAGCGGCGAGGGCGGCCAGGAGCTGCTGTTCGCCGGGCTCGTGGTCGCCTCGCTCGGCGGCGGCGAGCTCGCCCTGCGCGAGCACATGGCGGGCTACCGCTCGCACTCGGCGCTGCTGGCGGGCGTGTCGGCCTTCGTGGCGGTCACCGTCGTGGCGCTCGGGTTCGGGCCGGTGAAGGTGTGGGTGCTGCTCGTGCTCGGCGCGAGCGTGTTCGCCGGGGCGTTCTACGGGATGCGCGAGCTGTTCAAGCGCCGCTCGGGCGGCCTCGGCTTCAGGTAGTAGCGTGCCCGCGATGAACGAGCGTCGCCTGCGCATCGCCGGCATTCACCACATCACGCTGATCTGCGCGGACGTCGAGCGCTCGCTCGCCTTCTACCGCAACCTGCTCGGCATGCGCCTCGTGAAGCAGACCGTGAACGAGGACGACCGCGCCGCGCGCCACCTCTTCTTCGGGGACGAGGAGGGCAGGCCGGGCACGCTCGTGACCTGCCTCGAGTACCCGGAGCTGGACGAGGGCAGCGTGGGACGCGGCTCCACCCACCACTTCGCGCTCACGGTCGAGAGCGAGGAGGAGCTCGGCGCCTGGCGCCAGTACCTCGCCGGCCAGGGCGTGCCGGTAACGGACGTGCTCGACCGCGTCTACTTCAAGTCGGTCTACCTGCGCGATCCCGACGGCCACATCGTCGAGCTCGCCACGCTCGGGCCCGGACTCGCGGCCGACGAGCCGCTCGAGGAGCTCGGCCGCAGGCCGGTCGGCGAGCGCTCAGGCGGCTGAGAGCTCGCGCGCGTGCGCCCTGTGGGCGGGCCCGGCCGCGGTGGCGCCCCTGGCGTCCAGCACGGCCGCCAGCGCGCTGCGCTGGCGCTCGGTGAGGGTGCCCACCTGCTTGTTCTCCGGCACGGCGAGCGAGACGAGCAATCGCCTGCAGCGGGTGCGTCCCCAGCGCTTCTGGCTCATCAGCAGGTCGGAGATCGACATGCTCTGCGCCTGCCAGGGGCAGCTGAGCACGACCTCGGCGGCGCGCAACTCGCCGGCCGCGATCCGGCGCTTCATCTCGGCACGCGCAAGTCGCACGCGGTTTGCGTACTGCAGCGCGCGCAGATGCTGCTCTTGCCCAGCGTCGATCGTCGCCGACTTGCCCATCAGACCTCCCCGCACCTCGTGCGTTCTCCGTATGCAGTTCCCCGGTCGGCCAAGGATCCAGCGACGGGAACCTGCTCGAGACGAGGCCCAAGCCATGCAGCGCGGGGATCCATCCCACCTGCCGGCGCTCCTTCTCTTGCACTGTCCCCGGCCGCCGACGGCCGGGGACCATCAAAGCCTCTCCGGCTGGGAGCGTCAACCGGAAACTGCACCGACTCTCGCTAAGAGCGGCCTTTTCCTTGGGGGTCGAATTTGTGCACGTTTGGACAAGGTCGAGGCGGGGAAAGGCCGGCGGCCGCTGCCTGGGTATCGTGGGTCTCGATGCGTTCCACCAAGATCGTTGCGACCATCGGGCCGGCCTGCCAGGAGCGCGAGGTACTCGAGAGGATGATCGCCGCCGGCGTGGACGTGGCGCGCTTGAACTTCGCCCACGGCACCCCCGAGCAGCACGCCGAGATGGTCGAGACGGTCCGTGCCGCGAGCGAGGCGGTGGGGCGCGAGGTGGCGGTGCTCGGCGATCTTCCCGGGCCCAAGCTCCGCATCGGCCCGGTGAGGGGCGGGGTGGCCGAGCTGATCCGGGACGCGCAGGTGGTGCTCACCGGGGAGGAGATCGAGGGCACGGCCGAGCGCCTGCCGGTTGCCTGGCAGGGCTTCTCCGAGTTGGTCGACCCCGGCGACGTGTGCTACCTCGCCGACGGCGCGGTGCGCCTGCGGGTGAAGGAGGTCGTGGACAACCAGGTGGTCACGCTCGTCGAGGTGCCCGGCAGCGTGGCATCGCGGCAGGGCCTCAACCTGCCGAACGTCACGGTCTCGCTGCCCGCCGTCAGCGACGAGGACATCTCGCTCATCGACGCCGGGCTCGAGATGGGGCTCGACTTCTTCGCGCTCTCGTTCGTGCGCCGGCGCGAGGACCTCGACCCGGTGCGCGCGCACCTGCACGAGCGCGGCGCGGACGTGCCACTGATAGCGAAGATCGAGAAGCCGCAGGCGGCCAGCAACGGCGAGGAGATCATCGACGCCGCGGACGGCATCATGATCGCCCGCGGCGACCTCGGCATCGAGCTGCCGATCGAGGAGGTGCCGCTCGTCCAGAAGCGCCTGCTCGCCCTCGCCGGCCGGCGCGCCAAGGTCACCATCACGGCCACCCAGATGCTCGAGTCGATGGTCCACTCCACCCGCCCCACGCGCGCCGAGGTCACCGACGTGGCCAACGCGATCTTCGACGGCACCGACGCCGTGATGCTCTCCCAGGAGACGGCCGTGGGCCGCTACCCGGTGCTCGCCGTGGAGATGATGGCCTCGATAGCCGAGACCACCGAGCGCGAGCTGCCCTATGGGCGCTGGCTCGCGGAGCGCGGCCCGCAGGCCAACAACCAGTACCACGCGATCGCGTTCGGGGCCGTGGGCGCGGTGTACCAGCTCGGCCTGACCTGCATCGTCTCGCCGACCAATACGGGCCACACCGCCGCCCTGATCTCGGCCTACCGGCCGCGCGCGCCGGTGCTGGCGCTGTCGCCGAACCAGCCCGTGGTGCGCCGCTGCCAGCTGCTCTGGGGCGTGCTCGCCCAGCACAACGAGGAGCCACTCGACACGCTCGCGCTACTCGAACGCTGCGCCGACGCCGCGGTGAAGGCCGGCCTCGCGAAAGCCGGCGACAAGATCGGCATCACGGCCGGCTTGCCGGCGGGCAGCGCGGGCGGAACGAACCTGTTCAAGGTTCACACGGTGGAGTAGGGCACACGCTCACCGCCCTCAGGTGTGCCACCAGGGCGGCTCGGCCAACGCCTCCGCGAGCCGCTCCCGCCCGTCCCCGATCGCCGGCGGTCCATGCGTGACGAGCACGTGCTCCGGGTCGAGCTCGACGAGGGGCTCGAGGGTGGGGACGAAGCGCTCCCGATACCAGTCGGGGCTCTTGTCACCGAGCGTGTCCCACACCCGCAGGCGGTCCTCGACCCCCACCACGGCGTCGCCGAAGGCGAGCGCCCGCTCGGACGGGAACCAGAGCGGCATCTCGCGGCGGCGCGGCTTGCCGATCGCCTGCGCCACCGCGCCTCCGGGCAGCTCCGCCCCCGGCTCGATCGGCTCGAAGGGCACGTCGTCGCCGAGCTGCCCGCCGACGCTCGCGTGGCCGTGCACGCTTACCGGCAGGCGTGAGCCGTACCGGCGGGCCACTGCCGCCGCGCTCCGCACGTGGTAGTGAATCGTGGTGAGCACGGCGAGGCGCTCGGGCGCGTCGCGCTCGACGAGCGCGTCGAGCTCGGCGAAGAGCGGGTCCGGATCGTCCGGCGGGGCCTGGGGATCGACGAGCACGAGGTCGGCGTCCGCGGCGAGCGCGAAGCAGGCACAGTCGCGCACCCACTCGTTCTTCGGGCGCCACTCGGGGTGGGGGCTCGTCCAGCGCCAGATCCCTCCGGTGAGCCGCTCGATCACGACGTCCTCGCCCGCCGCCGTTCGCGGAAGGCGCGCGCCTTCTCGAGGTTGCCGCACTCCTCCATCCGGCACCAGCGCGCAGAGCGGTTCTTCGAGTGGTCGTAGAAGGCCCACTCGCACCTCTCGCGCGGGCACGCCTTTAGCCGTCGCCAGGTGCCGTTCTCCACCGCCGCGGCGGCGATCGCGAGCAGGCGGGCGAGGGCTCCGTCGACGCCACCGGAGCCGGGCTCGAGCCGAGGCTCCTCGCCGGCGCGGAAGCGCACGCGGACCCCGGCGCGGGCGGCCGCGGCGTCGAGCCGCTCCACCTTGCCGGCGTCGAGCTCGAGCCCGTTGTTTTGAAGCATCAGCGCGCGCAGACCCTCGCGCACGTCGACGGCGCGACGCAGGTCGGCGGCGCTCACGCGAGCCTTCGGCGCGAGCAGGTCGCGCTCCGCGAGCCAGCGCCCCAGCGCGGCCGGGCTCTCCAGCTCGTCCTCGCCGGTCTCGACGTCGATCGAGTTCACGAACCGCTGCACGTGGCGAAGCGGCTCGGGTGCGCTCTTCTCGGGTGTGCTCTCACCGGGAGGCACGGCATCCACACTAGCACGAACGTAACCACCAAAAACGTTTAGAAGGTGTTAGTATCCGGCATACTCGTTTTGACGGTTACCGAGGAGACCAACATGACCGAGCCGATCACGATCACCCATGCGACGAGCGCGGACCGCGCAGAGCTCGAGCGGCTCGCCGGGCTCGACAGCGGCCATGTGCCGGCGGCGCCGGCGCTGCTCGCGCGCGTGGACGGAGAGCTGCGCGCGGCGATCGGCGTGAACGGCGAGACGGTGGCCGACCCCTTCCATCCCACCGCCGAGATCGTGACCCTGCTGCGGCTCGCCGCCGAGCAGGAGGGCGAGGTCAATCGAGCGGCGTGAGTCCCGATCCCTCGATGCGCGCGAACACGAGCGAGCTCTGGATCCGGGCGACCTCGGGCCGCTCGGTCAGGCCCCAGACCAGGTCGCGCAGATGCTGCATGTCGCGCACGGCCACGTGCACGATGAAGTCGGTGGTGCCGGTGAGCGCCATCACCCGGACCGTCTCGGGCAACGACGCGGCGTGATCGAGGATCGACTCGATGTGCCCGCGCTGAGAGGCGCGCTGTTGGAGCGAGAGGATCGCCTCCATCGGCCGGCCGACCGCGACCGGGTCCACCTCGGCCCGGAAGGCCTGGATCACGCCCCGCGTGCGCAGGTCGCGCACCCGCTCGAGGCACGTGGACGGTGCCACGCCGACCTTCTCGGCCAGCGCCTTGTTCGTCTGCCGCGCATCGTTCTGAAGCTCGCGGATGAGCGCCTTGTCAACCGAATCAAGTTCAACGGAAGCCATCGATCTCAGGAGATTATCCGGTGAGGGCCGTCTTTCTCCATACCGCGAATACCGTGCTCGGTTCGTCGATGAGCGACCGCGACCGACACCGGCACCAGCCAGGCCCCGCCTCGGGCGCCCGAACCGACCGCCGCGCCGCGGCGCGGGCCTCGTACCGCGCGGGCGCCCGGGCGATGCTGCCGCTGGCCCCGGCGGTGACCCTGTTCGCCGCCTCCTTCGGCGTGCTCGCGCGCTCGGCCGGCTTCGACCCGGCGGCTACGGTCGCGATGAGCGCGACCACGTTCGCGGGCTCGGCCCAGTTCGCCGCGGTGTCAGTGCTCGCGGCGGGCGGCACGGCGATCGCCGCCGTGGTCGCGGCGGTGCTGCTCAACGCGCGCTACGCCCCGATGGGGCTGGCGGCCGCGCGGGCGTTCACCGGCGGGCGGCTGCGCCGGCTGCTCGAGTCGCAGCTGCTGGTCGACGAGAGCTGGGCGTTCGCCCAGGAGAACGGTCGCTTCGACCGCCGCCGGCTGGTCGGTGCCGGCCTCGTGCTGTACGTGGGCTGGGTCGGCGGCACGGCTGTGGGAGTGGTCGCGGGGGGCAGCCTCGGCGATCCTGCGACCCTTGGTCTCGATGCCGCGTTCCCGGCGCTGTTCCTCGCTCTCATGGTTCCGCTGATTCGCACCCGCAACGCCCTGGCTGCCGCGCTCGGCGGCGCCGGGCTCGCGCTCATCCTGACCCCGATCAGCCCCGCGGGCGTGCCGGTGATCGCCGCCACCCTCGCCACGCTCGCGGGCCTCGCGCCGCGGCGTCCGCTGCGCGGCCGGGAGGCGGCATGACCACCGCCTGGATCGCCGTGCTCGTGATCGGCGCCGCCACGATCGCCATCAAGGCGGCCGGGCCGGTGCTGGCCGGCGACCGCGAGCTGCCCATTCGCGCGGGTCGCGTGGTCGAGCTGGTCGGTCCCGCCCTGCTCGCCGCGCTCGTGGCGAGCCAGGCCTTCGCCTCGGACGAGCAGCTGGTGCTCGACGAACGCGGCGCCGGCCTGGTGGCCGCGGCCGTGGCGCTCCTGCTGCGCGCCCCGATCCTGGTCGTGATCCTGGCCGCCGCTCTCACGGCCGCGTTCCTGAGGGCGGTCTCGTGAGCCCGCGCGGCTGGACGCTGTTCGCCGCGGTCTCCGTGGTCTGGGGCATGCCGTACCTGTTCATCAAGATCGCGGTCGACGAGATGTCGCCGGGCTTCGTGGCCTGGTCGCGGCTCGCGCTTGCCGCGGCCGTGCTGCTGCCGGTGGCCATCAAGCTCGGCGCGTTCCGCGGCCTGCGGCTCTGGCCGCTGGTGGTCTTCGCGATAGTGGAGATGGCCATTCCCTGGCCGCTCATCGGCTTCGGCGAGGTGCGCATCTCGTCCTCGCTCACGGCGATCCTGATCGCCACCGTGCCGATGTTCGTGGCGCTGCTGGCGCTCCGCTTCGACCACTCGGAGCGGCCGACGCCCGCACGCTTCGTGGGCCTGCTCGTGGGGCTGGTCGGCGTGGTGGCGCTCGTGGGTATCGACATCGGCGGCAAGTCCGGCGAGCTCCTGGGCGCGCTCGCCGTCCTGGTGGCCGCGTTCGGCTACGCGATCGGCCCGATGCTGGTCAAGCGCTACTTCCGCGACGCCGATCCGCTCGGCCCGATCGCGGCCGCGGTGAGCCTCGCCACGCTCTTCCTGCTCCCGTTCGGCGTGGCCGACATGCCCACGGAGACCCCCTCCGGCGAGGCGCTCGCCTCGCTGGCCGTGCTCGGGCTGATCTGCTCGGCGCTCGCCTTCCTGCTCTTCTTCCGCCTGATCACGGAGATCGGGCCGAGTCGCGCCACGGTGATCACCTACGTGAACCCGATCGTCGCTCTCGCGCTCGGCGTGGCGATCCTGGGCGAGCACGTGACCGCGGGCGCGGTGGCCGGGCTGCTCTTGATCCTCGCCGGCTCCTGGCTCTCCACCGACGGCCGCGTGCCCCCGGGGTTGGCGGCGATCGTCACGCGCGCCCGCGGTCGTCGCGGGCGCGACGCCCGCGGCCAGGTCACACGGCCGCAGGAGCTGCGCGGGTAGCCGCTCTCAGGTGGGCGGCACCGCCCGCTCGACCTCGTCGCGGACGCGGTCGAACGTCTCGAGCGCGCGGTCGAGGTGATCGCGCTCGTGGGTGGCCATCAGGCTCGTGCGCAGCAGCGCTCCGCCGCGCTGCACCGCCGGGTAGAGCGCCACGTTCACGAACACGCCCGCGTCGTAGAGCGCCTTCCAGGTGAGCACGGCCTTCCAGTCGTCGCCGATCAGCACCGGCACGATCGGCGTGATCACCTCGCCGCCGTCCGGCAGCGCCTGGGGGTCCATCACGTGATAGCCGAGATCGGCCAGGCCGTCGTGCAGGTAGCGCGCGTTCTCGAGCACCTTGGCCATCAGCTCGGGACCCTCTCCCGAGCGGATGATTCGCAGCGCGCCGAGCGCGGCGCCCACGGCCGCCGGCACGGCCGCCGCGGTGAACATGAACGAGCGCGACTGCACGCGCAGGAAGTCGATCACCTCGTGGGGGCCGGCGATGAAGCCGCCGCAGGAGGCGAGCGACTTCGAGAAGGTGCCCATACGCAGGTCGACCTCGTCCTCGCAGCCGAACAGCTCACACGCCCCCGCGCCGCGCTCGCCGAGCACGCCCACGCCGTGCGCCTCGTCGACCATCAGGCGCGCCCCGTGCTCGCGGCAGAGCGCCACCACGTCCGGGATCGGCGCGAGGTCGCCCTCCATTGAGAACACGCCGTCCACCACCACGAGCACGCCGCCGCCGTCGGCCTCGGCGCGCCCGAGCATCGTTTCGAGCTTGTCGAGGCGGTTGTGCCGGAAGGGGCGAATCCGCGCACGTGAGAGCGAGACCGCGTCGAGTATCGACGCGTGGTCGCCGGAGTCGCAGATCACGGTGTCGCCGGGCTCGAGCAGCGTGCCGATCGCGCCCGTGTTGGCCAGGTAGCCGGTGGTGTAGACGAGGGCGTCCTCGGTGCCCATCCACTCGGCCAGCTCGCGCTCGAGCACGAGGTGGAGGTCGAGCGTGCCGTTCAGGAAGCGCGAGCCGGTGAGCCCGGTGCCGTAGCGCTCGAGCGCATCGCGGGCCGCCTGCTTCACGCGCTCGTCGCCGGTGAGCCCGAGGTAGTTGTTCGAGCCGAGCATGATCCGCTCGGCGCCCTCCATCTCGACCACCGGGCCGGCCGGGCCCTCCAGCACCCGGAAGTAGGGCATCAGGTCGTGCTCGCGCGCGGCCCGCAGCTGCTCGAGCCGCTCGTGGCTGCGTGCCTTCTCGAAGAGATCGATCGCCGTCGGCATATAGTCCCGCGCCGTGTCCGTGGAGGTGTCGCCCGTGGTCTCGCGCCAGGACCGGCGCGCCTTCATCGAGCTTCCGTACCGGCTGCACTCTACCCGCCAAGAGTGGGTCCCCCCGCTCCGCATCGAGCGGCGCCTGTTCCTCGATCAGCGCTTCAACGCATTCTTCACGCACGGTGAGGCCGAGCTGTTCCTCGCCCGGCGTGACGGGCGGGTGGTGGGTCGGGTGAGTGCTCAGATCGACATCGCCTTCAACGAGTTCCACGACAACGCCTGGGGCATGTTCGGGTTCCTCGAGCTGGAGGAGGACCCCGAGGCGCTGGCGGCGCTGCTCGACGCCGCCGCGAGCTGGCTGCGCGAGCGCGGCCGCGACCGCATGCTGGGCCCGATGGACTTCACGATGAACGACGAGAGCGGCGTGCTGATCGACGGCTACGAGCGCCCGCCGATGATCCGCCAGGCCTGGCAGCCGCCCTACTACCGCGAGCTGTGCGAGGGCGCCGGCCTCGAGAAGGCGATGGACCTCTTCATGTGGGAGCTCCACATCACCGATCGCGAAAAGGTGATGCCGATCATCTGGGACCTGGCGGACAACCTCGAGCCCAAGCACGGCATCAAGATCCGCAAGATGAGCCGGCGCCGCCTGCGCCGAGAGCTCGACGCGTTCGCCGAGATCTACAACGAGGCGTGGTCGCGCAACTGGGGCTTCGTTCCCTACTCGAAGGCGGACCTCGACGCCTATGCCCAGGAGCTCCAGCTGGTGTACGACCGCAACTGGTTCATGGTCGCCGAGGACGCCGACGGCAAGACCGTGGGGATCGCGATAAGCGTGCCGGACATCAACCAGGTACTGCGCAAGATGAACGGCCGCTTGCTGCCGTTCGGCTGGTGGCACTACCTGAACCGGCACCGCACGGTCGACCTCGTGCGGGTGGGCTTCCTCGGCGTGAGGTCGGCCTACCAGCACACCGGCGTGGCCGCCGGCCTCTACGCCGAGCACTTCCACATGGCCGCCACGACGCGGGTCACGGGCGGCGAGATGGGCTGGATCCTCGAGACCAACAAGGCGATGAACCGCGCCATGAAGGCGATGGGCGGCACGATCGTCAAGACCTTCCGCGTCTACGAGCGCCCGCTGTAGTCGGCGCCGGGGACGGGCGTTACACTCCGCCGCTCGTGCCCGACCAGCCCGTACTCCCGGACCCCGAGCAGCAGGCGGACGTCCGCCCGCTGCCGGTCCTGGCGGAGCCGCGGCCAATCGAGCCGCGGCGCGACGTGGCGCTGCCGGCCGCCGTGGCGGCGGCCACCGGGGGCTTTCTGCTCGGCGTAGCCACCTTCGTGCTCGTGCGAGTGCTGCGCCGGCCCAAGTCCACCGTCCTGCGACTCGGGCGAGGGCGCAAGCGCACCGAGATCGCCGCCTCGCGCTCCTTCCTCGTCGACGTCCACCTCCTCAAGGACCGATAGCCGCCCGCCGTCAGGACGTGGTGCCGGCCGAGCCCTACCGGCTCCCGCCGGCGGGCCGCGACGGGGTGCTGGTGCGTCGCGGCGGGGCGCTCGTGCGGGCCCTCTGGGTGGAGGAGGAGCAGGTGGTGGTGCGCGCCTGGCCCGCGACGGGGGCCGTTTGCTTCCACGCCGAGGCCGGCACGGAGGCCGCGGCTGCCAGAGGGATCGAGCGCATGCGCTTCGCGCTCGGCACCGACCACGACCTCTCCGAGTTCCGGCGCCGCTTCCGCGACGACGCGCTGATCGGCCCGCCGATCAGGGCCCGCCCCTGGGTCCGCCCGCGGCGCCGGCCTGAGCCCTTCGAGGCACTCGCCTGGGCGGTCTGCGAGCAGCTGATCGACGGGCGCCGCGCGGCCGCGATCCAGCGCTCGATCGTGCGCAGCCACGGCCGCAGAAGCGCGTGCGGCACGCTGCGGGCGCCGCCGCCGCCGAGCTGGGTGGCCGCGCGCTCGCCGGCCGAGCTCGACGCCTGCGGGCTGGCGCCGGCGCGCTCGGTCGCGCTCGTGCGAGCGGCGCGTGAGGTGGCCTCGGGGCGGGCCGACCTAACGCTCCACGAGCCGTCCTGGAAGCGCCTGCTCACGATCCGGGGCATCGGGCGCTGGACGATCGAGATGCTCGCCTTCGAGGGCCAGGGCCGCGACGACATACTGCCGGCGCTCGATCTCGCCTACGTGAAGCTGGTTGGCGAGCTGACCGGGCTCCGGCGGCGGGCGACCGAGGACGAGGTCCGAGCCTTCTTCGCTCCCTACGAGGAGTGGGCGGGCATCGCCGGTCTCTACGCTCTTCAGAGGAGGTATATGCCCTAGATGAAGAAGCTCGAGAAGACAGACGACCAGTGGCGCGAGGAGCTCAGCCCGGAGCGCTTCCACGTGCTGCGCCAGAGGGGCACAGAGCCGCCCTTCACCGGCGCCTACACCCATTCCAAGCTCGACGGCATCTACCGCTGCGGCGCCTGCGGGAACGAGCTGTTCAGCTCCGACACGAAGTTCGACTCCGGCAGCGGCTGGCCGAGCTTCACGGAGCCGGCGGTGGCCGAGGCGGTCGAGCTCCATCCCGACAACTCGCTCGGGATGATCCGCACCGAGGTCACCTGCGCGCGCTGCGGCAGCCATCTCGGCCATGTCTTCCCTGACGGGCCCGGACCCACCGGCGAGCGCTACTGCATCAACTCGGTGGCGCTCGACCTGGACGAGAACGGCGCGGGCTAGTGTCGTGAGTCGCTAGTTCGGTGGCAGCCTCTTGGCCGATCTCAAGGTCAAGCGCGCTGCTGCGTGCGGCGCTCTGTACGGTGCTGCTCGTCGTCCTCGCTGCGCCGGCGGCCCGTGCCGACACGAAGGTGACGAGCCTCCGGCCGTGGGCCGTCGACAACACCTACCTCGTTCGTGTGGACCTCGACGGGCGGACGGCGCCCCGGCTCGAGCCCCGCGCGAGGGTCGACTATCTGAAGGCTGGCCAGTGGGTCCGGATCTCCTGCCAGACGACCGGCGAGGAGGCCTACGGCAGCGTGGTCTGGGACAAGGTCGGCTCGTACTACGTCCCCGACCACTACATCAAGACCTACACCGACGGCTTCCTCGAGCGCGCGCCGCGCTGCGACGACGACTCGCCCCCGCCGCCCCCGCCGCCGCAGCGCAAGCGCTACGTGGCGATGGGCGACTCCTATTCGAGCGGCGAGGGCGCAGGCGGCTACATGTCGGCCACGCGGTACGCCCGGTACGAGTGCCACCGCTCCGCGAGCGCCTACTCGCAGTGGCTGGCGATCGACAACCAGGCCCGCATCGCGCATTCCGTCCGGCGAGACTTCGTGGCTTGCTCCGGCGCTGAGGCCCCGGACGTCACGACGCATCAGCTCCCTGTCCTTGACGGCAAGGTGGGCGTCGTGACGATCGGGATCGGCGGCAACGACGCAAACTTCGGGGAGATCCTCACGCGGTGCATCGTCAACGTGCGCGCCCCCTGCCAGGACTTCCTCGACGCCCGCTTCGACCTCCGCGCGGTCCGGGGTCGGGTCGACGCCCTCTACTCTCAGATCCGCCGACGGGCGCGACAGGCGACCGTCATCGTCGTCGGCTACCCGCGGCTCTTCACCGACGTCCGGCGCTGTGGCATCGGGGTGTTCCGAGCCGAGCGCGTCGCGCTGAACCGCGCCGCCGATCAGCTCAACGCGACCATCGCCTCCGTCGCTCGCAGACACCGGTTCCGCTTCGTTGATCCACGTGCGGCGTTCGCGGGCCGCGGCCTCTGCTCCGACCCCGCGCGCCGCTGGATGAAGCCGTACGTGCCCGGTGAGCCGGTCGAGTCCTTCCATCCTAACGCCGACGGCCAGCGGGCGCTCGCGAACCTCATCGCGGCGGCCAACCCGGACATCTTCGGCTGAGCTCCGGCGGGCCGCGACGTCGCGGGCCGCGGGCGCCGGGCAGCACGCCGAGCGTCCGTGCCGGAGCGGGCGCGGGGGGCTAAGCCGGAGAAGCGGCGGGAGAGGTCGAGTGCGGTGACCGCGGCAGGGCGCATGGGTTCGACGCATAGTCGCGCGCTTCGTCGAAGATGCGGCGCAGGCTGGCGTCGACCAAGCGGGGGTGAAGGTCGAGTCGTCGGAAGCGGGGAACGATGCACGTCACAATCCAGCGCCAGCGGTCGTCGAAGCGGGTGATCCGCGGCCACGCCTGCGCGGCCGTGACCTCCCGGATGCCTCGTGTGAGCGCGTAGTAGTAGAACGAGGTGAAGTAGGAGACCTCGTCGTGCAGGCCACGCACCTCGAAGCTCAGGGCCGAGCCGATGGAGAAGAGCCTGGCGAATGGGCACGAGAGGCCATCGAGGTTGGGTTGCACCAGGGCGCGTTGCTCGTGCTCGAGGAGCTGGACGTTGCCCTCCCAGATGAGATCTTCGGCCGCCCGCCGAGCCTCCACCGACGCCGCCCGGTCCTCAAGGACACGGCGCCCCCGGTCGATCGCCTCGAAGCCGGAGAGAACGGCAGCGTAGTGGCGGTCCGCCGGCAAGAGAGCGCGAAGACATTCGATCCCGTCCTCGGCGGCGGCGTACGCGAGGTGTACCCAGAAGATGTCGTTGAAGATGGCGTTGTTCGTCTCGCGGATCGCGTTGACGTCCGTCATCAGCAGCACCTTCCGGCGGCCCAGGCTGTGCGGGATGTCCACGTAGCCGGTGCGATTTCTGTCGAGCCGGAGCGGAAAGAGAGCGAGCCGGACGTGATGCGACGCGAACGCGGCCATCCCGGCCCACTTGAGGTACGTGGGCAGGAACTTGTACATCCAGGCGTAGCGGGACGAGATCTCCAGGTTGCGGTGGAACACGCAGGACTGGTTGGTCAGGAGATCGTTGGCCAGCCCCTGCCAGCCGGCGATCGTGTTCGGCGTCCCGCTCCGGAGGACCAGCTCGCGTGGACGAGGGACGAGCTGGTCGGGCGTAATCAGGTCCACCGGCGGCACCTCGGAGCGCCGGCGACTGCCGCGCTTGGTGCGCAACCTGCCAAGGACATCCGACCGGTTGCCGCCCGAGCCGACCATGAGCCGACACTATTCCCTCCGGCCCAACCGGACCAAGTCCCCGGCGGCAGCGCGCACGCGCGTGGCGGTGAGAGGAATCCCGCTGCTCCCGACGTACAGGACCGGCATGACGAATTCCCTGGCGGAGCAGTCGCCGCAGCAGAGAAGGACCGCTCGTATCGCGGGCTGGCTGATGGCGTTGACGTTTCTCACGTCGATCCCCGCCGCGCTCATTCTCTACGACTCGATACTCAACGACACCGTCTACATCTTCGCCCCCGGCGACGACACCCGCGTCAAGCTGGGCGCCCTCCTCGAGATCTTCCTGATGATCGGCAACGTCGGCACGGCGGTCGTGATGTTTCCGATCCTCCGGCGATACAGCGAAACGCTCGCGCTGAGCTATGTCGCCTCGCGCACGATCGAGGCGACGATCATCGGGGTCGGCGCGATCAGCCTGCTCTCCGTCGTGACCCTGGGCGACGACCTGGCCGCGTCCATCGGCGCGGACGGAGCCTCGCTCGACATCGCCGGGCGGACCCTGGTCGCGATCCACGACTGGACGTTCCTGCTCGGGCCGGGGTTCTGCGTCGGCGTGAACGGAATCCTGCTCGGCTGGCTCATGTATCGCACAGGGTTGATGCCGCCACGGCTCGCGCTGTTGGGCGTGATCGGTGGGCCGCTGATCTTCGTGTCGGCGATCGCGGTCCTGTTCGGCGCCTACGAGCAGGACGGCGTGCACGCCCTCCTCTCGATACCCGAGGGCGCCTTCGAGGCGGCGTTCGCGATCTACCTGATCGTCAAGGGCTTCAGGCCCTCGCCCATCCTCGACGACGCTCGGTACGCCGGAGGCGGCGCCTCAGGCCGACGGTAGCGCGACATCGATGACGACTTCGAGTGTGTCGCGAACCTTGAGCCGCCCATCATCCCCCGGTAGGGCTTGATTCCCCACTCGCTTTGGGTTACCGGCAGCGTCCCGTGCCCACGACGTTCGCCGCGGACCGTGAGTCCGCCGTCACCGGGCTAGACCGCGGTCGAGCGACTTGATCCCGTGCAACCCCTCGGCCCGTCCATCAGGCACGCGCTTCGGCGAGGCGCTCGATCTCGTAGTGGAGAGTCAAGAACCGCTGGCCGGCCAGGTAGAAGCTGTGGTCCGTCCGAAGCTCGCCATCGGCTACGTGGACGAAGATCTGTTCCTGGAAATAGAGCAGCTTGAGAACGGTCAGGGCGTCTCGCTCGCTGTCGACTGAGCTCAGGTAGTGGCCCGGGAAGTCGAGCTCGGTGCGCGAGGTCAACATGAAGTCGTGCTCGCCGGCGTTGCGGGGCAGGAGCGTTGCGGTGAAGTTCGCGCTCGGGATCGGGAAGCCGACGCTCACGTAGCCGCGGTCGTGGTGCCTGAAGCTGGTGTAGATGCCGACGTAGATCGGCTTGCCCGAGTCCGCGTAGGTGCGGACCCAGCCGCGGATGTCGATCTCGTCGGTGCCGTCCAGGGTGATCGTGTCGATCGTGCTGACCATGCCTCGCTGAGCCTCTTCGATGTTGGAGGGGATGGTCGCCTGGCCTAGCGGTTCCGCAACTACGAGCTTGAAGAGCTCGTATCCGGGTTTCATCCAGCGTCTCCACTCGGGGATGATCGAGAGCTTGAAGCGGCTGGTGTGCTCGTAGAACTCGCGAATCAGCGGGTGCACCCGGCCTGCCTCGAAGGTCGGCCCTTCCAGGCTGTCGAGCGAGGCGAGGATTCCGACGTCGGGCGGGTTGCGCCGGAATGTGCCGCCGCGCGCCTTCGCGAGCTGCTCGACGTAGTCGCCGCCGACGTACCTCGAGCGAGCCTCGAAAGGGACGACGTAGCGCAGCTCCGAGGCCGGCACCTCCTCGGCCATCACTCGGACGAGTTCGCGCCCGCGATAGGCGATCGCCGCGATCACGCGATAGGTGAGCGCGACGGCCGCTGCGACCAACGCCGGTTCGAGACCATCGTCAAGGGCCTGAAACAAGGCACCCAGGAGGATGCCGACCAGCACCCCGAGGAGCGCCTTTCCCGGGCGCAGGCCGAGCAGGCCGAGGAGAGCGCCGCTGACGATCGCGATGAAGAACGGCTCGTCGTACACCAGCCCCAGCAGCCAGCCGAACACGGCCATCAGCAGGGCGCTGCTGAGGACGCGATACCAGAGCGGCTTCACCTCGCCGGCCCCTCGCCTGGTGCTGGTGATCACCTCGGCCGGCGCATACAGCGCGGCGCCGATCAGCGCGCCGAGACCGGCCCCGACCGCGTCGATTGCATCGCCGAGCACCGCGCCGGATGCGGCACCGAGGGCCGCGCCCCAGATCACCGCGTCGAGCAGCTGGCCGGAGCGGCTTCGCCTGCGTCGGTCCGGTTCCGCCATTCGCGCAGTATGGCCCCGGTCGGGTGGGCGGCGCCTGATCTCGTAGGATCGGTCGATGGGGCCCAGGGACCTGGCGGTCGGCTTGGCGGGCGGGAGGATCGCCATCGGCGTCGTGTCGGTGCTGGCGCCGGGACTCGTGGGTCGCGCGATGATGGGCCCTGACGCGGACTCGTCCGGGACGCGCCTGTTGCTCCGTGTAGTCGGAGCCCGCGACCTCGCCCTCGGGATCGGCGTGCTGGTCGCCCTGGACCGCGACGCTCCCGTACGCGGCTGGCTACGAGCGTCGGCGGTGGCGGACGGTTTCGATGCGGCCGGAAGCCTGCTCGCCCGCCGCCACCTTCGCCCGACCGTGTTTCCAGCGGCGGCAGGCGCGGCGACCGCGGGAGCGCTGCTCAGCGGCTGGCTGGCCGTGCAGCTCGACGGATAAACGGCCGATGGACCGCCTCGGGCCCACGATCGTCGGTCGGCGCAGCACCCCGGCTGTCAGTGCCGCGCGGGACCTCTTGAGGAGGAACGACGTACCTCACCGCTGGATCGACCTCGAACGCGATCCCCTGGTGCCCCTCCTCGAGACGGAGTCCCTGAGCGCCGGCCGCTTCCCGCTCGTTCTGTTTCCCGACGGCACGCAGCTCGAAGGCCCGGAGGAGTACACGGAGCCTGTGGCGGGGCGCACGGAGGACGTCTCGCGCGAGCGATACCTGGCCTCGGCTCACTGGCGCGCCGAGTTGGCCGCGCGGGCGGGTCTGCCGACGATGCCGAGCGACGACCTCTACGACGTCGTGATCGTCGGCGCAGGACCGGCCGGCCTGACGGCCGCGGTGTACGCGTCGTCGGAGGGACTCCGGACGCTGGTGTGCGAACGACACGCCCCAGGCGGCCAAGCCGGCACCAGCTCCCGGATCGAGAACTATCCCGGCTTTCCCGAAGGCGTGGGCGGCGCGGAACTCGCTGCCGGCACGTACCGCCAGGCGCGCCGTCTCGGCGCCGAGTTTCTCATCGGCGTCGAGATCGAGTCCGCCCATCCCGAATCGGACCAGACCATTGACCTGACGCTGACCAGCGGCGCCAGGTTGCGGGGGCGCAGCGGCGTGCTCGCCACCGGGGTCGCCTACCGCGAGCTAAACGCTCCCGGAGTCGCGCAATTCGTGGGCCGGGGGGTCCACTACGGCGCAGCCACCGAGGCGGCGGCCAGGTATGGAGGCAGCCACGTGGTCGTGGTCGGTGGGGCGAACTCGGCGGGCCAGGCCGCCCTTCACCTGGCAGCGCACGCGAGGCGCGTCACGGTTCTGGTGCGAGGCGAAACGCTTGCACGGGGGATGTCGCGGTACCTCGTTGACCGGATCGAAGCCCACGAGCGGATCAACGTCCGGACCCGAACACACGTCACTCGAGTCGAGGGGGGCGACTGGCTCGAGCAAGTCACGGCAACGGGACCGGACGGGGAGGAGTCGCTCGACGCCCGCGGGACCTTCGTGCTCATCGGCGGCGAACCGCTCACGGCCGGCGTGAACGACTGGCTGCGCTGCGACGCCGGCGGGTACCTCATGACCGGACCCGAGCTCTATGCCGAGGCCGACCGCAGCTGGTGGCCGCTGACACGCGACCCTCTCTTTCTCGAATCGAGCCAGCCCGGGCTGTTCGTCGCCGGCGACGTACGCCACGGCTCCATCAAACGAGTTGCGTCGGCCGTCGGCGAAGGTGCAACATCGATCGCGCTGGTGCACAGCTACCTCGCGGCGATGGACGGAGAGAATCGGCCCCGCTAGCGCTTCGCGCGGACCTACAGCCCGGCTCCGGGCAGCAGCGCGTTGTCGCGCGCCGCGGCCGGGTCGGGCGGCTGCTCGAGCAGATTCGACTCCTTCATCCAGGCGGAGAAGGCGTCCCACTGCGCCGGGTCCTGCCAGCCGAAGGGCCTGCCGTCGGGCGGGAAGAAGAGCGGCAGCGTGACCTTCACGACCGCGCGCTGCAGCTCGGGGTCCAGGTCCGGGTTTGCTTCGAGCAGGCCCTCGATGGCGGCGTCCGGGTTCTTTCGCAGGTCCTGCGTGCCGCGCGAGACGGCGCCGATGAAGGCTCGGAGCTTGTCGGCGTCGGCCTTCAGCGCGTCCTCGTTCGCCACCAGCACGAGCTCGTCGTAGGTGGGCACGCCGGCGTCCTCCATGCGGATGATCTGCGGGCGCTTGCCGCGCAGCCGCAGGTCCGTCCCCTCGTAGTTCCAGAACGCCCCGAGCACGGCATCGACCTTCCCGGTCAGGAGCGCTGGAGTGAGCCCGAAGCCGACGTTCCGCACCTTCACGTCGTCCATGCTCACGCCGGCCTCGTCGAGGATCGTCTCGAGGTAGGCGCTCTGGTAGTCGATGCCGGCGGTGCCCACGGTCTTGCCCTTGAGGTCGGCCGGGCCGCGGATCTTCGCCTTCGGCAGCGAGATGATCGAGGTGAGCGGCTCCCGCACGATCGCGCCTACGCTCACCACCGGCAGTCCCTGGTCACGCGCCCGCAGCACCTCCGGCTCGTAGGAGATGGCGAGGTCGACGCGGCCGGCGGCCACCTGCTTGATCGGCGCCGACGGGTCCGGCGGCTGGCGGATCGCCACGTCGAGGCCCGCCTGCTCGAAGTGCCCCTCCGCCTGGGCGGCGTAGATGCCGGCGTGGTCGGCGTTCGGGAAGAAGTCGAGCATCAGCTCGACCTGCTTGGACCCGCCCGGCTCGAGCACGTCCTCCTTCTCGCCGCACGCCGCCGGCGCGAGTGCGGCAACGGCCACTGCGAGAACGAGGGTGAGGCGGGTCATGCGGGTCGTTCCTTTCGGTTCCATGGGCAGATGGCTCGTTCGGCCAGGGCGACGAGCGCGAACAGCGCCACCGCCATCAGGGTCAGGATCACGATCCCGGCGTACACGCGCGGGGTCTGGAGCTGGTTGTTGCCGAGCAGGACGAGCCGGCCGAGTCCCTCGTCGGCACCTGCCCACTCGCCGAACACGGCTCCGATGACAGACACCGTAGCTGCCACCTTGAGGCCGCTGAAGAAGAACGGCAACGACGAGGGCAGCTCCACCGAGCGCAGCGTGCGCAGGCGCGAGGCGCCCATGCTGCGCATGAGCTTGAGGAGCTCGGGCTCCACGCCGCGTAGGCCGTCGAGCAGGTTGACGGTGATCGGGAAGAAGCAGATCAGCGCCACGATCGCCAGCTTGGGCCCGATCCCGTAGTCGAAGGCGAGCACGAAGATCGGCGCGAGCACCACGATTGGGATCGCCTGGGAGGCCACGAGCAGGGGATAGGCGGCATCCCGCAGCGGCCGTACCAGGTGCATGCCCACGGCGAGCAGCACGCCCGCGGCCGCGGCGACGGCCAGGCCGAGCAGCACCTCGACGAGCGTGACCCAGGCGTTGTCGAGCAGCAGCGAGCGGTCGTCGGAGAGGGCCTGCCAGGTCTCGACTGGCGAGGCGAGCGTGAGGTCGTCGACCGACTCGAGCGAGGCCACGCCCTGCCAGGCGAGCACGAACAGCGCGATCAAGAGTGCGGCGAGCAGCACCCTCATGCGCGCAGCGCCTCCAGCGCGCGTGCCTTCAGCTCCACGAGCGCGGGATCGGTCACCGAGCGCGGCCGCGGAAGGTCGACCTCGAAATCGTCGACCACCCGCCCCGGGCGCGGGGAGAGGACCGCCACGCGATCGGCCA
>Ga0075430_100000876_pt1 | contig 23636 bp, 22 predicted proteins | sample RhiMetdeltSRZDD4_FD_75294 | JGI IMG/M metagenome (GOLD analysis project Ga0075430, IMG submission 75294) | Populus rhizosphere microbial communities from Tennessee, USA - Rhizosphere MetaG P. deltoides SRZDD4 | ecosystem: Host-associated > Plants > Roots > Rhizosphere > Soil | place: USA... | reverse complement strand
GCCATCTCGCACCTGAGCCCAGAGACCAGGCCGGAGAAGATGGCGGAGGCCATGCAGATGTCGCAGCGCGGGGGCCTTGACGCGATGCCACGTTCCCGAGCCGAGGTGGAGCGCTTCTTCGCCGGGTTCGAGCTGGTCGAGCCGGGGCTGGTGTGGGCGCATGAGTGGCGCCCGGAGCCACCGCACGGTGAGGCCGGCGACCTCGACCAGCCTTTCATCCTCGGCTGCGTCGGGCGCAAGCCGTGACCGCCTGGGGTATCCGCTAGTTCCGGTACGCATCGCGAGGAGTCGTCCATGGAACGACTTGGCCCAGCCCCGGAGGGCGTCGACATCGACCGGCCGAGCGTGGCCCGGATGCAGGACTACGCCCTGGGCGGGTCGCACAACCTCGCCGTCGACCGCGACCTGATCGCTCAGATTGCACAGCTGGCGCCGGATCTGACGCAGCACGTCCACGCCGACCGCGCATGCCTACGGCGGATGGTCAGCTTCTGCGCCGAGGTCGGCATACGCCAGTTCCTGGACCTCGGCTCAGACCTCCCGACCCGCGGCAGCGTGAGCGACGTGGTGCAGCGGGCAGCACCCGGGGCGCGGGTGGTGCATATCGACGTCGAACGCGTCGCCCTGAAACCCAGCTACGAGGTGCGCGGCGGCGGCGTCCGGCCCGCGGTGGTCCCGGCAGACCCGCACCAGCCGGAACAGATCCTCACCAGCCCGCAGGTACGCCGCCTGCTCGACTTCGAAGAGCCTATGGCGGTGCTGCTCCGCATGCTGCATTTCATACCGGATGACGCGACCGCAGCTGTCGCCGCATTCCGGGATGCGGTCGCCCCAGGCAGCTACCTGGCCATCTTCCACATGACAGCGGAGACCAGGCCCGCGGTTGCCGAGGTGCAGCAGATGTTGCAGCGCGTCGGCCTCGCTGTGCGGCCACGTTCCCGGGCCGAGGTGGAGCGCCTGTTCGAGGGGCTGGAGCTGGTCGGGCCAGGGGTGGTGTGGACGCATGAGTGGCGGCCGGACCCGCGGCCCGGCCCGGCCAGCGACCTCGACCGGCCGGTCATGCTCAGCGGCGTCGGGCGTAAGCCCGTAAGCTGCGACATCTCTGCTCGCACCGGCGCGAGACCGCGAGGAGTAGTCATGAGACCGCCCAGCGCGGCCCCGGAGAGCTTCGGTACCGACCGGCCGAGCCTGGCCCGGATGCACGACCACGCCCTGGGCGGGTCGCACAACCTCGCCGTCGACCGGGCGCTGGTCGCCCAGGTCGCGCAGCTGATGCCGGACATGATGCCGCACGTCCGGGCCGACCGCGCGTGCCTGCGACGGATGGTCAGCTTCTGCATCGAGGCTGGCGTACGCCAGTTCCTGGACCTCAGCTGGGGCCTGCCGGTCCGCGGAAACGTTACCGATGTGGTGCATCAGATGGCGCCCGAGGCGCGGGTGGTGCATGTCGACATCGAGCCGGACGCCCTGCTGCCGAGCTACGAGATCCCCAACGGCTACGACCGGACGGGAGTGGTCCGGGCAGACGCGCACCAGCCGGAGAAGGTTCTCACCGATCCACAGGTACGCGGCCTGCTCGACTTCAACCAGCCGATAGCGGTGCTGCTCATCACCCTGCACTTCGTCCCGGACAACCCGGCCGGGGTGGTCGCCGCGTTCCGGGATGCCGTCGCCCCAGGCAGCTACCTGGCGGTCTTCCACATGACGGCGGAGACCCGTCCCGAGGAGATGGCCGAGATCGTACAGATGATGCAGCACGGCGGGCTCGCTGTCAGGCCACGCCCCCGAGCCGAGGTGGAGCGCCTGTTCGAGGGCCTGGACCTGGTCGAGCCGGGGCTGGTGTGGACCCACGAGTGGCGCCCGGACCCGCACGGCCAGGCCGGCGACCTGGACCGGCCGTTCATCCTCAGCGGCATCGGGCGCAAAGCGTAGGCACCACTCTGGATCTCTCGTACACCATCCATCGCGAGGAGTAGCTATATGGAGCGGCCCAGCTGGGCGCCGAAGGGCGTTGACATGGACCGGCCGAGCCCGGCCCGGATGTACGACTACGTCCTGGGCGGGACACACAACTTCCCGGTCGACCGCAAGCTGTACGACCAGGTGGTCCCGCTGATGCCGGACATCGTCCCGCAGGCGCGCGCCAGCCGCGCGTTCATGCGCCGGGCGGTGCGGTTCTGCGCCGAGGCCGGCATGCGGCAGTTCCTGGACCTCGGCTCGGGCATCCCGACCCGGGGCAACGTGCACGAGGTGGCGCACCAGGTGACGCCTGAGGCGCGGGTGATGTACGTGGACATCGACCCGACCGCCGTGGCGCACAGCCGCGAGATCCTCGCCGGCAACGACCGGGCCCGCGTGATCCAGGCCGACCTGCGCCAGCCGGAGAGCATCCTCACCAACCCAGAGGTACGCAGCCTGCTCGACTTCGACCAGCCGATGGCGGTGCTGATGGTGAACGTGCTCCACTTCGTCTTCGAGGACCCCAGCGGCATCGTCGCCACGTTCCGGGACGCGGTGGCCTCGGGAAGCTATCTGGTCGTGGCCCACCTGAGCGCCGAGAACAGGCCCACGGAGGTAGCTGAGGGCCGGGAGGTGTCGCGTCGCATGGGCCATGACGCGGTGCCGCGTACCAGGGCCGAGGTGGAGCGCCTGTTCGCCGGGTTCGAGCTGGTCGAGCCGGGGGTGGTCTGGGCGCATGAGTGGCGTCCGGACCTCCTGCAAGCCTCGGCCGACGGCCTGGACCGCCCGTTCGGCCTGAGCTGCGTTGGGCGAAAGCCGTAAACCAATAACCCGGAGTATTTATACCTACACGCCGAGTAAACCGCAGGATTTAGGCCCAGCTTGCGGGCGTAGGCACTGGTTGTTCGGTACAGTTTGACGGTCGGTGGAAGACGAGTGCCCCAACCTCCGATGGTGCATGGCCGGCGGTTGCGGTACTTCTACCCGTAGGACTCTGCGCCCCGGGGAGGGCTAGGTGGAACGGCCTATCTGGGCGCCGGAGGGCGCCGACACCAACCGGTCGAGCCTAGCCCAGATACCGGCGGACCCGACCGAGGAGCTGGACCGGCATCCCGTCCTCAGCCTTCTCGGGCGCAAGACTTGACCGGGGCCCAGGGCGAGGTGCCCTGCGGAGCGCCCGAGACGCAGCAGGCGGTCCAGGCCGGCCTGCGAGCGTTCGCCCAGGCGTGGGCCCGGGCCGTGGTGGACACCAGCTACGTTTCGATGGACTATGAGGAGATCGAGAAATATCTCTACGGACTCGCTGAGCACCTCGCCGCCGCGCTGCGTACCTCGCCGTTCAGCTCCTTGGCCGGATACGAGGTCGGTACCCGCCTGGTCGCTGCCGACTTCGACTCGCCGGAGACGTTGGGTCGCACCGTCGCGGTCATCCACGAGCGGCTGCTGCCCGGCATCGGGCTCTCCGGCCACCGCGCGACCCAGCATCTGGCCCTCCTGCTCGACGGCCTGGCCACCGGCTACACCCGGGCGCGGTTCAGCCGGACCCTCGACGCGCAGGAGGCACTGCGCCGTGCCGCCATGGTCGTCCACGAAGACGTCGAGGAGACACTACGGCGAAGCGAGGCGCGCTTCCGCCACCAGGCGACGCACGACCCGCTGACCGGCCTGCCGAACCGGGCCCTGGTCGGCGAGCGTCTCGCCGAGATCTTCGCCAGCCCCAAGCCCGGGGCCCGGATCGGCGTGTGCTTCATCGACCTCGACGGGTTCAAGGCGGTCAACGACAGCTTCGGCCACGACATCGGTGACCAGCTGCTGACCGGGGTTGCCAGCCGGCTGAGCGAGATGGCCGCGGAGTCGGGGTACCTCGTCGCCCGCCTCGGCGGTGACGAGTTCGTCATCCTCGTCGAGGACACCACCTGCACCGACGATGCGGTCAAGGTCGCCGACAAGGCGCTCACCGTCCTCAGCGAGCCCATCTGGACCAACGGCCGGTGGCTGTCGATCTCGGCGAGCATCGGGGTGGTCGAGCGCCCGGTCGCCGGGTCCGACCCCCGGGACGTCCTGCGCTCGGCAGACATCACCCTCTACTGGGCCAAGGCCGACGGCAAGCGGCGGTGGGCGATCTACGACCCCGACCGCAGCGCCCGCGACGTGGCTCGCTACCGGCTCGCCGCGGAGCTGCCCGCGGCCCTGGAGCGCAACGAGTTCCGCCTCAGCTACCAGCCGATGGTCGACCTGGCCGAGGGGACCATCTGCGGCGTGGAGGCGCTGGTCCGGTGGCACCATCCCGAGCACGGCATACTCAGCCCGAAGAAGTTCATCGACCTGGCCGAGGACACCAACCTGATCGTCCCGCTCGGCCGGCACCTGCTCCGCCAGGCGTGCCGGCAGGCGATGCGCTGGCAGCGGGCGCCCGCGCCGCCGTTCGTCAGCGTCAACCTCTCCGTCTGCCAGATCCGCCACCCGGGCCTCGTCGCCGATGTCGCGGAGGTTCTCGACCGCAGCAGGCTGCCCGCCGACCGGCTGCATCTTGAGATCACCGAGAGTACGGCGATGGGCACCGACCAGGAGACGGTCAGCACCCTGCACGCGCTCGCCGACCTCGGGGTGAGCCTGTCCATCGACGACTTCGGCACCGGCTACTCCAACCTGGCCTACCTGCGCCGGCTCCCGGTACACGAGCTCAAGCTCGCCGGCAGCTTCATCCGCGGGCTGCATCCGTCCGAGCCGGTCTCCGACGACGAGTTGATCGTGTCCGCGCTCGTCTCCCTCGGGCACAAGCTGGGCCTGAGCGTCGTCGCCGAGGGCATCGAGACCGAGGCCCAGGCCCACCGGGTACGCGAGATCGGGTGCGACATCGGCCAGGGCTACCATCTCGGCCGCCCGCAGTCCCCCGAGCGGGTCACCAAACTCCTCGCCCGCCCGAGGCATCTCCTCGTAGGATGAGGGAGACCACCGTATGCATATTGGCGGCTAGGTAGGGCGGCCTCAAATGGTCAGTGCATCACCACTGCCTTTTAACAACTCGTCGAGCTTTTCTGCCGGAGTCTTCCAACCCAGCGTCTCTCGCGGTCGCCCATTCAGCCTAGCAGCTATCCCGCCAAGATCAACCTGAGAATACCCAGAAAGGTCCGTCCCCTTCGGAAGATACTGCGCTATCGACCGGTGTCGGTGCCCGGTGCGGGTGCCAGTGCCGGCGCCGTCATGGACTCCGCCGCGTGGAGCAGGTCCACCCAGCTACGGCAACGACGGGGCTGTCCCGGGAGGCGACGACTACAGGGCCTGCTGGGCGCGTACCTGCCGAGTCGTGCCGATCAGCACCTGCCGGAGCCGGGTGGCGAGAACCTGTCTCGCAACGCTCCAAGGTCAACTCGACTTCATTGAAATTGGGCCTAACACCGGCCGGAATAAGCCCAACTTCCGTGAAATTGATTTGATCTTGGGCCTAGATCGTATCGCATCCAGCCGCACCGCAGCACCATTACCGACAAAACCAGGCACCTACCCCACACAGCGACCGGAGCAACTACCAACCACGTACGGACGAAGGGCAGCCACGCGTTCTATCGGGACGACCCAGGCAACGTCGTAGTCGTTCCGCAGCACAACGCCCCCAAAACAGGTACACCATTCTCGGTCTCCATCAGGCTGGGTTGACAATCTCTGAGCTCCGGACCAAGGACCGCCGGGACATCTCAAATGTCCAGTTGGCCTGAGACGGCACCCTAGGATTGCTGGATGCTGCTCGACGCGCCTGCCGAGGCGGTGCCGGACACCGCACGTGCCCTGCTCGGTGTAGAGGTAGCAGCCAACGGCGTCCGCATCCGGCTGACGGAGGTCGAGGCATACCTCGGCGGCGGACGGGACCCGGCAAGCCACGCCGACCGGGGCAGCACGCCGCGCAACGGCGTGATGTTCGGTCCACCCGGCTTCGCCTATGTGTACTTCGTGTACGGGGCTCACTACTGTCTCAACGTCGTCTGCGGCCAGGAGGGCGACGCGGCGGCGGTCCTGCTTCGTGCCGGGGAGGTCGTCGAGGGCGCCGAGCTGGCCCGCCAGCGCCGGCCCACTGCCCGCACCGACTGGGACCTGGCTCGCGGTCCGGCCAACCTCGTGCGCTCCCTCGCCATCGGGCCGGAGGCCAACGGGACCTCAATGGTGAGCGGTCGAGGCCCGCTCCAGCTCCTACCTCCGTCGCGCCCTGTTGACGTGGGCGACGTCGCCTCCGGGCCGAGAGTCGGTGTCGCCGCAGCTCAGGATCTACCGTGGCGCTTCTGGATCGCGGGCGACCCCACTGTCAGCGCATACCGGCGCCACGTCCCACGGCGACGGAACAAGCCAGGGCGTCCAGGTCCACCTGCGAGGTAGCCGCACCTTGCGAGCCGACGCCTCCCGAGCAGAAAGAGGGCCCAGACCAGCACGCCGGCCAGCTAAGCCCTGACCAGCGGGGCGGGCCGTCGGAGCGGGCCAGCGAGCCGGGCCGAGCCGGGCGGCGGGCCGAGCCGGGCGGCGGGCCGCCTCAGCGGGGCACCACCCGGACGGTGGCCCACTCGCGCCACCCGTCCAGGCGGTCGGCGACCGCGGCCAGCTGCTCGGCCACCGGTCCAGGGCCGGTGGAGCCCGGCGTGGTACGCGCGGCGAGCGCGCCCCGCACGTTGAGCACCTCCCGCACGGCCGGGTCCAGGTGGGGCGAGACCGACCGCAAATCGTCGTCGCTGACCTCGTCCAGCGCGCACTCCCGGGCCACGCAGAGCGCCACCAGCTGCCCGGTCACCTCGTGCGCCTCCCGGAACGGCACGCCCCGCCGGACCAGCCACTCCGCCACCTCGGTGGCGAGGGTGTAGCCGGCCGGCGCGGCGACGGCGAGCCGGTCGACCCGTACCGTCATCGTGGCGACCAGGCCGGCGAGCGCGGGCAGCACGAGGTCGAGGGTGTCCACCGCGTCGAAGACCGGCTCCTTGTCCTCCTGCATGTCCCGGTCATACGCGAGCGGCAGGCCCTTGAGCATGGTGAGCACGGTGACCAGCCCGCCGACGAGCCGCCCGCTCTTGCCCCGGGCCAGCTCGGCGATGTCCGGGTTCTTCTTCTGCGGCATGATCGACGAGCCGGTGGCGAACGCGTCGTCCAGCTCCACCCAGCCGAACGCCGGGGTGGTCCACAGCACCACCTCCTCGCCGAGGCGGGACAGGTGCACCCCGGCCAGCGCCGCGACAAAGAGGAACTCGGCCACGAAGTCGCGGTCGGCCACGGCGTCCACCGAGTTGGCGGCCGGCGCGGTGAAGCCGAGCTCCCGCGCCACCTGCACCGGGTCCAGCGGCAGCGACGAGCCGGCGAGCGCGCCCGCGCCGAGCGGGCAGACCGCGGCCCGGGCGTCCCAGTCGCGCAGCCGGTCCAGGTCGCGCAGCAGCGGCTGCACGTGTGCGAGCAGGTGGTGGCCGAAGCTGACCGGCTGGGCCGGCTGGAGGTGGGTGAAGCCCGGTGCCGGGGTGTCCACGTGCGCCGACGCCTGCTCCACCAGCGCGTCGCCCAGCTCGACCAGGCGCGCGGCCACGCCGCGCGCCCGGTCCCGCAGGTAGAGCCGCAGGTCGGTGGCGACCTGGTCGTTGCGGGACCGCCCGGCCCGCAGCTTGCCGCCCAGCCCGCCGAGCCGCTCCAGCAGCCCCCGCTCGAGCGCGGTGTGCACGTCCTCGTCCTCCACCGCGGGGCGGAACTGCCCGGAGGCGCACGCGGCCTCCAGGTCGTCCAGCGCGGCGAGCACCTGCCCCAGCTCGGCGTTGTCCAACAGCCCCGCCCGGGCGAGCACCCGGGCGTGGGCGCGGGAGGCGGCCAGGTCGTACGGGGCGAGCCGCCAGTCGAACTGCACGCTCACCGAGAGCCGGGCGAGGGCCTCGGCGGGTCCGCCGACGAACCGCCCGCCCCACAGCCGGATGGCGCCGGTGTGCATAAAGGAACGGTCGTTCACAACCGCCATTCTGGCCGTCATCGACCGGCCGGGGCCAGCCGGGCATCACGGACCGGGGCAAGCCGGGCGTCACCAGCGGGGGCCAGCCGGGCGTCGCGGGCCGCGGCCAGCCGGCTGGGTAGGCCCCACAGCTCGACGAAGCCGCGCGCCAGCGACTGGTCGAAGGTGTCGCCGGTGTCGTATGTGGCCAGGCCGAAGTCGTAGAGCGACGCCGCCGAGCGGCGCCCGGTGACCACGGCCCGGCCGCCGTGCAGCACCAGCCGCACGTCGCCGCAGACGTGCCGCTGCGCCGAGTCGATGAACGCGTCCAGCGCGTAGCGCAGCGGCGAGAACCACAGCCCGTCGTAGACCAGCTCGCTCCAGCGCTGGTCCACGCCCCGCTTGAACCGGGCCAGGTCGCGCTCGACGGTCACGTTCTCCAGCTCCTGGTGCGCCGTGATGAGCGCGACCGCGCCCGGCGCCTCGTACACCTCCCGGCTCTTGATCCCGACCAGGCGGTCCTCGACCATGTCCAGGCGCCCGACGCCGGCCGCGCCCGCGCGCCGGTTGAGCTCGGTGACGACCTGGTACGGCGTGACCGCCCGGCCGTCCACGGCGACCGGCACCCCGGCGTCGAAGGTGACCACCACCTCGTCCGGCTCCCGGGCCGCGGCCGGGTCGGCGGTGTAGGAGTACAGGTCCTCGGTCGGCGGGTTCCAGATGTCCTCCAGGAAACCGGTCTCGACGGCCCGGCCCCACAGGTTCTGGTCCACCGAGTACGGCGACGAGTGCGACACCTCGATCGGCAGCTTGTGCCGGTTGGCGTACTCGATGGCCTTGTCCCTGGTCCAGGCGAAGTCGCGGGCCGGCGCGACCACGGTCAGGTCCGGCGCGAGCGCGCCGATGCCGACCTCGAAGCGGACCTGGTCGTTGCCCTTGCCGGTGCAGCCGTGCGAGACGATCGTGCCGCCGTGCGCCCGCGCCGCCGCGACCAGGTGCTTGACGATGAGTGGGCGGGACAGCGCGGAGACCAGCGGGTAGCGGTCCATGTACAGCGCGTTGGCGCGCAGCGCGGGCAGGCAGTACTCCGCGGCGAACTCCTCGCGCGCGTCGACCACCTCGGCCTCCACCGCACCGCAGGCGAGCGCCCGCTTGCGGACCATCTCCAGGTCCTCACCGCCCTGGCCCACGTCGACGGCGACCGCGACGACCTCGGCCCCGGTCTGCTCGGCCAGGTACGGGATGGCCACCGACGTGTCCAGGCCCCCGGAGTATGCGAGGACCACCCGCTCGGTCATGTGTGCTAGCTCCCTTCGGTCGACTCCGCCCAGGCGGAGAGCTTGTTTGCCAGCGCGGCGCCGCCGAAGGACTCGCGGGCCACGACGAGGATGGTGTCGTCGCCGGCGATGGTGCCGACGACCTCGGGCACGCCCGAGCGGTCCAGGGCGCTGGCCAGGAACTGCGCCGCCCCGGGCGGGGTGCGCAGCACGACCAGGTTGCCGCTGTAGTCGGTGCCGGTGAGCAGCTCGCGCAGCAGCCGGACCAGCCGCGCGGGCGCGTGCTCGGCCGGGCGCAGCGGCGGCTTGCCCTCCTCCGGGATGAGGTACGCGGCCGGCCCGCCGTCGGTGCCGCGCACCTTGACCGCGCCGAGCTCCTCCAGGTCCCGGGAGAGCGTGGCCTGGGTCACCTGGATGCCGGAGCTGGCCAGCAGCTCGGCCAGCTCGGTCTGCGAGCGGACCGCGCGGCCCCGGATCAGGTGGACGATCCGGGCGTGCCGCGCCGTCTTGGTCACCGAGCCGGTCACCCCGCACCCGCCCCGTCCGGCACTACCGGGCCCGGCGCGCCGGTGAGCAGCCAGCTGAGCAGCGCCTTCTGCGCGTGCACCCGGTTCTCTGCCTCGTCGAGCACCGCGCTCGCCGGACCGTCCATCACCTCGTCGGTGATCTCCTCGCCGCGGTGCGCGGGCAGGCAGTGCAGCACGACCGCGTCCGGCTTGGCGCAGCTCAGCAGGGCCGCGTTGACCTGGTACGGCGCGAACGGGGTGACCCGGTCGAGCCCGTCGCCCTCCTGCCCCATCGAGGTCCACGTGTCGGTGGCGAGCACGTCCGCGCCGTGCGCCGCGGCCTGCGGGTCGTGCAGCACCGCCACGGAGCCGCCGGTACCCGCCGCGACCTGCGCCGCCCGGTCCAGCACCGCCGGGTCGGGCAGGAAGCCGGCCGGCCCGGCCACCCGCACGTGCATCCCGGCGGTGGCCCCGCCGAGCAGGTACGACTGGGCCATGTTGTTGGCCGCGTCACCCAGGTACGTCAGCGTGCGGCCCGCGGTCCCGCCCAGCCGCTCGCGGACCGTGAGCAGGTCGGCCAGCACCTGGCACGGGTGGAAGCCGTCGGTCAGGGCGTTGACCACCGGCACCGTGGCCGCGGCGGCGAGCTCCGCCAGCCGGGAGTCGGCGAAGGTACGGATGACGATCGCGTCGACGTAGCGGGACAGCACCCGGGCCGCGTCCGGCACCGTCTCGCCCCGGCCGAAGTGGGTGCTCTGCGCGTCGATGAGCACCGGATGGCCGCCGAGCTGGGCGATGCCGACGTCGAAGGAGACCCGGGTACGCAGGGACGGCTTCTCGAACAGCACCGCGACCGCGCGCGGGCCGGCCAGCGGCCGGTGCCCGTACGGGTCGGCCTTGAGGCGTACCGCGAGGTCGAGCACCTGGCTCTGCTCGGCCGGGGTGAGGTCGTCGTCGCGGAGGAAGTGCCGGGTCACGCCGCCACCTCCACAGTGGAACCGATGGACGCGACGGACGTGGCCTGCGCCGCAGGCACGGCGGACAGCGCGGCCGGCAGGGCGGTGAGGAACGCGTCGGCCTGCTCCGCGGTGAGCACCAGCGGCGGCGCCAGCCGGAGCACGTCCGGCCGGACCGGGTTGACCAGGAAGCCCAGCTCCCGCAGGGCGGTGGCGAGCGGGCCGGCCACCGGTGCGGTCAGCGCCACCCCGAGCAGCAGCCCGGCGCCGCGCACCTGCCCGACCAGGGGGTGCGCCAGCGCCTCGACCCCCCGGCGCAGCTGCTCGCCGACCCGCTTGGCCGAGTCGAGCAGCCCGTCCGCGGCGACCGTGCGCAGCACGGCGAGCGCGGCGGCGCAGCAGACCGGGTTGCCGCCCATCGTCGTACCGTGGCTGCCCGGTTGCAGCAGCGTGGTGGGGTCGGGGCCGGTGCCGTCGGAGAACGCCATGCAGGCGCCGACCGGCAGCCCTCCGCCCAGCCCCTTGGCGAGGGTCACCACGTCCGGGGCGACGCCTTCGGCCTGGTGGGCGAACCAGTGGCCGGTACGCCCGATGCCGGTCTGCACCTCGTCGAGCACGAGCAGGGTGCCGTGCGCCGCGGTGACCTCGCGCGCCGCGGTCAGGTACCCCACCGGCGGGACGACCACGCCGCCCTCGCCCTGGATCGGCTCCAGGATCACCATGGCGGTGTCGGGCCCGACCGCCCGCGCCAGCGCCCCGGCGTCGCCGTAGGGCACGTGGGTCACCCCGGGCACCAGCGGCTGGAACGGGCCTGCCTTGGCCGGCTGCCCGGTCAGCGCCAGGGTCCCCATGGTCCGGCCGTGGAAGGAGCCGGTCGCCGCCACGACCTGGGTCCGCCCGGTACGGCGGGACAGCTTGAACGCGGCCTCGTTCGCCTCCGCGCCGGAGCTGCACAGGAAGACCCGGCCCGGCCGGCCGGCGAGCGCCAGCAGCGCCTCGGCGAGCGCGACCGGCGGCTCGGCGGCGAACAGGTTCGATACGTGGCCCAGCGTCGCCACCTGCTCGCTCACCGCCGCGACAACGGCCGGATGGGCGTGCCCGAGCGCGTTGACCGCGATCCCGCCAAGCAGGTCCACATAGGAGTGCCCAGCCTCGTCGTAGAGCACGGCACCCTCGCCCCGGACCAACCCGAGCGGTGGCGTGCCGTACGTGTCCATGAGCGCCTCGCCCCAGCGCTCCCGCAGAGAAGTCATGGGGCCACCATGGTCCCCATCCCCGAGGATGTGAAGACCTCCAGGAGAGTCGAGTGCGCCACTCGGCGTGGCGGTCGTGTCGTGCAGGCCGCGTTCTCGCGGTCCTTCGTGGACTCCCCGGCGTCGGCCAGCGGCTGGCCGGCGAGGTCCGGGCAGGTCGCGGTCACCACCTCTGCCAGCTCCGCCGGGGCTCGATGCCGCCGGCCCCGCTCGCCAGCAGCAGCGTGTCGCTTGTGGACCCCCGGCCGGCGTCCTCCAGCCGGTCGAAGGTCACCCGGCACGCCTGGCGCAGCGCCCAGTCCGGCACTGCGGTCGTGGCGACCGCATCCGGTGAGGCCGCCCGCGGCGGTCGCGTCCGGGCCGTCGTTGACGACGGGAGCGCCGTCGGGCGCAGTGACGCTCACCGGCCGCCGCCCATCCCGCAGATCCTCCCCCTGCATTCCTATTCGCAGGAGAGTATCAGAATGCAGAGACGGGTGCTACCGTCTTCGCGCGTCAGCCCTTCACCCGGCGCCCCGCCTTCCACACGCCGGTTATCCGCTCCGGACGGGCGAGCACCTCGATGTCGACGAGCGGGTCGGCGTCGAGGGTCAGCACGTCGGCGTCGAAGCCCTCGGCCAGCAGGCCCGAGCGGGGCGCCTGCGGGCCGAGCGTCTCCGGCCCGACCGCAGTCGCCGCCTCGATCACCTCCAGCGGGGTGAAGCCCAGCTTCACCAGCAGGACCAGCTCCCGCCCGTTGCGCCCCCACGACACGGGCAGCCCGGCGCCGCTGAGCGCGAGGTCCGTGCCGACCGCCACCCGCACGCCGCACTCCCGGGCCAGGGCCATCGCCTCGGCGTGGCGCGCCGCGATCGCCTCGAGCTTGGCCTGGGCGTACGGCGGCGCCGCCCGGCTGTCCAGGATCTCCTGCACGATCGTGCGCGTCGTCACCAGGATCGTGCCGCTCTCCCGCATCGCCGCCGCGGCCTCCTCGTCGAGGAAGGTGCCGTGCTCGATGGTGGCCACGCCCGCCTCGACCGCCGCCAGGATGCCCGGCTTGCCGTGGCAGTGCGCCGCCACGACCCGCTCGGCCAGGCCCGCCACCTCCACGATCGCGCGCATCTCGGCATCGGTGAACTGCTGGTGGATCGGGTGGTCCACCTCGGACAGCACACCGCCGGACGCGCAGATCTTGATCACCTTGGCGTCCTTGCGCAGCTGCTCCCGGGCGGCCCTGGCGCACTCGGCCGGGCCGTCGGCCAGGCGCAGCTCGCCGCCGAGGTGCCCGAAGTCGGCGACCCAGGACAGCGGGTAGCTGTGCAGGTCGCCGTGGCCCGCGGTGGTGGACAGGACCGCTCCGGCCGCGTAGATGTGCGGGCCCTCCACGCTGCCCTCGGCCACCGCCCGGGCCAGGTAGATGCCGAGGCCGCCCACCTCCCGCACGCTGGTGAACCCGGCGTCGAGCGCCGCCCGCAGGTCCATGGTGGCGCGTGCGGCCCGCAGCGCGGACGGCTCCATCGGCAGCCGGTTGAGGTCCAGCACGCGCAGGCCGAGCAGGTGGCTGTGGCAGTCCCACAGCCCGGGCATGACCACGACGGCCCGCACCACCTCGGCGTCCGGGGTGGCCGGTGCGGCCCCGGCCGGCCCGGCATAGCCGATCCGGGCGCCGTCAATGACAACGACGGCGTCCCGGACCGGATCGCCACGGCCGGGGATCATGAGCTCGGCTTCGATGCGCTGCATTGTCATGCGGCACAGCTAACCAATACCCGGCCGATCCCACAATCACTCGGCGTGTCGGTTCACACACGTTGCGCCCTTGCGCAGGTCAGCGCTACGCCCCTCGAAGTGTCGCGCCGACCCGGCGGGCCGCCTCGGCCACGGCCGCGTCGCGCGCGGCCACCGCCTCCTCCACCGTGAGCGTGCGGTCCCCCGCGCGGAACGTCAGCTTGTACGCCAGCGACTTGCGCCCCGCCCCGAGCTGCTGGGCCGAGGTGTAGACGTCGAAGAGGCGTACCCCTTCCAGCAGGTCCCCCGCGCCCGCGGTGAGCGCCTCCTGCACCTCGCCGGCCGGCGTGTCCGTGGCCACCACCAGCGCCACGTCGATCAGCGCCGGCGGGTAGGTCGACACTGCCGGTGCCGCCACCACCCCGGGCAGCGGCAGCGCGTCCAGGTCCAGCTCCATCGCTGCGGTGCGGGCCGGCAGGTCCAGCGCCGCGCAGGCGGTCGGGTGCAGCTCCCCGGCGTGCCCCACGACCGCCCCGTCGACCACGACCTCCGCGCACCGGCCCGGGTGCCACGGCGCCAGCGCACCCCGCCGGACCTGGGTACGGCCCGCCGGCACGCCGGCCGCGGCGAGCACCACCCGGGCCGCCTCGACCGCGTCCGCCCAGCCGGCCGGCCGGCCCGCGCCCCACCACCCGGCGGGCTCGGCGTCCCCGGCCAGGACCACGGCCGCGTGCCAGGGCTGGTGCGGCACCACGGCCTCGGCAGCGGCCAGCTCCTCGGCCGACGGCGGCTGCGCCACCCCCATCTGCGGCGGCACCGCGTCCCCGCCCGCCGGGTGGAACACCAGGCCCAGCTCGAACAGGGCCAGGTCCCGGTGGCCGCGGCCGAGGTTGCGCCGCAGCGTGGCGAGCAGCGGCGGCAGCAGCGTGGTGCGCAGCGCCGGCTCCTCCTCGGAGATCGGGTTCGCCAGCCGCACCGTGGCCCGCCTGGGGTCATCAGCCGGCAGGCCGAGGGCATCCAGCGCCGCCTCGCCCACGAACGGGTACGAGAGCACCTCCACGTACCCGGCCTCGGCCAGCGCCCGCGACACGGTACGGCGGCGCCGCTGCGACGGGGTCAGCCCGGGACCCGCCGGGGCCGCCGGCAGCGCGCTCGGCACCCGGTCGTACCCGTCGAGGCGGACCACCTCCTCGGTCAGGTCAGCCGGCTCGGTGAGGTCCGGCCGCCAGGTGGGCGGGGTGACCGCCAGGTGGTCGCCGTCCCGCGCCACCGTGCAGCCCACCTCGGTCAGCAGCTCCACCACCCGCTCCACCGGGTACGCCACACCCGCCACGCGCGCCGGCGCGTCCGCCGCGATGCGGACCGGCCGGGGGGCGGCGACCGCGTCGAGGTCGAGCACCCGGTCGTCCACGGTGCCGCCGGCGTACTCGGTGAGCAGCGCCACCGCCCGGGCGGTCGCCACCGGCGGCAGGGCCGGGTCGGCGCCGCGCTCGAAGCGCTTGCTGGCCTCGCTGGACAGCTTGTGCCGGCGGGCCGTGCGGGCCACCGCCACCGGGTCCCAGTGCGCCGCCTCGAACAGCACGTCCACCGTGGACGGTGACACCTCGGTGGTCGCCCCGCCCATCACCGCGGCGAGGGAGACCACCGCGCCGTCCCGCGGGCCCGCCACCGGGCTGGGCAGGCCCGCGTCGGCGATGACCAGGTCCTCCGGGTGCAGCACCCGGTCGGCCCCGTCCAGGGTGGTCAGCCGCTCCCCCGCGACCGCCCGGCGGACCACCAGCGGCCCGCGCAGCGCGCCCAGGTCGAACGCGTGCATCGGCTGGCCCAGCTCGAGCATGAGGTAGTTGGTGATGTCCACGGTCAGCGAGATCGGCCGCATGCCGGCGAGCACCAGCCGCCGCCGCATCCAGGCCGGGCTCTGCGCCGCCGGGTCGGTCCCGCGCACCACCCGGGCGTAGAACCGGTCGCAGCCGACCGGGTCGTCGACCCGCACCGGGTACGGCGGCTCGGCCGTGACCGGCGGCGGCTCGGCGGCCAGCGCCGGGTCGCGGAACGGCACATCGAGCGCGTGCGCCAGCTCCCGGGCCACGCCCCGGACCGAGAAGCAGTAGCCGCGGTCCGGGGTGATGTTCAGCTCCACCACGACGTCGTCCAGCCCGACCACCGGCCGGGCGTCCGCGCCGGGCCGCTCAGCCGTGCCGGACGGCAGCACGATGATGCCGGAGTGGTCGTCGCCGAGCGCCAGCTCCCGGGCGGAGCAGATCATGCCGTCGGAGACGTGGCCGTAGGTGCGCCGGCTGCCGATCTCGAAGCCACCGGGCAGCACCGCGCCGGGCAGCGCCACCACCACCGGGTCGCCTTCGGTGAAGTTGGTGGCGCCGCAGACGATGGAGCGCGGCTGCGCCTCGCCGACGTCGACCAGGCAGTGCCGGATCGGCTTCTTGTGGCCGGTCAGCTCGGTGACCGTGACCACCCGGCCCACGACCAGCGGCCCGGCGACCGTGGTGCGCAGGTCCACGATGGACTCCACCTCGAGCCCGACCCGCACCAGCGCCGGCTCCAGCACCGCCGGGTCGGCTGGCGCGTCGACGTACTCGCGCAGCCAGGAGACGGGAACCAGCACGGCTACACCTCCATCCCGAAAGCGCGGGAGAAGCGCACGTCTCCCTCGACCATGTCGCGCATGTCGGCGATCTCGTGCCGGAACATCAGGGTGCGCTCGATGCCCATGCCGAACGCGAACCCGCTGTGCTCGTCCGGGTCGATGCCGCAGGCGCGCAGCACCCTCGGGTTGACCATGCCGCAGCCGCCCCACTCGACCCAGCGCGGCCCGTCGCGGTGCTGCGGGAACCACAGGTCGAACTCTGCCGACGGCTCGGTGAACGGGAAGTACGACGGCCGCCAGCGGGTGCGCGCCTGCGCTCCGAACATCGCCCGGGCGAAGTGGTCCAGTGTCCCCTTCAGGTGCGCCATGGTGATGCCCTTGTCCACCACCAGGCCCTCCACCTGGTGGAAGACCGGCGTGTGGGTCGCGTCCAGCTCGTCCGTGCGGTAGGTGCGTCCGGGCACCACCACGTAGATCGGGGGCCGGCGGGTCAGCATCACCCGCGCCTGCACCGGCGAGGTGTGTGGCCGCAGCACCAGGTCCCGCTCTGGCGGGTCGACGTAGAAGGTGTCCATCATGGTGCGGGCCGGGTGGTCCTTGCCGATGTTCAGCGCGTCAAAGCTGTACCAGGCCAGCTCCGCCTCGGGGCCCTCGGCGACCTCGTACCCCATGCCGACGAAGAGGTCGGCGATGCGCTCCATCAGTGTCGACAGTGGATGCCGGGCGCCGCGCGGGTGGCGGTCCCAGGGCAGCGTGACATCGACCGCCTCCTCGGCGAGCACCCGCTGCTCCCGCTCGGCCTGCAGGGCGGCGACCCGGGCGGCGTGCGCGGCCTGGATGGCGGCCCGGGCCACGTTGACCCGCTTGCCCGCCTCGGCCTTGGCGGCCGGGGGCAGGCTGCCGATCTCGCGGCGGGCCAGGGACACCGGCGCCCGGTCGCCCAGGTGCAGCGGCTTCGCGGCGGCCAGCGCGGCCAGGTCGCCCGCCTCGGCGAACGCCTTCTCCGCCGCGGCCACGGCGTCGTCAAGGGCGGCCTGGTCCAGCAGGGCCGCCTGCTTAGGATCGTAGGGATCGTTGCGGTAGCTCATCACCACTCCAGCGCGGACAACCGGGCAAGTCTACGGCCGCTGCTGCCGCGCCTACCCGGCGCGGCTGGGCCGCATGCGGCTACGCCGCTGCCCGCCGGCGCGATGGATGGGAGAGCGCGAGGTCAGCCCTGCCGCCCGCCGCGACCGGCGGGCCGGGTAAAGAACCTCGTCACCACTGCGACTCCCTGTCTTCCCGATCTGGCGCAGGCACAGGACCAGCGCCGCGCAGCGCCCTAGCCGAAGCGTACAGGCACACCGCTGCCGCCGCAGCCAGGTTCAGGCTCTCCGCCCGGCCGTAGCGGGGCACCCGTACCCGCAGGTGCGCCGCCGCGGCCAGCGCCGGAGCCAGCCCGTGCGCCTCGGAGCCGAACAGCCAGGCGGTCGGCGCGGCCAGCGCCCCGGCATCGGCGAGCGCGTCGAGGTCCGCCTCGCCGTACGGGTCGGCGGCGAGCACCCGCAGGCCGGCCGAGCGCAGCGCAGCGACCGTGGCCCCGGCCGGCGCCCCGCGCACCACCGGCAGGTGGAACAGGCTCCCTGCGGACGCGCGGACACACTTGCCGTTGTACGGGTCGACCGCGTCACCGGCGAAGACCACCGCGCCCGCCCCGGCCGCGTCCGCCGTACGCAGCACGGTGCCGGCGTTGCCCGGGTCGCGGACCTCGGCGAGCACCGCGACCAGCCGCGGCGGCGGCGCCAGCGCGTCGGCCAGCGGCACGTCCAGGTAGCGGCACACCGCCACCAGCCCCTGCGGGTTGACCGTCTCGGCGAGCGCGGCCAGGCCCTGCCCGGTGACCGGGCAGACTCCCGCACCGCCTGCCTGGGCGGCGTCCACCAGCCCGGCGTGGCGGTCCAGCGCATCCGGCGTGCCGAACAGCTCCTGCACGGCACCTGGCACGCCCACCGCCTCGCGGACCGCCTGCGGCCCCTCGGCGAGGAAGAGCCGTTCGGCGTCGCGCTCGCGCCGGCGCTGCAGCCGCCGCGCAGCAACGACCCGGGGTGTCCGCTGCGTTGCCGGAGCGGACACCCCGGGTCGTCCCGGATGCGGCAAGGCTCAGGCGGCCGTGGGGTCCGCCGCCGTGGAGTCCGCCACGGCCTTGCGGGCCACGTCGACCAGGGCGGCGAAGGCAGGGCCCTCGTGCACCGCGAGGTCGGCCAGGATCTTGCGGTCGACCTCCACCCCGGCGAGCTTGAGACCCTGGATGAGCCGGTTGTACGTCATGCCGTTGGCACGGGCGGCCGCGTTGATCCGGGTGATCCACAGCTGGCGGAAGTCACCCTTGCGGTCCCGGCGGTCCCGGTACGCGTAGTTGAGCGAGTGGAGCATCTGCTCCTTTGCCTTGCGGTAGAGCCGCGAGCGCTGCCCGCGGTACCCGCTCGCCGCCTCCAGCACGGTACGGCGCTTCTTCTGGGCATTCAGTGCCCGCTTGACGCGTGCCACGTCTGCACTCCTCCTCGTCCGCGGCGCGCCTCAGCGGCCCAGCAGCTTCTTGATCCTCTTGACATCGGCCTTGGCGACCTCGACCGTGCCGGTCAGCCGACGGGTCCGTCGGGAGGACTTGGCCTCCAGCTTGTGCCGCTTGCCCGCCTGCTCGGAGACGATCCTCCCGCCGCCGGTCACCCGGACCCGCTTGCCCATGCCGGTGTGGCTCTTCATCTTCGGCATTACGCGTTTCTCCCCTGACTACCCGCCCATGGCGGGGGCGGCTCTATGCCTCGCCCGCGGTACGGGCCACCTCGCTGGCGCGCCCAACCGGCGCGCCCGCGCCGTTCTCGCTGGGTACCTGCGCCACCTCCTCGGCCAGGCGCCGCGGGGTGGCGGCACCCGCCCGGGACGCGGTGGCGGCGGCCTTGGTGGCCCGGTGCGGGGCGATCACCATGATCATATTTCGCCCGTCCTGCTTTGGAGCGGCCTCGACGAACCCAAGCTCCGCGACCTCCTCGGAGAGCCGGCGCAGGAGCCGGAACCCCAGCTCCGGGCGGCTCTGCTCGCGGCCGCGGAACATAATCGTCACCTTGACCTTGTCGCCGGCCTTGAGGAACCGCACGACGTGACCCTTCTTGGTCTCGTAGTCATGCGAGTCGATCTTTGGCCGGAGCTTCATCTCCTTGATGACGGTCTGTTGCTGGTTGCGCCGGGCTTCCCTCGCCTTGAGTGCGCTCTCGTACTTGAACTTGCCGTAGTCCATGAGCTTGCACACCGGCGGGCGCGCCATTGGCGCCACCTCGACCAGGTCCAGGTCGACGTCCGCGGCCAGCTGCAGGGCTCGCTCCAGTGGGACGATGCCCACCTGCTCCCCCTCAGGACCGACCAGTCGGACCTCACGTGCCCGGATCTGTTCGTTCACGCGTGGTTCGACGCTGATGTGGCCTCCTCCGTAGCTGTGCAGGGAACGGGTGCCGACCTAAAGCAGAAGGCCCTGGCATACGCCAGAGCCCGCTCGACCGGTCAGGTGCGCACGCGCACCAGCCGGCAGGTCGCCGGCTTGACCGGACCCGGCCGCTGAAGGATCGGCAGCTCGGGTGGGAGCAGGCGCTCCGCTTCGGCACCATCACCAGTGATGACGGTTGGTCGACCTGACAAGACTATCAGGCGTATCGCTCGCCCGCGAGCAGACCGGGCATGCCACAACCGCCGCCGCGGGGGTCAGTCGCCGTCGGCAGGCACGGCCGGCGTAGCCCGGCTCTCCTCAAGCAGGGTACGCAGCGCGCGCACGGCCCGCACGGCGTGCTCCTTGTCCGCCCGCTGCACGGCCAGGACCGAGACCACGTCGTCGTCGGCGAGCTCCAGCGTGGCCCAGGAGGCACCGTGCTCGAAGCGCACCGCCCGGACGACCTGCCAGGGCAGCTCGTACCCACCGACAATGTTGCGGATCCGGATCCGTTCGCTGTCCGCCTCCACCAGCGGGCGGGTGAACGCCAGGATGGCGGCTGCCCCGACCAGGCCGAGACCGATCATCGCGATCTGGTCACCGGGCTGGAAGACCGCGGTGCCGGCGCCGGTGCTGCCGCGCAGCCCGGTGGCGACCGCGGCGGAGACGACCACCACCGCGACCGCGGCGACCCACGCCACCACGCGGACCCGGCGCGGCCGGATGCGGACCCTCGGTGTCACAGCGTCCAAGTGTAGGCGGCAGGCCAGCCGAGCCACCTGGCCGGGCCGGACCCGCTACAGGTCGAGGACCGTGCCGTCAGGCAGCTCCCACCGCGCGGTGCTCCCTGCGTACGTGGCGAGCAGGCTGCCCCGCCTGCGCGCCTCAACGACCGCGTGTCCGAGGCCAGCGGCTCCCAGCCGGGCGTCGAGCCCGGCCACCTCCACGGCGTCCGCCCCGAGCAGCGGCAGGATGGTGGTCACCCCGTCGATCTTCGTCGCCAGGTCCACCAGGAGTGACCGCTCGTCCTTGTCGAGCACCGAGTACGCCGCCAGGAAGCTCGCGGCCGGCACCCCGACCAGCGCCGCGCCGCCGTCCTCCTCGACCATGGCGACCAGCTCGCCCACTGCCAGACCGCTCAGGCGGGCGTAGGAGAGCAAGGCCGAAGTGTCGAGGATGACCCGGACACTCATTCCTGGCCCTCCGCGCCGGGCGCCTGCCGGCGGGCCTCCAGCGCACGGACGCGCTCGCGGATACGGCGGACACCCTCGTCGGTGACCTGGTATCCGGCAGCGGCCAGTACGCCACGGGTGGCCTCCCGGCAGCGGCGCATCCGGATCGCCTCGGCAATGTACGCCGAGGCGTTGTCGACGTGGTCGAGCTCGGCGGCGACCTCGTCCGGCAGGCTGATGCTGAACCGTCGCGTCATACTGCTGATGCTACAGCAGTAGCATGAGATCGATCTGTCGACGTGGCCGTGGTATCCAAAGCCACTGGTACGCAGAGCCGTTGTGCCGTCCGGGCTCTGGCTGGCAGCGATGGTGTAGGCAACGGCTGGTGCGGCCGTCCGCTAGGGACGGCCGCACCGGACCGGGCCGGGCGCTAGGCCCGGCGGCTACTCCGCTCAGCGCACCGTTATCTGGTGGTTGTCCAGGTGCTGGATGCTGCCGTCCTCGGCGGAGTAGGCGAACGCCTCGACCGTGTAGGCGCCCGGTGGCAGGGTCAGGCTGAGCCGGCCCTCGCCCCGGCTGGGCGCCCCGATGCTGAGGGTCAGCACCCGCTCGGTGATGGTCTTGCCGTTCTGCACCACCCGCAGCTGCACCGTGGCCTCGAAGACCGTACCGTCCACGTGCACCTCGAACGTGCGCCCCACGGTCGCCCCGTGCTGCGGGCTGATCAGCCAGATCAGCGCCAGCACCTGCAACGCTGGCCCCCGCTGCAGGTCCCCGGCGACCGCGACAGAGCCCCAGAGCTCGCTGACCGGCGCCCCGTCGAGCAGGATGCGCACCTTCTGCTTGCCGCTGGCTGCGGTCGCCGTCCAGATCAGCTGCTGCACAGCCTGGTGGGCGTACTCGGAGCCGACCGAGTTCTGGCTCGCCCCGGTCAGGTCCACCACGACCGCGTCACCGGCGATCCGCACGCTGCGTACGCGCGCGCTGGCCGGCCAGGAGCTGGCGTAGTCCGGGTCGTACGCGCTCTGCCCGTCGAGCATCTCGGTGACCGCGGCCCGGGTCCTGGCCGCAGGCGAGCCGTCACCGACCGGCAGCTGGTGGAACTCGCGGTAGAGCCGCGGGCGGTTGCGGTCGAGCCCGATGTAGTAGACCGGCACAGACGCGGAGACCGACTGCGGCGGCCTAGTGGTCGACGGCGGGGCCGCGGTCGGGCCGGGCGGGGCCGGCTGCACCGGTGACGGCGTGTGCGACGGGGTCTCGACCGGCGTGGAAGCGGCCGGTGGCGGCGGTGGGTCGGTACGCGGGGCGCAGCTGCCCACGCCGGCGAAGACGGCGACGGCGGTAGCGAGAGCGGCGAGGCCCCCGGTGCTGACGGCGAACATGGCTCCTCCTCGGGGTAGCCACCGCGCCCGGCGTGCCGCGATGCGCTGGCGGATGGCCACCAGTGCATCCGGGGACACCTCTACGCTCGCCGCTTCGGCGTCGAGAACCCGACGGAGGTCGTGTTCGTTCATGCGATCGCCTCGCTCGTGCCGAGGGCGGCCCGCAGTGCGGCCATGCCCCGCGCGGTGTGGCTCTTCACAGCACCCCGACTGACCCCCATCGTCTCGGCGATGTCCGCCTCGGAGAGGTCGACGTAGTAACGCAGGACCAGCGCCTCCCGCTGCCGGGTGGGCAGGGCCCGCAGCGCGGCCACCACGGCCGCGTGCTCCAGGGCCCCGAGCGCGCCGGCCTCTGCGCTCGGCGCGTCCGGCAACGGCCGGACCGACCGGGCGTACCGGTCGACCACGCGCCGGTGCCGCAGCGCCGAGCGGGAGCGGTTGACCACGCACGCCCGCAGGTAGGCCAGGGCCTTGTCGGCGTCGCGGAGCCGGCGCCAGTGGGCGTGCAGGGCCACGTACGCGTCCTGCACGACCTCCTCGGCGGCTCCCCGGTCGCTGAGCAGCAGCGCGGCCAGCCGCACGAGCGGCCGGTAGTGGGCGCTGAAGAGGCGGGTCACCGCCTCGTCTGCGTCCCACGCGGCGGCGCCCGCGTCGGTGGCGGCGGTATAGACCATCGCCCTCCCGCCCCACTCCGCCGAGACCAGTCTGGGTGTCACGCGAGTACGACGCGCGGCCCCCGGTCCCGGTTTACCTGAACCCGGTTCTACCTGTTGAGCGCGCGCAGCGCCAGGGCCGCGTCGAGCGCGGCGACGGTGGACCCCCAGCCCTTGTCCTCGGCCGAGTCGGCGAAGCCGGCCCGCTGGTGCGCCTGCTCGACCGTGTCCACGGTGAGCACACCGTGGGCGACCGGGGTGGACTCGTCCAGCGCCACCCGGACCAGGCCGTCGGTCACCGCGCGGCACACGTAGTCGAAGTGGGCGGTCTCGCCCCGGACCACCACGCCGAGCGCGACCACGGCGTCGCACCGGCGGGCCAGGGCCTGCACCACCACCGGCAGCTCCACCGAGCCGGCCACCCGGGCGGTCACCACCTCGGCCACGCCGCAGCTCGCGGCGGCGGCGAGAGCCCGGTCGAGCAGCTGCCCGGTCAGCTCCCCGTGCCAGCGGGTCGCCGCCACCCCGAGCACCAGCCCGGCAGCGTCCACCGTGGACGACTCCGGCTCGCCAAAGCCGCTCAAGCGGCCACCTCGCTTCGCTCGGCGGCCACAGCTACCCAGCTCACGCCAGGCCCTCCAGGTCGTCCATCAGGTGGCCCATCCGGTCCCGCTTGGTCCGCAGGTAGCGCACGTTCTCCGGGTGCGGCCGGATGGGCAGGGTCTCCCGCCCGACCACGGCCAGGCCGTACCCCTCCAGGCCGGCCCG
>Ga0075430_100000873_pt1 | contig 23681 bp, 22 predicted proteins | sample RhiMetdeltSRZDD4_FD_75294 | JGI IMG/M metagenome (GOLD analysis project Ga0075430, IMG submission 75294) | Populus rhizosphere microbial communities from Tennessee, USA - Rhizosphere MetaG P. deltoides SRZDD4 | ecosystem: Host-associated > Plants > Roots > Rhizosphere > Soil | place: USA... | reverse complement strand
GACCGTCGCGCTCGCGCTGTGAGTCCCGCCGTTTCCGTCCGACGCCATGAGCGTGACATCGTACGAGCCGTTCTCGGCGTAGACGTGACTCGACGGCGGCGTTGGCCCCGACCCCGTGGTGCCGTCGCCGAGGTCCCAGGTGAACGTCAGCGCGTCGTCGTCCGCGTCGGACGCGCTCAGTGCGAGCGTGACCGCCGACCCCTCGTTCGCCGCGTACGGACCGCCGGCCGACGCCACCGGCGGAGTGTTCGCATCAGCCACGTGCCCGAGGGCGACGTTGTCGAGCAGCAGCCCGGTCGACGTGCTCCCGCCGTAGGAGAACGTGAACCCCGTGATGTGCTCCCCCGGGTTCGCGAGTCCAATACCGAAGAAACGCGTGCCTGACGTCGCGAGCGGGATGTCGAGATTCGCGAACGAGTAGCTACCGAGGTTCGTCTGCACGACGACGCTCACGGGCACCTTTACACCAATGAGCGTCAGGTCAGCACCGAAGAGGGTGAACGCATCGCTCGCCGGAAGCGTTCCCGTGATCGGCTGGCCGAAGTTGGTCGATATCGAGTTGCTCGGGACGCCAAGCCCGAGCCCGGGCGCGAGCACGATGTTGAATGATGACGTGTACGTCACGCCGCCCGACGTCCATGGTGTAACCTGCGGGTACACGAGCCCGCCCGAGAACCCATCGAAGGCGTTCAGCTGACCGATGATCCCCGCGCCGTTGAACTCGGGGCGCGCATCGAAGGCCGAATAGTTCGGCGTCACGACGACGCCCGCGTGGGCCTTCGTACTGGCGATAGCCGCTGCGGCCCCTGGCGCCGCCGGTTGGAGGACCCCGTGCTCGCTGCATGCGGCGAGCAAGCCAACCGGGAGAAGGATCGCGGCAACGAGCTTCCGCACGAGCTTCGTCGCGCCTGGCGACTGCGGACACCGATCGCGACGGTCTGTCGACGTCTGAACGTTCATGTGAGTGCTCCGACCGTGGAACCGCGTTAGGCCCGACCGACGGCGCGGGCAGGGTCACCAGCCTCCGCTGCTGACCCGAGCGTCGCTCTCAGGGTCGCTCTTCTCGAGTCTGTGCGCCGTGATGGAATGCCACGCCCGAAATGGTCACGGGATACGTGGGCGGAATGACCGGCTGACCGGACCTATTGTCCGTTGGTCTCCGCGATCTGTTATCGACGCGAGACGACCGCTCCCGTGGCCGGAAACGCGCCGACACAGGCGGTGCCTGCGCCGTCGAGTGCACCACGCACGCGCGACGCGAGGTCGTGTCCGGTCTCATCACCTTCGACGACGCCGTACACCGCGGGCCCCCACGAGCTCTGGCCGACACCTGCCGCGCCCCACTCCGTCATCCGCTCCACCAGAGCGGCGGTTGGACCCGGCGCGAACGTTCCTCCCTGCGCGCTCGCGAACCATCCGCCATTGATGCGCTGCAGCTCACTGAGCGCGCGGCCGAACGACACCACGTCGCCCTCCGCAACCGCGGGAAGCATGGCCATGAGCACGAGGTGCGACGCGCGCTCGACCTCGTGCTGTGGTGGAACCGGGAGCGAGGCAAACGCCGCCGACTCGGCCGAGCCACTCACGCCGGGACGAGCGTCGGGGATGGCGACGACGCATCGCCATGTCTCCGGAAACGGGAGCCTCGCGAGCAGCGGCGCCACGCGGTCCTCATCCAGGCGCCGCCCACCCTCGACCACCAACCCACCGCCCGCGAACGTCCAGGTACCGACGGACGATCGGCGAGCGCGACCGACGGCTCTCGCGAGCTCCGGCGCTGTCGCCTGAATCCCGAACAACTCGGCCAGTGCGCGTGCCACGCCCAGCGCGAGCTGGGTGCCCGAGCCGAGGCCGGCGTGCGACGGAATCGCGTGCTCGACGTGGATCTCGGCGCCGGCGGTCACTCGGTGATACGAGACGAAGCGTCGCGCGAACTCGACGGCACGGTCCGCGTCCGGACCGGTGGCGTGCAGCTTCTCGCTTCGCGCGACCGACAGGCGGGTCGTGATGCCGGGGGACGACGTCCCGACGCCGCCGAACGTGCGACCAAGCGCACCGCGGAGATCGAGCAGCCCGAAATGGAGGCGCGCAGCGGACTCCACGATCACATGGTCTGTCATAGAACGAATTGGGGTCAGACTCGAATTACGCATGCATCGCTTCGGTATCAGGCTCAGTCCACGTAATTCGAATCTGACCCCGGTTCTTCGGTCATGACGGTGGTCACGCCTAACGCTGGCTCGGCACAGGGAGTGGTGCCGACCGGATATGATCGGTGAGCAGCGCCATCGCCTCATGCTCCACGGGGCCGGCCGTCTTGTCCACGATCACCTGGAGCCGAGCCAGCTCGCTCTCCAGGAAGTCGCGCGGGAGCAGGTGGACGCGTGTGGCATAGATCGCGGCCTCGATCACGGCGTGTCTCGCGCGGTTGAAGCCGATGAACTCGCGGTTGGCGCCGCGATGCTCGACCGTCGTCTCGATGCGTGAACGCGGTGGAGTGCTGTCCACCGTTCGCACGGTCAGCTCGCGCCAGGAGCATGCGTCGCGAAGCACGACCCCCTTCACGGCCACGGCGGGGACGACCGGATACTCCGGGTTCGAGATCGCGGCCCGTGCGAACACGGCCACGTCATCGATGAGGTTCACGACCGCGACACCCGTGTCCACCACGTTTCGGTAGGTCGCCGTCTCGAGGAACGGTTTCAGCACAGGCGCGGTGTCACCGCCATCCCACTCGACGCCCATCGGTGCGATGTTCACGCCGCCGCCGCTGTCGAGCGTCGTCACGATCGTCTCGATGATCACGACGTCGACCCGCCTGCCGACTCGCGCGCGCGGTTGGACCGCTGCGTCAGACGTACGTGCTCCGACTTCACGTCATCAGGCGGCGTCATGTAACCCCACGACAGGGAACCCTCCTGGCGGTACGTCTTCCCGAGCGTGATCGCGAGCTTCGCCTTCGCGAGCTCCTTGCCGAGGTAGAATGCGTGGGTCGCCTCGGTGACTCCGAGCTGTGCGAAGATCTCCTGAATGTCGCTGCCGCGGACGAAGCAGTCGCGGTTGAGCACCGTGATCGCGTCGCGATCCGCGAAGATCCGGAAGTTGGGATCGGTGATGCGTGTCTGCAGCTCACGAAGCTCGCGCTCGGAGTACACGAGCACGGTCGGATCTTTCACCGTCACGAGGCGGTCATCGATGTGCTTCGGGATGGTGTGCGCGGTGATGGCGTGATGCATGAGCTCCCGTGCGACGCTCACTTCGCGCACCGCGCCGCGAGCCCACGGAATGACTTCAGTCGTGAGCACGGTTCGGATGCCGAGCTCCTGACAGATCGCGATGAGCAGCGCGTTCACGCCGGTGGAGTCGGCGGCCGTGAGCTCGGTGATGTTCCCGATGCCCATCATCAGCTCGGCGTCAGGGTATCGACGACGCGCTTCGGCATAGCGCTCGAGCGACGCCATGAACCCGAACCCGATCGGCTCGAGTACGGGGTCGATGAGATATCGAATGCCGCGGCGCTCGAGCGCTTCGACGGTGCGGTCGACGCTCTCGAACGAGCCACCAGGATCCGGGACGATGACGGCCTTTGCGCCGGCGGCTGCGAGATCATCGACGACTGCGAGGTTCGTGGCGTTCACGCTCAGCACGAGCTCGGCACCCGCACCAACTGCGGTGCGGATCTCGTCGGCATCGAAGGAGTCGACGCTCACGCGCATGTCTGCGGCGGCGAGCTCGCGAACGATGTCGCCGAGCTCGGGGAAAGCGAGGCCGGGCGTGCAGCCGATGTCGATGATGTCGGCGCCCGAGGCGCGGAAGTACTCCGCGGCCGATCGCACTTCGTGTCGCGTGAGACGCGGCACGTTGTTGATCTCGGCGATGATCTCGATGTCCCACGCGCCGTAGTCGGAGGGCACCTGGCGTCCGAAGAAGCTCGGGATCTCGCGCAGATCCTTCGGTCCCTTCTCGACGCGCGCTCGCATCTGCTCGCCAACGACTGCCGGATCGCCCTCGCAGAGTCCGGGGATGAGCACGAGGTCCGTGTCGCCGTGCGGTGTGCCGAGGTGCTTCGCGATCCACGTCGTCGTCATCAGCGCGGCGACGGTGATGCCGAGGACGGCGACGTCGTATGCGAATGGCAGCGAGGCGTCGGCGAGGACGCGCCGCAGGGCGGGTTCGGCAAGCTTGCCGGTGACGAACAGGACGCGGCGCGGCGGAGCCGCGCCGCGCTCAGCGGGGTCAGTCGTCACCGCATCACCGCTCACCGCGGCTCGCCGCTCCGGACGAACTTGTTAGGCGTGCCGGTGAGCGCACCGCCCTCGTCAGGGCGCCAGAGCACGACGTCCTCGATGCGGCGCGCGAGCGCGAAGTCCTTGTCGGTGATGCCGCCGGCGCTGTGTGTCTTCAGCTTCACGCCGACGCGCGCCCATGTGACCGACAGGTCCGGGTGGTGGTATGCGGCTTCGGCAACGTAGCCGATCGCGTTGACGAGCATGAGCGTCGTCGGCCAGCCGTCGGTCTTGTAGTAGCGGCGGATCCAGCCGTCCTCATAGTACCAGCCGGGGAGCGTGGTCAGCCGCTCGGCTATTTGGGCCTCGTCGTACGTTGGTTCTTTCGTCGACACTACTCCCTCCCGGTCTGCCTTGTTCGAGCCTTCAGGACAACGCTGCCTGCTGTGCGCTGGAGCGGCGCCAAGGGTCAGCGTCGGACGTCCATCGTCCTACCGAACCTACAGTGGAGTATGGACGTCCGACTCTGACCCCATCGCGCCGTGCTACATCACCACCCCTCCGCCGACGAGCATCGTCTGGCCGGTCACGAACGAGGCGGCAGGTGACGCGAGATACACGGCGGCGCCGGCGACATCGTCGGGCGTGCCCCAGCGCGCGAGTGGCGTGGTCGCCTCGATCTGGCGGCGCACGCTCTCGTGCACTTCGTTGCCGTACGCGGTCTCGATCCAGCCTGGTGCGAGCACGTTGACGCGAATGCGTGGTGCGACCGTGCGCGCGAGCGATTTGCTGAACGCGAGTACGCCGCCTTTCACCGACGCGAACAGCTGCGCTTCGATGCCGGCGAGTCCCATGAGCACGTGGTCCCAACTCATGTTGATGATAACGCCCCCGCTATCCTGTGATGCCATGAGCTCGGCAGCCTGCCACGATGCGAGCACGGTACCCCGAAGGTCCACGCGCATGAGCAGATCGAGCTTCTCGACGACGGGCAGCGACACGGCGGGCCCGGTGAGCACGTCCGCGCCGGCATTGTTGATCCACGCGTCCACGCCACCGAGGGCGGTGCGTGTCGCGCCCGGGAGTGCCTCGATCGATGCAACGTCGGCCAGGTCGAGGCGAATGGTGCGCGCGCGACGGCCATGTCCTTCGATCTCTCGCGCGGCGTCCTTTGCCCCGCGTTCGTTCACGCGATAGGTGAGGGCGACGTCAGCGCCGGCACGTGCGGCCGCGATGGCGATCGCGCGACCGATCCCGCTGGAACCGCCGGTGACGAGAACGCGCATGCCGGCCAGCGGCGCGGCGGTCGTTTGTGGGGCCAATCGCAGAGTGCTCCTGGAGGAAGAGCGGAAACTGGCACGTCGAATCAGCGTGAGCAATTGGGAAGACCATGCTTCATCGTGCCCGCGTACCATCCGCGACCTCCCAGCAATCAACGTCGGGGGATACGATCAACGGATCTGACCGATCGAGCGGATCGCTGCGCGCTCGCGAATCGTTGCTCGCGCCACAAAGAATGAATGGGGAACTGCCGCGGTGATGGTGGCGTGTGGCGGCGTTCGCGGGCCAGAGTATTACCTGGTCTCACCGACGATGTGTAACCACAGGGTTGCATTTACAGTTATGATGTGTAATTGTAAGGTTACACGTAAATCGTACCGTGGAGGACTGGAATGGTACCCGATCGAATCGAACGAGAGATCAGCATCGACGCGCCCATCGATCGCGTCTGGGATGTCGTCACGAAAGCGGAGCACGTGGGGCGATGGTTCGGCGATGTCACGGCCGAGATCGAGCTGCGGCCGGGTGGGAGATTCACCTGCACGTGGGCGGAGCACGGTACCGTGCACGGGGTCGTCGAGCGCGTGGAGCCCCCGCGTGCGTTCGCGTATCGCTGGGCGCGACCGGTCGGCGCCGAGTTGGAGAAGGGCAACTCGACGCTCGTGGAGTTCACGCTCGCGCCCGAGGGAAGCGGCACGCGACTGCGCGTCGTCGAAAGTGGCTTCCGCGACCTCGATCTCACGGACGAGGAGCGCGCGAAGTATGCGGAGGGGAACGTCCAGGGCTGGAAGCAGGAGCTCGACGAGCTGGCGGGCTACGTCGTTGGACAGGCCGCATGATGCCCGGGCGTGGTGCGGCGACAAGCCCGCGAGCCGATGAGGTGTTCGCCGCGCTCGCTGATGGGACACGCTGGCGGCTGCTCGAGACGCTCGCCGCACAGGGTGACGGCACGGCCACGACGCTCGCGGCCGTGATGCCGGTGAGCCGGGTGGCGGTGATCAAGCATCTCGCGGTGCTCGACCGGGCGGGCCTCGTGCGTGGGCGGCGACGAGGCCGAGAGGTGCGCTACGTCGTGCGCCCTGAACGGCTCGAGGCGACGGCGCGGTGGCTGGCGACGGTCGCCTCGGAGTGGGACGCGAGGCTGGCGTCGATCAAGCGTATCGCGGAAGAAGGCAGGGACGAGGGACGAGGGACGCGGGACTAGGGAACACGGCGGGATGCCACGCTCGCGCAGAGCGGCATCCCGGGGTGGTCAACTGATGACTGAGAACTGAAAACTGATTACTGAAAACTGATTACTGAAAACTGATTACTGAAAACTGATTACTGAAAACTGACGACTGATTACTGGTTCGGCCCTCGATGTTGTCCTTCCCCGATGTCGCATTCCAGGACAGCATCGAGAGCTGAGCGAGTAATCAGTTATCAGTTTTCAGTACTTTCAGTAATCAGTCATCAGTAGCCCCGTCCCCGTTACGAGTCACTGTCCCGCTTCAGCCCAGAACCAGACGATACGTCGCCGATTGTCCGAAGTTCTCCTCGATCTCCATCTCGATCGCCGTCACCCCGGTCGCGCCCTCCGCTGCCAACTCGTCCTGCAGCTGCGTCGTGAGGTATTTGGCGAGCATCTCGACCGTCGTGTTAGGCACGGGCAGCAGCGCGCAATCGCGTGCGGGGAAGAGGTAGCGTGGCTTGTTATCGTAGGCGACAGTCACCGACTCGTGATCCTCGGCGATCTGGAGGTGCGGGTTTCTCGTGGCGAGGAGGACCTTGTGGTCGATCGCGTCGCAGAGCTTGCGCATGATGCGCTTCAGGGCGACGAAGTCGAATACGTACCAGCTCTCCGGGTCGAGCGCGCCCTCGACGACCACGCCGGCGCGGTAGTTATGGCCGTGCAGCGTCTCGCAGCGATGACCCGAGAAGGTGATGAAGTGAGCGGCCGCGAAGACGAGGTAGTCCTTCGTCACCGACACACGGAACTCACCGTGATGCTGCATGGATTCCTCCGTTCCGCGAGTGCCAACCGCCGCCCAGCAACACGACGAAGATAGCAGCCGCGGTGAGGTCCGCGGTGGTGCCCGGGTTGGCGAGGTTGCCGTCTCCCCGAAGCGTGGTATCCAGGCGGGCCATCGCGTGACGTCCATGCACAGACCGAACCCCACCTTCTGCGAGCACCGAGCGTGCCTGATCGCTCACTGACGCTGCGAGGAGCGGGCCGGCGCGGCGAGCGATGTGGGTGTCGGGGCGTGCTGCCAGCAGCGTGAGGAACGTCTCGACGATGGCGTCGTTCCAGCCAAGACCGGCATGGAGGGCGAGCTCGAGCGTCGGCCCCGCGACCTCGAACGTCGTCTGGAAGTCGGTGACGTACTCGCGGGCGATGTCATCGCGGTCGGCGGCGAGCTGCATTGCCTCGCGGAGAGGGATAGTCGGCTCATCAGCCACATCCTGATCGTCACTCGTTCCGAGACCACCGGGCGAGGCGAGACGGATCGCGGCGTATGTCTCGCGCGCGTCCTCTACGGTCGTATTGGCGAGCACCTCGGCAACGGCGCTGCGGAGCTCCTCGCGATCGATGCTGGCGCGTGTCGCAATGCGGCCGGCCGCGCGAGCGAGCGGAGCGAACAGGAGAACGATGCCGAGATTCGTGTTCGACCGCGTCCACTCGCGGGTCGCCTGTACGCACCGATGGATCGTCCTGCCCAGCGCGACGTCGCCGGCGGCGCCTAACGGGCGACCGATCGCGGCCGCACTGGCGAGGAAGTGTTCGTAGGCGACATCGCCGAAGGAGTCGTTGGGGGATACGTTGCCCGGCTTCGGCGCGCTCACCTCCAGAAGGCAGGCGAGCTGCGCCGCGGCGGCGACGTCGAGCGGGTCGCGGAGTACGGTCACGCGCGTGTGCCCGCAATCAGCTGGTCGACGATCGCGCCAGCGATGTCCGTCTGCGTCACCGTCTGCACGCCGGACCAGCCAGGAATCGCGTTCACTTCCAGGACGTAGTGCGTGCCGTCTCGCGCGGACAGGAGATCGACGCCCGCATACTCCGCCCCGACAGCGCGTGCCGCGCGCAGCGCATGCTCCGTCCATGCGGGTGACAGCTCGATCGCGTGAGCCTCGCCGCCGAGGGAGATGTTCGTGCGCCAGCCGCCGTCGCGGGCGCGGCGCTCCATCGCCGCGACGACACGATCGCCGACGACGAACGCGCGAACATCGCATCCGTCGTGGTCGATGACACGCTGGACGTAGAACACCGCGCGCGTCATCTCGAGCGCGCGAACGACGCGGAAGGCGGTGTCAGGGTCGCTCACGCGCACCATGCCGTGACCCATCGAGCCGAACAGCGGCTTGATGATCACATCGCCCATCTCTTCCACGGCGGCCATGGCGTCATCGACGCCTTCGCACACGATCGTCTCCGGCGTCGCGAGGCCGGCCTCGTGGAGGAGCGCTGACGTGTAGAACTTGTCCACGCACCGCTCGATGGCTCGCGGCGAGTTCATCACGCGTACGCCACGGTCCTCGAGCCAGTGGAGCGCGTCGACGCGGTAGATGATCTGCTCGAGCGAGCCGTTCGGGATAATGCGCGCGAGGACGGCACCAGCGGAGAGGAGCCGTTCACCCGCGGCTGAAAGTGAGGTCGCGGCGCGACCGCCAATTCGCGCGATGAGTGCGTCGTACTGCACGACGTTGCCAGTGTGCCCACGTACCGTGAGCGCACGGAGCAGCTCATCGGTGTGCCAGCCCGTGCGGGTACTGAGGACGGCGACGTGCATCAGCGGCCGGGTGCGTTATGCCCGGCCCATCGCGTGCGCGAGAGCCGGTAGAGGACGTGCCTGCGAAGCCGGTGGCCTTCGGGCAGGGACGGGTGATCGAAGTCGTCGCCAGCATCGTGCGTCATGCCGAGGCGCCGCATCACTGCGATCGATCGCACGTTCGCCGGGACGGTGAACGAAACGATCTCCTCGAGCCCTCCCTGGTCGAATCCGTAGCGGACGGCAGCCTCGGCGCCCTCGGTCGCAAAGCCGTAACCCCAGAATGGCCTCGCGAGCCGCCATCCGACCTCGACGCACGGGGTGAACGCCGCGGTGAAGCGCGGAACCATCAGGCCGATGTAGCCGATGAACGGCGCGATGCCCGGCGCCTCGATGGGCCAGAGACCGAAGCCATGCCGGTCGAAGTGATCGTGCGCGCGTCCAACGAGGCGATCACTTTGTGCCCGATTGAGCGTCGCCGGCAGGTGTTCCATGACCTGCGGGTCGGCGTTCATGGCCGCGAAGAGAGGCAAGTCAGCCTCACGCCACGGGCGCAGAAGCAGTCGTCGTGTGCGAAGAGTCGGGATCACTGGTGCCACCGGAGTGTTCACCGGTCGATTACCCGTAGAGCGACGCCCGGAGCACGGCGGGATTCACGTGGCCACCATGGAACGTGCGACCGGTCGTCGCGCTCGTGAGCCACACTTCAGCGGGACTGAACAGGAGCTTGTCGATCTTGTAGAAGTCGCGCTCGTAGCGCTCGAAGATCTCGTAGAACGGCGTGCCGTAGTCGGACGATGATGACGCCGGAAGTCGAGCTGCGAGGTCCTCGAGCGTCGCGTCGTCGGCCTGAATGGTGTATCGCGCCTGGCCGGCGTACAGGATGCAGTCGTTCGTTCGACCGATGGCGCGCAGGTCGCTCTTCGCGACGGGGGGCATCGGGGCGGTTCCCATTGCCGACGTCACCAGCCTAACGTCGAAGCCGAGCGCGTCCATCTTGTGGAGGCCGGTTTCGACGGTGCGGGCGACGATCTGCACGCTGCCGGCGATGCTCGCGGTGGGTGCGACAATGAACGTGATCGCAGACGCGGGGAGCGCGGCCTTTTCGGCCACCCACGCGGCGACGGCGTCCGTCGGTAGCGACCGGCCTTCGAGGACGAGCACTCCTCTCGTTGCCTCGTCCGCGTAGCCGAGCTTCGCGAACAGCTCGAGCTCCACGAGTGCCTTCGCGCGAAGGGGGCCGGATCCCATGGCGAAGAAGTCGCCGACGTTGATCGCCCAGCCGGCGTACTGCGACGCCATGCACGCGGCCGCCGGATGATCGGTCCAGACCTGAACGCCCGGGTAGCTGTCGTTGCCGACGGTGAGCGGGACAAAGGAGAGGTTCCCGAGCCCCGCCATGCAGGTTTCCGCCATGGCTCGGCCGGCGGCGAGGCCACCGGGCGCGGCGACGCCGGCGTCGATCACGCGCGCGCCGCAGGGCAGCGTAGACGCGGCCACGCGATAACGACGCGGGTGCGCGGCCAGGTCGTCCGCGAGCAGCCAGGCTCGCTCGTTGAGCGCGAGGTCGGTCACGGTCCACGTGTTCATGTCGACGTCCACTCGAGAATCTCTCCTTTCCCGATCGTTGAAGCATCGCCGCAGAAGCGGCGATAGCGGCCACTCGAAAGCTCGCGTGTGAAGTCCATGTGGTACTTCCGCCTGACGTGAACGAGCGCGAGGCGCACGTACGGCGGCTCGTACGTGCATGCATATCGGTACGTCGGGGGAACGTCGATGCCACCGATCGCGACGAGGGTGCCGCGCTTGCTCCGGATCGCGGGCTCGGGTCCGCTGCGGCCACGAACGATGATCGTCCCCGCGATCAGGTCGCGTCCAACCTGCTCGCCCGTGTCTCCGCCGATGAACAGCAGGCCGCGGCGCATTCGCGCGCCAGCCTCGGCGCCGACGGAGCCGGTCACGATGACCTCACCGCCTGTCATCCCGCGCGCTGCACCGGGAAGTCCCGCCGCGACGCGGTCGCCGGCTTGTCCGTCGATGACGATCGAGCCGCCAGCCATGCCGAGCCCGGCATCGTCGCCGGCGGATCCCAGTACCTCGATGCACCCTCCCGACATCTCCGCACCGACGTGCGTGCCTGCGTCGCCGTCGATGATCATCTCGCCGGCCGTCATTCCGGCGCCGATGCCGTCGAGGAGCCTAACGTCACCGACGATACGAACGCGCGACGATCGCTCTCCGTCGATGTCGAACAGGTCGCCGAGCGGAACGCGGCTGCGGCCGTGCCACAGCTCGATTGCCGACATCTCGGCGCGGCTCAGCGACGCAAGGCGATCGGGCTTTAGACCATCCGCGTCGATGCGCTCCGTGAGCGGGGCGCGGAGCGTGAGGGTGACCACGTCGCTCACGGCCGACCCTCGGGCGTCGGAGGCCCGCTCATGATCTCATGGAGGTGAAAGTGGTGCGGTCCCAGCTTTCCGCCGAAGTTGCCGGCGGTGATGGTACGGATCCCCGGGCGGCAGGCGGCCTCGATACCGGCGCGCATCGCGCGACGAATCGACGCCTCGTCCAGGCCGTCCAGCACGAGCTCGAGCACCGAGCTCACGTCCGGCGGCAGCACCGACTCGGTCAGCGGCTGCAGGGTCGGGCAGAACGCGTCGTTCGTGGACGCCGGGACGCCCTTGTACCGGAGCGATCCAATCTTGCTTCCGCTGCGAGCGACACCGCCAGGGAAGGGCAGGATGACGCCCCGCGAACCGCCAATCGCCGAGGCTGCGGCTGCCGCCGCAGCGAGCGTTGCGTCGAGGTCGGTGCCGAGGATGATGAAGTTCCCACCGCCAATTCCCTTCACGGCGCCGAAGCTCTCCTGCACGAGGAACTCGCCATCCATGACGGGAATGCGCCAGTACCGTTCACCGCCAATGACCTTGCTACCCTGAAAGCCGTCGCCGAAGACGCGGAGCGCACTGCCGACCGCTACTCGGCGATCCGCGTCAGGCAGTCCGTCGAAGCAGCTCGTCGTGGGGCATGTGAGCACCGTCTGTCCAATCCGCTCGATGAGCCGCTTACCGAGACTCTCCGTGTCCATTGCGAACAGGAGGACGCTCATGCCGGGGCGTTCGTCGGGCGTCTCTTCCGGAGGCAGCTCATGTTCGATGGCCGCCTCGCACTTGCAGCCGATCACTGACGTCGCGAACCCCGTGAGCTCGACCGCGGCAAAGCGAGCCCAGTAAAGGTCTCTCGCAGTGATGATTATCCTCGCCGCGCGCATCGGGAACGCTTCGGCGAACGTGTTCTCGATTGTCACACCGCGGAGCTCCATCTAGCGCCCCTCGGGAGGAGAACCGACGGGCGCGAGCGGCGACGCGGCGTCGCGTAACCCGCTCACGGGAAAGTTCGCGAATCGCACCGTGCTGTAGTCGTCGAAGTGCTGGCGGATTGTGCGCGTCACGGCTGCGTCGAATGGCGGACGAACGTGAAGCCGGCGACCGGCGGGTGCCCGACGAAGTTGACCCTCCTCGACGACAACGACGCCGCTCTTCACGACGTACCGCGGCGTCGCGAACATGCGCGCCTGATCCGGGTCCGAGGCATACACGGTCACGTCGGCGTCCGCGCCGACACCCAGATGGCCCTTCTCGCGAAGACCGAGGATGCGGGCGGGCCCGGCGCGTGTGACGATCGCGACCTCGCGGAGCGTATACTCGCGATCGAGACCCTCAGCCAGCGCGCTGCCCGCGAGCAACCGCGGCTGCACTCTGCGAAGCTGCTCGTCACGGTACGCGCGATCCATCAGCAGACGGATCAACTGCGGGTAGGACATGAATGACCCGCCGTTAGGGTGGTCGGTCGAGAGCACGACGCGCCACGGGTCGCGCGCGAGCAGAAAGAGCTCGAGCCCGACCGCCCACTGAAGCGCCGCCACCGCCGCGCGCTCCCTGTACTCGTGAGGCACGACGCCACAGCCGGTCTCGAGCTCGATGTCCACGTTCGCCCATTTTCTTCCGCTGCTCCTGTGCAGCAGGTACTCGACGGGGGCATCGGCCGTAAGTGTCGCGGCGTGGCCGAACATCACCTGGCCGACGTCCGCGCTGATCGACGCGTGCGCGTTCACGTACTCGATGATCTCGCGCGCGGCAGATCGCCATCCACCGCCGGCGGCGGAGCCGTAGCTGTGGAACTGCAGGTGCGTGAAATGCGCGCGCCGGCCGTCGAGTGTCTGCATCGTCGCGAGCGTCGTGCTGGCGTTTCCGGGCAGCCCGAGGTTGTTGCAGTGGATGTGCGCCGCGTGCGGCAAGGCGAGCGTCACAGCGGCCTCGACGAGCGTGTCCAGAATCGCGCGCGGCGTGACTCGGCTCGAGCCTAACGGCGTGTCGAGGTCCGTGCGTTCACGAGCGCCTCGCTTCCATAGCTCCACCCCGCCGGGATTGACGACCTTGATGGCGTACGCGCCGGTGGCGCCGAGCATCCAGGCGACGTACTCGCGGGCGCGTTCGCGTTCGCCGGCGTCGATCTGTCGCAGAAGAAACTCGTCGTTCCCCAGGAGCGCAAAGAAGCCGCCATCGACGATCGGCGTGTCGTCGAGCTGGCCGTGTGCCTGTCGAGCCATGAGCGGGGCGACGGCGGCGTCGAAGACCGTCGTGTAGCCAAGCCCGGCGTAGCGATAACCAGTGGTGAACGTGCTTGGCACCGTTCCATCGACCCCCGAACGCGGGACTGAACCATCCACAAGCTCGGGGGCGAGCGCGGGATCGTGTGTCTCGGGCATGATGCGACGCGCGACGTTCACCGCGCCGCTCGCCACGTGCGCGTGGATGTCCACACCCCCTGGCATGACGATCATCCCTCGGGCGTCCAGGCGCGTCGCCCCCGCCGGAACCTCGTTCACCACGCGACCGGCATCGATGCAGACGTCGCGGACTTCCCCATCCACGCCGTTCGCCGGGTCGTAGACCGTGCCACCGGCGATGCGGAGTTGGCTCACGCGACGCCTCGTCTGCCGCGGGCGGCGAGGAGCTCGACGAGCTGCGCCGTAACGGCATCGACCGACGGTGGACCGCTCAAGCACGGACGGAGCGGGAGCGGCACGTCATCCGTGCGAAGCGCCGTGCCCGCCGAGTGAATGCCGGGAACACCGGTGTCGATGGCGGCGTCGGAACCTAACGCGAATTCGCTCGCACGAGGGCCGACGACGACTCGACTCGCGACGTCGGTCATTCCCTCCACCACTCCCGGCGGGATCAGCGCGGCGTCGCCGAGCACGAGCACCGCATCGACTTCCCGAGACCGCAGCCTCACGAACGCGGATCCATCGTGGGGACGGTAGCGCGGAAAGCCGCGGGCGAAATCCACGGCCATTGGATAGCCGGTCTGGGCGGTGAGGATCGCGTCCGCCCCAGACCGGTTTCCGCCGGCGCGGAGCGCAACGGCGGCGCAACGGGTCGTGTCGTTGAGCGCCTGCGCGACCGCGGCGAGAGCGTCGAACCTGCCGTTGGACCGGGCAGCACGCTCGTCAGGCTCGGCGTCATACACGAACGCGACGTATCGACCCGCTCGCAGAATCTCGGCGAGGTCGCTGGCGACGGACCACACGGTTCCGCCATCCGGCGCTGATGTGGTCGGCGCGCGCGATCCGTGCGCAACGAGGCCAGCGAGCGCTGTAAGCGTCGCAACCTCGGCGGCTGGCGCGACGGTGAAGCGGCGGTCGGTGTCTACCCGACCAGTCGCGGCGTCGCCGACGTCGACCGCAATCACGCGCCTCGACCGTCGGCCATCAGGCACGAAGATGCCCACGGCGTCCGGGCCGTAGCGGGCGGAGAATCGCGGGTACCGCCGATCGAGATCCACCGCCCACAGCAGCATCACGTCGGCGCGATTGCGAATCTCGCCGAGGGTCGACGACGCGAAGCCGCGCTCCTGCGACGCGAGCGTCTGGTGAAGCGCCGTCGCGCTGGTGGCCGAATCGACGACGCCGCCGAGCAGATCGGCGATCGCGGTGCCGGCTCGCTGCGCCTCGCACGACAGTCCAGGGGCGAGATAGACGAGGACGCGTTTCGCGCGGGAGAGGCGATCGGTGGCGACTCGCAGCGCCTCTTCCGGCATCACGTCACGCGCGTTCACTACACAGCGCAACGGGACGTTACCGTCGCCGAACCACGCCCTGCCGAGCGGACACGCGTTTCGGGCTTCGGCGATCCGGCCGGCGCTCACCACGACGTCGATGTCGTCGCAGGCGCACCCGCAGCCAAGGCACGTCCCGTTCTCGGTCACGATGGTGCCAGTCATCGCGCGGCCGCCACCGACCATGATTCGAGCGTTTCGTAGACGGCAGCCGCGCGCCTAACGAGCGCCTCGTAGCAGGCGGACGTCTCGGCACCCTCGGCGAACACGGTGCAGACCGGCCGCCCGGCGGGAATCCGCTCGCCAGGGTGCGGAACGTCGCGAACCGTGGGGTCGTCCAGCCACAGCTGGGTGTCGCCGCACGTGACGTCGTGCCGGGCGTAGACGATCGACTTGCCCACGGCCCGTGGCACGGATGGGAATGCGAGCCCTGGAAGCGGCCCCGTCGTGCAGGTGGCCGCGTGCGCTTCGAAGACGGAGAAGCCGAGTGCCCGCTCCACGAGCTCCATCGACGCCGAGTAGCGTGGGTTCACCTCGACGGCGACCGCGACGCCGTCGCGAACCACGAAGTCGACGCCATTCACGCCGACGAGGCCGAATTCCTCGGCGACGGCCTCCGCGAGCGCGCGCGCGGAGCCGGCGACCTGGGGATGGTGCTCGCGCAGAGGGTCACCGGCCCCGATCAGGATGTTCCCGCAGTAGGCGCAGCCATCTGCGCCGAACGCGGCGTCGCCGACGATCTGCCGCGTTAGGCCCAGCTCGGTGACCTGTCCGCCCGCTGCCGCGAACGTGATAGAGCCAGATGTCCCGTTCACGTACTCCTGTCCATAGTAGCCGCGCGGAACCGGCGCCCCGACCTGCCACGCACGGATGCCATGCCCGCCGCCGGACCGACGAGGCTTGATGAGCCAGCGAGTGTGTCCGCTCGCGTCGCGATCGCGATGGGTGCGTGGAGACGGCAGGCCGCGTCGTGCCAGCGTCGCCGAGAGCAGAAACGGATCGCGCACGCGGCGCAGGACATCAGGCGGGTTACCGAGGAGCGTTCGGTCACGGGCGAGTGCGCGAACGGCAACCGGATGGTTCTCGAAGTTGGAGAGGTACGCCACGGCGTCGCAGTCGACGGTCGCGGCGGCTTTCGCGACAGCCAACGGGGTGAACGCCGAGCCGAAGTCGCGCGGCATCGACAGCGCCCGCACGCCCGGCGACTGGTCGAGATCGGCGAACGCATCGAGCGCCGTCACCGCGTAGCCAGCCCGTGCCGCCGACTCGGCGGCCGCCCGCGTCGAGACGCCCACCACGAGCACGCTACGCATCCGCGATTCCCAACCGCTTGCGTGCGGCGTCCGGTGAGATGACCGCGAGGTGGTCGAGCACCGTGCCTGACGCGTCGGCGAACCGCATGGTCGCCACGAGCTCGGCATGCGGACCGCCCGAGAGGCCGTCGGCTATCAGGGCGGCGCCCTGTGCCGCCTGCTTCGCCACGGAAGCGAAACCGCGCAGTACGCGCACCGTGATGGTCGGCGCGATGGTGGCGAGTCGCCGCACGATTTCCTCGCGCACACTGTCGACGCGTCCCATTCGCCCCGAGAGCACGACCTCACGCGCCGACGGCGCCGAGACGAGCAGGGCGGCAACGGACTTCACGGCACCTTCGATGTAGGCGTACCAGGCGACGTGTGAAGCGCGGCTGTCGATCGTCACGAACGAGTCAGGCGATGTCACGGTGCCGGCGACCGCCGCCGCGCCGCCGGCAAAGAGCGTGTGCTTCGTGATCGTGCCGGCGAGATACGCGACCTCGCCATCCAGGGCACCGGCGGACATCACGCCTAACGGGCCGGACGTTCCGCCAATCCCGTCGACGACCGTACCACGCTCCACTGCGACCGCCGCCGTGAACGCGCCTCCGAGCTCGAGGAGGATCAACGCAACGTCGCCGACGGGACTGCCGCGACTCGCCGCCTGCTCGTGGACCGCGAGTGCCGTCGCACACAGCTTGTCAGCCGTTCCCATGTCGATGCGGTTCACTTTCCGATGTGGCGGCACCGTCGGGAGATGCACGACGCCGGGCGTGAACACAACGGGAAGGTCCGACGTGCCGAGCGCGCGCGCGAGCGAACGAAGTCCGCCGATGCCGCCGCCATCGCCTTCGACCGCGAGGTAGGCGAGGCGAAGATCCGTGTCGGTGGCCTGTCGCGCGCGTCGCAGCGGAAGCCCGTACCCTGACGGACCAGCCACGAGGTCGAGCGGAAGAAACGACTCGAGTCGCGCGACGAAGCGCTTCGGATCAGCGAGCGCCTCCCGGGTCGGGAACGATTCATCGACGAACACCCGGCCGTCATCGAGCCCGCACACGTCGATGCTGACGGTGCCCGGGTCGATGCCGATGACGCGCGGCACCGCCGTCAGCCGGGTGGCGGAACGGAGGGCGGCGCGGGCGTGGACTGCAGCAGCTCGCGCGCCACGTCGCCGATCGACTCGGCGTCGAGCACGAGATCGTTGCGCTCGAACAGCTTCGCGATGCAGCGCTTGTGAATCTTCATCTTGAAGTTCCCGACGCCGAGGGCGCCGAAGATCTTCATGCCGTGACGGTCGATGCCCGCGTCGGTGACCTCGATCCCCTCGATGCCGAGCGGTGGGACGGCGTTGAGGTCGGCGATCGCGCGGATGCTGCGCCGCTCGCTCCACGCCTGACGCGGCACCAGCTTCACCCCGGCGGGACCTGCGTTCAGCACCAGCTCGGCGTCGCCTAACGCGGATCCGACCTGCGCCGGGTCGGTGACGACGACCGCGTGCACCTGGCCGCCGAACCGCTCGCGAATCTGCCGCGAGACCCGCTCGGCCTCCTCGGCGTGCCGCGAGGTGATCGTGACGACCGCGCCGGCGCGAGCGAGAAGTCCGGCAGCGCGCGTGCCGACCGGGCCGGTGCCGGCGGTCACGACGGCGCGCCGCCCGCGGACGTCGCCGAGGGCCTGCGTCAGCTTCGCGACGGCCGCGACCGCGGTCGTGTTCGACCCGTTGGAGTCGAGCATCACCGACACGCGCAGCGGACCGAAGAAGGTCGCCAGCACGGCGGCGAGCAACCGCTCCCCCGTGGGCATGTCGACGCCGCCGATGAAGATCGCGGTGTGGTGCAGATCCTTCGGGCCACGTGTGAAGATGGCGCCGTGCACGAGATCGCGGACGGCGCCCTCGGTGACGCCATGGTAGCTCAATACCTCGTCGGCGCCACCGTCGAACGCGACGATACGGTCGAAGGAACTCGCGTGGGGCGAGCTGTCGAGGTGAACGAGAATCTTGCGCATCGAAAAACGGCGCGGGCTGGTGGCTGTATGCCCGGGCTGGTAGCTGGGTGACGCTGGTGGATGTCGTTCCTCGACTGCGCGATTGTGTCCGCTCGGCTCGGAATGACGAGCCCTCACCCAGCGTCACCCACCTACCAGCTCGAGCCTCCGGCTCAAGCCACCAGCTACCAGCCGGTCTACATATTGGCGCCTTGCATCTGCCTTCCGCCGGCGGATCCCATCGTGTCGCCGTGCTTCGCTTCGGCGTTGCTGGCGAATGGGTGCTTCGCGGTTCGGGCGCGGGCGATGACGTCGTCCACCTTCGGCTCGTTGCCGATCGCGCGCTGGATGGCCTCGCGGGTCGCCTGGTAGTTGTAGTCGTAGATCTTCTGATCGTCCGCGGCGTCCCAGTGAATGAACACGCCGACCATGACGCAGTAGTCGTCGGCCTTGTTCTTCGGGATCACACCGGCTTCGACGGAGTCGACGACCGCGCGCGCGACCGCCGCCTGCGCCGGCCCGAACATCTGCACGGCCTGCTTCGCGCCTTTGATCGTGACCTTGTTGAACATGATCGTGTCGGGCTTGGCCGGCAGGTTCGGCGTGACGACCGCGAGGAGGGTCGTGAAGCCGTCCTTGTTGTTCGTGAGCGCGTTGCAGAACGCGGTCCCGGCGGGGCCAGACTTGGAGCCGATGATCAGGTCGATATGGGCGACCTCGTTACCGTCGCCGACGAGCGACTCGCCGAGAAAGAAATCCGCTGCCATGGGAACGTCCCCCGTGAGGAAAGGTGAGCCGGCACTGCGAAGAACAGTCTTTCCAGTCAACGGAGCGGCGCGTCGTGCGCAGTCCCGCCGAATTCATTGCTCGGCGGGTAGCCCGTGAACTTTCAGTTTGTCGACAGCACAAAGTTGGGGTCGCGATGATGGCCGACCCACGAGACAGTGTCAAGCGGACTGAACCCGGCCGCGGCGTTCAGTCGGCGCGGAGAGCTTCGATGGGGTCGATCTTCGCGGCGCGCATGGCAGGTAGCCAGCTCGCGACGGCAGCGACCGTCAGCAACGACAGCGTCACGCCGCCGAGGGTGATGGGATCGTGGGGGGCGATCCCGTACAGCAGGGAGCTGATGAGACGGGATAGCCCTAACGCGCCCGCGAGTCCGATGGCCGCGCCGATCCCCGCCAGCACCAATCCCTGCCGCACGATCATCCCGCGCACCTCACCGGTCTGAGCGCCGAGCGCCATCCGCACGCCGATTTCGCGCGTGCGCAGGCTCACCGTGTAGCTGATGACGCCATAGATCCCGATCGCGCCCAGCAGCAGCGCAACGGCCGCCGCCGCGCCGATCATGATCAGCGTGAACGTCGTGCGCGCCATCGCATTGCTGACGACGCCGGACAGCTCGCGGACGTTCACGAGCGGCAGCGCGCGATCCATGTCCCAGATCTCGCGGCGCACCAGGGGGAACAGCGCGAGCGGGTCGCCCGCGGTGCGGATCGTCAGCGTCATCGACGGTTCGGCGAAGATCGAGTCGGGGCTCCCCGGCTGCGGCTGAAGGGTCTGCACGACCGGAAGATAGATCATCTCGTCGACCGGTCGCGTGATGGCGTTGTCGTGCACATCGCCCACGACGCCCACGATCGTGCTCCATGCGCCGTCGGGGCCGCCGGTCTTCACACGCCGGCCGATCGCGCTTCCGTCAGGCCAGAAGTGCTTCGCGAACGCCTGACCGACGATCGCCTCCCGTGACGGGCGGGCCGACCCGTCATCCCGGAACGTCCTCCCCTCGACGAAGGGGATACCCATGGCCCTGAAATAGTCGGCAGTCACCCCAGCGGTCGAATGCACGCTGGGCAGCTCGTCGGGCCTCGTCCGCCGGTCCTCGACCCACACGCCGTTATTGCTGCTGCCGTCGGGCCAGAGCGGCAGCTTCGATGTCGCACCCGCGGCCTGCACGCCGGGCAGCGCGGCCAGTCGCGTCGTCAGCCCGTGGAAGAACCGGCTGATGTCGCCCGTCGTTCGATACGTCGAGGCCGGGAGGGTGAGTCGCAGCGTCAACACACCGTTCGCGTCGAAGCCCGGGTCCACCGCGCGCATCTGCTGGAACGACCGAGCCAGGAGGCCGGAACCGGTGAGCAGCACGAGCGCGAGCGCGACCTGCGCGACCACGAACGAGTTCCGCACGCGCTGGCGCTCGCGGCCGCTGGTCGAGCCGCGACTGCCGTCGCGCAGGGTCGGCGTCAGCTCGGCCTTGCCGGCGCGGATGAACGGCACGACGCTGAAAAACAGCCCGGTGACGGTCGCGATGGCGACCGCGACGCCTAACGACGTGGCGTCGATGGCGATCTCCGAGGCCCGTGGAAGTCCGTCCGGCGCGAGGCGGAGGAGCAGCCGCAGCCCGGCATACGCCAGTCCCACGCCGACGACTGCGCCGGCGGCGGACAGCACGAGGCTCTCGGCGAGATAGAGACGAGCAACCGCGCCCGGCGACGCGCCGAGCGCAGACCGTACCGCGATCTCTTTGGTGCGCGCCTCGGCTCGAACGAGGAACAGGTTCGCGACGTTCGCGCAGGCAATGAGGAGCACCAATCCGACGGTGCCGAGCACCGTGAACAGAATCGGCCGGATGTCGCCGACGACGTCGTCCCGCAGGCGATGCAGGACGACGCGCAGCTTCGCCTGCTCGAGCATGCGGGTTGTCATCAGACCCGGCACGTCCTCCGGCAGCCGCATCATGATCGGCGTCATCTCGGCGGCTGCGGCTTCGAGCGTCACGCCCGAGCGCAGGCGCGCGATGGCGTTTCGGTTGAAGCTGCCGGTATTGAGGTTTGCCGGATCGACCTGCATCGGGATCCAGAGCTCATCGGTAGCATCGGGGAAGTGGAACGTCGCCGGCATGACACCGACGACTTCGCGCGCGACCCCATCGACCTGAATCGTCTTGCCAACGATGGACTGGTCGCCGCCGAACCGACGCTGCCACAGCGAGTGCGAGATCATCGCGACCGCCGGACCGTTCGGTCGGTCCTCCTCCTCGCTGAAGTTCCGCCCCATCAGCGGCCGAACGCCGAGCGTCGGGATCAGTGATGCCGTGATCTCGGCCGACAGGATGCGCTCGGGGTCCTGCCCGCCCGTCAACGTCAACGAGACGTTCCGATAGCTGGCGATCGATTCGAACGAGCGCGTCGCCTTCGTGCGATACTGCCAGTACGACGCGTCCGATTGCTCGACCTGCGGGATCCCAAGCCCTTCCGCGGTGTGCCACAGCTGCACCAGCTGCTCGGGATCGTGGTAGGGCAGGGGGCGCAGGAGGACGGCGTTCACGACAGTGAAGGCGGCCGTGGTTCCGGCGATGCCGAGGCCGAGCGTGAGGATCGAGACGGCCGTGAAGCCGGGCGCGCGGGCAAGGCGGCGCAGGACGGGGCGGAGCGGAGCGAGAGCGGCCATGGAACCGGTGTGGCTGAGGTGGTGCTAGGCGGTACGGTGACCAGCGGTCGTGCGTTTCAGCCCGCGCCCGCTCCATGTGGTGTCAGAAAGTGGGTCGAGGTTTGCGTTTCAATGGGTGTGAAGGAGCGGCCGCTGTGCCGAACGCGCGTTTGGACCGCCTCGTGATTTGCCGCCGACCCGGAGATCCACCGTCGTGTCATGCCGTACCCAGCCATTCGTGTCGCGCCCCCGGTCGATCGGCATGAACGCACGCTAGGCGTTAGGCAGTCGCCCGGTTGCTCCTCACGTTGGTGGTCGCGCCCATGGCCTGGCCGGATCGCGGGCGCCCGTGCGGTCGCCCCCCGGATTCGGCGTCGGAGCGGACCCGTCCCGCGACGCCCGAACGGGACAAATCGTCCGGAATGGCAGTGACATTCGCGCCGAGGCTGATGAGGTGCTATTCTGGCTCGCCGAAGCCCGGGCTCGTACGGCGCTCGAAACGACCGAGTGTGGCGCGGAACGTGACAGAGTGCTTACCGCTGCACCGCAGTTGACCAGAATCGAACTCCGTGCGATGAGGAGCCGTTAATGCAGATGCCGGCGGCGGTGAAGCGACTCACGAACCCGGTAGTTGGCCGGCTCCGCGTGCCGATCATGTCCGGCCCCAACCGCGGGCTGTGGTGGAGTCTCGCGAGTGCGGGCAGTGGCTATGCGACCGGCCGTCGAGCCGCGCGGCAGATGGACCTCGTCGCATCGCTCGTCGGTCCTGGCGATGTCGTGTGGGACATCGGCGCGCATCACGGGTTCGTCACCCTCTGCGCGGCGCGGCGTGTGGGGCAGAGCGGCGAGGTGCACGCGTTCGAGCCGTCGTCGGGCAATCTGTGGTTCATCGGCCGCCATCTTCAGTGGAATGGCATCGAGAACACGACGGTGCATCCGTTCGCCCTGAGCTCGTTCGACGGAGAATCGCGGTTCGGTGGCGGGAAGACGTCCAAGATGCATGCGCTCGGCAACGGCGATGAGTGCGTGCGTGTGTGCACGGGTCAGCAGCTGATCCGGAGTGGCGCCGCCCGCGCGCCCACGTTCGTGAAGCTCGATGTCGAGGGCGCGGAAGGGTCGGTGCTGGCGGGGCTGATCGGCACGCTACGACGCGACACGATCCTGCTCATCGCCGTGCACTCGCGCGCCGCGCACGACGAATGTGCGTCGATCCTCTCAACGGCCAGCTTTTCGATGCTGCCGTCGCGTGGTTTGCGGGCGAGTCTCGACGGCCCGTGGCGGAGCGATCCGGACATGCTCTGCATGGGCCCTGAGCACCAGGTGGGTGCGTTGACGCACAAGCTGCTCGAGGCGCTCGGGTTCGACTAAGCGGCGGACGCGGGACAACTCACGACTGAATACTGGATACTGCTCACTGAAAACTGATGACTGATTACTGGTTCAGCTTACGATGTCGTCCTCGAATACAACACCGAGAGCTGAACCAGGGATCAGCAATCAGTCGTCAGTAATGGTCAGTAATCAGTCTTCAGTCGTGAGTTTGTCGGTCGTGGCTTCCTGTTCCCGGCGTCAGGCCGAGTCCCCGAGTCCCCAGTCCC
>Ga0075430_100000872_pt1 | contig 23685 bp, 17 predicted proteins | sample RhiMetdeltSRZDD4_FD_75294 | JGI IMG/M metagenome (GOLD analysis project Ga0075430, IMG submission 75294) | Populus rhizosphere microbial communities from Tennessee, USA - Rhizosphere MetaG P. deltoides SRZDD4 | ecosystem: Host-associated > Plants > Roots > Rhizosphere > Soil | place: USA... | reverse complement strand
TGCGCGTGACCGCTGCGGCCGGCCGACTGATCCCGGCTGACGACCTCGTGCTCACGATCCACCCCGATACGCTGGTGATCGACGGCCGATCGCCTCAGCGCCCCGACGCGGCGATCGGAGAACTCGCGATTCTCATGCACGAGCGCCTGATCGGAGAGATCCGCATCGAGCGCACCGCCACGCTCGAGGATTGGCACGCATTGCTGCTGCTCCTTGCTCGCCCGCCAGAGGAGCTGATCGCCGAGGGCGGAATTGGTAAGGGCTGGACTGCAGCGGGACGCGAACACTTCCAGATTCGCGAAATCGACTACGCCGAGGTGCTCCGCGAACGGGCCGGGGACGGCGCGAAAGAATGGGACGCGATCCTCCGGTTCTGTCTTGAAGGCGGCGGGACCCTCGAGGAGCGCGAGCTGGCCTCGCTGGTCGAATTGCTCAAGGATTCGTCGCGCTTCGGCGAGCTGCTCGAACGACTTCAGACCGCCGAGACCGCCGGAGATGGGTCCGTCAGCGCCCGTGCAGCGGCGCTGATCACGCTGGTCCAGAAGCTGCTCGAAGCCACCTCCCGGATGCCGAAGGCGCAGGGCGAAGATGTCGTTCTTCAGATGACCGCCGACGGCGTATCGCGCTTGACGCCCGACATGCTGCTCGCGCTGGTCCACCACTCACAGTCCGAAGGCGAGCGCGCGCAGATTGCGTCGGCCGTCATAGACCGCGTGACCGACGAAACAGCTGCGTCATTCGTGGCCAACGCCATCGTCAAGGAGCGTGGCGCCTCCGAGCGTCTTGCGCAGGCTCTCGAGGCCCTGGTCGTCGATGGGGATCACAAGCAGCGCCTTCTCGACATGGCGAAGGAAGAAGCCGCGGGCACCCCCTTCGGCCGTGAGGCGAGCTTCGAGGAACTCTGGCAATCGGCCACTGACATGCTGACGTCGTACTCGGACGAGCGCTACGTCTCGGCCGACTACGCCCGCGAGCTGTCAGGCGCACGCAGGCAGGCCATCGACGTGGAGCGCGTATCAGACGATCCGGCCGAGCGAATCCAGGGCTGGCTCGCGACCATTTCCGACGCGGCGGTCAGGCAGCTCGATTTTCAGCTGCTCCTCGACCTGCTCAAGGTCGAAAAGGATCCGATGTGGTGGGGCGAGATTGCCGGCATCGCTGCCGCGGAAGTCGAGAGACGGGCACTCGCGGGCGATGTGCAGGCTGCGCTTCAGGCAACACAGGTGATCGGACACGAAGCCGGTCCGGGCGGGCGCGAGCTGTTGCGGGGCGCAGCGCAATCTATGGTTGACAGACTCGCATCCGGCCGCCTGGCCCGGCACCTGGTCGTCCAGCTTCGCAAGGTCGATGACGATGGCGTCGAGCCGATCGCGCAGCTGTGCCACGCGGTCGGCCCTCGAATCGTCAAGGCGCTCGCCGAAGCGTTGATGACCGAGGACAATACCCGCGCAGTTCGACGCTTGCGCGACCTGCTGTTGGGATTCGGCGCGGCCGGCCGCGAAGCCGTCGAGCAGTTGAAGCTGTCGCCGAATCCGGCTGCGCGCCGCACGGCAATCGAGCTGCTGCGCATGTTCGGCGGGCGCGATGCGCTAACCGACCTGGCCGCCATGCTCGGAGACGCCGACCCGCAGGTGCAGCGCGAGGCGGTACGCGCGCTGATCCACGTGGGATCGCCTGAGGCGATTGCAATCGTGCAGCGTGCGCTGGACACCGGGGCCGCGACCACGATTCTCCCGGAGCTCATCGGTCTCCGCGACGAGAAAGTGGCGCCTCTACTCTGTCCGGTACTCGCACGATCGAAGCCACGCGGTCCGCTCGTTGATCTCCACACGCAGATCATGGAAGCCCTGGGAGCATTGGGCGGTCACCCCGATTCCGTGCGAGCGCTTCGAGCCGCGCTTTACCGCGGGGAATGGTGGGCTCCGAGTCGCACGGCGGCCCTGCGCCGGACCGCCGCGGCAGCACTGCGTCGTATAGGGACGCCCGATGCCCTCGCTGTTCTCGAAGAGGCGGCGAAGAAGGGAACGCGCGGCGTCAGGGATGCCGCGCGAATGCAGATGCGAATACCCCCGCAGCGAGAGCGCCAGCACACATGAGTGCCACGCAGAAGGCCAAGGTCGCCGAGGAACTACTGCGTCGGTTCGCCGCTGCGCTGCGCGCGGTGCAGTTGTACGCCCCTGCCCATCCTCTGGTGGCACGCAGCATCGACGCGCTGGCTGAAACCCTGGGACTCGTCCATGCAACGGCGCCGTCGATCGTGATTGGGATGGTGGGCGAAGAGCTCGTCGTCGGGGACATTCCGGTACCGCGGGCCGCCGAAAGCATGGGCAAGCTGATTCAGCAGCTCGAGGACGCCGGCATCGAACGCATCGTCATCGATCGCGGGGTGCAGGCTTCGGAGCTGTCACAACTGGTCCAGACGCTGGGCGGTGATGCCAAAGACGCGACCAAGGCGCTGGGACGACTGATGCACGTCCGCGTCGGCCGCCTGCAGGTGGAAAAAGGGGCCGAGGCGCCGCCGGGCGACATCGCGACGTACCGCCGTCTTTACGACGACGCCGTGAGCGTTGCGGAAACACTGTGGGACAGCGCCAAGACCGAAGGGAAGCCTGATGCGGACGCGGGGCGCAACATTGTCGACAACCTGGCGCAAGAGGTGTCGCAAAACCGGCCGGCGCTCCTCGCGCTGACCGCACTGAAGAAGTACGACAGCTATACGTTTACGCACATGGTGAACGTGTCGATTCTCACCATGGGGCAGGCGCGCGGTCTGGGGATCGATGGCCCGCTGCTGCGCGAGCTGGGCCTGGCCGCGCTGATGCACGACATTGGCAAGGTCAAAACGCCGGCCGACATCCTCAATAAGACCGATAAGCTGACGGACGGAGAATTCGACATCCTGCGGCGACACACGATTGACGGCGCCGAAATCTTGAGACGCACGCCCGAGATTCCGGCACTGGCGCCGGTGGTCGCCTTCGAGCACCATCTGCGCCTGGACGGAACCGGCTACCCCGCAGGCGTATCGCGTTCCTCGCTCAACCTGGCGACGATGCTCGCCGGCATCGCGGACGTCTACGACGCCATGCGCTCCCAGCGTGTGTACCAGGACGCGTCGCCAACCGATCGTATTCTCGCGGTGCTGCAGCGTAACGACGGCAAACAGTTCGAGCAGAATCTCGTCCGACGATTTGTGCAGCTGGTCGGCATATACCCGGTCGGCAACCTGGTCCGCCTGACGACCGGCGAGGTGGCCGTGGTGCTCAAGATATATGCGCCAGACCCGTATCGGCCGCGCGTTCGCGTGCTCATCGATGGCGCCGGCAAAAGAGTCGAGCATCCGCGCGAACTGAATCTGTGGGAGAACCGTGAAGGCGATCAGCAATCAATCCAAGCCCCGCTCGACCCCGCGGACTACGATTTCGACCCGCTGACCTATCTGTAATCCAGGCAATTCGAAGGGTATCCATGGACGTTGTACGCCTGATCGGACTGAGGACTCTTACATCCGCTGCTGCGCTTTTATGGCTCGCGACTCTTGCTGCGCAGAGCCCTCAGCTGACGTCGTACCCACTGATGGTGTCGCCGACCGCGCCGGCCGGCGTCGACCGCGGCGTGCGCGATTTGGACTTGCCTCGCGATCCGCGCACGGACGCGACGTCCCGGAGCGTCCGACAACGCGGACCGGTTCTGGCTGGCAGCGTCATCGTGAAGTTCCGGCCCGGCACCTCGACCGACGTTCGTCGAAGGCTGCTCGCTCAGGTGGACGGCGCACCGGTCGCGCCGGTGAGTGACGCCCCATTCGAAATCGCCTCCATCGACAGTTCCGCCGACCCTGAAGCCGTCGCCCGCCTCCTCGATGCGCAACCAGACGTCGAGTATGCGCAGGCACGATACCGCGTGTACCCGCGGTTTACGCCCAACGATCCGCAATACGCACGTCAGTGGAACTTCCCGGCGATCGAGATGGAGCGCGCGTGGGACATCAATCAAGGTGCGGCGCCTTCGATAACCGTCGCAGTCCTCGACAGCGGCGTGGCATTTCGATCGGCCGTGATGCGGTACGAGGCGCCGGCATTCACCCTCGACGGCCCGACCACCATCACGTTTCCGGCGCTGGGTGTCGTGGACGTTCCATTCGCCGCTGCTCCTGATCTCGAGGGTGCCAATCGATTCGTCTCGCCACGTGATTTCATCTGGGAGACGGCGGACCCGCTCGATCTCGACGGTCACGGCACACACGTCGCTGGCACCGTCGGGCAGCTCACGAACAACGGTGTGGGCGTCGCAGGCATGGCCTTTAACGTGCGCATCATGCCCGTCAAAGTCATCGCCGGAATATGGGATGCCATTTTCGGCAGCCCACGAGTCGGCACCGACGACGTCGTGGCCAGAGGCATCAGGTACGCGGTGGACAACGGTGCGAAGGTGATCAACCTGAGCATTGGGCGATCCGGTCGGCCTGCCCCGGCTGTGCACGAGGCGATCGCGTACGCGGTATCCAGAGGTGCATTCGTCGTGGTTGCCGGCGGAAACGCTTTCGAAGAGGGCAACGACATCGAGAGGTTCGCGGAATTCGCGCCGGACATCGACGGCATGGTTGCTGTTGGAGCGATTGGCCGCGACCGGCGCCGGGCCTTCTACTCGAACACGGGACCGTACATCGAGCTGGTGGCGCCAGGCGGTAACACCCGCGTCGGCGGAACCGGCGGCGGAATCCTTCAGCAGACGTTCGACTTTGATTTCGTCGACACGTTTCTGCGGGGACCCAGCCAGTACCGCGCGCCGCGCTTCGACATGTTCGCTTACGATTTTCTTCAAGGGAGTTCGATGGCGGCTCCTCACGTAGCCGGCTTCGCGGCCATGCTCATGCAGCAAGGCATCACGAGCCCGGCAGCCATCGAGGCCGCCATGAAGCGATACGCGATCGATCTGGGCGAGCCCGGACGCGACAACGAATACGGCTACGGACTGATCGATCCACGCGCCTCGCTTCGTGGACTGGGACTCGCGCGGTGACTCGTCTCATTACAGCGATCGGAGTCGTCCTGCTGCTCGCTGGTCCTGCTCGCGCGCAGTCAGATGTCACCGTTCGTGGCTTCGCCGATGTCGGTTCCACGTCGTTTTCCGCCGACCGCAGCTTCGAGGCCGTGCTCGGCAGCACGGGTCGCCCCGTGTTTGGCGGTGGCGTTGAAGCCCTCCTGCCCGGGCGCGTGTTCGTGAACTTACGCGCCTCCCGTTTTCACCGCACGGGACAGCGTGTGTTTAGGTTCAACGATCAGCTGTTCAACCTCGGCATCCCGGTCACGGTGACGGTGGTCCCCATCGAGCTCACAGGCGGCTACCGCTTCGACTCTGGTGCGCTGCTTGTGCCGTACGCTGGCGCAGGTGTCGGATGGTATCGCTACCGAGAGAAATCCGAATTCGCGGACGCCGATGAAAACGTGCATGATCAATTTACGGGATTCCACATATTGGGTGGAACCGAGGTGCACCTTGCGCGGTGGATGGGCGCGGCATTCGAAGCCGAGTGGGCAACAGTACCAGATGCTCTGGGCGGGAGCCCTAACAGCGTCGCGCGCGAGTTCCAGGAATCGAACCTGGGCGGATTCACGATTCGAGGAAAGGTGATCGTGGGGAGATGGTGAGCGCCTTTCGCCGGCGGGTGATCGCGGCGGTCCGGCGAATTCCCGCTGGGAAGGTTGCTACGTACGGTGACATTGCCGAGCTCGCAGGACGTCCGCGTGCATGGCGCGCAGTCGGTAATATCATGCACAGCTGCGGCGATCCCGCGACGCCGTGCCATCGCGTTATCGGTGCTGGCGGTGCACTCGGCGGCTACGGCGGCAATCTGCAACTGAAACGTGAGCTGCTGCGAGCGGAGGGAATCGAGGTCGGCCGGATGCGCATCCGGCGATTTCACGACGTTCATTGGCGATCTACGTCCGACGTTACCGGACGACGCGCAGGTCGCCGACGCTTCTAGCCTGTACCACCTCATCCGTTCTCTTCACTGGAATCGCGCCTCGAGAGACTGTATTTTCACAGTGGCGATGTTGGGCCCCGACCCCAGTTCATGCCCGGCCGGGTGCGGCCTCCGAGCGTCGTACCACATCAGGCGAGCTCAGGAATATCGGTACCGTTGGACAACCTGACGCGTTATCAAGATCGCGAGGTACGCATGAATCACGGCCTCGCCCGGCGCCCGCGCGTCTCACGCGAAACGAGGCTGCTCCTCACCACCGCGCTGCTGTCTGTGGTCGCGCTGTGGGTGCTGGCGCGCATTCGGTTTCCCGATCAGCCCGCGGGCACACCGGTTCAGCCGCTTTTGACTCAACTGGCCCCGCGGCCGGCGTTCGATAACCTCGCCTCCGAAATAGCCCAGCTTCGTCCGCGCATCGAACCGCTCCTTGTCGGGTCCGCGCTTCGTTTCCGTGACGACGCCGCGGTGACGCTGCTCGATACCCGATGGCAGCAAATCGACGGCGTAGTCGGCTTCGATCCGCTGTCGCGCCTCGCGGTCATTGCCGCGCCGTTCCTGCCGGCTCCGCCTCCAGTGCCGTGGACGCCGCGCAACACCGAGGAACCCCGGTACTTGATCGCCGCAGACGTTTCGACCGGTAACGTTGCGCTCCGCCCCGTTTTCGTCGGCTCGCTCGTGGCCATGGAGAGCCCGCTGTGGCAGGAGCCGATCTGGCTGACGCCGGCGAGCTCCGAGCTGGCGCCCGGCTCGTTCGTGTTTACGACCGATGGGTTGCTCGTCGGCATCGTCATCGATGAGGGACGACAGTCGGCCATTTTGCCGGGCAGCCTCCTGTTGAAGGAAGCCGATCGATTGCTCAATCACCCTCCAGGTCCTTCGGGAGAGCTCGGAATCCAGGTCCAGGATCTGACGACGCCGATTGCTAAAGCGACTGGCGCTTCGACTGGTGTGGTCGTGACGTACGTCGATTCGAAGGGACCGTCTGCCGCTGCACTCGTGGTGGGAGACGTCGTGGAAGCGATCAACGGCACACCGCTCGAGACGCCGCTGCACTGGAAGGCACGCGCGCTCAAGCTGACCGCCGGCGAATCGGTAAACCTGCGCGTACGGCGGAATCGTGAGATCCGTGAGCTGAAACTGAGCGCCGCGCCGTCTCATGTTCTTCAGAAGGGATTCACGGTCGGGCTGTCGCTGCGGAACGCCCCTGGAGCCGGGTCGGCGGTCACGGCTGTCGAGGCGGGATCGGTCGCCGACCGCGCCGGTCTTCAGGTAGGCGACGTGATCACTCTCGTTGGGAATGCGCGGGAACCCTCGCCGGCGACGGTGATGCGGGCGGTCGAGCCGGTCTCCACGGGCGAGGCCGTTCTGGTGGCGTTCGTGCGCGACGGCACACAGGCAGTGACGGCGCTGGAGAAGTAATGCGACGCCTGTCGGACGGCATGCTGTTGATGATCGTCGGAGCCGCGCTGGGGCCTCTGGGCCTCAACATCCTGTCGCAAAGAACCCTTTCAGTGATCGATCCTGCGATGCCTGTGGCGCTCGTCGCGCTCGGAATGCTCGTCGGCCTGGGCGTGGAAGGGCAACGTTCTCCTGAGGGGCGCATCGCGGGCGCGGCAATAGTCGAGACGGCTCTCACGACAGCCGCCGTTGCAGCAGGTGTAATGCTCATCGCGCCCGTATGGGGCGCCTCTACACGGCTCCCCTTCTGGCTCGTGGCGTTGGTACTGGGGATCTGCGCGGCGCCTTCTGCAGCAGCATCGTTGCATGCGTCTGAGGACTTGCAGTCTCCCGCCAGACGCGTCGGCGACATGGATGGACTGCTGTCGATCGCGTTGGGCGGTGCTGCCCTCGCGCTGCTTCGCGAGCAGTCGTCGCCCATTGATGCAGTGTCCGTGCTTTTGCAGGCCTGCGCCGTCGCCATCGTTATCGTGCTCGCCGCGTGGCTTCTGATCCGCGCATCATCGTCGGAGACCGAGCAACGGGTCTTCACCGCCGCCCTTCTGCTGCTGCTCGGAGGCGCAGCCGATTACCTGTCGCTGTCGGCATTGTTGAGCGGCCTCATAGGCGGTGTCTTTCTGCAGATCATCGGCGGTCCTGCCCGCGATTCCGTGCGTCGCGACGTTTTCCATTTTCAACGCCCGCTCCTGGTTCTCGTTTTGATCGTCAGCGGCGCTCGGCTCGAGTTGCAGACACCATGGCTTGGCCTCGGCGTGATCTGTGTGCTGATTCGCACAGCGGCGAAGCTTGCCGGCGGGTGGGCAGCGGGACGAGTCGTCGGGCCGGTGGCATCGAACAACCTCGGACTGTCGCTGCTTGCACCTGGCATCCTCGGGCTCGCGTTTGCTCTCAACGTCGTGCGCGCGGCAGGACCCGACGCCGCGCCGATCCTCGCGGTCGCGGCGGTTGGCGCAATCGGCTCGGACGTTATCGCCAGCTTTACTGGAAGACAAAGCGGAGCCGCTGAATGAAGCGACTCGCGGCGCTTCTTCTCGCCATTGCGGCCGTCGTCTGGGTGCGCCGTATCGGTGGCACAGCGTCGCTTGGGTCGGCGGGGACGGCCCTCGCACTTGGGTTCACGCTCGTCGGGGCCTGGATCGCCGGCGACGCGCTGCGTCGGTTTCAGCTGCCGCGGCTGACGGGCTATCTGCTGTTCGGCGTACTCGCGGGGCCGTACCTCGGCAATCTCATCAATGAGCTGATGGCCAATCAGCTCCAGGTGATCACCGGCATCGCCACCACACTCATCGCGCTGATTGCCGGGCTCTCGCTCAACTTCGAGCGTCTGGGCCGCCGGCTCGGCTCCATCGCGTACATGACGGTGACCACGCTCATCGTGGCAATGCTCGGACTCATCGCGTTCGCATGGATCGCGTGGCCGTGGCTTGGATTGGCGCCGCAGGCCACCGGCGTGCAGCGACTGGCGATGATTCTGCCGCTCGTGACGATCATCATCAGCTTCTCGCCGACCATGACGGCAGCGGTGACGGCCGAAACGGGCGCACGCGGCAAATTGAGCGAGCTCGTGCTCACCATGGTGCTCGTCGCCGATCTCGTGCTGCTGGTGCTGTTCTCGCTGTCGATGCAGGTGGCGCGCGTGGTGTTCGGCACTGAAAGCGCCGACGTCAACGCGGTGGCCCGGTTCGCATGGGAAATCGGCGGTGCGACGGCGTTTGGCGCGCTGGTCGGGGCGATGTTCGCGCTCTATGTGAGGTACGTCGGTCGCGAGGTCACGCTCGTCCTCATTGCCGCCTGTGCGCTCCTGAGCCAGGTCGGAACCACGCAGAACTTCGAACCGCTCCTCGCGGCAGTGACCGCCGGGCTGGTCATCGAGAATATCTCAGCACCAGAAGGTGATGCGCTCCGGGCTGCGGTGCAGCGTGGGGCGCCCCCGATTCTGCTGATCTTCTTCGCCGCAGTTGGCGCGTCACTGCGCCTGGACGCACTGGCACTCGTTGGTGCTGCAGCCATCGCGCTGTCCGCGTTTCGCCTCGTGATGATCCGCATCGGCATTCGCGCGGGGCTGCGCGTATCCGGAATCAGCCGCGATCCTGCAAACTATGCGTGGACCGGACTGATTTCACAGGCGGGCATCACGCTCGGGTTCGGCTCGATCGTTGCCGCCGAGTTTCCTGAGTGGGGCGCCAACGTCCAGACGCTGCTCGTGGCGTTGATTGCCATTCATGAGCTCGTCGGACCAATCGTCTTCCGCCAGGGCCTGGCGCGCGCTGGAGAGCTCGATGCGACAGCGCCGAGACCCCTAATGGTGGTATCCAATCGTGAACCGTATCTGCATAACCACAACGGCGACGGCCACATCGTGGCATCGCCGGCGACCGGTGGTGTCGCGGTGGCCCTCGACGCACTTATGCGGGAGCGTGGAGGCGTGTGGATTGCGCACGGCGCCGGATCAGCCGACCGCGTGGTGGTGGATGCCTCGGACAGAGTGCCGGTTCCCCCGGAGAACCCTTCGTATCAATTGCGAAGGCTCTGGATAGACGAGCCGGCATTCTCTGCGTACTACGGCGGATTCTCGAACGAGGGCCTGTGGCCTCTCTGCCACATGGTCGACGTGCGGCCGCAGTTCCGCAGCGAGGATTGGGCGGCATATCAGGACGTCAACGTGCGTTTTGCCGCTGCGATAGACCAAGAGCTCGCCGTCCCCACCACGCCAATCTTCATTCACGACTACCATCTCGCACTCGTCGCGCCGGCACTGCGCGCACGCCGGCCTGACGCCAGGACGGCACTGTTCTGGCACATCCCGTGGCCGTATCCCGATCGCCTGCGCATCTGTCCATGGCGTCAAGAGATCTTGACCGGGCTGCTTGCCAACGACCTGCTCGCCTTCCAGCTCGAACGCGACCGACGGAATTTCCTGCTCGCGGTGGAGGACGAGCTGGGCGGCGAAATCGACACCGAAGCATCCGAAGTAAGGCTGCACGGACGCCACACGACGGTTGTCTCCGTACCTATCGGCGTCGACTTCGACCGCATCCAACGAATCGCAGCGGATCCGGCGCTCAAAGAGGAACAGGAACGGTTGGTCCAGTCGTTCTGTCTGCGCGCGCCCATCATCGGGATCGGCGTCGATCGCCTGGATTACACAAAGGGCATCCCTGAGCGGATCGCCGCACTCGACGCGGTACTCACGCAGCGTCCCGAGCTGCGCGGACGCATGACATTCGTGCAGATTGGTGTCCCCTCACGCTCGGAGCTGGCCAGCTACAGCGCTATCGAGAACGAGATCAGTCACGCCATCGACACGGTAAACCGCCGCCACACGGTAGCCGGCGGACCGCCGGCGGTGATCTACCACCGCTCGCCGCTGACTATCGCCAGCCTCGTGGCGCTCTACCGGTTGGCGCATTTCTGTATCGTCAGCTCGCTGCACGACGGAATGAACCTGGTCGCGAAAGAGTTCGTCGCCTCGCGCGATGACGAGGACGGCGTACTCGTGCTGAGCGCGCTTGCCGGCGCGGCGCAGGAGCTGCAGGACGCGCTGATCATCAATCCGTACGATGTGGACGGCTTCGCAGAGGCGCTGATCCGCGCCATCGAGATGCCGCGGTACGCGCGCACCGCGCGCATGCGCGCCATGCGGCGCGCCGTCGCCGGACGGAACGTATTCAGCTGGGCCTCCGATGTACTCGAAGGCCTGGAAAGCCTGTGGTCGAAGCCACTCCACTACATTGCTCGCGGCGCGGAGGATGCACCCGTCTGATGCGGAGGAATGCTACTGAAAGAATGATTCTGAGCCGGCGTCACGTTCCCGTGCTGGCGCACTTTGCAAGCTCCAACGTGTTGGTGGCGTTCGACTACGACGGAACGCTCGCGCCAATCGTCGCGACCCCTGCGGCCGCGCGCATGCGGCGTTCGACGCGGCATCTGTTGACCAACGTGGCCGCGCGGTATCCGTGTGTCGTCATCTCCGGCCGCCGACTCGATGACCTCGCCAAGCGGCTCCAGCGTGTCCCTATCTGGCATCTGGTCGGCGATCACGGCTTCGAGTCGCGCGGAACATCCAAAGGGGCCTCGACACAGGTGCGAGGGTGGGCGGCCCAGCTCCGCACACACCTCCCGGCCCAGAAAGGACTGGTGATTGAGGCGAAGCGACACTCGATCACCGTGCATTACCGGCACGTACGCGACAAGAGGCGAGTCCTCGAGCTGCTGGCAGAGGCCGCCCACCAGCTCCGCGACGCGCGGGCCATCTACAGTCCCGAGGCAATCAACTTTCTCCCAAACAATGGCGCTCACAAGGGGCTGGCGCTGCAGCAGGCCTGCCGGGCGTTTGCGTGCGACACGGCCATCTATGTCGGCGATGACGACACCGACGAAGATGCATTTGCTTCGGCCGGACCCGAGCGTCTTCTGTCGATCCGCGTCGGGACGAAGCGTCCGTCAATCGCGCAGTACCGCCTCAAGAGTCAATCCGACATCGACCATCTGATGAAGCTGCTGGTCGATCTGCGCAGGACGAAGCCGGAAGGCTGCAGCTAGACGCGCTGATGGCCCTGCATCAAGCGCAGGTACTCGCGGTCCCAAGCCGCGCAGAGACTTTCGCGGGGCGAATACGGGCCTGGCTCGTACCGCCGCGACGCTATGCCCTGTTGACCCTGCTCCACGATGTGCCAGTCCTGGCGATTGACGAGATCCCAGAATGACACTGCCTCCTCCGGTCTCGCTGTCCCAGGGTTTGCCGGATCACAGTTGAACAGCCACTCGGAGTCGACGCGTGTGCGATCGACACCGAGCGGCGTGAGCCGGTAGTAATTCACGTAGTCAGGATGGATGCTCAGCAGCAGGTTGGGCATTGCGGAGTAGTAGTACACCCGCCGTTGGTCGTCTTTCATCGTCGGAGCGATCGATGGCGCGCACCGCTTTCCGCTCGCCGTAACACTCTCATGATCGGCGGCAAGCTCCATGTAGCCCCCGAGGAACGGACCATCAGCAAGATCGTTCGCCGAACTCTGATACGGGATTCGATCGGCAAGCTCTGGATGAATCACAGGGCAATGGAGGCATTCGGAATAGTTCTGAAAAACGAGCTTCCAGTTGGCCCTGATGTCGTACGTCACATGGTGGGCGATCCAAAGCGTTTCGAGATTGAATCGATCGAGGCGCGTGGCGAGCGGAGCGATCCAGGTCGCGAAGGGCGTCGTCGCGGTAGCGACGTTCACGAACACGAACCCGTTCGACTCTGCGACGGCAGCGGTCTGGAGCGGATAGTCGTCGCGACTGAATCCGTCCACGCCGTGCATGTGTGGCGCGCCAATCAGGTCTCCCTCGATCGCGTAGGTCCACGCGTGATAGGGACACTGGATGACGTCGCCGAACCGGCCCGTTTCCGTGCTGCACAGGCGGGTGCCGCGGTGCCGGCAGACGTTGAAGAAGGCTCGAACGATTCCGTCCCGGCCGCGCACGACGATGATCGATTCGTCCGCGACGGCGGCGACGATGTAGTCGCCTGCTTGCGCGAGCCGGCTCGAGCGTCCGACGCAGCTCCATAGACGGCCAAAGATCGCGTCCTTTTCGGTCGCGAACACTTCTTCGGACGTGTAGTACGCGCGCGGCAGCGTCCGCGCACCCTGTCGAAACGACGCCGCGGTTCTGATGAACACGTACCGACTCGCCGATATTATAGGCAGCGTACCGTATGCGAATTTGCGTAGTTGGGCTCGGAAAGCTTGGCGCACCACTCGCCGCCATCCTCGCTGATCGCGGTCACGACGTGACGGGCGTGGACGCGAGCCCCGAAGTTGTCGAGCTGCTGAACGACGGCCGAACCACCATCCAGGAACCTGGACTGGCCGAGCGCATCGAGCGGAACCGGTCGCGTCTCCGAGCGACAACTGATCCGGCGGCCGCTTCGGCCGACGCAGACGCGTCGTTCATCGTGGTGCCAACGCCGAGCACTGCAAACGGTACTTTTTCGTCGCGCTTCGTCATCGATGCGATCGATGGCATCGGACGCGGCCTTCGTCGGTCGAAGAACTACCACGTCGTGACCGTGACGAGCACGGTGATGCCTCTCTCGCACGATCTCGAGATCAGGCCCGCGCTCGAGGCGGCGTCCGGCCGCATCGTCGGCGAAACCGTTGGACTCTGCTACAACCCTGAATTCATCGCGCTCGGGAGCGTCATCCGCGACATGATGCACCCCGATCTGGTGCTCATCGGAGAGTCAGATGCACGCGCTGGCGACGTGGTGGAAGCGGTGCACCGTACCTTTATCGCACTTGACGTCCAAGTGCGCCGGATGACGTGGGTCAACGCGGAAATCGCCAAGCTCGCCGTCAATACGTTCGTGACGACAAAGATCTCCTACGCGAACATGCTCGCGGAGCTGTGTGAGCACCTGCCGGGCGGCGACATCGACGTCGTGACGGACGCCATCGGGGTGGACCGCCGCATCGGTCATGCTTACTTGCGCGCGGCCGTCGGGTATGGAGGTCCGTGCTTCCCGCGCGACAACGCCGCTCTCGGGGCTGCGGCGGCGCAGGTTGGCGCGCGCGCGGACATTGCGGCGGCGACCGACGCCATCAACCGAAGGCAGCTCGACCGGGTTGTCGGCGTGGTGCGCACGCACGCGAGCCCGCGCCAGCACCGCGTCGGGGTGCTGGGCCTGGCTTACAAACCTGGGACGCCGGTCGTCGAAGAAAGCCAGGGAGTGATGGTTGCCAATCGTCTGGCGGCGGACGGCTTTGCCACCTCGGTGTTCGACCCTGCCGTCTTGCCGGATGCTGCAGCCGCGCTCGCTCCGTCCGTCTCATGCGCGCGAGCGCTCGTCGAATGTATCGAAGGCTGCCACGTACTGGTGCTCATGGTGCCATTGCCCGAGTTCCGCGAGATACCCGCGCTACTGCGCACGAGGGCGCGGAAGCCGTCTGTTATCGTCGACTGCTGGCGACAGCTTGCTCCCGCGGATCTCGAAGGACTCGCCGATCTCGTACATCTCGGAAAAGCGTCGGCACCGAGCGCGGCAGCCGCGTTGATAAGTCAAAAGTGACTTACCCGACCGCCATCAAATCGAACTGCTCGTGATGAAGCTGTGCATCGGGCCGAACCGTGATGTCCCGACCGAGGGACTGCTTCAGGTCCTTGAACACCGCACGCTCTTCTTCGCGTAAAGCGCGCGCGATATCGGGATTCACGCGGAGGACGAGCGTCTGTCCGTCCAGATCCGCGCTGATCTTCTTCACTTCGGACAGAATCTCGTAGCAGATCGTCGAGCTCGACTTGATGACCGCGCTGCCGGCGCAATACGGGCAGGGTTCGGTCAGGACGCGCTCGAGGCTCTGTTTCACGCGTTTTCGCGTGATGATCACGAGGCCGAAATCCGAGACTTGCAGCGTCTTCGACGGCGCGCGGTCCTTCCGCAGCTCCTGCTCGACTGTCTGAAATACCTTCTGGCGGTTCTTCTTTTCCTCCATATCGATGAAGTCGAGCACGATGATCCCGCCCAGATCCCGAAGACGGATCTGACGCACGATTTCCTTCACGGCTTCGAGATTGGTCTTGAGAATCGTGTCCTCCAGACGTCCCGCGGATTTCTTGCCGACGTAGCGGCCCGTGTTGACGTCAATGGCGACGAGCGCCTCCGTCTGGTTGATGACGATCGACCCGCCCGATTTCAGCCAGACCTTGCTGCGGAGCGCCCGATCGATCTCGGCCTGCACGCCGTACTCCTCGAGGATGGGGTACTCCTTGTCGTAGAGCTTCACGCGGGTAGAAAGCGCCGGCATGATGCGATCGACGAGCTCGCACACGCGGCGATACTCGAGCTCGTTGTCGATGCGGATGGTGGAGTACTCCTCGCTCAGGAGATCGCGAAGGAGCTTCGCGACCAGGCTCTGCTCCTGGTATACGACGGCTGGCGCGCGTGACGAGTCGGATTTCTGGCGGATGTCGGTCCACACGCGGTGGAAATAGCTCAGGTCGGAGACGATGTCTTCCTTCGGACGTCCGGCAGCCGCAGTGCGGATGATGACCCCTCCGGCGAAACCGTGCTGCTCGCGGAACTCGCGCACAATGCCCCGGAGGCGGCTCCGTTCGTCGCGCGAATCGATCTTGCGCGATACGCCGACGTGGTCGACGGTCGGCATGAACACCAGAAACCGCCCGGGCATCGTGGCGTGGCACGTGAGGCGGGCGCCTTTCGTGCCAAGCGGCTCCTTGGCCACCTGGACGATGATCTCCTGGCCCTCCTTGACCAGCTCTTCGATCTTCGGCTCCGGACCCTTGTCCCTGTCGCGGTCACGACGGCCGCGATTAGCCGCGGCGGGACCACCGAAGGCGGCGGAACGTTCGCCGTGGGCTTTCCCCTTTCGGTTGTCGTTTGAGGCGGGAGCAGCCGCTCGAGCTTCGTCGAATTGTGCGACAGGCGGCGCTCCGTTGCCGCCGGCTGTGACACCCGGCTCGTCCTCTTCGGTCTCGAGGCGGTCGAATTCTTCGGTCGACGCGATTACGTCCGAGACGTAGAGAAAGCCGTCGCGCTCGAGACCGAGGTCAATGAACGCCGACTGCATGCCGGGCAGCACTTTGGATACCCGGCCCTTGTACAAATTGCCAACTACGCCGCGCTGCCGTTCGCGCTCGATGAAAATCTCGGCAACTTGGTCGTCCTCGAGGATTGCAACCCGTGTCTCGTGGGCGCTCGAGGAGATGATCATCTCCTTGGTCATGCCCGTAACTCTCCGCGGGCTGAAGACGCGCACGACGGAGCTCCGCCATCGCCACGAGTAAGTGTGACAACAGGAGTCTGAGGATCGTGATCACGTCTATGTCAGCCCTAATTTGTGAATCTGCGCATCCGCACGTTGAGAACCAGGCCGAACCCTGTCAGCGTGGCAATCATGGAAGAGCCGCCGTAGCTCATGAGCGGAAGCGTGAGACCTTTGACCGGCGCGAGGCCGGCCGACATCGTAATGTTGTAAATCACCTGGAACGTGAAGCTGGCCAGCACTCCCAGCACCAGGTATGCGCCGAGTCGATCCTTGGCGAGCCGGGCCGACTCGATCGAACGCAGAATGACGAACAAATACAGCCCGAGCACGACAATGACTCCCGCAAATCCCTGCTCTTCAGCGAGCACCGAGAAAATGAAGTCGTTGTGCGCTACGGGCAGAAACCGCAGCTGACCCTGCGTGCCTTCCGTGAACCCCTTGCCCCATGGCCCGCCCGATCCCACGGTAATGCGGGCCTGAATCTGTTGATAGCCGGCACCTCGCGCGTCCTGTGAGGGATCCAGGAACGTGGAGATGCGCTCTCGCTGGTAATCCTGAAGCGCGAATTTCCATCCAATCGGCGCGGCAAGCAACGCGACGAGCGCCAGCGCGCCCAGGATCCGCATTGGCATGCCGGCCACGTACACCACGGCGAACGCCACAGGAATCAGCGTCGCGGCCGTGCCGAGGTCGGGCTGCTGGGCGATCAACAGCAGCGGAATGGCGGTGAGACCGCCGGCCACGAGGAGGTCGACGCGCGTCACGATGCCGCGTCGGCTGTCGCCGAAGAACTTCGCAAGCACCAACGCGAGCGTGGCTTTCGCGAACTCCGACGGCTGGATGTTGAATGAGCCAAGATCGATCCAGCGGCGCGATCCGCCGCGCACGGCCCCGAACAGCAGCACGTAGAGGAGCAGACCCAGAATTGCAACGTAAATCAGGTGCGACTTGTCGGCCAGCGAACGGTAATCGATGCTGAGCGCCACGAGCAGCGCAATGATCCCGATCCCGATGCCGTAGATCTGCGTCTGGACGATGTTCGTCCAGCCGCCGGTTGCGCTGTAGATCTGGGCGAGGCCGACCGCGCAGAGCGTCAACACCGCGATCAGCAGCCCCCAGTCGACGTGATGATAAAGCCGGCGTTCGAACACAGCGTCAGTTCGTTCCTGGTGCAGTGGTCGCACCAGCCGCTGCCGCGATCGGCGTCTGTTCGTCTATTGGCGTCAGGTCTGGATCGGCTTCTGGCACCGGCGGCGGCGCCGGAACTGGCACTGGTTCGAGCGACGGAAGCGGCAGACCTTCCTTTTTCGCAAAGTACGTCTCGATGACGTGCTTGGCGATTGGCGCACCGAGGTAGCCGTGCTCGTTGTGCTCGCCGAAGATCACTCCCGCGATCTCGGGGTTGTCGCGCGGCGCGAAGAAAACAAACCAACCATGGTCGCGCAGGTCGCGATCCGTGCCTCGCGCCGCCTGCCGGCCCTGGTTCGAAATCACCTGCGCTGTCCCCGTTTTTCCGGCGACGTCCCGCCCGGGAATGCGCGCCCGGCCGCCGGTGCCGTGAGCGTTCACGACCATCCACAAGCCTTCGTGCAACGCCGCCAGCGTACTGGGCCTGAATAGCGTCTTGTTGGCAACTGCTGGCGGAGTGGCTATCTTCCACCCTCCGCCGTCGTCGACCGCGCGAATCAGGTGCGGAGTGACCCGGGTACCGCCGTTGGCGACGGTCGAAATCATCACGGCGAGCGATGCGGGCGTCACTGAAACCTGACCCTGGCCGATTGCGACCGAGATCGTTTCACCGCCATACCACTTCTCGCCGTAGCGCTGCTGCTTCCATGCAGTCGAGGGCACAAGGCTCTCCTGCTCGTTGGGCAGGTCTATCCCGGTCTTACCCGCCAGCCCAAGGTTTTCGGCCCACTTGTGGATGCGATCGACGCCGAGCATGTTGCCGAGCGTGTAAAAGTACACGTTGCACGACTGCTCGATCGCGTGGCGCATGTCGACCGAGCCATGGCCCCCCCTCAACCAGCACTTGTAATAGCGGCCGAAGAAGTTCGCACCGCCACCACAGCTCACTCTGAAGTCTGGTGTGACGAGCCCCTCCTCGAGCGCCGCAGTCGCCACCACGATCTTGAACGTCGAACCCGGTGAATACCGTCCCTGGATGGCTCGATTCTGGAGCGGCCGCAGCTTGTCCGCGTTGAGCGATACCCATGTGGCGCGGTCGATTCCGCCCGCGAAGTCGTTGGGGTCGTAAGCCGGCAAACTGACGTAGGTGAGCACTTCCCCGTTGCGGGGATCCATGATCAGCGCGGCGCCGTTGAACCCGGCGTGCCTGAAACCGTCTTCCGCAGCTTTCTGCAGGTCGTAATCGATGGTGAGCTGGACACGACGACCTTCCACCGGCGGGATTTCCCCAATCTCCCGAATCTCACGGCCCATGCTGTTGACAACGACGCGGCGGGCGCCGTCCTGGCCCATGAGCAGCCGGTTGTACACGCGTTCGATGCCCGATTGCCCGACGATGGCGCCGCTCGTGATGCCTTCGCCGATTTGGCTGTCGCTGGCTTCGCCGACGTATCCGAAGAGATGCGCAGCCATTGCGCCTGGCGGGTACTGCCGCATCGGGACTTGCTGCACCAGGACGTCCGGCAGCTCGAAGTCGAGCCGCCTCGCCATAATGGCGGCGACCTGCGAGAGCGACGCGTCTTCGATCACCACGATCGGCTGGTAGGTCGGCTCGCCACGATGCCGCTCGACGATCTGCTCGACTGTCGAGACGTCGACTCCCGCAACGGAAGCGAGCAGACGAACCGTGCGATCGAGGTCCTTGGTGTGTTCGCGAACGATTGAGACGCTGAACGACTGCCTGTTCTCGACGAGGACCTTGCCGTTGCGATCGAACAGCACTCCCCGCGGGGCACGCAGCGCCAGCGTGCGCTGGTGGTTGCTCGCTGCCATTTCCTCGAAGCGTGCGTGCTGGACGATCTGCAAGAACCAGAAGCTGATGGCGAGCGCAGCGAACGCCATGACGACGCTCACCTGGAGCACCATCAGACGAACCGTTATTCGTCGCCGATCTTCTGTCTGCGCCATTGCTGGTTAGTATTCGAACTTCACGCCGCCGGATTCCGAGGGACCACGCCTACATTGCATCGGCACGACCAAAACCGAGCAGCCGACGCCTGCTCAAAGTTTCGTTCGCCGGCCCATGCGCCGGCGTTCCATGGCGCCAGGCAGCGATTCCACGATCGCGAACCCAATCAATCCCACCGCCGCATTCCCGAGTGCCTGACTCGTCACGGCCGCCCATGGCGACGAAAACGATCGCAGGCCGAGCAGCATGTAGAAACCCATGAAGACCGCCGCGTGCACCACCGTCGCCGCCAGAAATATCAACAACCGCGGAAGCGCCGCGGTGACGAGGAACTGCTGGCCGATGACGCCCGCGAGAAAGCCGACAATAGAGTTGGCCAGCCCTCCCACCCCGATGACGCCGCTCGACATCGCATCCTGGATGATTCCCGCGAGACTGCCGGCGAGCATCCCGGTCACCGGTCCGCTCGTCAATGCCACGTAGACCACCACGACCAGAACCAGATCGAGCGCTGCCGTCCCGCCGACGAGAAACCGCGCCAGGGTGGTCTGCAACGCAAGCGCCAGTGCGATCGCGATGAGAACCCCGAATGCCTTCACTCGCGTGCCCGACCGGCATCCGATGGGGCGTCGTCCTCTTCCGCCCCCGCGGGAGGTGTAACTACGACGAGGACGGCCTCCACTGACGAAGAATCGACCACCGGCCGTACGACGATAGCACCAAACCCACTGCTGCCCCGCTCTACTGATTCTATCTGACCTATGGCGAAGCCCTTAGGGTAAATGCCGTCAATTCCGGACGTGACTACGGTGTCCCCAACCTGAACATCAGCCAAGCCGGACACGTAATTCATCCGGAGCCCACCCCCGGTGCCCTCGACCACGCCGTGTGCCCGGGAACGCTCGATGAGCGCGCCGACGGCCGCGTTCCGGTCGATCAGCAGCTGCACCTTCGACGCTCGCGAGGTTGGTGTGACAATCCGACCCACGACTCCGCCCGGCACAATGACAGCCATGTTGGGCCGCAAGCCCTCCGCGGAGCCTTTGTCGATCGTGATTGTGCGGAAATCCGGGCTCGCTCCGCCGGCGATCACGGTCGCGGCCACAGTAGCGAGCTCGACACTCGTGCGCAGTTCCAGTATCTCTTCAAGGGAGCGCGCCCGCTGCGCTAGCGCGCGCTCCTGCTGTAATCCCACGCGCAGGCGGGCCACTTCATCGCGCAGTCGCGCGTTTTCGCTTCGCACTTCTTGCAGCGCGACGTAGTCGGTCCACGAGGTTCGCATGCCGCCGATCGCCGCCGAGGCAATCCGCTGAACCTCCGCAAACGCGCCGAACGTGACCTCCTCGAGCAAAGGTATGCCGCGATTCGTGCTCACCTGTGCGGATATCAAAACGATGTGACCCACAGTCAGCGCGACAAAGAGGTAGCCCGTTCGTTGGCGAATATCAAGCACCGCCATATCAGTAGCCAGCAGGCAGTAGGCAGTGGACAGTGAGAAGACCAAACCCGAACCAGCTGTGTTCGCCGCCTGCTGCCTTCTGCATACTGCCTGCTGCTTACTGCCTACTAATCGATCGAGATTTTCCGGAGCAGATTGAAGTCCGAGAGCATCTTGCCTGCGCCGAGTACCACGGAAGACAACGGATCCTCGGCCATGGCGAGCGGCAGACCCGTTTCTTCCCGAAGCCGCTTATCGAGATTTTTGAGCAGCGAACCACCGCCCGTCAGCACGATGCCGCGGTCCACGATGTCAGCTGAAAGCTCTGGAGGTGTCCGTTCGAGCGCGACGCGTACCGCGTCGACGATGACATTGACTGTTTCGGCGAGCGACTCGCGGATCTCCTCGTCGGTAATGGTGATCGTCTTGGGCACGCCTTCGATCAGGTGCCGGCCCTTGATCTCCATCGTCATCCGCTCATCGAGCGGAAACGCGGACCCGATTTCCATCTTGATCTGCTCCGCGGTCCGTTCGCCGATGAGCAGGTTGTACGTCTTCTTGATGTACTGGATGATCGCCTCGTCCATCTCATTGCCCGCCACGCGGACCGCCTTGCTGTAAACAATCCCCGCGAGCGAGATGACGGCAATATCGGTAGTACCGCCGCCGATGTCGACGATCATGTTTCCGGAGGGCTCGGTGATCGGCATGCCAGCGCCAATGGCCGCCGCCATTGCCTCCTCAACCAGATGCACCTCGCTGGCCTTGGCACGATACGCGCTGTCCTTGACTGCGCGCTTTTCCACCTGCGTAATCTCGGACGGCACACCAATGACGATGCGCGGGCGTACCCAGACGTTGCGGTTGTGCGCTTTCTTGATGAAGTAGGTCAGCATCTTCTCGGTGACCTCGAAGTCCGCAATGACCCCGTCCTTCATCGGCTTGATCGCGACAATGTTCCCCGGCGTCCGTCCGAGCATCTCCTTGGCGTCTTTGCCGACCGCCTCCACGCGTCCGTTAATCTTGTTAATCGCGACGATCGAAGGCTCGTTGACGACAATGCCCTTCCCGCGGGCGTAAACGCAGGTATTCGCCGTACCGAGGTCGATAGCCAGGTCGTTTGAAAACAGCGAAAAAAACGAGCCGAGGCCCAATCAGTAGTTTCCTTTCTCTGCGACGTGAATACCGTTCTTGCCAGCATCCTTGACCCGGTACATGGCGCGATCAGCCGCTCGTAACAATTCTTCGGCTGATGAGGTCACATCCGGGAGGGTTGCGACCCCTACCGAGGCCGTCAGGAACACGGAAAGGCCATCGCCCTCCAAAAACGTGAATGCCCTTATCCGGTCGCGGACGCGTTCGGCCACGAATATGGCGCCGTCCCGGCCGGTATCGGGCAGGACGACGGCGAATTCATCGCCGCCGAACCTCGCCACGATGTCGGTTTCCCGAGCGCAGCTGCGGATCACGCTGGCGGCCTCGACCAGGGCCCGGCTGCCGGCAAGGTGGCCGTGCTGGGTATTGACGTTCTTGAAGCCGTCCATGTCGATGAAAAGCAGGGACATCGGGCGTCCGCTACGAATCGACCGCTTCTCTTCCCGGCGCAGCACCTGGTTCAGATAGCGGGAGTTCGAGAGCTGGGTAAGGTCGTCAGTGACCGAGAGCGCATCGGCCCTTTGCAGCGCCAGGGCGTTGTCGAGCGCAATGCCGACCGGCTCGAGCAGCATGCGAAGCGTCGTCGAAATGGAGGCGCCCAGCGCCGGCACAGCCGACGACGGTATCGGATCGAGGCCGACGAGCACGCCGGCCGTCCGATTCCGACATAAGAGGGGAAACGCCATGACGCTCCCGGCGCCGTCGCCGCGGATGCGGCGATCCTTCGCGAGGTCGGCCGACATGAACTCTAGTCCCTGATTTGTGACCCAGCCCGCCACCGGCCAGATCGACGGCTGGAGCGCGGGAACCAGTCCTTTGTCGGCCATGACAGCAAGCTGTTCGCCAACGCCCGGCGCGACGACCGTCCAGCATGGCGCGTGTATCCAGTCGTCAGCCTGGCGAACGAGCCACGCGGCAAGCTTCTGGGGATCGCGGGAGGCATTGACGTCGCGAACCACTTCAATCAGGGCGTTGCGCCGTTCGAGCCTGGATTTGAGCGTACGCAGCTGGACCTTGACGTGGCTGGCGAAATCAAGGCGGGTGGCACCTCGGGCCATCTGGTGCGTGACGTCAGGCTGGGTGGAAATCGATGTCACCGCTCGCGGGGGCGGGAACGGACTCAGGCATGCATTTGCCGCAGCGAGCCGCTAAGTCCTTCTAGACTGGTCGAATATACCACGGCCGTGGGCTTTGGACTCCGGCCTGCGGGGCTGTAAGATCACTCTTTTGAGGGCATGCCCGGACAGCCGTCCGGGAGCCCGTAGGATTCAATCATGACAATGCTCGACCGGATGCGTCGGCACAAGGGCTGGCTGAAGTGGAGCCTCGCGCTCGTAGTGCTCGCATTCATCGTCTTTTACATTCCGAGCTTCCTCAACGATCCGACCGCGGTCGGCGTCGGCGCGGCGCCATCCGAAGTCATCGCGGAAGTGGAGGGACGATCCGTCACCGCAGGACAGTTCCAGCAGCGGTACAACTCGCAGATTCAGGCTTACCGCTCAGCCTACGGCGCGGGTCTCAGTGATCAGCTGCTTCGCCAGCTCGGCATCGACCAACAGATCCTCCAGCAGATGGTCGACGAGCAGGCTGCCCTTGTCGAGGCCGAACGCCACGGCATTCGCGTCAGCGACGAGGAGCTGGCCCAGCAGATATTTGCGATTCCGGGTCTGCAGGAAAACGGCCGGTTCGTCGGCGAGCAGCGGTACGAGCAGATCCTGCGCAGCCAGAATCCTCCGATGACGAAGGCGACTTTCGAGGAAACGCTGCGGCGCAGTCTCATGATCGA
>Ga0075430_100000867_pt1 | contig 23747 bp, 18 predicted proteins | sample RhiMetdeltSRZDD4_FD_75294 | JGI IMG/M metagenome (GOLD analysis project Ga0075430, IMG submission 75294) | Populus rhizosphere microbial communities from Tennessee, USA - Rhizosphere MetaG P. deltoides SRZDD4 | ecosystem: Host-associated > Plants > Roots > Rhizosphere > Soil | place: USA... | reverse complement strand
GAAGTCGCCGTGCCGCTTGCAACCTATACAGGCTGGAATTTCCGCAACGCCGAGATTGGTGGAACCAGCCGGCTGGTCGGAAATACGGGCTCTTATATTCCGTTCGCGCGCACGCAGGCGGAACGCGAAGCACGGCGCGATCCGCGGCCGTCGATCGAAGAGCGCTACCCGAGCCGGGGCGATTATCTCGCCAAGGTGCGCGCCGTTACTGACGCGCTCGTTCGCGACCGGTACATGCTCGCCGAGGATGTCGACAAGGCATTGGAGCGTGCGAGTGCCCACTGGGAGCTCGTCGCAGCGTCGACGACCACGTCAGCGAGCGCGAGGTAACACATGAAGGTGTTTAACACCCGAGCGTACAAGCGTGCCGCCATCGTGTTAGTCGTGTCGGTGACGGTGGCCGTCTGGTTCAGTGCGACCGGTCGCGCCACCCAGCGTCCTCCAGTGATCGGTCGGACCGCGGGAGCCTCTGCGGGCCATCCATTGACGACAGCAGCCGCCATCGAAATCCTCCAGAAAGGTGGGAACGCCTTCGATGCCGGTGTAGCGGCGTTGCTGGTTGGCGGGGTGGTCGAGCAGGACCTGTATAGCCTCGGCGGTGAGGCGCTCGTACTTGTGTACCCGACGAGCGCCCGCAAGGTGACCTCGATTGTCGGCCAGGGGTGGGCACCGAAAGGCGCCACCGTCGAATCGTACGTGGCACAGAAAAAGACGCTCGACGGTGCGGGTCTCAACCCTGCTGTAGTGCCAGGCGCACTGCATGCGGCACTGACGGTGCTGGAGCGCTGGGGCACCATGAGCTTCGAGCAGGTTTCTGCTCGTGCGATCGAGTACGCGGGAGAAGGCTTTGCATTGCGGCCGCTGACGGCGCAGGCGATTCGCGGCAACCTCGAGTTCTTCAAGAGCTGGCCGCACAACCAGAAGTATTGGCTCAGGCCTGACGGCTCACCGCCGGTGCCAGGCGACACGATCAAACTGCCGACGCTTGCTCGCACGCTGCGGAGGATGGTCGAGGCCGAGCGCGCGAATCGATCGAAGGGACGCCAGGCCGCCATCGTCGCCGCGCGCGACCTGTTCTACAAGGGCGACATCGCCGGCGAGATGGTGGCATTTCTGCAGCAGCACCACGCCCCGTTCGAGCTGGCCGACTTCGCCGAGTTCTTCGCGCGAGTCGAGGAACCGGCAGTGACGAAGTATCGCGGCTACGACGTATACAAGCATTCGTTCGGTAGTCAGGGTCCAGTGCTTCTGCAGACGCTCAACATCCTGGAGCAGTTCGATCTCCGCGCGATGAAGCACAACAGCGCCGACTACCTGCACACGGTCGTGGAAGCGCTGAAGTTGGCGTACGCGGACCGCGATACGTACTACGCAGATCCCGCATTCGTTCAGGTTCCAGGTGAGGGGCTGCTCTCGAAGGCGTACGCGCGCGGCCGCGCGGCGCTGATTACGCCAGCGCACGCGTCAAGAGGCTTCATTGCCGGTAACCCGCTGGCCTTCGACTCGAAGGTCAAGGCGTGGCCGTTCTGGGTGGCGAACATGGCCGACGCGGTGCAGCCCGGTGCGAAAGCGCCAAACGCCGAACCTATTCGCGGTACGTTCAAGGACACGACGCACATTGCGGTTATCGACAGGGACGGCAACGTGTTCGACAGCACGCCCAGCGGCGGCTGGATCGGCGGCGCCGTGATTTTGGGCGAGACCGGTATCGGCATGAGCGTGCGAGGCGAGCAGTTCTGGCTCGACACCACGCGCGCCGCACAGCTTCGGCCGCGGTCGAGACCACGTTACACACTGACACCGAGCATTGTCCTGAAAGACGGTGCCCCGTTCATGGCGCTCGGCACCCCTGGCGGGGACAACCAGGATCAGACCATCCTGCAGGCGTTCCTCAATGTGGTCGAGTTCTGGCCCGAGTGGTACCCGAACCTGCACGAGGCGTTCGAGTGGCCTCGGGTCCAGACGCTGCACTTCTACGGATCGTTCTGGCCGCATGATGCCGGCTTCAACAAGCTGAATGTCGAAGCCAACGTTCCCGACGCGGTGTACGAGGAGCTGAAGCGGCGCGGGCACGACGTCGGACGATTGCCCGTCTACGGGATGTCGGGATGCGCGACCGCGGTGATCGTCGATCCGGCAACACAGAACCGTATTGCCGGCGCCGATCCACGTCGCGACTGCTATGCGATGGCGTATTAGCCGTGTTGGGCGAGCCTTCACGGCCCGCCTGGCGCGGCCTGAAGCCGCGCCCTACGTACTTTGCTCGATGCCAGTGACACGGGCGCTCGCGATCGCGGTGTGCGTGGTCGGCCTCGCCATTCTGAACCCTGCCGCCCAGTCGCATTCGTTCAGCGTGGTCGAGGCGACGATTGCCGACATGCAGGACGCGATGGCAGAAGGGCGCGTTACCTCGCGCGAGCTGGTTCAGCAGTCGCTCACTCGCATCGCCCTCTACGAAGATCAGCTGAACGCCGTGATTACCGTCAACCGGCAGGCGCTGCAGGAGGCCGAGACTCGCGATCGTGAGCGCGCCGCCGGGAAGATCCGCGGCCCGCTGCACGGCATTCCCATCGCGCTCAAGGACAACGTGCACACCAGTGACATGCCGACGAGCGGCGGTGCGTTGGCGTTCGCCGGGCTGATCCCGCCGTACGAAGCGACCATCACCAAACAGCTGCGAGAGTCGGGCGCGATCCTGATTGCCAAGACACAGATGACGGAGTTGGCGAACTGGGTGACCGTCGGCATGCCTGGCAACTACAACAGCCTCACCGGCTACGGCTTCAATCCCTACGATCCGCGCCGCGATCCGCGCAGCGCCACGGCCGACGGACGTCCGGCACTCGACCCGGGCGGGTCCAGCTCCGGCGTGGGCACTGCGGTGAGCTTCTGGGCCGCCAACGTCGGCACCGAGACGTCCGGCTCGATCCTGAACCCTGCCAACCAGACGATGCTCGTCGGCATCAAGCCGACCGTCGGCCGAGTGAGCCGATACGGCATCATTCCGATTACGGCAGACCAGGACACCGCCGGTCCAATAGCACGCACGGTCGCGGACGCCGCGCTGGTGCTCGGCGCGATTGAAAGCGATTCGCGCGATCCGAACGATCCGGCGACCGGCCGCTGCGACGCGCCACCGCAGCGCGACTACACGCGATTTTTGGATCGCGCTGCGCTCAAGGGCGCCCGCATCGGCGTGCCGCGTGCCTTCTTCTACGACCGCGTAGCGCTGCCGGGTACCACGGCGCTCCGTGGCGGCCTCAGTCCCGAGCGGCATGCCGCGATGCAGGATGCCATCGCTGTCTTGAAGCACGAGGGCGCGGTGGTCGTCGATCCCGCAGATATTCCGAGCATCGTGGATGCGGACCGCGATCGCAATTTTCTGGCCTGGGACATCTGTCGTGGCTTCGACAACCGGAAAGGGCGGGATTCCGGCTGCTCGGTCGCATTCAAGTACGGAATGAAGCGCGATTTCAACGCGTGGCTCGCATCGCTGGGCGATGCGGCGCCGGTGAAAACGCTGTCGGGGCTTCGCCGGTGGAATCTCGACCACAGCGCTGCCGGCGCACTCAAGTACGCGCAGGAGAATCTCGACGTCGCGGACGAGATGGACGTCGAGCGCGATCGTGGCCGCTATGAGGGCGACCGCAAGAAGGACATTCTGCTGAGCGGCGCTCAGGGCATCGACGCCGCGCTCAAGGCTCACCAGCTCGACGCATTGCTGTTTCCGGGCGCCACAGGTGCAGCGATTGCCGCAAGGCCCGGATACCCGACAGTAGTCGTGCCATTTGCGCTCGTGGCGAATGCGCCGATGCCGCCGTTTCCCGACCGGTTTGCCGCGAGCCCGGCGCCGTTCGGCGTCGCGTTTACCGGCACAGCGTGCAGCGAGCCCCGGCTCATCGCGCTTGCCTACGCGTTCGAGCAGGCCACTCGGCGCCGTGTCGCGCCCCAGCTGTTTCCGTAAGGGGGCGGTTCGGTCCTAGCCCGGGTTTCGACCTGGCGTGGCGTTTGATTGTGATTTGTGACTTGTGATTTGTGACTTGTGGTTGTGATGGGAGCCGTGCATAATGCCCGCGCCTGTCACGTCGGACAGTCCAGGCGTCCAATCAAATAGTGAGGTCCCGCAGACCTCGAGGAGGTAGGCAGAATGATTCGTGCGCTCCTCGATTACATGGGGGAACATGTCTCAGGCGATGGTGCATGGTGGATCCTGGGACTCAACGCCATCCTCCTCATCCCCGGGATTTTTGCCGTGTTCTTCTATCCGTGGGAGGTTCTGACCGGAGCTGCCGTGCTGCTGTTACTCACCAGCGTCGCGGCGCTGGCCGTGAGTCGGACGATTCGCCGGCGCCATCGGCATGCGTGATCTGGGCTGTGGCTTTAGGCTTTCGGCTCTAGGCTGATTGGTCGCCCAAAGCCCAAAGCCCAAAGTCCGAAATCACTCCGACGCCGGGATCGCCGCGACGCCCTGCGGCTGGGTGCCGTTGATGAATGCCTCGGTGATACCCGAATCGAGCGTCACGAACACGATGTTGCCCGGCGGCTCGAATTGCGGTGGGTTCTCGCGGTCACCGCGCAGTTCGATATACGCCTGCATGAATTCCATCCAGATGGGCAGCGCAGCCGTGGCACCCGTCTCACCGTTGCTGGTACCGCCAATCGGCTTCTTCTCGTCGTAACCGACCCACACGCCAACCGTGATGTTCGGATCGAAACCGATGAACCAGGTATCCGTGTAATCGTCGACAGTTCCAGTCTTGCCCGCGAGCGGCCACTCAATTGATGCCGCAGCGGCTGCGGTACCTCGCTGAACAACGCCCCGCAGCAAACTCGTCATGACGAACGATGTGTCGGCACGGATGGCTTCGTGCGCTTCCGGGCGGTTCTGCTCGAGTACGTTGCCCTCGCGATCTGCAATCGCCGTCACGCCGAACGGCGTCATCCTGACGCCCTGATTTGGAAAGACCGAGTACGCGGCGGTTGCGTCGATCAGCGTCGCCTCGGCGGAGCCGAGAGCGAGTGACAGAAATGGCGAGAACGTGCCGGGGAACCCAAAACGTTCCGCGTAGTTCACCACCTGCTGCGGGCCGACTTCCAGCATCGCCTTCACGGCCGGTATGTTGCGGGATTGCTCCAGTGCATGGCGCAGTGTTACTGGCCCTTCGAACTTGCGGTCGTAGTTCATCGGCTCGTACGGGGGCTGGTTGGGTCCAGGCTCTAGCGACAACGGCTCGTCGACGAACATCGACACGGGCGTGAAGCCCCTGTCGATTGCCGTCGTGTATACGATCGGCTTGAACACCGAGCCGAGCTGGCGACGCGCTTGTGTCGCGCGGTTGAACTTGCTCCGTTCGAAGCTGAATCCACCGACCATCGCGAGAATCTCGCCCGTACGATTGTCAATCGCGACGAGCGCACCTTCGAGCTGGGGCGCCTGCTCCAGTGTCACCGTTTGCGGCGCGCCGTCACGAACGTCGCGCACCTGGACTTCGATGAGATCCCCCATGCGGAAAAGGTCTGCTGCCGATCGACGCGACCACGACCACGAGCTCGGTGGAAAGTCGAGCGTGTAGGGGCCGATCCGGACTTTCGCGCTCGCTTTCGCGCCGCGCGCTGGCACCGCCGTCACCACGGCGGGAACGATGTCTCCGGCATGCAGAGGCTGCGACCAGCGGGGCATCGTGAAGCTGGCGATGTCGTGTCCTTCGGCGACCACGTTCCGCGTGGCGCGGCGATACCCGCTGCGCCGTTTATCTACGGCCCGCAGCCCGCGATCAATCGCCGTGTTCGCCGCCATCTGCAGATCCGCATCGAGCGTCGTCTGCACGCGCAAGCCCGCTTCGTACAGCGCATCGGCGCCGTACTTCTGTTCGAGCGTTTTTCGAACTTCTTCGACGAAGTACGGTGCAATCGATCGATCGGGGGTGGGCTGTCCTGGCAGCTGCAGGGGACGCGCGGCCGCATCCTTGGCGTCCTGCTCCGAGATGAAGCCTTCGTCCACCATCCTCGCCAATACGTAATTGTTACGGCGCGCCAGCGTCTGGTCAGGATTCACAAACGGGCTCAGCCGGGCCGGTGTCTGCACGATTGCGGCGAGCGTCGCAGCCTCGTCGAGTGTGAGATCCTTCGCGGCCTTGTTGAAGTAGAGGCGTGCGCCCGATTCGACGCCATACGCGCCGTGTCCCATCGTCACGTGGTTGGCGTAGAAGGTGAAGATCTCGCGCTTCGTGTACCGCTTCTCGAGCTGAATGGCGACGATGGCTTCCTTGATCTTGCGCTCGAACCCGCGGACGCCTGACCGCTGGAACACGCCGCCCTGCATGTAATCCTGGAGGAACAGCATTCTCGCGACCTGCTGGGTGATCGTGCTGGCCCCGAACCGTTGGCCGTAGACGATGTCGTTGATCGCCGTGATGACGATCCGCGAGATGCTCAGACCGAAGTGCTGCTCGAAATCTGCGTCCTCGCTCGCCATGATTGCCTGACGCAGAACGGGAGCCATGCCGTCGTAGTCGATGACGACGCGACGCTCTGTGGCGAACTCGCCGATTTCGCGGCCGTCGCGGGCGAGGATCCGGGTGATCGTGTTGGGCTGATACGAGTCGAGCGCGCTGATTTGAGGGAGGTCGTCGGCGTAGGCGAACAGCACGCCGCTGACGGTGCCCAGAATCGCGGCGATCAGGAAGAGTGCGACGACACCCGCCTGGCGCGCCACTTTGATGACGACGCGCCGGCTTGCCTCGCGTGACGGGTCGGACTCAATCATCGATCGTGACAGCTCAGTATAACCGTTGGAGATCCAGCCTCTTACGGCCGTGTTCCAATCGACGTATCTACCGAAGGTTGACTATACTACACTCAATTTTGATAATAAGAATCAGCTAAATGATCGACTTTCAGAGTCTTGGGCCCGCGCGAAGGGACGCGACGACATGAGCAAAATCATCGGTATCGATCTCGGCACGACCAATTCCGTGGTGGCGGTGATGGAAGGTGGCGAACCGGTCGTCATCACCAATCCGGAAGGCAGCCGACTGACCCCCTCCGTGGTGGCGTTTACGAAGGCGGGCGAGCGGCTTGTCGGACAGGTCGCGAAGCGCCAGGCGGTCACCAACCCTGAGAACACCGTCTTCTCGATCAAACGCTTCATGGGCCGCCGCTTCGATGAGGTCACCGAAGAAATGAAGATGGTCCCGTATCGTGTGGCGGCCGTGCCCAACGGCGACGTCCGCATCAAGATCGGCGACCAGGAATATGCGCCGCCGCAGATCTCCGCGATGGTGCTCCAGAAACTGAAGCAGGCTGCCGAGGAGTATCTCGGCCAGCCGGTGACGAAAGCCGTCATCACCGTCCCCGCATATTTCAACGACGCGCAGAGGCAAGCGACGAAGGAGGCGGGCCAGATTGCCGGTCTCGAGGTGATGCGAATCGTCAACGAACCCACCGCCGCGGCGCTGGCGTACGGGCTCGACAAGAAGAAAGACGAGACGATCGCCGTCTACGATTTCGGCGGCGGCACGTTCGACATCTCGATCCTCGAGGTGGGCGAGGGTGTCGTCGAGGTAAAGGCCACCAACGGCGACACACACCTCGGCGGCGACAACCTCGATCAGCGCATCATCGAGTGGATCATTGCCGAGTTCAAGAAGAGCGACGGCATCGACCTCGGCAAGGACCGGATGGCGCTCCAGCGGCTGAAGGAAGCCGGAGAGAAAGCCAAGATGGAGCTCTCCACGGTGATGGAGACGGACATCAACCTGCCATTCATCACTGCCGATCAGACCGGACCCAAGCATCTGCAGCAGAAGCTCACGCGGGCCCGGTTCGAGCAGCTCGTCGACGACCTGCTGCAGAAGACAGTGGGACCCACGAAGCAGGCGCTCTCCGACGCCGGGGTCGATCCGTCAAAGATCGACGAAGTCGTCCTCGTTGGCGGTTCGACGCGAATTCCACGCGTGCAGCAAATCGTCAAGGACTTGTTCGGCAAGGATCCCCACAAGGGCGTCAACCCCGACGAAGTGGTGGCGGTTGGCGCGGCGATTCAGGCAGGCGTGCTGGCCGGCGAGGTCAAGGACCTTCTTCTCCTCGACGTGACGCCGCTCTCGCTGGGTATCGAGACGCTCGGCGGCGTGATGACCACCCTGATCCCGCGCAATACCACCATTCCGACACGGAAGAGCGAAGTGTTTTCCACCGCTGCCGACAGCCAGACGAGCGTCGAGGTGCACGTGCTGCAGGGCGAGCGTCCGCTGGCGCGCGACAATCGCACGCTCGGGCGATTTCAGCTCGTCGGCATTCCACCGGCCCCGAGGGGCGTTCCGCAGATCGAGGTGACTTTCGACATCGATGCGAACGGCATCGTGAACGTGTCGGCGAAGGACATGGGGACTGGCAAGGAGCAGAAGATCACCATTACGGCATCCAGCGGCCTCAGCAAGGACGAGGTCGACCGGATGATGAAGGATGCCGAGTCGCATGTCGAGGAGGACAAGAAGCGTCGGGAGGAGATCGAGGTCAGGAATCGCGCTGATCAGACGTTGTACGCGGCCGAGAAGATGCTGCAGGACATGGGGCCGAAGCTTGCGGCGTCGGACAAGGCGGCGGTCGATTCAGCGATCGAGTCGCTGAAGAGTGCCATCTCTGCGAACGACATCGCGGGCATGAATCGCGCGATGGAGCAGTTGACGCAGGCGCAGCACCGCGCCGCGGAGGCGTTGTACAAGCAGGCGGGCGCCGGTACGAGCGGCGGCAGCGGCGGGGCTGGAACGGCGGGATCTGGAGCGACGGGATCCGGGCCGACGCCGGGCGCCAGCTCGCAGGGCGACGTCATCGACGCGGAGGTTGTGGACGAAGAGAAAAAGTGATCATCGATGATCGATGACTTGATCATCGATTCGTAGATTCATGGATTTGTACATTGTGCTCGGCTTGTCGCACGGCGCCACCGAGTCCGACATCAAGCGGGCGTATCGGCGTCTGGCGCGGCGCTTTCATCCGGACGTGAATCCCGGGGATCACACGGCGGAAGTGCGCTTCCGTCAGATCGTCGAGGCGTACGAGACGCTGATGGATCCGCAGCGGCGCTCGCGCTACGACTCGGGGCTCGTGGCGGACACGGAGGACGCGCGCCGTACCAGCGGGTTCGAGGGATTCGATTTCTCGACGCGCGGCGTCGACCATTCGGCCACGTTTGGCGATTTGTTTGCCGAGGTGCTCAGCGCGCGCGGTACGCGGCCTCGGTCGCCCGAGCGCGGAGCCGATCTGCATCAGAGCGTGCAGCTCGCATTCGACGAAGCATTCGCCGGGACGACTCGGACGCTGACACTCACGCGCCGCGAGCATTGCCGCACGTGCCGCGGAAGTGGCCGCAGCCGCATGAGCCCGAGCCCCTGCACGGCCTGCGATGGCGCCGGCAGCGTTCGCTCCGTACGGGGTCATATGGTGTTCTCACGCAGCTGTTCCGCCTGTGGCGGTACGGGTCAGCGGCGGCCCAGGCCGTGCGAGCAGTGCGCCGGCGCTGGACAGGAAACCCGCACTGAGACTGTGGAAGTGCGGATTCCTGCTGGGATCGGCGATGGCGACCGGGTTCGCGTGCCCGGTAAGGGAAATGCAGGCCTGTACGGCGGTTCACCGGGTGATTTGTACATTTCCATACACGTCGCTCCGAACCCCCGCTTTCGCCGCGAGGGCGACGATTTTCACTTGATCCTGCCGATTGCGGTGCACGAGGCGGCGCTCGGCACGCGCGTGGATGTGCCGACTCCAGACGGCGGAACGACTCGGCTGCGGGTTCCGCCGGGCACCCAATCGGGACAGCGATTTCGCCTGCGCGATCGTGGTGCGGCCTCGGCGCGCGACGGACGGCGCGGCGATCTCATCATCGAAGTGCGTCTGATGCTGCCGAAGATCCTCGACGAGCGCTCGAAAGAGCTGCTCAGGGAATTCGGCCGCATCAACGGCGAGAGTGTCCGTGAATCGCTGCCGGACGCGGCCTCGTACACAGACGCACCCTCACACGAGCAGAAGCCGTGAGGCTCCCCACGTCGCGTGGCCGTCGCAGCTCGAGGAAATAGCATGGCGAAGCGTGCTGAACGCGGGAAGGCGTACTACATGATCAGTGCGGTGTCGCAGAAGTACGACATCCATCCGCAGACGCTGCGCCTGTACGAACGTGAAGGGCTGCTGAAGCCGTCCCGCACCGAGGGAAACACCCGTCTCTACTCGGAGGAAGACCTCGAACAGCTCGAGACCATTCTCGCTCTCACGCGCGATCTCGGCGTCAACCTCGCCGGCGTTGAAATCATTCTCAACATGCGCCGCAAGATGGAGCAGATGCAGCGCGAGGTCAACGAGTTCATGGAGTACGTCAAGCGCGAGCTCGCGCGCGGCATTGACGACTGGGAGCAGCGGCTCGGTACCGCGCTCGTGAAGTCGTCGCCGACGGACCTCGTAAGGCACACGCCCCAAGCCACTGATGGGGAAATGCAGAACTCAAAAGTCAAAACGCAAAAATAATTTTGCGTCTGGCATTTTGAATTCTCCGTTTCAGCGTTACGATCACTCGTGCCCTGCACAATCTGCGATGGAACCGGTTGGAAGCCGGTGCTCGAAGACGGTGTGTCGCGGGTCGTGCGGTGCGACTGCTGGAAGCGGGCGTCCGCCGATCGGCTCGCTCGCGACGCCGATATCCCTCCTCGCTACGAAAAGTGCGACCTCGACAACTTCCACGACTACAACGATTCGTTAAGTAAGGCCGTCGGACGTGCCCGGCGCTTCGTCGAGGAGTTTCCGGCTGTGGACCGAGGGCTCCTTCTTTGTGGGCGGCCCGGGTTGGGGAAGACGCATCTGGCGATCGCGTGCCTGAAGCTTGCAGCGCATGCGCGCGGTCTCCGCGGCGTGTTCTATGACACCCGCGAGCTGCTTCGACGGATCCGTCAATCGTACGACCCCGTGTCCAGAACGACCGAATCGGAGCGAGACGTCGTCAATGCCGTTGTCGCGGCGGACCTGCTGGTTCTCGACGACATCGGCGCGGAGCGTGCGACCGAATGGGTCGAAGAAATGCTCCATCTCATCGTCAACGCGCGGTACAACGGTCGTCGACCGACCATTTTCACGACCAACTATCCAATCGAGCCGCCGTCGGAGGCCAAGCACGCTGATACGCTGCTCGAGCGGGTCGGTTTTCGAATGTATTCCCGCTTGTTGGAGATGTCCGACTTCGTCCGTCTTGAAGGCGAGGATTACCGGGAAGCAGGGCCGAACCCGTCGGCGGAACAGCTCGCTCGATTGAGCCAGCGCGGAAGCCGGACGCACAAGCACCTCCCGAGCCCAGGCGCGAAATCGCAGCTCAGAGCGCGCTTTCGCGGAACCGAGCCGGCTCCTGACTTGAAGTGGCCGGGCGGCCGGGCCGGGTCCTAGAAGTTCACAAGTCACAAGTCACAAGTCACAAATCACAAATCACAAGTAGTGTCCGGCTTTAGCCGTGACCAACCGACAGCCGCCCAAAGCCGAAAGGCCAAAGCTCCAAAGCCGAGAGCCCCTCAAATCTGCGATCATCAATCGAAGATCCGCCATGGGCCTCGGCCTTTACGTCCACATCCCCTTCTGCTCGGCTATTTGCAACTACTGCAACTTCAACCGCGGGCTGTTCGATGCCGCGCTGAAAGAGCGGTACGTCGCTGCACTGCTCGCCGAGATTGCGGAGGCAGGCGATGGCTCGCAGGCCGATACGATTTACTTCGGCGGCGGCACGCCCTCGCTGTTGGAGCCGTCCGAAGTCCGCGCAATTATCGAAACGTGCCGTCGGGCGTGGGACGTCGCCTCCGACGCTGAGATCACGCTCGAAGCAAACCCGGAAACCGCCACGCCCGAGCGCCTCGCCGGTTTTCGCGCGGCGGGCGTGAACCGTCTCAGTATCGGCGTTCAGTCGTTCAGCGATGCGGAACTTCGGCGTTTGAGCCGCCTGCATTCGGCTGAGAAAGCCACAGCAGCGTTCCGCGCCGCCCGTGTCACTGGCTTCGACAACGTCTCGCTCGATCTGATGATGTGGCTGCCTCAGCAGTCCGTGCCGCAATGGCTCGAGTCGGTGGATGCGCTGATCGAGCTCGGTCCGGAGCACGCGTCGATGTACCTGCTCGAAATCTATCCGAACGCGCCGCTCCGCGACGCGATGGCGCGCGGCGCGTGGTCGCTCGCGCCCGAGGACGACGCCGCGGAGATGTATCTCGCCGGTCTCGATCGGATGGACAGCGCTGGCTACGTCCAGTACGAAATCTCGAACGTCGCCCGCCCGGGGCGGGAGTCACGTCATAACTTGAAATATTGGACGGACGGCGAGTGGCTTGGATTAGGGTGCGGCGCGCACTCCACACGGCGGGGCGTTCGCTGGAAGAACCGCGCGGCTCCAGAGGACTACATCGCGGCTGTGACAGCCGGAGGACAGCTCGCCACCGACAGGCGCGTCCTGACCGACGCCGAACGACTCGAGGAGGCGCTGTTCATGGGTCTTCGTCTGAACGGCGGCCTCGATTTACAGGAAGTGAAAAGCCGTTACGCGGTTGACGTCTGGCGGGAATACGGCCGCGAGCTCCAACCCTTCGTAGATGGGGGGCTTTTGGTTTATGATGACCGGTCGCTGCGGATGCCGCGCCAAGGAATGCTTCTTGCTCACGAAGTGATGGCCGTTTTCATCCGCTCAACGGTACGGTAGATTATCCGCCTTTCCGCCTTCGCCAAGGCTCCGGCGAGACCTCGCCGAAGCGTGAAACGCGTAGGCGGGTGCTCCCAGGAGGGCTTGACGATGCGACGACTATCCGGGTTACTACTGACTGGCGCGATCATGTTGCTGCCGGCGTTTTCGCAGGGCCACGGTGGCGTCCGCGCGCAGGGCCAGGCACTGACCTTCGACGGCGACACTGCAATTGTGACGGTCGCCATCAAGCCGGATAAGACTGCCGAGTTCGAGCAGATCATGAATGATGTTCGCGCCGCGCTCATGAAGTCGGAGAAGCCTGAACGCAAGCAGCAAGCTGCAGGCTGGAAGGTGGTGAAGAGCGCCACGCCGATGAAGGACGGCACCATCGTCTACATGCACCTGATCAACCCGGTTGTGAAAGGCGCCGACTACACGATCCTTGCGATCCTGTACGAGACGACTACCGATGCGGCCGCGCAGCGGGCAATCTTCGAGAAGTATCGGGATGCATTCGCGGCGAGCCTCGGCGGTGGCGCGTTTACCACTGTCGTCGACCTCTCGAAGTAGTCGTTCCGCGTCCAGCGCACCTTGGTCCTAAGCCACGAGCGGCAGTCCGCCGCTCGTGGCTTTTTTTGTATAGAGTACGTTTCATGAGAATGGTTGCGTTTGGCATCATCCTCGTTGCGACATTGAGCACAGGTCTTCCGGTCGCAGCGCAGACAGTTCCACCGCCAACGACACCTGCGGCTCCGCCGCCGACCACGCCCTCGACGCAGCAGCCCGGTCCATCGACAGTGCCTGCGCCAGTTGTGCCGCCGACTCCGCTCGCCGGACGCACATTTACAGCTCCGACTGGCATTGTGTTCCACGCGGTCCGCCCGGAGCGCGTCGTTGACTTCGAGACCGTCGTTGGGTATTTGCAGAGCGCGTTCGAGAAGTCCACCGATCCGCAGGTGCGCGCGCAAGCGAAAGGCTGGAGGGTGTTCAAGGCGACTGAGCCGGGGCCGAATGGCACCGTGCTGTATGCATTTCTGCTCGACCCGGCAGTGCCTGGTGCTGACTATGCTCTTGGACCGATCCTCAGCGATGCCTACCCTGATCAGATCGAGCAGATCTGGAAGTTGTATCAGGGTGCATTGGCGGGGCCGGGCAGTCAGACGCTGTTGAATCTCACCCCGGTGCAGCCACCACCGCTGCCGACGCCAGGCGCGGCACCGACGGCGACACAGCCGTCCGGCACTCCCGCACAGCCGAGCGCACCGCCGGCGCAGCCCGGTACAACGCCTGCGCAACCCGGGACACCGCAGTAGCTGGAAGACGCGTCGAAACAGCGCGGTCGCTTCTTGCGCGGCCGGTCTCCGATTCGCCGCCGCGGAAAAACGCTCGCAGCTGCCCGACGACTGTTGTCTCGTGAGCGAAGATGCTCCCAACAGGAGTTGGACAGACTCCGTGTACAAGGCCGCTGCGGCGTTTTTGTGCTTCGGGTGTCGCGGCGCTCATAGTCGCCCGGCCGCTGCAAAAAGCGACCGCGCTGTTAGAGACGACACGCTGTGCCGTCAATGAATCGCGTAAGCTCCGAGATGTGGGTTACGTCGGACGGCATTCAGATCAGATCAAAACGCGACATTGAGCCCGGCGTAGACGCGGTGCACCGTTGAGCGCAGCGGTTCACCCCGCAGATTGAAAACGCGGTAATCCACGCGCGCGCGGAGCGGCCCGAGTACCGAGATCTTCGCGCCACCACCCGTGTTGAATCCTATGTTCGTTTCCTGACGCGGCGCCAGACGCTCACGATAGATGCCTGTTCCTGTCGTGAAGTACAGCTGAAATCCCGCGATTGGAAATGGAGTCTGAAACAGGACGTTTCCCATGCCAGTGCGCAGTGAGGGATCCTCCAGCGACTGACCCGTATCGGAAAACTCGAACTCGAATCCGATCACGAGCAGACCAGCGCCGATCGCGACCCCTTTGGCCAACTGGTTCGTGCTGCCGACGAACACCGTCGCATCCGCGAATGCCGTTGACGGCAGGAGTATCGCGCCGAGCAGCACTAGCAGCAAGCACATCGTGCAGCGGCGGGACTGCGAACGAATGTAGGGCATACCGAATGATACGATCGGTTGGGTGGTTTCGTAGTTGGTGGTTGCTAGATGGATCTGCGATTTACACCAGAACAAGAGCTGCTGCGCCGCAGCATCCGCGAATTCGCCGAGGCCGAGATTCGTCCGCACGTCATGGAGTGGGACGAGGCGCAGCACTTTCCCAGCGAGCTGCGGCCGAAGCTTGCGGCGCTCGGGCTCATGGGTATCCAGATTCCTGAAGAATTCGGCGGCGCTGAGATGTCGGCGATCGACTATTGCCTGTGCATCGAGGAGCTGGCGCGCGTCGATCCGTCGATCTGTCTTTCGGTGGCGGCGCACAACGGGCTCGGTACAGCCCACATCGCCGCGTTCGGCACGCGCGATCAGAGGCTCAAATACCTCGTTCCATTGGCCAGGGGCGAGAAGCTTGCTGCATGGGGGTTGACCGAGGCCTCGGCCGGCAGCGACGCGGCTGCCATTCGAACAACGGCCGAGCGCGAAGGCGACTGCTGGGTGATCAACGGCTCGAAGCAGTTCATCACGCACGGGCAGACAGGCGATCTGATCGTGGTGATGGCTGTGACTGCTCGCGGGCGCGGTAGCCGAGGGATCTCCGCGTTCATCGTCGAACGGGGCACGTCCGGGTTCCGGGCCGGCAAGAAGGAAGACAAGCTCGGAATGCGCGCCAGCGAAACGAGCGAAGTGATCTTCGAGAACTGCCGAATCCCCTCGTCACAGCTCCTGGGCGCCGAAGGACAGGGATTCATCAACGCCATGCAGGTGCTCGATGCCGGGCGCATCGGCATTGCAGCACTCGCGGTGGGTCTCGCGCAGGGTGCGTACGATGCGGCACGCGACTACGCGTTCGAACGTAGACAGTTTGGCCAGCCGATTGGAAAATTTCAGAGCATCAGGGCGAAGCTGGTCGAAAACGGCGGCCGTATCGACGCCGCTCGACTGCTCACCTATCGCGCGGCGTCGATGCGCGAGGCCGGTCGTCCGACGACGCTGGAAGCGGCAATGGCAAAGCTGTATTCGAGTGAGGTCGCGGTGCGGGTGGCGGAAGACGGCGTCCAGATTTTCGGCGGTTACGGGTTCGTGAAAGACTACCCGGCCGAAAAGTATTTTCGCGACGTGAAGCTCACTACCATCGGCGAGGGAACCAGCGAGATTCAGAGGCTGGTCATCGCGCGTCAGCTCCTTGCCGCCTGACCAGAAGCTCGTCGCCGGTGTGCTGGCGGGCGACGGTCGCGCGCTCGCGCGTGCGATTTCCCTCGTCGAAGACGAAGCGCCGGCTGGAATCGAGCTGCTTCAGGCTGTTCATGCCGGCACGGGACGCGCATATGTCATCGGCGTCACGGGGCCGCCCGGCGCGGGCAAGAGCACATTGGTCGATCGTCTGACGGCCGAGGCGCGCAAAGAAGGCCGCCACGTCGGGGTGATTGCCGTCGATCCTACCAGTCCATTTACAGGCGGCGCAGTCCTTGGCGACCGCGTGCGTATGGGACGCCATGCGTCCGACAGCGCAGTGTTCATCCGCAGCATGGCGACACGCGGGCAACTCGGCGGCGTGGCGCGCGCGACCGGCGATGTTGCAGCCATCCTCGACGCGGCTGGCAAGGATGTCGTGATCATCGAGACCGTCGGGGTCGGCCAGGACGAGATCGAAATTACGCGGACCGCTGATGTATCGATCCTGGTGCTCGTGCCGGGCACCGGCGACGAGATCCAGGCGCTCAAGGCGGGCATCATGGAGATCGCCGACATCTTCGTCGTGAACAAGGCGGACCGCGACGGTGCCGACAGCCTCGTTCAGGCAATCAACGCAAACCTGACGCTCCAGACATTCGGGCCCCAGCAATGGAAGCCCCCGGTTCTGAAAACGATCGCAACGACTGGTGAGGGAGTTCGGGAGCTGTGGAGCGCGATTGGGCAGTTTCGCGCGCATTCCACGACCGTCGGCAGCCGCCGCCGAGAGCGGTACGAGCACAGGCTGCGCGAACGGCTGGGCCGGCAGTTCTTTCATCACCTGGAGAAGGTGTTGCCGCCAGGGGAACTGGAGCGCACCGTGGGACGGATCGCGGCCGGCGAAATAGATTTGTATTCGGCCGCCGCGGAACTGATGAGCCGGGCGCTGCCGAACTCCACCCCCGCATCTTCGATCACCGATCCTCGATGAAAGCGTCGCTCGATCACATCGGCATCGCCGTCCGGAACGTGGATGAAGCGCTCGCGTTTTATCGGGACGCGCTCGGCCTTCCGGTTCATCCTCCCGAGGAGGTGGCATCGCAGGGTATACGCGCGCACGTCATCCCGCTGCTTGGAGGGTCTGCACTCGAACTGCTAGAGGCTGTCAGACCCGATTCTCCGGTGGCGAAGTACCTGGAACGCCGCGGTCCCGGGTTGCATCACATCACGCTCCGTGTCGACGATATCGAGGCCGCGCTGGCGGAGTTGCGCAACCGCGGCGTCCGGCTCGTTGATGAGCGTCCAAGGCCTGGCGCAGAAGCCGCAATGATCGCGTTCATTCACCCGTCGGCCGCGCACGGGGTCCTTGTGGAGCTCAAACAGGCGGCCAAGCCGCCTCGCTCGCTCGAGGCGAAAAGCCTGACGTGGGGGAGCCTCGAGCTCACGAGCGTGCACGACGGGACCTTCCGCCTGGACGGAGGAGCGATGTTCGGCGTCGTGCCGCGGCCGCTGTGGGAACTGGTTTCACCGCCTGACGACCGGAATCGCATTCTGCTCGGCATGCGTCCGCTCGTCGTCAGAGGAGAGTGGGGCCGCATGATCATCGATTGCGGTGTCGGCGACAAGATGAACGCGAAGCAGCGAGATATCTACGCGCTGGAGCGTCACCAGCATCTCGACCACGCCCTCGCTCAAGTTGGGCTCACGTCAGACAGCATCGACGTCGTCCTCGCGACGCATCTGCATTTCGATCATTTTGGTGGTGCAACCGCGCGAGTCGATGACCGGATTGTTCCGCGATTTTCGCGGGCGCGGTACGTGATCCGGGCCGCTGAGTGGCACGATGCAACCCATCCGAACGAGCGAAACAGGGCCAGCTACCTTCAGGAGGATTTTGTTCCGCTGAAGGATGCGGGCGTCGTGGACTTTTTCGAAGACGACCTGGCGATCAAGCCCGATGTCCGCGTCGTCCGCACGGGGGGCCACACGGCCCACCATCAGATTGTCTTCATCGAATCGGGCGGGAAAACCGCGGTGTTCACGGCCGACCTGATTCCAACGACGGCGCACATCCGCGATCCATGGGTGATGGGTTACGACCTGTTTCCGATGGATACCCTGGCATTCAAGCGGCAGTTCATCCGCGAGGCGATCGACCGCGAGTACCTGATCTTCTTCGAGCATGATCCTGTTGTCGCAGCCGGGTACATCAGGGAAAGGGACGGACGTCGGTACGTAGAACAGGTGCTGTAGGCTTAGCTGGTAGTCGGAGGCCTTCAAGCCTCCGAGCTGGCGCGTGTCGCTATAATCAACACTCGACGTTTGCACGATCGCTTTTTCGACCGCCAACTACGCAACCTCCAACCACTAACCACCAACCATGGAAAAGCTCCAGATCGGCATCATCGGCGGCAGCGGCCTGTACGACATGCCGGGCGTCACCGATCGCGAGGAAGTCGCGCTGACCACGCCCTTCGGCGAGCCCTCGGGTCCTTACGTGCTCGGCACGCTGCGCGGTCGACGCGTCGCGTTCCTGGCCCGGCACGGCGCCGGCCATCGCCTTCTCCCGTCCGACATCAACTTTCGCGCCAATATCTTCGGCATGAAGCTGCTCGGCGTGGAGCACATTGTGTCGGCGAGCGCCGTCGGCAGCCTGAAGGAAAAGTACAAGCCGCTCGACATCGTCATCCCGGATCAGTTCTTCGACCGCACGAAAGCGAGAGCGAGCACGTTTTTCGGGCGCGGACTGGCTGCACACGTCGGGTTCGCGCATCCGTTCTGCCGCATTTTGAGCGGCCTTGCGCATGAGAGCGCCCGGTCGGCTGGCGCGACCGTGCACAACGGAGGAACCTACGTCTGCATGGAAGGGCCCCAGTTCTCCACGTTGACCGAGTCGAACCTGTATCGGTCGTGGGGCATGGACATCATCGGCATGACCAACCTGCAGGAGGCCAAGCTCGCACGCGAGGCGGAGATTTGTTACACGACCATTGCACTCGTCACCGACTACGACTGTTGGCACCCCGACCACGATTCGGTGACTGTTGAAATGGTGATCGCCAATCTGACGCAGAACGCGAAGATGGCGCAGGAAATCATCGCCGGAACTGTGGCCAGGCTACCGTACGCACGAACCTGCGAATGTGCGTCGGCGCTGAAATACGCACTCGTCACCCGTCCGGATGCGATTCCCGATCAGGTCAAGCAGGAGCTGTGGCCGATAATCGGGAAATATCTGTCATTGACGAATTGACAAATTTGCGGATTGACTGATTTCAAGTGCACGAGCCACGCATTTCAAATTCGTCAATTCGTAAATCCGTAAATTCATGAAACTGATTGTCACCGGTTCAATCGCCTACGACTATCTGATGTCGTTTCCGGGGAAGTTCACGGAGCATTTCCTGGCGGAGCACATGCAGCGCGTCAGCCTGAGCTTCCTCGTGGATTCCATGGACAAGCGTCGCGGCGGCTGCGCACCGAATATCGCCTATACGCTGGCGCTTCTTGGCGAGCGGCCGTACCTTATGGGCGCGGCAGGACAAGACTTCGGCGAGTATCGGCAATGGCTCGAGGCGGCCGGAATCGATACGTCGCTCGTGCGGCAGGTGCCAGACAAGTTTACGGCGTCGTTCTTCTGCAGCACCGACACGGAAAACAATCAGATCGCTTCCTTCTACACCGGCGCCATGGCGCACGCGTCGGAGCTGTCGTTCCGCACCATATCCGACCCCGGTCTCGTCGTGATCTCTCCCAATGACCCGGGGGCGATGATCCAATACGCGGAGGAGTGCCGAACGTTGCGCATTCCGTTCATCTTCGATCCGGGCCAGCAGTGCGCGCGCATGTCGGGGCCCGAACTGAAGGACGGTGTTCTGGGAGCGCGGATCGTGATCTGCAATGATTACGAGCTCGAGCTCCTCCGACAGAAAACCACGATGGGCGAGCAGGACATTCTGCAGGCGGCCGACGCTTTGATCGTCACGCGAGGCGAGGAGGGTTGCTCCATTCATGAGAACAGTGGGCGTCTGGACGTCGCCGCGGTGCCGGCACGCCGGATTGTCGATCCCACGGGAGTGGGCGACGCGTTTCGTGGTGGGCTGATGAAGGGTATGGCTGCCGGTCTACCGCTGCAGGTGTGCGCGCAGCTCGGAAGCGTCGCTGCGACCTACGCACTGGAGCATCTCGGCGGCCAGAGTCACGCCTACACGATAGAGGAGTTCACGGCGCGCTACGAGGCGCACTTCGGTTCGCTCGGTTGGTAGTTGGTGGTTACTGCCTACCGCCGACTCCGTGATCACCGATCGAACGATTCGCGCCGGCTCGACTCGCTGAGCTTGATCGCGTAACGCTCAGGGTCCTTTCGAAACATTTCCTGCATCTCGCCCAGGCTGCACGCGCCGCTGTAGCTGATCGCGGAACAGAGGTGCTTGATGATGTCCCGCAGCAGCGGTCTCACAGACCCTCGAGCTGGCACACTGACCTCCATGCCCTCCGCCCCGAGCGCTTCGACGTCGGCCGCTTCGGCGTCCTCGACGTCCAGTCGATCGACGATGGCTTCGAGCGACGCCATCCCGCGGAATACCTTGAAAGGTACGTTCACGGTCTTGTTGGAGTCCGGCACGACGACCGGCTTTTGCACGATCTCGCCCGGTGTTTCGGTCGTGCCTGCGAGCATGCCACCGAGCATGACAGTGTCGCCGCCGAACGTCAGCGCCTGAACGAACGCGCCATGGCGCCTGACCCCGCCGTCTGCAATCAGCGGCGCGCGGCCGTCGGCTGCCGCTCGACACTCCGCCAGCGCCTGCACCTGAGGAACTCCGTAGTTGGTATTCAGGCGCGTCGTGCATCCGCCGCCTGGCCCGATGCCCACCTTGATGCCATCCACTCCGCGTTCGAGCAGAAACCTCACTCCGTCGGCCGTCGCCACGTTGCCCGCGATGAGCTCGACGTCGCCGAACCGTTTGCGAAATGCCTCGATCGCTCGTGCCATCACGGCAGAATGCGCGTGAGCGATATCGATGACGAGAACGTCGACTTCGGCACGCAGGAGCTCGGCGGCCCGTTCGAGGTAGTCGCCTTTCGCGCCAATTGCCGCGCCCACGCGAAGTCGGCCATGCGCATCGCGCGTGGCGAATGGGAGCTGACGCTGAACGATTAAATCCTTGGCGGTAATGAGCCCGCGAAGCGTGCCGTCCGCGTTGACGAGCGGCAGCTTCTTGACCTTGTGCGTCCGCATCAACTCTTCGGCCACGGCCGGGCCCGTGTCGCCAGCGTGCATCACGAGCTTCTCGCGCGGCGTCATTCGCGATGCGACGGTGCCGCGCTCGTCCGCAAACCGCAGATCTCTGGTCGTGAGCAGCCCGTGCACGCGCCGTTGGTCGTCGGTGACCACGAGCGTTCCGACACCCGTGTCGCGCATGCGTCCCATGGCGTCGCCGAGCGTGGCGCCCGACGAAATCGTGTACGGGTCGCGGATGATGCCGTGCTGCTTGCGCTTGACAATCTGGACTTCGCGCACCTGCGGTTCGATTTCGCCGCTGCGAAACCCGCGATCGATGATGCCGATGCCGCCTTCCTCCGCAACCGCAATGGCCATCTCGGATCGTGTGACGGTGTCCATGTTGGCCGACACAATCGGTCGTTTCAGTGTGAGACCACGTGAAAGGTGCGATGTCAGATCGATGAGCGCCGGATCGCGGCGCTCGACCACGCTGTACTGAGGCGTAAAGAGGAAGTCGTCGAAGGTGCAGCCGCGAACGAGGGCGAGCAGATCAGTCATGAGGGAAAGAGACACGAAGTCAGGAGGACTACGTTACTTCCTTTTGATCTCCGTGTCTCCGTGCCTCGGGGTCGGTGCGGCTGAAGCCGGACACGGCGTGCAAAGAAACTTCTGGGTCTCCGTGGCTCGTATTTCGTGCAAACCAGGCTCCCCGACTCCCACCCTCCCAATGCCGTCTTCCTGGTGTTCATGGTTGGGAGTTGGAAGTTGGGAATTGGGAGTTGATGTTAGAGACCCGCAGCAAAGCGCGTCCGTGCGGCAGCCACAATCTGGTTGTACTTGGCCTGCATCAGCTCCCACTCGGTCTCAAGGAGCGAAAGCCGCGTGTCGTTCAGCTCCGTCGCCGTAATCACGCCGTTCTCGTAGGAGACTTCGGCAATCCCGAGGCTTTCACGCGCCAGTTCCACCGCTTTCTCCTGTGTGGCGACAATCTCGCGCGCGGCGTCGACCTCGGTCGACGCTGATGCGAGCTCGAGGCGCGCGCCATCGAAGGCCGCATTGGCGCGGTGCTCGGCCTGCCGCACGCGCGCGGACGCGGCGGCGCGCCTGGCCGCGACGACCGGCGCGTTGAAGAGCGGAACACGCACGGCCAATCCGAACTGGAAGCTCCGGTTCGAGCCATCGAACAGCCGGTTGACGCCGTCCTCCTGGTACTGCAGGTTGCCGGTGAACGCGACCGTCGGCTTGAGATCGGCATTTGCGAGCGACACGAGCCGCTCGGCGGCTTCACGCTGCTGTCCAATCGCGCGCAAGTCTGGTCGAGCCGCGACTGCAGTGTCGAGGTCCTCGCGCGACGGCAGGGTTGGCAGGTCGTCGAGCGTGCCGGAAAGTTGCAGCGGCTCGTTCGGCGGCAGCGACAGCGCAGTGCGCAACGCCTGGTACGACACCTCGGCGCTGCTGCGCGCGCGGATCAGCCGCGCGCGTGCATTCGCGAGCTCCACTTCCGCGCGCAGCACGTCGAGCCGGGCCGCCGATCCTGCCTCATAGCGAACCTGCGCGAGCTCGAGGTGCCGCTCGGCGATCCGAACACCTTCATCAGAGGTTTCGACGCCCTGGTCAGCCATCAGTGCGGCATAGAACGTTTCGTACACCCTGAGCGTCACGGTCTGTCGTGCGCGCTCGAGGTCGAGCCGGCTTGCCTCCTGTGTCGCAGCCTCCGCGCCGTAGGCATGCGCGAGCCTGCCGCCGGTATAAACAGGTTGCGATACGTCGAAGCGAACGACGTTCTCGCGAATCAGGTTCGCGCGGAATGTCTGTTCCGTGGGCCCGAAGATCCCGGCCGGTATGCGCAGGACCGGAGATGCCTGCGTTGGTGTGTACAGGAAATTCACATCAAGCGTCGGCAGGAATGCGGCCCTGGCCTGCGCGACGTTCGCCTGACTCTCACGAAGGCGTTCGCCCGTGGCTTTCAGGTCCTCGTTGCGGGTAAGCGCAAGCTCGAGCGCTCGATCGATCGTGAGCGGGCCGCCAGTGTTGGCTTGGCCTTCGAGTCTCGTCTGCTCGCGGCGAACGGCCGTCGACATCCTCGCCGTTGGCTCGTTCCCCGTGTCGGCGAACACTGACGCCACGCTCAAGAACGCAGTCAGGAGTGCGAGGAGAAGCAGAACCCCGGCGACGCGCACCGCCGCGTGAACTCCCGCAGGCATCGGTGCCCGCCGCCACGCCCGCACACGTTCCACCGCCCCTTCGAGGAGCAGGTACGCAACCGGGACGACAACCAACGTGAGGAGCGTGGACGTCAGAAGTCCGCCGATCGTCGCAATCGCAATCGGCGACCGGAATTCGCTTCCGTCGCCGGTCCCGAGCGCTGATGGCAGCATGCCCAGGATCATCGCCACCGTCGTCATCACGATTGGGCGCAGCCGCACGGGCCCGGCCGAAAGGAGTGCATCCTTGAGGGGCAATCCGTCCCGGCGCAGGTGGTTCGTGTAATCAACGAGCAGGATGGCGTTCTTGGTGACGAGGCCCATCAGCATCACCACGCCGATCATCGCCGGCA
>Ga0075430_100000866_pt1 | contig 23760 bp, 21 predicted proteins | sample RhiMetdeltSRZDD4_FD_75294 | JGI IMG/M metagenome (GOLD analysis project Ga0075430, IMG submission 75294) | Populus rhizosphere microbial communities from Tennessee, USA - Rhizosphere MetaG P. deltoides SRZDD4 | ecosystem: Host-associated > Plants > Roots > Rhizosphere > Soil | place: USA... | reverse complement strand
TCGCGCAGGGGCGACGTCATCCCGACGGCCAGCAACTGGGTCACTCCGAGGGCCAGGGCCACCGTGACCGGGACGCTGAGCCACACCGGCACGCCGCCTACCGCGCCCACCGCCGCAACGATCGAGGCCACGGTGACACTGACCGCGACGAGCAGCCCGAGCTTGACCTTGACCGACGTGACCTGGTCCAGCAGCGGGCTGCTCACTTGGCACGCCCGGGCTCGAGGGCGTAGCCGACGCCATGCACCGTCCGCACCCGGTTCGCGCCGATCTTGGCTCGCAGCGCCTTCACGTGGCTGTCCACAGTTCGGGTCCCGGAGGCGCCCGGCCAGCCCCAGACGTCGGCGTACAGATTCTCCCGGGTCAGGACGATGCCCGGGTTGGCGGCCAGGCAGAGCAGCAGATCGAACTCTGTAGGCGTCAGATGGACTTCAGTGTCGGCGACCCAGGCCCGGCGAGCGGCCCCGTCGACCCGCAGGTCGCCCAGCTCGGTGGCTGGCCGGACCGTAAGCTCAGCTGCCCGGTCGACCCGTCGAAGAAGGGCGGCTACCCGGGCCACCAGCTCCCGCATCCGGAACGGCTTCGTGAGGTAGTCGTCGGCACCAACGCCGAGCCCCACCAGGATGTCCGCCTCGTCGTCGCGCGCAGTCAGCATCAGCACAGGCACCGGCCGTTCGGCTTGGATCCGCCGGCACACCTCGTGGCCGTCGAACCCGGGCAGCATCACATCCAAGAGGACGAGATCCGGCGCGGTGTCTGCAAACTGCGCGATCGCGCCCGGTCCGTCCCAGGCCTGGACGACCTCGTACCCCGAGCCGCGCAGCCGGTCGGTCACCGCCTGGTTGATCACCGGCTCGTCCTCGACCACGAGGATCCTGCGGGCTGTTTCAGTGACTGGCACGGTTCGAGCCTAGGAGCCAGCCCGGTCAGGCGTAGGGGATGACTCGTGAAGGTTCTGTGCAGGTCTCGCCCTAACCGATGGCCCCCACCTCTGTGCCCTACCACCGGCTCGGACATTCCGCCGAGGCCCAGGGTCGCGATCACCGACTGTGCAGGAGTCCCGCAGCGCAAACGCTGTGGGGCGGGTGGGACTCGAACCCACGACCCAGGGATCATGAGAGCCACGGCATTCACCACACTGGGCAACTTCAGGCAGCAGGAGTCAGCCGACCAACCTCTTCAACCCACTCTGACAACGCTGTTCGACGCGATTTCGCACCACGACCGGCACCACGCCACGCCGACTGCCGGCGACCTGCAGCTGGCGCTCACCGCCGCGCTGCGCAACCCCGCCGGGCAACACGCACAGCGAGGTGGCGACCGCGCCGCCGCGGCGGGCAGGTGTACGGCGAGTCCTGTGCCGGCGCGTTTCATGCGAGACACGAGCCTCGTTCCAGCAGCCTGCTGAATAGCGGGGCTAGGTCCTGGTCTCCCGGTCGGCTTCCGTAGACCGACTCGCGGAGGGGACAATCGCGGTGTGATGGGGCGGGGTTTCCCGTGGGTGAGGGTGGCCGTTCTCGGGGGCTTCCTTACCGCCTCGGGACTGGTGCTGTGGCGCAGTGACCTAGACGTCTTGGGTCAGTGGCTTGCGGTGACGGGCATCAGCGTCGCGGCTCTGGTGGGGTGGGTCGGCAGAGGCATCAGCCAGTGGCGGTCGGGGAGCAACACCGCGGTGGCGGCCCGGATAGCGCCGGCTGCAGCGGACCTGGCGACGGCGGTGCAGCGGACCTGGAGCCGCGAGGCCGTCCATCGCGGGTTGAGCACACCGCTGCCGATCGCCGTGCGAGTACGGTCCGCCGATCCGCGCATTGCGGCTCACCCCGCCCAATGGGGCGCAGAGGTATCCACGCCCGAGGCCACGCCATCAGAGGCAGGTTTGACCGGTACTGCCGCCGATATCCTTGCGGTTTATGGTCGCGTGCGGACCGGTCGGCTGGTGATTATCGGCGAGCCCGGCGGGGGTAAGACCGGCGCGGCCATACTGCTGTTGCTGGCCTTGTCTGACAGTCCCCGTGCGGATGGTCGAATCCCGGTGTGGCTTTCGTTGGCGTCTTGGAACCCGGTCATCAGCACCGTCGGCCAGTGGATGGTCACCCAACTCGTCACCATCTACGGCACCCCAGCGACGGTGGCGAGGACGTTGGTCGAGGACGGCCGCATCTTGCCCATCCTCGACGGGCTCGACGAGATCCCTCGAGGTCTGCGGTCGACCGCCATGGATGGGCTGCACGCCCTTGGCGCCGCGCCACTGGTACTGACGTGCCGTACCAGTGACTACAAAGACGCGGTCGCCAACAAGATCCTCGCCGCGGCCGCCGTCGTAGAGGTGGTTCCAATCGATGCAGCCACCGCGGCGGTCTACCTGGCTCGCTCTGGCAGTGCCGATCCCGGCCATTGGGCGCCTGTGCTTACCGCCCTGCACGCTCCCGCATCGAACCCGGTCCAGGAGGCACTGCGCAGCCCGCTTATGCTGTCGCTGGCCCGTACCGTGTACCAGGCACCGGGCTCCGACCCCGGCGAACTGACCAGCTACACCGCCGCGGTCGAGATCGAGGACAGGCTCCTCGATGGCCTGATCCCGGCGGTCTACGGACACGACCCGGCTGACACCACTCCGGCACAGGCACGCCGATGGCTCGCCTTCTTCGCCGACCATCAGGCCATCCTCGGCCCCGGCGCGATCGCGTGGTGGCGACTGCCGCTGTGCCTGCGCCCGCGGCAACGCCGCATCATTGCCGGACTAGGCCGCGGACTCCCCGCCGGGCTCGGAACCACAGTGCTCTGCCTGATCCTCGCCCCATGGTGGCTGGCACTCATAGCTGGCGCCGGGGTCGCCTTGGCGGTCACGATCGCGGCCCGATCGATAAGCGTCGCCCCGGCCACGCCGTCACAGTGGAGCTGGCCTGCCAGGCCAGACCTGGCGCGCGGACTCAAGTCCGGCCGTCGACCCGGGCTCGTCGTAGGGATCGTGGCTGTGCTTCCCTGGCTCGCCGCAGCCGTGGCGGATTGGTTCACGTATCAGGATTTCGCCACGCTGGCAGGCAATCTCGCGTTCAGCCTCGCGATTGCGCTCGGAAGTGGAGCCCTCGCCGCGGTCGCGTTTGGCCTCACCACCGCCTTCTCTCGACAGCAGCGCGACGCGGTGACCCCGCTTTCGGCATTCAGGACCGATACCAGCGCCGTCCTCCTCGTCGGGCTCGGCACTGGACTCGTCACCGGGCTTCTCGTCGGAGTGGTGGTCGGAGTTGCGATCATCGCCACCCGAGCTGATCCCGCCGCGATCAACACCCCGACTATCCTTGTCGCCGCCTCGTTCCTGGTTGGGGCTGTTGCCGTGATGGCAACCTGTTGGTTCGCGCTGAGACTGGCCGCCGCTCCCACATATAGCCTGGCGGTCGCACTGTTGGCTCACGGTGACGTACTTCCCCGGCGGCCCCTGCGATTCTTAGAGGACGCATACCAGCGCGGGGTAATGCGGCAGGCTGGGATGGCGTACGAGTTCCGGCACGCCCGCCTCGCGGAACGTCTCGCAACGCGTGTCCCTGACTAACTTAGTCCCTCCCGCGGGCTGGCCGCTTCGCGGACGCGCAAGCCCTTGACCTCCACCTCGCTACCAAGCAACCCACCTCGGCCGGCGGGACCCAGCCGTCGAGACGTGGAACGCTGACCTGCGGATTAAGGCCGCAGGTACCCGTCGCATACGCCCCCGCCAGGCTCCACCAGCAACACGGACAGCCCCACGAGCAGCCTCATCCACCACCGGTTGCCGCGAGTTCGCGTCACGAACCGTGTCACGCCGCGCTGACTGAGACCGGCGGTCACGCCCGCCGGCGCAGGCCGTCGAGGTCACAAACGATGATCCGGCCGCGGGCCAGTTTGATCTGATTCTTGGCCACCAGCTCTTGCAGGACTTGATTGACCGTTGGCCGGGTGGTGCCGGCCAACCCGGAAAGTGTCTTCTGACTGAGGGGGATTTCTGTCGGCGTCGTACCATCGCCGAACTCTGTGCACAGGTCAACGATGCGGCGCATCACACGTCGGTGCGCTGGAACGAACATCACGTTCAGCAGCTCGTTGCCGAGTCGGCGGACTTGCTCGGCCAGGAGTTCGGCGATCAGCCGGTCGATGGCCGGGTACCGGCGTCTCAGCCGGTCCAGCTGATCGCGAGGCAGGACCAGGGTCTCGGTCGGTTCGAGCGCGGTGATCATGGAGGTGCGACGCTCTGGCCGGGACAGCATGGAGAGCTCGCCGAAGCACTTGCCTGGGCCGAGGATCGCAACGTCGACACGCTCCGCGTTCGGGTTCATCAGGGTGACCAGGACCCGTCCCTTCGCGATCAGGTGCATTGAGTCGGCCGGGTCGCCCTCGTGAACAATCACCTCGTTGCGGCCGAATTCGCGTCGCCGCAGGTCGGCCAGCAATCGTGCTCGGTCTTCAGGATCGAGCACGGCCAACATCGGGAAGTCCACGCTGCGAGTATTTCTCTGCCCGGGGTGCCAGGCAATCGCGCCTGGGTCACTGCATGATCTTGCCTGGCCGGCAAGGGATCCGTTCTCGCGAGGAGCCGTACCCGGACTGGTTCGGCGACGATGTCGCGGGCCCGGGCGTCGCCCTGCGCACCCGCGGGACGGTGCAGTGTTCGCGAGCCGACACTGCCGGTGTCATGTCGCCAACACACATTCGAGCGGCTCAGACGGACAGTACTTGTGCACCTCACCGGCCCAAAAGGAGCGCCATCATGAGCACACCAGTCCGCGACCACCGCCGCTCGATCGGCCAGGCAACTGCCGCTGCCGGCGGCTTCGGTCACGAGCCGGGAACGAAGCCGGGAACGAAGCCGGCCACGACCCGCCAGCACACGAGGCGCCTGCGTGCGGCTGCGACTGTCCTTGCTTCGTCCCTCCTCGCTTCCTCCCTGCTCGGAGCCGGAGTCGCGGCCGCGGGCACCGCGACGGTGCAGGCGCTACAGTCCCCACTGCGTTTTGTGTCGAGCCTTGACCTCGAATGCTTCCGGACCTCGCCGTACGTGCCGCCGGGCGCCGCCGTCTCCACCAGGCATATCCACCCCGCGCAGGCACATCTGCCGCCCGAGATCAACGTCGTGGGCTCCCGCGAGCAACTGTGCGTGCCGGTGGCCACGAACGGCGTGATGCCCTCGCCGGACGTCAGCAACTTCATCAGGTTCGTCGACCTGGCCTGCTACCGGACGAGCGGAGCCACCCTCAACCAACCGCTCAACCTGCGGCACCTCAACCCGGTGCTCACCGGTCAGCCGGCCAAGAACGTCGCCATGCTCGCCCCCACGCAGCTGTGCCTACCAGTGGCGAAAAACGGTCTGGTTCCGCCGCCCGAGGTGCGCGGCCTCGTGATGTCGATCGGCCTGAAGTGCTACGGCGAAACGCCGGCAGTCCCCTTGGCCAGGGCGCTCTCACTGACACACCTCAGCCCGGTGCTCGTCTCCCTGCCCACCCACTCGGCGACCGTGACGTCCAACCGCCAGCTCTGTGTGCCGGTGGTGATCAACAACCAGGTGATCCCGCCGGATGTGCTCAACATCGTCCGTTGGATCGACCTCGAGAGGTACGACATCGCGACGCCGCCGCTGCCGGCAACGGTCAATCTGACCCTCACCCACCTCAACCCGGCGTTCGGCCACCTGCCGCCAGAGACCGCCTCCCTCCCATCCGCCCAGCAGCTGATGCTGCCGGTGGCCACGAACGGTCTGATCCCGCCGGTCTAGCGGCCGCCGCGACGGGCCGGCCCTGTCACGGGGCAGGACCGGCCCGCCCGCGCGCCCAGTCGTCGTGGCGCCGTGTGGCGAGAGGCGATCGACCCGTCGTAGCGCATCTGGAATTCGGTGCGGACCACCTAGCCCATGCACCACCAGAACGCTGCCAGCCGATGGGCGCATCGCCTGGCAGGGGGAATCGGTATCGTCATTCTCGACCTCGCATTCACCAGCTATCCGGCGCATCACCCGCAGCGCGTTTCGGGTTGGCCCGATCGAGCGCCGGTGGCCTTGGCTCGTGATCGGGAGCGTGGCGCTGCCGGATGCGTGGCGGTGGCCGCCAAGCGAGCATGGCCGACACCATCACCAAATGGTCGGTCCCGGCGCGCCGCGCGAGGCACCCGCGGTCTCTTGACCTGTTGGCCCAGCACCGACCGCCTCACCGCTGTCGTCTATGTCGAAACCGTGGGTCGCGCGATCTAGGCACACACCAGAGGGCCGCCTACCCTGCTTGCAGCCCGGACCTCTCTGGGCCGCAGGGGTTCGAGGGCTCGCTTCTCCGCGTGCGGCCAGTCAGGGGTGGAAGTCATGTCACGAGGAGCTGAGCGTGTTCTGGCCGCGACGCTAGCACTGGGTCTGAGCTTGTCCGTGGGAAGCGCGGCACTGGCCGCCCCGGTCGGCGCCCTGAAGCAGTTCAAGGTGCCGACGGCCAACAGCGATCCGCGGGCCATCACCAATGGCTCGGACGGCAACCGCTGGTTCACCGAGGGCACGGACTCCTCGCTCGCTCCCGCGAAGATCGGCCGGGTCACGCCGGCCGGCGCCATCACGGAGTTCGACGCCGACTGCAACTTCTGCATCCTGACCGACATCGACCAGGGCCCGGAGGGCATCCTCTACATGACGTCCAACAACCCGATCCTGGTGCGCTTCGACGTGGACACGCAGACCCTGCTGCCGCCGATCGACATCCCTGACACCGGGAGCGCGCAAGAAATCGACGTGAACGGTGACGACATCTGGTTCATCGCCGACTCCAACAGCCTGGTGCGCTACACCATCACCGCCGGACAGTTCACGGAGTTCCCGCTCGCCTTCGACAAATCACCCGCCGACGTCGTCATCGACGACGAGGGCGACCCATGGTTCACGGCGCCGTTGGATGGCACCGTCAACCGGTTCGACCCGGAGACGGGCACCGTCGTCGAGTCGTTCCCCGTCCCGGACGGGCTCAGCCCGCGGAGTATCACCATCGCCACCGACGGGCAGCTCTGGTTCACCTCCAGGTTCGTCCCACAAGGCGTCGGCCGCCTCGACCCGACGAGCGGTGTGGTGACGTCGTTCCTCACACCGAGCAACCCCGGGCCGGAGGGCGTTGCCGCCTCGCCCGACGGCTCGATCTGGTTCACCCAGACCACCAAGGGCAACATCGCCAGGATCGACAACAGTGGCGTCATCACCGAGGCCAAGGCCGTCAAGGGCAGCGAACCGTTCGGGATCACCGTCGCGCCCAATGGGGACCCGTGGTTCACGATGATGTCCGCGAACAAGATTGCCACCCTGCAGCTGCGATAGGGCGGCTGGAGAAGGCCCTGATCGACCGACCTCTGGCCCGACCCGGCACACCAAGACAACCGAGATCAGGCTCGCAGTCGGCCAGGCCAGTAACACCAGAAAGCCGGACAGTCCCGAGCCCACGCAGGCCCAACAGGTGCCAGGCCTGCGCGGGCGCCGGCCGACCCAGAACTAAACCAGCGGATTAGAAGCTTGACGGCTCCCCCCAACAACTCTGTCTGAAGCGTCACCGAGTGGCCGATCAGATTCGTCTCGCGGCACTCCTTTTGATTGACAGAGTGATTGACAGAACTGCTGCTAACGGCAACCTATGCTGTCGGCGCGGTGGCCAGGCCACCTGCCGCAACGGCCTCGCGGATACCTCGCCGGAACGTTCTGGCCTCCGCCGCGCCCGCGGCGGCCGCGAGGAACTCCGGCAACCCGCCGGTGAGCCATCGCGGTCGGCCGCGACGAGCCGGACACCATCGACCGCCACGGCGCCGGGACGTCAGGTACCCGTCGGAGGAGCGGTCAGGTCTGGAATGTCACCGGCGAGCAGCGGCTCCGGCCGCTCGGCCACCTCCACCTCACCCAGGAGCGTCTCGACTCTGGTGGGCTCGCGCGGGAAGCCGACGCCGAGCAGCTTGCCACTTCTCAGGTCAGCGCTCCGGCTCGGAGAAGCCCTCTTGGCCCTGTCGAACCAGCGTGCCCAGCGTGGGGTCGCCAGTGTCGCGCCGGACGCTCCACCCAGCCGGCCACACGCGCGCAAACTTGTTCAATTTCTGAAGGTCGAGTTTTAGGACTCGCGCCCCCTCGAACGTGACGTCAGCGGAGAATTCCGCTCCATCAAACCACACGTCACCGGAAAAGGAGGCCCCATCAAACACGGAAAAGTTGAGAAACTTCGTCAAACCAAACCAGGCACCACCGATGAACTCCGCGTCGCCAAAGGCAGCGCCACCGATGAATCTCGCCTGGCCGAAGCCAGCGCCGCCGACGAACTTGACTGCGTTGAACCACCCGCCATAGTCGAACTCCGCCAAGCCGAAGAACGCTTGACCCCCGAACTCCGCCCCGCCGAAGTCGGCACTGCCGACGAACTTTACCCACTCAAATCGGGCGTCACGAGAGAACGTTGCATATTCGAACCGCGCTGCGCCGTGGTACTTCGCATGATTGAACCAGGCGCCAGCGGCGAAGTCGGCGTGCGTGAACTGGGTATCACCGAAGAACTCTGCGTGGTCGAAGTTCGCATATGCGACTGAAATGTCCATCATTTCGAGGTTGACCAGGCTGGCTCTGGTCAGGTCGAGCTTCATACCAGGCCAGAACGGGCTCTTGTGAGAGGCTTTGGCGGTCGGAACGTCCTCGCGCGACGTACCTTCTGGACGACGAAGGTGTTCGGCGAGGCGGCGCTGGGCGGTCTGGCGCACCTGCAGCTCCTGAGCCGCCTCCCGCTTGCGCTCCTCGGCGTCGGCATCCGCCGGGTTTGCATCCTCGGCGGCGGCCGGCTCTGATTCGGTGCTCGGGTTGTCCGACGTCGGGGGCGTGTAGGGCATCCGTAGATAGGCGCACAGCACGTCGACGACGTTCTGCCGCCGCGAAGGGTTGTCCTGGGCGAGGTTCTCGAGCGAGTACAGCGCCCCGAGGCGTACCGGGGCGTGCTCGCTGCCGAGCTGTTCGACCGCCTTGCTGTAGGTGTCGGTGACCTGAGCGGCCCGGTTGAGCTGGTAGGTGTTGTCCTGCACTTCCCACCTCTTGACCTGGTCGCGTTGATTCTGTCGAAAGGTGCGATAGGTGACGACCAAGCCGCCGGCCAGGACGAGCCCCCCGACGCTCTGCACGAGAGTGGTGCGGACATCGTTCTCGGCTTCGCGTACCTGCGCAGCGGTCAGCTCATGGTCTGGGTCCCGAGCGAAGAGCCACGGGCCCCACCAGAGCACGAACAAGACGATAGCGACTACAGCCACGCCCACCAGCGCCCACAGCCAGGGTCCCCGCATGTGCGGCGGCTCGGTCTGCGCAGCACCACCCGCCATGCGTCCCCCTGGAGCCAAGCAGCCCGTATGCAGTAACGCGGCAGGCTGAGTAACCATTGTGACATGGCGGATCGGGGAGGCTGGAACGCTCCACGGACTGTGAAAGGCTCTCACCATGTGCGCTGATGTTGCACCCGGCGGGCTCCAGATCCGTCAAGGCGCCTCCTGAGTCCTGTCCTAACAGTTGGGACATCGGCCGGCTCGTGCGTGTCCGCCGAGCCGGTGTGGCCGCGTCAGTGATTGCAGGCGTGTAGACAGGTGTCGAGGGCATTGTCGGCACTCGATCTCCCGCAACCAGGGGATTATGAGAGCCACGGCAAACCTCACTTGGGTCGACTTCAGAGTCCGGGAGTCAGCCGACCGTCCTCTTCGGTCCCCTCTGACAACGCTGTTCGACATGATTTCGCACCACGATCGGCACCACGAACCGAGTCAAGACCGATGCCACCTGCCACGAGTGGAGGAGAGCACGCCGACGCGTGGATCTCGCCGAGCGCCCGACTTGGCTCAAATTAGTGCGCACCTTGGGTGATCGCGGCGCCGGCGGTGCGGAGGTCGTCGGGTGGTAGGTCGGTGGCGGCGATGGTGTGGTTGCCGGCCTGAATTTCGATGACGCGGTAGCGGCCGGTGGTGCGGACGAGTCGTCTGATCGACCAGTCATTGCGGTCTTCGATCCAGCGGCGGGATACCCTGCCTGCGGTGCCTCGAACCGCGTGTCCGGAGGAATTCGATGCTGCGATGACGGCAGGGCGACCGATGCCCACACAGGACGACGTGCTCGGGTACTTCAGCACGCTGTCGAACTGGGGACGGTGGGGCGACGACGACGAGCTCGGCACGCTGAACCACATCACCGACGACGTCCGGCTGGCCGCGGCGCGGGCCGTGCGCCACGGCAGGAGCGTGTCGTGCGCATGGGAGATCGCCGTGCCGGGGGAGATGGAGCGGTCGACGACGGTGTGCCCATACGCTGTCGACATGCCGGGTGCCGAGGACATGCCGGTGCCCGGATTCCACGCCGACCGACGCTGGGGCTTCTCGAACGAGCAACTCGGCATCGCGTACCACGGCAACACCGTCACCCACGTCGACTCGCCGTGCCACATCTTCTGGGACGGCACGATGTACAACGGGCGGTCGCACTCGCTGGTCGACCCCGCAACGGGATCGGCGTGGGCGGCCGTCACGGCGGCGGCGAACGGGATCATCACGCGTGGTGTCCTGCTGGACATTGCGAGGGTCCGCGATGTGCCGTGGTTGGAACCGGGGCAGGGTGTGTTTCCCGACGATCTCGAGGAGGCCGAGCGTCGCCAGGGTGTGCGGGTGCGATCCGGCGATGCGGTATTCCTGCGGACCGGCTATGGCCGCGTCCGGCACGAGTCCGGTGAGGCCAGCGGTCTCACGCAGGCCGGCTGGCACGCGTCCTGCCTGCCGTGGCTGCACGAACGGGAGGTGGCGCTGATCGGCGCCGACACCCCTCAGGACGTTCAGCCGTCGGGGTACGAAGACGTGTTGATGCCGGTTCACGCCGTGAGTCTCGTCGCGATGGGTCTGTGGCTGCTCGACAACTGCGACCTGGAGGTGTGCTCGACGACGGCCGCCGAGCTCGGCCAGTGGGACTTCCACCTCGCAGTCGCGCCGGTCCGCTTCGCCGGTACGTCCGGCAGCCCGGTCAACCCGATCGCCACATTCTGACCGCGGTTCACGACGGGTGCGATGCCTTGAACGGCCCGACCCGCACCTGGAACGCGCTCGTGGTCGGTGAGGACACGCCGTGCTGGTCGGGAACCAGGCGGCACGAGCGTCTCAAGGCGTGCGCGGCGCAGGCCACGGCGAGGTGCTGCCGCCACGATTCCTTCGCGAAACCTCGGCAGGGCCAGCACCAACTGACCGAATACCGCGTCCCCGCTCACGTCCTGCTCGAACCCGAGCACCCGGTAGGCATGGATCAGGACATCCACCGGATTCCCCATCCGCGCGCCCGCCAGCAGGCATGGCGGCCGCGAAGTGCTCTACTACGTCCTTGCGCTGACACCGTTCGCGGTGTGGCTCGCAGTGGCGATCGTCCGCTCGAGCCGCCGACCGTTCGCGGACTTCCTGGTCCTCGGTGTCTTGTACGGACTGTCGCTCGTGGTGGTCCATCAGCTGCTCTGGGACATCGGGCCCTCGCTCGGGCACAACCCACCGGAGAGTGCCGTCGACTTTGCCAACCAGTTCAGTCCGGCGTGGCGCGAGCTCGCCACCCGCGCGTACTCCAGGTGGGATCGCCATGGTGATCGGCGTCGGCACCGGCCTCACCGCGGCTCTGCTCGCCGTCGGGGCACACGCGTGGCGCAAGCGCCGTGCCCATCGAGCCGCACCGCGGGAGCCCACGCCGTGGTGACTCCAACGGGGTCCCTACGCACTAGCAGCGGATGACTCAGATGTGGAAACGCCGCACGGCCACCGTGACCAGCGGCGGCAGCCAGTGCAAGTTGGAGTACCTCGACAGCGGCGGAGATGGCCGGGTCGTTGTTCTCCTGCACGGCGCAGTGATGGACGAGCAGCACTGGGCGCCGGTGGTGGAAAGGCTCGTGCCCGATCTGCGTCGTACTGCTGAGACGAACAGCAGCCAACGAACACTGTCGCTCACTACCCGGCGAGGAGCACCCTCATGAACATCGCCCTGTGGATCATTGCGGGACTGCTGGCCGGGGCTTTCTTGGCCAGCGGCGCCATGAAGCTGATCCACCCCAAGGAGAAGCTGGCCGCCTCCGGCCTCGGATGGACCGAAGACTTCAGCGCCGGCACCGTCAAGACCATCGGCATCCTCGAGGTCCTGGCTGCGGTCGGCCTGATCCTGCCCGCCGCGCTCGACATCGCGCCGGTTCTGGTGCCGCTGGCTGCCATCGGTCTGGTCTTGTTGATGGTCGGCGCGTTCATCACGCACCTCCGCCGTCGCGAGGCCCAGGGAATCGCGGTGACCCTGATACTGCTTGCCCTGGCCGCCTTCGTGGTGTGGGGCCGCTTCGGCCCCCAGTCCTTCACGGGCTGACCAGCGCGGTGTCTGGCTACACCACACCGGCCTCGGCGGCACCCGCCACCACCCAGCCAGAACCGGAAAGGGAAGCAAACCGATCATGGAACCCGTACCGCCGCAATCATCTACTACAGATCCACCGGCACCCCTGCACGTCCCTAGCGCAAGCCGTCGCCCAGCGCGGGGATAGGCCGGCGGACAGGTCGCCGTCGAGGCGGCCGCACCGCGGTGAACCTGTTCGATGTGCTGCTGAGCTCGGACACATCGTGGGCAAGCCAGCCCCTCCGTGCCTGGCCGGCTTCGATGGCACCGGCCGCCGCCAGGGCGTCGCCTGTCTAATCCGGATCTAAGGCAGTCCCCGCCCGGGTTCGTCCCGCAATCCCTCACGCAGGGGAACCACCCGAACATTCATCTCGACCCGAGAGGAGAAGCTAAATGTCGACAGCCCAGGAAACAAGCAACAAGGCGATGATCAGGCGCCTCCACGACGCCATCGAGGGCGACGCGGAGCTCATCTCGCAAGCGATCGACGAGATCGTCGAGCCCGCCGTGTTGTTCCACGCACCAGTGCCGACTGGCGTGACAGGCGCGCAGGCGCTCAAGCAAGTGTGGCCGGTGCTCCTTCGCGCCTACCCCGACCTCCACATTACGATCGAGGACCTGATCGAAGAGGGGGACAAGGACGTGTCCAGGAACACGGTCACCGGGACCCACGAGGGTGAATACATGGGCCTGCCGCCAACCGGCAAGACCGTCACCTACCGCGAGATCTTTATCTACCGCTTCGCCAACGGCCGAATCGCTGAGATCTGGGGGTAGTCGACGTCTTCTCTCAGATGAAGCAACTCGGCACGATTCCCGCCTAGAGCCGGCGTCGGCGCGCTCCAGGTGCCGGACGACGTCCACTTCTACACCCGCGACGAGCTCACCGCCGCGCTCGCCGGGCAGGGCGGCCGGTACCGCAGATCTGACCGACGGATGCCGGGCGGCGATCGAATCTCTGCGGGGGGTTGGCGGCGGTTCATCATGTGGGTGAACAAACAGACGGGCCCGATGTCGAATCCCGTTTGGTGCGTTCGTCGGTGGGCAAAACCGCAACGACGCATGGAGGCGATCATGAACGACCAGGCACCCAGCCCGGCCCTCCCGCCGGTGGTGGACAGAAATACCTGGCAAGAGGCGCGGGAAGCACTGTTCGCACGGGAGAAGGCGCACACCCGCGAAGGGGACGCGATCGCCGCGGCGCGTCGGCGGCTGCCGATGGTGGAGGTCGACGCCACCATCGAGGTGATCGGTCCTCACGGACCGATCACGATCCTCGACGTCTTCGAAGGCCGCAAGCAGCTGATCGCGTACTTCCACGCGTGGTGGCCCGGCAAACCCGCCGCGGAGCAATGCGAGGGCTGCACCTTCTTCAACAGCCAGGTCCGCGAGCTGTCCTACATCCACTCCCGCGACGCCACGTACGCCACGCTCTGCAAGGGCCCGTACGAACAAAGCGTCCGCTACCGGGACTTCCTGGGCCTGGACATGCCGTGGTACTCGGTCGAGAAGACCGCGGCGCAACTCCTGGAGGGCCGCGACTGGCAGCGCCACCACCTCGTCTGCTACGTCCGCGACGGCGAGCGGGTATTCGAGACGTACTACACCGGCGGCCGCGGCGTCGAGATCATGGCCCCCACCCACGGCCTGCTGGACATGACCGTCTACGGACGCCAGGAGACGTGGGAGGACTCCCCCGAAGGCTGGCCCCAGCCCTGGGGTGACGCCAAGAACCCCGAGGTCTGGCGGACGAACGGACGCCCCATCGTCCAGTGGTCCCGGCTCGAAGCCGGCCGCTCCGACGAGCTGACCTAAGGATCAGCCGAGCAGCAAACCGAGCCCGGCAGCCTCGCGTTGCGTTACCACGCGAGCGGCGTAACTCGGCCGTGGCGCGGGCGTCGACCCGCTCGCCCGTCCTGTTCAGGCGGCGGTCGTTGATGATTGAGCCGACAGAGTCGTGACGCGGGGCCGGATCCGCCCGAGGGCGGCACCGGCGACGACCGACACGACACCCGTGACCGAGATGAGGGCCCAGGCCTTATGGGCTGCTGCGAGCGGCTCGTCGGTCGATCCGAGGACGGCGACGAGGCCGGCGATGCCGACGACAGCCCCGATCTGGCGAAAGCAGGCAGCGACCGCGCTGCCGGTCGCGAACCGCGCGGCTGGTAGCTCGGCTACCGCGGCACTGCCGAAGGCCGGGAGCGCGAAGCCGATGCCCGCTCCGGCCAGCACCACGCCGGGCAGGAAGCCGGCGGCGTACCGCACCTCCGCCGTGGTGGACACAGCGAGGGTGAGTGCGCCGGCAGCGAACAGCGCGCAGCCCGGTATAGCGATGACCCGCTGTCCGAACCGATCGGCCAGCCGTCCGGCAAGCGGCGCGCAGACCGCGGCGGCGATCGGTCCGGGTGTCAACGCGAACCCGGCCTTGAGTGCGGAGAAGCCCCAGACACCGGTGAGGAAGAGCACGCCGTTGAGCAACTGGGCGAAGAACCCGATACCGAAGACGAAGGCGCCGACGTTGGCCACCGAGAACGAACGGATCCGGAACAACGACAGGTCGATCACCGGCGCCGGATGACGATGCGACCGGATCAGGAACACGCCCAGGAGGGCCACGAACGCGATCAGGAGGCCGACGACCCGGGCCGATCCCCAGCCCCAGTCCTCACCCTTCACCATCGCGAGGGCTAGAGCAGCCACCCCCGCGGCGAACAGAGTTGCGCCGATCAGGTCCGGCCAACCGGTCGCGCGCTCGTCCTTGCTCTCCCGGAGCAATCGCGTCGCCGGCAACAACGCCGGTACGCCGATGACCAGGTTCACCAGGAACACCCAGCGCCAGCCCTGCCAGTCCACGAGCAGGCCGCCCAGCGAAGGCCCGGTCGCGGCCGCAACGGCCCCGGTCGCGGTCCACAGCGCCGTCGCGGTGGCCCGCTTGGCCGGCGGGAACTCCGGCAGCACCAGGCTGAGCGACGTCGGTACGAGAACTGCGGCGCCGAGCGCCTGGATGACCCGAGCGGCCACCAGTACGCTCACCGCCCCGGCAACGGCACAACCGGCTGACGCGACGAGGAACACCACGATACCGGCGAGAAAGAACCGGCGGCGCCCGAACCGATCCGCCAGCCGGCCTGCGGGGACCAGTGCGGCGGCGAACACCACGTTGTAGGCGTTCAGAATCCACGACAGATCTGCCAGCGGTTCGTCCGGGAAGGACCGGCGGATGTCTGGAAAGGCGATGTTGACGATCGTGACGTCGAGGAGGGCCATGAACACCGCGACCGAGGTCACGAGCAGGACTTTCCACTGACGAGCCACTGACAGCTCCTAAGGGGTCGAGTACGCCGTCAGGCCACGGCGAGTGGATGCCGACGAAGGCGAGACAGGGCGGCCAGCGGCTCGGCGAACCCCCGGGACGGCGTGCCTCCGCGCGCCACACGACCAGGGCAGCTGCATGATCGCTCCAGAGTTAGTCTTGTGATGCAACTCGCACTGTAAACCCACTCGGTTTCGTGAAGCAACTGACGTTTGCTAGACTTCTGCCGTGCTAGGACGGCTGTACGACGGTCAGAACTGCTCGATCGCCCGCACACTCGAGCTGGTCGGCGAACGGTGGACGCTGCTGATCATTCGCGACGCACTCCTCGGGGTGCGAAGGTTCGACCAGTTCCTGACCAGCCTCGGTATTGCACGCAACGTGCTCAGCGACCGGCTCGACAGGCTCGTCGAGAGCGGGATCCTGGAGCGCACCCAATACCAGGAGCGGCCGGTGCGCTGGGAGTACAACTTGACCGACCCGGGGCGTGAGCTGGCGCTGCCGGTGCTGGCGCTGATGCAGTGGGGCGACCGCCACCTTGCCGGCCCGGACGGACCACCCCGTCTGGTCCGGCACACGATCTGCGGCGGTGGGGTCGCCCAACAGCATCTCTGCACGAACTGCGGTCCGGTACCCGGGGCTGAACTCGCGATCGTTGCCGGACCTGGCCTACACACAGCCAGCTAGATGTTCAACGACCGACCGCCCGGCGAGCACGTCGGTGGCGACCTGCGAGGTCGCGAGACCGACCACCCGCCGACCGGTCGCCGGCCGCGCCCCACGAGGCGGGGTCTTGCCAGGCCTTGGCCAGCGCGCCGACCACGAACGAGCCCGTACATCAACCGGAGGCTAGGCCGGACTGTGCACGAGGACATGCGCCGGATGGAGGCGCTGATCAGCGACAGCGGGCTGGACTGGACCATCGTGCGAGCGTCCGGATTGTTCAACCACCCGCAGGTGACCGGCTACCAGATCGCCGAGGGCAGCGCCGACGGCGTGTTCACCGCCCGCACCGACCTGGCCGCCGCCCTGCTGGAATAACTGACCGACGACCGGTACGTCCACAAGGCCATCGGCGTCGTCACCACCGCCGTCCGACCGAACGTCGCCAAGCTGGTCCGGCAGGAGATGCTGGCGAAGAAGAACTAACCTCGATCTGTCTGGCCAATGTTGCGGTGGGTCGCGCACGGTCGGAGCTGTTCGGCCGGTGGCGTCGGACCCGACGATGAGCGTCACCGCCGCCGGGCCGCCGCCGCAGCCGGGCATGTCGGTGGTGGAGAACACGATGGCCGACCGGTGGGCAACCGGCATCAGCATCGACACTCAACCCATACAACACGTCCGCGCCGGCCTGGACGCTGCCGCGATCCTGACCGCGGTCGAGCGGCGCACCGCCGAACCGGCGCGCCGAGTTCGCGTTGCCGGTGTCGTCACCCATCGGCAGCGGCCGGCGACCGCCAGCCGGGGTGACGTTCATGAACCTCGAGAACGAGACCGGCATGATCAACGACGTCGTCTCCGTCGGCGTGTGGCAGCGCCACCGCTAGGGCGGCTGTCGTTAGCGAACGCTCATCGAACGCGGCCACCGAGGCGCGCCGGGCACACCCCCGCGACGGCGCGGCCACCGCACCCTCTCTTCGAGTCTCATCGCGACCCGAAGGAGCCGCGGTGGCCGCCGTCATGGCATGCCGACATCCCAACCAAGGTCAAGCTGCTGCTGAGTGCCAGGTCGCATCTCAGGCAGGCTCTTCGGTCGGTTCGGGGATGATCGAGCGGTGGGACGGTGCCGGTTCGGGCTCTACGGTTTGGGTCGTGCGCCGGGGGAAGGCGATCGCGGCGACAAGTGCGCCGAGGGCTGCGACGGCGAACATGACCCAGAACGCGGCGTGGAACGAGTTCGCCGCAGCCAATACGCGCGCCGCGGGGTCGCCGGTTCCGGCGATCTCGCCGGCTCGCGAGACGAGGACAGTCGATACGATGGCCACGCCCACGGCGCCGCCGATCTCGCGCATGGTTTCGACGAGCCCCGACGCCAGGCCGGTCATCGAGTGCGTCACACCGGACAGAGCGCCGATCTGTGCCGACGGAGCGGACAAGCCGCCCCCCACGCCGACCAAGAGCAGCGCCGGCAGCAGGTCGGTTGCGTAGTGCCCGTCGGCTGGGACGCGGGTCAGTAACAGCGCGGCGATCGCGAGGAGCGACAGGCCCGCGACGAGCAGGCGCCGCACGCCCACCACCGCAGCGAGCTTGGCGCCAGTGATAGCAGCTGCGACGAACGACGCCGCCGTGGTGGCCAGCCAGGCGACGCCGGTCCGCGTCGGCGAGTAACCGAGAACCTGTTGCATCAGCAGCGAACCGAGGAAGATGAAGGCGAACAGCGCGCCGAACGTGAAGAACGCGGACAGGTTCGCCGCCACCAGCGTGCGGTTGCGCACCGCCGAGCCGGGTACCAGCGGTGAGCGGGACCGCGCCTCGATCCGCACGAAGGCCGATAGCATCACGGCGGACGCGGCGAACAGCCCGAGCGTCGACCCCGAGCCCCAGCCGACGTCGGCGCCGCGGTTGAGCGCGTAGACGAGCAAGAGCAGGCCTGCGGTCACGGTGACCGCGCCGGCGATGTCGAAGCGTTCGCTCCGGCTGCGGTCGCGAGCGTCGACGGCCAGGAAGACACCGGCCGTCGCGATGAGAAGGACGCCGATCGGAACGTTGATGAAGAAGACCCAGCGCCAGCCTGGTCCGTCGGTGATCAGACCGCTGGCGATCACGCCGACCGACGCCGAGATCCCGGCGGTGGCGCCGAAGATCCCGAGCGCGCGGTTGCGCTCGGCGCCTTCGGCGAAGGTCACGGCGAGGATCGAGAGGGCGGCCGGTGGGATAAGCGCCGCCCCGAAGCCCTGCAGGGCCCGGGCGCCGATCAGGAGCTCGGCGGATCCCGCCACGCCCGCCAGCAGCGAGGCGGCGGTGAACAGGGTCAGTCCGGTCAGCAGCATGCGGCGCCTGCCCAGGAGGTCGGCCATCCTGCCGCCGAGCAGCAGGAATCCGCCGAGCATGAGGCCGTACGCGATGACGATCCACTGCAAGGTGCTCTGCTCGATACCGAGATCCCGCTGGATCGAGGGCAGGGCGACATTCACGATCGCGATATCGAGCACGACCATGAACTGCGCCGCGCACGATAGTAGAAGGACTATTCCTTTATTGGTGTGTGCCTTGGTTGCCACAATGGATTCCTTTTCCGATCTCATTTCCGACTTCAATTCGCCTCGGTCGCTCAGTCGCTAGTCGTCCAGGCTGCCCAAGGTCAGGTTGACGGTGGTTCCGGTCAGTCCGCTCGCCATGTCGGACGCCATGAAGACCGCCACGTTCGCCATCTCCTCGAGCGTCATGAGGCGACGCGGGTGGGTCCTGCTGGCGAGCAACTCCAGCCACTGTTCCCAGGTCATTCCCGATGCCTTGGCGCGAGGCTCGAAGGCGTCCTTGATCGTGCGTGACTCCGGGATGCCCTGCGGTCGCAGACCGACCACGCGAATGCCGTGCGGCGCGAGTTCGGCGGACAGGCCTCGCGTGAGTGCCTCCTTGGCGGCCTGCGCCGGGCCGTAGCCTCCCACCAACGGGATGCCCATGCGCGAATGCAGCGCGGTGACCGTCATGATCACTCCCGACTTGTTCGGGATCATGTGCCTTGCGGCCAGGCGCGCGGTCAGGAAGTACGACCTCGTGTAGGTCGTGATCGCCAGGGAGAACTGCTCGGTATCCATCTCTGCCAGTGGCGGACCCACGATCTTCGCATTCGCGATCCCGACTGCGTTGAACGAGACATCGACGCTGCCCGCCTTGTCGATCACGGACTGCAGATGCTGGTCCACGGCCTGCTCGTCGAGAGCGTCGACCTCCGCCGCCTCGGCCGATCCGCCCGCGGAAACGATGTCCTTGGCGACAACCTCGACGGGTGCCAGGGAATGCCCGGTGAGAAAGACCGTGGCCCCTTCAGACGCAAAGGCGCGTGCAACAGCACCGCCGATCCCGCCGCCCGCTCCGTAGATCACCGCGACCTTGTCCTTCAGCATCATCTCTGATTCCCTTCTGTGGCCGGGTGGTCACACCCGACCACCCTCATGACTCAAGACCGACCGCTGAAACCTCTTCTGCGCGTGGCTGCCTTTTCGCCATCCGCTGTTCGGTTCCGAGCCGTTGATGATGCAGACACCGCGACGCCGGGGAACTGGCCGCCCGTCGACCGCCCAGTTCGGCCCTCGGGCGGTGTCTATGCAAGATGGAGGTGCGACACGGTGTGGGAAGAAGGTGGCGCGAGAGTGGAGCCCGCGACAGCCGAGCTGATCTCGCGGGCGCGGGCCGGGGACGGCGAGGCGTTCCGAGCGCTGACCGAGCCGCACCGCCGAGAACTGCAGGTGCACTGCTACCGGATGCTCGGATCCATCCAAGACGCCGAGGACGCCCTTCAGGACACGCTGATCGCCGCCTGGCAGGGCCTCGGAGGGTTCGAGGGACGCGCCTCGATCCGCACCTGGCTGTACCGGATCGCCACCAACCGGTGCCTCAACGCGCTGCGATCGGCCAGCCGGCGCCCCGCCAAGGAGTGGAACATGCCCGACGTCGAACCACCCGAACCGACCCGGCTCGGCGAGGTCGTATGGCTCGAGCCCTACCCCGACATCCTCCTTGAGGGGGCGCTCGACCTACCGCTCGGCCCGGAGGCCCGCTACGAGCAGACCGAAGCCGTCTCGCTGGCCTTCGTGACCGCTCTTCAGCTCCTGCCGCCGCGCCAGCTCGCCGTGCTCATCTTGCGCGACGTCCTCGGCTTCCACGCGAACGAGGTGGCCGACATGCTCGACTCGACCGTCGAGTCGGTCAACAGCGCCCTCAAACGGGCCCGCGCCAGCCTGCAGCGCCGCGTGCCGCCGACCGACGAGCGCGAACCGGCACCCGCCCCCGACTCACCCGCGGAGCAGGCGCTCGTGGCCGACTTCGTCCGCGCCTACGAGTCCGGGGATCCGGACGCGCTGGTCGCCTTGCTCACCGACGATGTCTTCCTGTCCATGCCACCGATTCCGCTCGAATACCAGGGCCGCGACGTCGTGGGCCGCCTGTTCGCCAGCATCTTCGGCTCGGGCAGGAGGGTTGACCTCGTGCCGACGCGAGCCAACGGCCAGCCGGCGTTCGGGGCCTACCGGCGCACCGCCACCGGCACCCGTCACGGATCCGGCCTGTTCGTCCTCACCCTCACCGGCAACCAAATCAGCGCGTTCACCCGTTTCGACAGCAACGTCCTCCCGTGGTTCGGGCTACCGCGATCGCTCCCCAGCCGATAGGAGTCCTCGGGCTTGAGGTGGTCTCTGCTGAACCGGCGATCGATAGCGATCTAAACCGGTGGCCAAGCCCGCATCGCGCGGTTGGCGCTCGAGGTGAGTCTTCCCACCGCTTCGCAGATGGTGGGCAGGTCGCGATCCAAGCGAGCGACCAGCAGGGCAATCAGCCACCAGCGTCCATCGATACCCACCCAACCGCAGCGACCAGGTGAGGCGACTTCGCCAATGAAGGTCAGGTCGCCAGGGAGGCCGGCTGCATCCGGGTCGGGCGACCGACGGTCAGCTACACCTTCAGGTGAAGATCGGCTACAAAGAACTGTGACACCTGAGCTCGACGTGCGTCTCCTTCGTTATTTCGTGGCGGTTGCCGAGGAGCTGCACTTCACGCGAGCCGCGAACCGGCTGTTCGTGGCTCAACAGGCCCTCAGCCGTGACATGCAGCGGCTCGAGGAACGGGTCGGCGTACCGCTGCTCGACCGGACCACTCGGCGGGTGACGCTGACACCGGCAGGTGAGCAGCTGCTCGTTCGTGCTCGCGAGCTGCTCGCCCTGCATGACCAGACGCTGCGAGAGCTGCAGGGCTTGAGCGGCAGGCTTGTCGTCGACGTCGTCGGACACGGCCTCACCCCCGAAACGGTGCTCGCCGCCGCCAGACGGCGCGGACCCGACGTCGAGTACTTCGCCGAGTTCCACGGTGGTTTGGAGCTCGCCCTACCACTGCTGCAGGCGCGCCGCCTGGACGTCACGTTCGGCCGGCTCGCCGGAGTCACCGCAGCCACCCATGACGGGCTCGCTCAGCGACTGATCCGGCTGGAACGCATCGCGGTGCTGCTACCACGACAGCACCGCCTGGCCGCTCTGCCCGCAGTACCACTCGCGGCGCTGCGTGACCACGGCGTGTGCTGGCGGGCCGGCACACACGTCTCGACCGAGTGGGAGCAGGCGATCCTTCAACTCCTCACCGGTTTCGACGCCGACGTGGCGACCAACCATCCACGGGTCCGCGACCTCGATGAGCTGACCCGGCACCTTCATTACCGCAAGGCCAAGATCTTGGTGCTCGGCAGCCAGCCGGCCGTCCCCGGTGCCGTGTTGCGCCCGCTGGTCGAGCCTGTCGCGGCGTACCCGTGGAGCATGATCTGGCGCCGAGACCTCAGCCACCCCGGCCTGCGAGCACTGCACAGCGCGGTCGACGACCTGGGTGCCGCCGAACACTGGCTGGACGTTCCGCCCGGCACCTGGCTACCCGAGCCTGAGGCGACCCGGATCGGCGCCGGCTGATTCACACCACGCAGCGGTGAATCGCTGTGTTTCAGGTGTTGGACGCCGGGTTCTCCTTGCGCGCATCGTGGCCGAGACAGGACCTCGACATCTCGGATCGGAGCAGACATGTCTTCCTGGATCTCGGCCATTCCTGCGGTCGAGAGCACACGCAAACTGGCACGATCGGCGTTGCCCGATGCGCCAGTCGTCCTCGACGATCGCCGCCCACGAGCCGGCGCCCGGGCCTTGCTCGGCAGGACGCTGCGCAGCTTCGCGTCGGGCGGGCTGTGGCTTGCAGAACGCATCGATTCGCCTCGCCGATACAACACCCAGCCAGGCTGATGCCCGCAACGCGTTCACCACGACAACTGGCTGGTGTTGGTCGAGGCGAATTCAGCCGATCACCTTGCGTACGAGGCCGAGCACCGCGCACACGCGGAGCAACCGCAAGGCGACGAGCTCGCAGTGCACCTCATCCCCCGCTAACCGTCACCAAGGACGAACCCCACTCACCGACACGGACTACCCAAGGAACAACAAGCAGCCATTCAGTTTCATCAGCGAGGATGCCACCGTCGTAGGGGACCTCTATGTGCCTGATGGTCCGGTCAGGGCGATCTCGGTCGTCACCGGGCCACTCACCTCGGTCAAAGAGCAGGCGGCCGGCACCTATGCGGCAGCGCTGGCCGAACGGGGGTACGCCGCGCTCGCGTTCGACTACCGCCACTTCGGTGAGAGCGGCGGCGAGCCGCGGCAGCTCGAGGACCCCGAGGAGAACATCACCGACATCCGCAACGCTGTCACCGCGCTGGCCAACGTGCCCGCGCTGGCCGACCGGCCTACGGCGTAGGTGTCTGTTTCGGCGCTGGGCCGATGGCGGTCGCGGTATCGCGAGACGCCCGGTTCCACGGCTTCGCAGGCGTGGCCGGCGTCTACACGGATCAGGCCGAGACGCAGGCCACCATGGGGTCTGCCTACGACGCAGTCGTAGGGCGCGGCCGGACTGCCGAGAAGGCATGGCGCGAAAACAGCGAGACCGAGACGATCCCCGCGGTCGCGCCCGATGGCGGCGACGTCGCGATGCCGCTTCGAGAGGCATATGAGTTCTACGGAACGGCACGGGGCGCCGTGCCCAACTACACCAACGGGTTCGCCGTGGCCTCATATGCTCATCTGCTGCCGTTCGACGCCCAGGGTGCAGCCGACAACCTCAGCATGCCGGTCGCGATCGTGCACTCCGAGACCGCGCTCGCCCCGGACCTCGCCCACCGGTTCTTCGCACGCCTACCGGGCCCCAAGGACGAGCTGTGGCTGACGTCGCAGGGCCAGATCGACTTCTACGACGACCCGGCGCTGGTCTCAGCCGCAGCCGACCGGGTCGTGGCGACCTTCGCGCTCGCAACCTAGCCCGCACGCCATGACCGAACCGGCCGCCTGACTATGCGCGCCTCCACGTTCCAGCGCCGCCGGCGAAC
>Ga0075430_100000862_pt1 | contig 23794 bp, 28 predicted proteins | sample RhiMetdeltSRZDD4_FD_75294 | JGI IMG/M metagenome (GOLD analysis project Ga0075430, IMG submission 75294) | Populus rhizosphere microbial communities from Tennessee, USA - Rhizosphere MetaG P. deltoides SRZDD4 | ecosystem: Host-associated > Plants > Roots > Rhizosphere > Soil | place: USA... | reverse complement strand
TCGCGCTGCTCATCGAGCGTGAGACGTCTCCGGCTCCCTGCACGGTGGCGCGGCCCGTGTCGGCAGCGGCCGCCATGCTGCGGCGGGCGGCGGGCGCCGCCATGTCGGCCATCGAGCGACCGACCTGCTGCGTCCCGGCCAGCGCCGCCCTGGCGGCCTCCGTCGCGACGTTGATCATGCCGACCGACGCCCTGCGCGCCTGATCGACGAAGCCCTCGATGAGGCTGCCGGTGTTCCGCGCGTTCTGCGTGGGACCGTTCATGCGGCGCATGCGTCGCTTGGCCATGGACTCCCTCCTCGAGAAACCGCGGAGCAAGTCGGGTGCCAGCGTCAGCGGCGGTGGAGTACCCATAACACGCCGCCGTGAAGAACGAATGCGACTCCGAGCGCCGCCGTGAACGCCGCGGCTACACCCGCCGAGGGCAGGGTGGCGGCGAGCACCATGAGCTTGAGGGGTGAGGCTGTCCAGGCGCTACTTGACGGGCGCGACGACGACGTCGGTCGGCGAGCCCTTCAAGAAGTTCTCGACGTTCTGCACGGCCCGCAGGAGGCCGTCGCGGATCACCTCCGGCGTCTGGCCGGCGTTGTGCGGCGACAGGACGACGTTGTCGAGGCCGGTGATGGGGTCGCCCGGCTTGAGCGGCTCGTCGTGGAAAACGTCGAGGCCGGCGCCGGCGATCTTCTTGTTGACGAGGGCGTCCAGCAGCGCGTCCCGCTCCACCAGCGCGCCGCGACCGGTGTTCACCAGGATGGCCGACCGCTTCATCGACGACAGCTCCTTGCGGCCGAGAAACCCGCGCGTCTCCGGCGTGAGCCGGATGTGGAGCGAGACGAAGTCGGCGGTCTTCAAGATCTCGTCCTTCGCGGCCGGCCGCGCGCCGAGCGAGCGGATGTGCGCCTCGTCCCCGCGCGCGCTCCACGCGAGCACGTCCATGCCGATGGCGCGGGCGAGGGTGACCACGCGCGCGCCGATGGCGCCGGTGCCGAAGACGCCGGCGGTCTTGCCGAGGCACTGCGTGAGCATCTCGCGTGGCCACGCGCCGCCGCGCATCTCGCGGTCGATCCGCGGGATCTTCCGGCCGGTGGCCAGCATCAGCGCCAGCGTGTGCTCGGCCACGGCGAACGCGTTGACGCCGGGCGTGTTGCAGACGGTGAGGCCGCGCCGACCGGCGGCGTCCAGATCGATGTTGTCGGTGCCGGTGCCCCAGATCGACACCATCTCGAGGTGCGGGCAGGCGGCGAAGACGCCGTCGGTGAACCGTGCGTGCGCGCGGATGTTGATGGCCACCCGCGCGCGGTCGATGCGCTTGATGAGCTCCTGCTCCTCGTCGGCGCCCCGCGCGGGGTACACGCGGGTCGCGCCGAGCTTCTTCGCGCGCTCGTGCGCCGGCGTGTTCTCGAACACGCTGGGGAAATCGTCCGGAACGACGATGAGCGCGTCAGCCATCACGCGGCGTCTGCGAAGACGGTCTGCGCGGCGGCCACACCGGCGCCGGGCTCGGCCTTGTAGCCGAGGTCGCGGAGGGCGAGCTCGAGGGCCGACAGCGTCGGCAGCACGAAGTGCGGGCTCGCGGTGACGCCCATGGTGCCGATGCGCAGCGTGAAGGTCCGGATCTTGTCGAGGCCGGTGCCGATGAGGATGCCGTACACCTCGCGCATGCGCTTCACCACCGCCGCCGGATCCACGTCCTTCGGCGCTCGGATGCACGACACCGTGTTCGAGTAGATCGTCGCGTCGGGGAACATCTCGAGGCCCATGGCCGCGATGCCCTTGCGCAGGGCGGCGCCGGCGATCTCGTGGCGTCGCACGCGATTGCCCAGCCCCTCCTCGAGGATGAGCTTGACGGCGACGTGCAGCGCGGACGTCAGGTGCGTGGGAATCGAGACCGGCTGCCGGCGCGGCGTGCCGTCGGGCACCTTGCCGCCACGCGAGACGGGGACCCATTGATCGCGCCAGCGCAGGAGGTCGTAGGCGTACGAGTGCGCGGGCTTCTTGCGCCGCTCCATCACCTCCCAGGCGCGCTGGCTGACGGACACGAGGGCCATGCCGAGCGGCGCGCCGAGACATTTCTGCGAGCCGGTCATGTTGAGGTCGACGCCCCACTCGTCGGTGCGCACGTCGAGCCCCGCGATCGACGACACGGTGTCGAGCAAGAACAGCGCGCCGACGGCGCGCGCGACCTTGCCGACCGCGGCCGCCGGATAGGTGGTGCCGGTGGACGTCTCGTTGTGCACCAGGGTGATGGCCCTGGGACGGATGCGCTCGGCCTCGTGAGCGAGGCGGTCGAGGTCGAGCCGCGCGCCCCATTCGACGGGGAACTCCGTCATGTCGGCGCCGACCCGGCTCATGATCTCGCGCATCAGCGCGCCGAAGGCGCCCGCGCCGACGACGAGGACGCGGTCACCCGGCTCGATGACCGACAGCGCGCCGGCCTCGAGCGCGGTGCGACCGGAGCCCGGCATGATCAGGACCTCGCCGGTCGTCTGGAAGACGTCGCGGAGGGCGAGGGTGGTGGGCTCGAGCACGCCCTCGTCGAACGAGCGGTCGTACTGGATGGCCGGCGGCTGGTTCATCGCCTGGATGACGGGGAACGCGAGCTCCGTGGGGCCGGGGATCATGAGGGTGGGACGCGTGTGGACCTGAAGCCAGTTGATCGTCGACGGCACCGTGATCTCCTTCGCGGCAGGGTACGGCAAGTGTAGCATCACTGCTCGGCCACCGAGGGCGCCGGCCGGTGGATGAACCACAGATTGCGCGCGTAGACGAAGAGGCCCGCGCTCTGGCCGATGATGAAGACGGGATCTCGCCGGTAGATGGCATAGGCGAGCAGGGTGAGGCCGCCTCCGACGGAGAAGTACCAGAAGGCGCGTGGCACGACGCTTCGTTTGCGCTGCTCGGAGGCGATCCACTGCACGATGAAGCGGGCCGAGAACAGCGCCTGGCCGAGCAGGCCGATGGTGAGCCAGAGCTGCTCGCCGGTCACTGGTGCCGACGGCTGTTCGTGCCGCTCGAGCCGCGGGTGGCCTGATCGCGGCGGGAGGCGGCCGTCACTCGCTCAGGAGGCGCGGTTGAACATCGCGACGAGGACCTTGTACGCCTTGCGGATGTCCTCGGGGCGCCGGCGCCCGGACACGAGCGCGAAGATCTTCTCCGCCTCCTCGCTCGGCACCGCGGACGGCTTGTCGGCCCGCACGTCGGTGAGCTCGCGGAGCGGGATCTCGAGCGCCACCGAGACACGGTAGAGACTGTCGATCGAGATGGACTTCTCGCCGCGCTCGACCTCGCCGATGAACTTCCCCGAGAGACCCGAACGGTCCCCGAGCCGCTCCTGGCTGAGTGCGCGCTGCTTGCGGAGGGCCCGCAGCCGCTGGCCCAGGAACTTCCTGACGTGCTTGACCGCCCGTTCGCCCATGGTCGTTTACCCTAGCACCTTTAGAGTTCTTGTGGTTCCCGGTTCACCGGGGGGTGGCGGCCGCCGCGCCGCCCGTGTCGGGGACGGGCTCGGTGCCGCCGGTCATGATCGCCAGCACGAGGGCACCATCGCTGCTGCGCACCGTGTGCACGCAGCCCGGCGGCCGGCGGGCATAGTCGCCGGCCTTGCAGGTGCCCGTATCGTCGGAGACGCTGCCCTCGATGACGAAGATCTCCTCGTCGCCGAGGTGTCGGTGGCGCGGGATGACGGCACCGCGGTCGTAACGGACGAGCACGGTCTTGCGGTCGCCCTCTTCACGCAGCACCTTCCAGTGCACGCCGGGGCGCCGCTGATCCCACGGGCGCGAGGCCACCCTGATGTATTCGCTCACCGGTGCGGTCACGGCAGGTCGACCTCGACGATGCCCGCGCTGACCCGCGTCGGGTAGACCGCGATCGAGAGGCCGTCGGCGGCGCGGCAGGCGCCGGTGGCCAGGTCGAAGTCGAAGCCGTGCCAGGGGCACACGACGGCGTCGCCTTCGAGCCAGCCGTCGGCGAGCGGACCATCTTCGTGCGGACACAGGGCGCTGACCGCGCAGAAGCGACCCTGACCGACGTTGAAGACGGCCACGGGGCTGACGCGGCTCTCGACGAAGCGTCCCTTGCCGAGTGGAATGTCGCTCGCCCGCGCGACCGGGACGAACGCCATCAGCGCGGCACCTTCTGGAGCGCCTCGTTGACGGCCTGTCGAAACGCCTCGACGGGCTGGGCGCCGATCAACGGGCTGCCGTTCACCATGAACGTCGGCGTGCTCTTCACGCCGAGGGCGCGGCCTTCGTCACGGCTGGCGCGCACGAGCGTTGCCTCCGCGTGACCGTCCAGGCAGCGCGTGAAGCGCTCGCGATCGAGGCCGAGATCGCGAGCGTAGGCAACGAGCGCGTCGCGCTGGAAGCGCGGCTGCTCCTTGAAGAGCCGGTCATGATACGGCCAGTACCGCTGCTGGGCCCCGGCGCAGCGCGCCGCCTCGTGCGCGGCCATGGCCAGCTGGTGCGAGGGGAGGGGGAAGTCCTTGAAGACGAGCCGCACCCGGCCGTCGTATTCCTTCAGCACCTGCTCCAGCGACCGCTGGACATTCTTGCAGTGCGGTCACTGGTAGTCGGAGAACTCGACGATGGTGACGGGTGCCGTTGCCGGTCCCTTCGTCATGATCGGCTCGACCGTGAGACGGATCGGGGCGGCGGTCGCGGTGAGCGCGCACGCCAGGATGGAGGCGGCGACGATGGTGTAGACTCGCACGCACCACGGCGAGCGCAGCGAACCGGGAATCATTTGCGGAGGATACCATGGACGCCCTCGACGCTGTGCTCGGCACGTATCCGTCCTGGTCACACCTCGTGGTCCGCCTCGGGCTGGGTGTCGTCTTTCTCGCACATGGGGGTCAAAAGGTGCTCGGCTGGTTCGGCGGCCACGGCCTCGGTGCCACCATCAAGGCGTTCAAAGGCATGGGCGTGCCGGCGCCCGCCGCCGCCACGGCGGCCTTCGTCGAGTTTCTCGGCGGTCTGGCGATGCTGGTCGGATTCCTGGCGCGGCCGGCCGCGCTCGGACTCATCGTGGTCATGCTGGTGGCCATCGCCAAGGTGCACGGGCGCCACGGCTTCTTCGTCAACTTTTCCGGCACGCCCGGCAAGGGCCACGGCTACGAGTTCAACTTCGTGCTGATCGCCATGGCGCTGTCGATCTTCATCGGCGGCGCCGGCGTGCTGTCGATCGACCGCGCGCTCTGGCTCGCCCTCGGCCGCGGCGACTGACCCGACGCGCGTGGGCTTCCTTCTCCGTCTCGTCGTCAACGCGGCCGCGCTCTGGGTGGCCGCCCAGCTCGTGCCGGGCATCGTCGTGACCGGCCTCACGCCACTCCTGCTGGCCGCCCTCGTCCTCGGCCTCATCAACGCCATCGTGCGCCCGGTGCTCCTCATCTTGACGCTGCCGCTGACGCTGCTAACGCTCGGCCTCTTCATCTTCGTCCTGAACGCCTTCTGCCTCTGGCTGACGTCGAGGATCGTCCCCGGCTTCGAGGTTCAGACGTTCGGCGCCGCGTTGCTGGGAGCTCTCGTGGTCTCGATCGTCTCGTGGGTGCTCACGGCATTCGTCTCCGATGCCGGCCGCTGGCGCCGCATGGACAGCAGAAGGTAGGAAGCGCGGCGCTACGCTGCGCGCCCGGAATCCTCCGTGAGAGCCGTGATGATGTAGGTGCCGGACTTCTCGTCGCGCTCCAGAGTGACGATGCGCTGCTTGGCGGCCTCTTCGAGCAGCTTCGAAAACGTGGAGTACCCGTAATACGACTCGTTGAAGGCCGGGTTCTTGCGGATCATCGTCTGCTTGACCATGGAGCCCCACAGCGTTTCCTTGTTTTCCCGCTGCAGGGCCTGGATGGCGTCGATCAGCTGGGCCATGGCCTCCGCTTTCTTCTCCGGCAGGCCGTGCAGGAGCCGCGTCTTCTTCGTGTCGCGGATCAAGTCCTCGTAAAAAATGAACTCGTCGCAGTTGCCCACCAGCAGATCGGACGACGACGACTTGACGCCGAGCCCGATCACGTACCGATCGTTCTCACGAAGCTTCGAGACGAGGGGCGAGAAGTCCGAGTCGCCCGACACCAGCGCAAACGAGTCGATGTGCGTCTTGCCGTAGGCAAGGTCCAGGGCATCGACCACCATGCGGATGTCGGCGGAGTTCTTGCCGCTGTAACGGCTCTGGGGCACGTCGATGAGCTCGATGGCCCACTCGTGGAAGGGCCGCTTGTACTCGGTGAAGCGGTTCCAGTCGGCATAGGCACGGCGGACGATGATCTTGCCTTTCTCCAGGAGTCGCTCCAGGACCAGCTTCAGCTCGAACTGCTTGTACTGCGCTTCCTTGACGCCGCGGGCGATGTTTTCGAAGTCGATGAACATCGCGAGCTTCCGCTCTCCGTTCATGCCGCGTGTCCTTTCATCCGGGCTCCTTTCCGTGCATCCATTATATGGCGGTCGATTCCGGCCCCCCGGCAGGTTTATGATCGGCCGGGAGGACGTCATGAAGCAGCCCGATGCCAGCGTCGCGCACCGCGTGCCGCCCGGCCAGACGCTCACCGAGAAGTGGCCGGTCCTGACCTACGGTCGTACGCCCCGGTTCGATCCCAAGCGCTGGACCTTTCGCTGCTTCGGCGCGGTGGAGCGCGAGATGGTGTGGACGTGGGAGGAGTTTCTGAAGCTCCCGCGGGTGGCCGTGCGCTCCGACATCCACTGCGTGACCCGCTGGTCGAAGCTCGACAACGACTGGGAAGGCGTGGCCGCGCGGACCATCATCGACCTCGTGCGGCCGCGGCCGGAGGCGAAGTGGGTCCTGCAGCACGCGGACCCGGATTACACGACGAATACCTCGCTGGATGATCTTCGTGACGACGACGTCGTGCTGGCGCTCAAGCACAACGGTCGCGACCTCGAGTCCGATCACGGCGGCCCGCTCCGGCTCGTGCTGCCGAAACTCTACTTCTGGAAATCGAGCAAGTGGCTGCGCGCCTTCGAGTTCCTCGACGTCAACCCGCCCGGCTTCTGGGAGCAGAACGGCTACCACATGAATGCCGACCCGTGGCGCGAGGAGCGCTACTCGGATCAGGAGACGCGTGCCATGCAGCAGATGCGCGCCGAGGCCGCTCGCCGGCTGCGCGAGCGCTGACATGGCGGTGCGTGTCGAGCGGGCGGGCGCGGTGACGACGGTGATCCTCGACCGCCCGGAGCGTCGCAACGCCGTGGACGGCGCGACAGCGGCGCAGCTGGCCGACGCGTTTCGGGCCTTCGACGGCGACCCGACGGCTGGCGCCGCCGTGTTGTGGGGGGCGGGCGGGACGTTCTGTGCCGGCGCGGATCTGAAGGCGATCGCCACCGCCACTGGCAATCGGCTCGATCCCGCGGGCGACGGGCCGATGGGCCCGACGCGCATGCTCGTGTCCAAGCCGACCATCGCCGCCGTGTCCGGGTACGCCGTCGCGGGCGGGCTCGAGCTGGCGCTCTGGTGTGACCTGCGCGTGATCGAGGAGGACGCCGTCATCGGTGTCTTCTGCCGCCGGTGGGGCGTGCCGCTCGTCGACGGCGGCACGGTGCGGCTGCCACGCCTCATCGGGCTCAGCCGCGCGCTCGACCTGATCCTCACCGGGCGTCCCGTAGATGCTCGGGAAGCCGAGCGGATCGGTCTCGCCAACCGCGTGGTGCCGCGCGGCCAGGGGCGCGCGGCCGCCGAGGCACTGGCCGCGGAGATCGCCGCGTTTCCCGCCCGCTGCGTGGTGAGCGACCGCCAGTCGGCTTACGACAGCGTGGGCCTCGATCTCGAGGCCGCGCTGGCCCGCGAGTTCGAGCTGGGCAAGGCCACGATCGACTCCGGCGAGAGCCGGCAAGGCGCCGCCCGTTTCGCGGACGGTGCTGGCCGTCACGGAAAGTTCTGACGACGAACGCGGGCGGTCAGCGACGAGGGCGGGCGGTCAGATAGTCCGTCTGGCGTGACGTGACAGCCACCACTGCACGGCGCCGGCGACGACGAGGACGAACACACCGAAGACCACCCAGTGGATCTCGCCGTGCGGCTCGGTATTGCGGTAGTGCAGCAGGCCCAGTACGACGATCAGGCAGCCGAGAATGGTCGCCCCCGTTCGGGCGAACTTCACGTAATTGAGCCAGGCCGGCTGGGTGCGGCCGAGGACGAGGCCGACGCAGAGCAGGACGAGACCGGCGATGGTCACCGCGGCGGCAATGAAGCCGAAGACATACATGGCCGTCCGCTCGGATCCGCTTTCGACTGCGCCGACGAGAAGGACGTTCGCGACGAGCCAAACCCCGACGAGGCCGAGGGCCAGCGTCCCAAGGGTGCGGGTCATGGGCCGGATTCTATAACATTCCGCCCCCGACAGCCCTGTTACGATCCGCACCGATGGACGCCCACGACCACGGCCGCACGACCGCCGCCGCCCGATCCCGAGGCGCCCTCTTCACCACGCTGGGCCTGACCGTGACGTTCATGCTGATCGAGTTCGCGGCCGGCCTGTGGACCGGCAGCCTGGCGCTCGTCGCCGACGCCGGCCACATGCTGACCGATGCCGGTGCTCTCGCCCTCGCGCTGTTCGCCTCGTGGATCGCCGCCCGCCCGCCGACGCCCGCCAAGACGTACGGGTACTACCGCGCGGAGATCCTGGCCGCGCTCGTCAACGCGGTGGTGCTGCTCGCGGTGGCCGGAGTCGTCCTGTACGAGGCGTGGCGGCGGATCGTCGCGCCGGCGCCGGTTCTCGGCGTGCCCATGGCGATGGTGGCCGCCGTCGGCCTCGCCGTCAACGTGACGGGCGCCTGGCTTCTCCATCGCGGTGCCCACGAGAGTCTGAACGTTCGCGCCGCATATCTCGAGGTGCTCAGCGACGCGCTGTCGTCGCTGGCCGTGCTGGTGGCGGCGACGGTGGTGATCACCACGGGGCTCACCGTCGCGGATCCGCTGGCCAGCGCCGCCATCGCGCTGCTCATCGTGCCGCGCACCTGGGGTCTGCTGCGTCAGGCCGTCAACGTGCTGCTCGAGGGCACGCCGGCGCACCTCGAGCTGACGGAGATCGAGGCGGCCATGACCCGTGTGCCCGGCGTCCGTCGCGTCCACGACCTCCACGTGTGGACGCTGACCTCGGGGCGCGAGGCGATGAGCGCGCACGTGGTGGTGGCGGACGTGCGCGAGAGCGAGCGACTGCTGGAGGCGCTGCACGCGGTGCTGCACGCGCGCTTCGGCATCGACCATACGACCATCCAGCTGGAGACGGAGCCGTCACCGCTGCTCCGCATCAAGGGACCCAATCCGGTATAGTCGGGCGCATGGACAAGGCCGAACGACTCGCCGCCGAGGCGCTGAAGGACCGCGGATATCTCTACCCGGAGTGGAAGTACGTCGCCGCCAACGATCCCGACTTCATGGAGTCCTACAACGCCTACTATCGCGACGCGCTCGCGCGCGAGGACGGCCTGCCCATCAAGTACCGGGAGCTGGTGGCGCTCGGCGTCCTCGCCTATCGCGGGGTGTGGGAAGGCGCGCTCGTGAACCACATCAAGCGTGCGCTCGAGCACGGCGCCACCAGGGCCGAGATCCTCGGCGCGCTGGAGGCGGCGGCCATCCCCGGCGGCGCGCCCACGTTCGTGACGGGGGTACGGGCGCTGGTCAAGGTTCTCGAGGAGAGGTAGACGATGTCGACGTATGCGCTGACCGACAAGGCGATCGTGCTGAAGCCCGAGGACGACGTGGCAGTGGCCAAGGCGCCGCTCGACCCCGGCACCGTCCTCCACGACGGCGGCGACCGTCTCGAGGTTCGCCAGCCGATCAAGCCGGGGCACAAGGTCGCCCGGCGCCCCGTGCGGCGCGGCGACGTCGTGCGGCGATACGGGCAGGTGATCGGGTTCGCGACCGCCGACATCGCCGTCGGCGAGCACGTGCACAGTCACAACCTGGACATCGGCGAGCTGAGCGCCGACCGGTACGAGATCGGCGTGGACGTGAAGCCGGTCGACTTCTACCCGGCCGACCGGATGCGCTACTTCGACGGGTACAAGCGCGAGGACGGCCGCGTCGGAACGCGCAACTACGTCGCCATCATCTCCGGCGTGAACTGCTCGGCGTCGGTGAGCCAGTTCGTGAAGGACAAGTTCCGCGACGTCCAGAAGGACTATCCCAACATCGACGGCGTCCTCGCCATCACGCACAAGTCCGGGTGCGGGACCAAGCTGTTCGGCGAGGATCACCTGGCGCTCCAGCGCGTGCTCGCCGGTTACGCCAAGCACCCGAACGTCGCCGCCTACATCCTGATCGGCCTTGGCTGCGAGGTGAACCAGGCGGCGGTCATGGTGGAGCGCCAGAAGATGTCGCTGCCGGGCCATTCCGAGCGCAAGCCATTCCTCGTCAACATCCAGGAGGCCGGTGGTATCCGGAAGACGGTGGAGAGGGCCGTGGCCGAGGTGGCCAAGCTGCTCCCCATCGCCAGCGACGTGCGGCGCACGAAGCAGCCGGTCTCCGAGATTTGCCTGGCCACCAACTGCGGCGGCTCCGACGCGAACTCGGGCATGACCGCCAACCCGGCGCTGGGCTGGGCCGTCGACGAGCTGGTGCGCTACGGCGGCACCGGCGTGCTCGCCGAGACGCCGGAGATCTATGGCGCCGAGCACCTGCTGATCCGCCGCGCCGTCAACGAGGGCGTGGCCAAGAAGCTGCTCGATCGCTACAAGTGGTGGGAGTGGTACTGCCGCGGGATCGAGGCCATGGACAACAATCCCGCGCCGGGCAACAAGGCGGGCGGCATCACCACCGTCTTCGAGAAGTCGCTCGGCGGCGTCACCAAGGGCGGGACCACGCCCATGACCGACGTCTTCATGTACGGCGAGCCCATCACGACCCGCGGCTTCGTCTTCATGGACACGCCCGGCCATGACCCGGTCTCGATCACGGGCCTGGTGGCGGGCGGCTGCAACGTCATCTGCTTCACCACCGGCCGCGGATCCGTGTTTGGCTGCAAGCCCGTGCCCTCGATCAAGCTCGCCACGAACTCGCTGATGTACCGCCACATGGAAGAGGACATGGACATCAACTGCGGGGTCATCCTCGAGGGAACGCCGCTGCCGGTGGTCGGGCGTCAGATCTTCGAGGAGATCGTCGCCGTGGCCTCCGGCAAGAAGTCCAAGAGCGAGCTGAGCGGCGTCGGCGAGGAAGAGTTCGCGCCCTGGATCATCGGCCCGGTGATGTAACGGGGCGGGGGAGCGCGGCCGGGCTCACGACTGGATGACGGTCACCACGAGCCCGATCGAGGCGAGGATGTTGCCGACCCGCACGCACTCGGCCTCGGGACCCACCTTCACCACCGCCCGGCCCGTATGGTGCACCTGCCAGGCGATCTTCCAGCCCTCTTCCTCGCTGCACGCGATGGCCTTCTGCAGCTGCTTCACGACCTGCTCGAAGGTATGGCAGTCGCAGTTGTGTAGGATGGTCATCCATGGCGGCGCGACCTCGGTGCCGGTGACCTCGTCGACGTCCGGGTAGGGCGTGGCGCGCTCGCTCATACAGCCCGATGGTCTCCCTGCCTGATTCTACATGACCGAAACACACCTCTCGCTCCGGCTGGTCCTCCTGCAGAACGGCCCGCGGTTCATCCGTGACGCCGTCGGGCCGGTGCTCGTGTTCTACGTCGGCTGGAAGACACTGGGGCTGGTGGCCGGCATCCTCGCCGCCACCGCGCTGACGACGGGGACGTTCGTCTGGGAACGGCGGCATGGGCGTACGGGAATCGGCGCCAGCATCGGGCTGACGATCGCCATCGTCCAGGCGGCGACGGGGCTGCTGTCGGGCAGCGCGCGGTGGTACTTCGCGCCGGCGGTGATCGCCAATACACTCGGCGGCGTCGTGTTCCTCGGTTCGGTCGTCATCGACCGACCACTGGCCGCCGTCTTCGCCACCGACAGCTACCCGTTTCCGCCGCACGTCAAGGCCTCGGTGACGTTCCGGCGGGTCTTCCGGCGCATCTCGCTCGTGTGGGCGGCCTATCTGCTCGCGCGGGGCGTGCTGCGCCTGCTGTTGCTCGTCTACAGCAGTGTCGAGGCGTTTCTCCTCGTGAGCATCGCCACCGGCCTGCCGCTGAGCGCGGCCATCGTGGCGTGGTCCTTCTGGTACGCGGTCCGCGGCTTTCGCAAGTCAGCGACCGGGGCCGAGGCCGCCGCCGGCGCGCAGGGCGGCGATCCGCTCCGCTGAGTACTGCAACAGCTCGCCGAGGACCGCGTCGGTGTGCTGCCCGAGCGCCGGCGCCGGCGACGGGGTGCTGATGGCGCCGGCCGTCTTGACGGGCGAGGCGACCTCGCGCAGCACGCCGAACTGCGGGTGCTTCACCTCGACCAGCATGTCGCGGGCGCGGACCTGCTCGTCCTCGAGCGCCTGGGCGAGCGTGTTGACGGGCGCGCACGGCACCTTGCCCCGCAGGCGCGCGAGCCAGTCCGCCGTCGTCCGTTCGGCGAAGCGCGCCTTGAGGAGCGCCACCAGCGCGTCCTTGTGCGCGAGGCGGTCGGCGAAGGTGGCAAAGCGCGGATCGCGGCCCACCGCGGGAAGCTCCAGCGCCTCCACCAGCTCCTTCCAGAACTTCTCCTTGTTGCAGAAGACGACGATCCACCCGTCACGCGTGGGGAAGTTCTGCGCCGGCACCAGCGCCTGGTGACCGGAGTCGGCCACCCGCGTCGGCGTCCAGTCGCGGTTCAGGCTCCAGATGGCGAAGTACGACAGCATGCTGACCGCGGTGTCCAGCAAGGAGATGTCGATGTCGCGGCCTACGCCGCTGCGCGCGGCGTCCCACAGGCCGGCCATGAGCGCCGCCATCGAGGCGTAGCCCCCCGCGAAATCGACCACCGACACGCCGCATTTGCCGGGCGGCGCGTCCGGCTCGCCGGTGATCGACATCCAGCCCGCGTAGCCCTGGATCAGGTAGTCGAAGGCGGGCTCCGCCGCCCGCGGCCCGGTGGCGCCGAAGCCGGAGAGCGAGCAGCACACGATGGCCGGGTTCACGTCGGCCAGGGCTCCATACGTGAGGCCGAGCTTGGCGGGAAGGTCGCCGCGGAGGTTGTTGTAGACCGCGTGCGAGACGCGCGCGAGGTCGCGCAGCACGGCCTGCCCGTCGGGGTGCTTGAGATCGAGCGTGATCGACTTCTTGCCGCGGTTGAACGACTGGAAGTACAGCGAGTCGTGATCGCCCGCGTACGGCCCCACGTGCCGCGCCACGTCGCCGCCGACGGCGCCGTCCTCGATCTTGATGATCTCGGCGCCGAGATCGGCGAGCAGCTGGGTCCCGAAGGGACCGGCGCCGAACTGCGACACGGTGAGGATGCGGAGCCCGCTGAGCATTGTTGGAGCGATGACTAGCCGTCCCGCTTGGGCCGTGGGTGGCCTGCTCGAGGTGGGCGTGGCTGCGTTGCTGGAGCGATGACTAGCCGTCCCCCTTGGGCCGTGGGTGGCCCGTTCCAGACGCGCGTGGCTGCGTTTGTCCCAGGGTGGCATGATTTTTTTTGGGCAGCAGCGCGGTGCGCTTGAAGGTCATCACACGCTCGCCGCGCTGGTTGGTCACGCGTGTCTCCACGGTGACCGTTCCGCGGTCGCCCTGTCGCGACTCGCGCGTGGCGAGCACGGTCGACTCCGAGTAGATCGTGTCGCCGATGAAGGTGGGCGCCTCGTGCGTGATCCGCTCGATTTCCAGGTTGGCGATGGCCTTGCCGGAGACGTCGGCCACCGTCATGCCGATGCCGATCGAGAACACGAGGGGACCGAGCACGACGCGCTGGCCGTGCTGCGTCTGGGTGGCGGCGTAGTGGGCATCGCTGTGAATCGGATGCTGGTTCATCGTCAGCAGCGCGAACCAGGTGCAGTCCGCCTCGGTGATGGTCCGGCCCGGCCAGTGGCGGATGACCTCGCCCACCGTGAACTCCTCCAGCCAGCGCCCGTAGCCCATGGCGTCACGCGCCGGTCGTCGCGAGCCATCGCGCGGCGACGGCACGCTCGTGCTCGTTGCCGCCGAGCGCGGCCGGCAGATGCGCGGCGTCGCGGTAGTACCGCTCCACCGGGAACTCCGTCGTGTAGCCGTAGCCGCCGTGAATGCGCATCGACTCCAGCGTCACCGTGCACGCCATCTCGCTGGCGAGGATCTTCGCCAGTCCGGCGCGGCCACCCACCGGGGAGGCGGCCGCGTCGTAGACGAGGAGGCGCGCGGCCGTCACGGCCGTGGCCATGTCGGCGAGCTTGAGCTGCACCGCCTGATGCTCCGCGATGGGCCGGCCGAACGTCGAGCGCTGCTGGCTGTAGCGCAGCGCCGCCTCGAACGCGGCCTGGGCAATTCCCACGGCGGTGGCGGCGACGCCGAGCAGACCCACCTGTCTGGCGTGGGCGGGCGCCTCGCCGGTGACACGCGCCTCGGCGTCGACCGTCAGGCCGTCGAGGTCCAGCTGCCGCGCTGCCAGCCCGCGGAGACCGAGCGTCGCCATCGCCGCGCCCGGTGCGGCGTGCGCGCGCTCGACCATGACGAGCGCGTCGCCGCTGCAGTCGGGTATCAGGAAGAGGTCGATGCCGGCGGTGGCGAGCGCCGTCACGCTGCCCCCGAGGCGACGGCCGCGGCCCTCGGCGACCGTCCGGATCGGGTCGTGCAGCAGTGCTGCGAGTCGCTCACCGCGCGCAAGGGCGGGGAGCCAGCGGCGACGCTGGGCGGCCGTCGCACCGGCGAGGCCGGCGGTGGCGGCGAGATGGCCGCCCACCAGCGCGCCGAGTGCGCCGGAGGCACGCGCGAGCTCCTCCAGCAGGAGGACAGCGGTGCGCGCGTCGAGGCCCAGGCCGCCGAGGTCCGCCGGTACCAGCGCGCCGAGCACGCCGAGGTCGGCGAGGCTCCGGACGGTGCAGGCCAGACGCTCGGCGTCGGCGTCGAGCTCGCCGGCGAGGGGAGCGATCTCCTTCTCGACGAAGAGCCGCAGGGCCAGGACCATCTCGCGGGTGGCCTCCGCCTCGGCGTCGCGGGACGTCAGCGCGCCGAGCCGCTCGCCGTAGCGATCCACGAGATTGCGCGCGATGATCGTGCGCTGGATCTCGTTGGTGCCCTCGCCGATGATCATGAGCGGCGTGTCGCGGTAATGGCGCTCGAGCGGACGCGCGGTGGCAAGGCCGGCCGCCCCGGCGACGCGTAGCGCGGTCGTGGCCACCGCGTGCGCGGTCTCCGAGGCGTAGAGCTTGGCCATGCCCGCCTCGAGGTCGCAGCGCTCGCTGCGATCCTTCATGCCGGCCGCCCAGTAGGTGAGCAGGCGGGCGGCGGCGACGCCGGCGGCCATGTCGGCCAGGGCTGGTGAGGGCCCGGCGTCGCCGGCCACGGCCGCCCGCGCGTCGTCGTACGCGGCTTGCGCGACGCCCACGGCGCGGGCGGCGATGTTGATGCGGCCCGTCTCGAGGCCGCTCATCACCTGGGCGAAGCCGCGACCCTCGACGCCGCCCACCAGGTTGGTGGCGGGACAGGCGAAGTCCTCGAAGAGGAGCTCCGCGGTGTCGACGCCCTTGTAGCCCAGCTTGCCGATCGATTTCACCACCGAGAGACCCCGCGCCCCCTTCTCGACGATGAAGCACGACATGCCGCGGTGCCGCGGCCGGGCGCTCGGATCGGTGACCGCGAGGAGCGCGAACGTGTTGCCCTCGCGCCCGTTGGTCACGAACATCTTGGTCCCGGTGATGGCGTAAGCGTCGCCGGCGCGACGGGCCACGGTGCGGATCGCCTGGACGTCCGTGCCCGCGTGCGGCTCGGTGAGGCAGAGTCCGCCGCGCGCCTCGCCGCGGGCGAAGCGCGGAAGGAGCCGGCGCCTCTGCTCGTCGGTGCCGTGGTGAAGGACGATCAGCGCGGCCATGGTGTGGCTGTTGACGACGCCGGCGAGGGACATGAACCCGCGACACAGCTCCTCGACGACTCGGGCGTAGGTGGTGACGTCGAGGCCGAGGCCGCCGTACTCCGCCGGCACCAAGGCCCCGAAGAGCCCGAGATCCCGCATGCGCGCGACCAGACCGTGCGGGTAGGCATCGGCATGCTCGAGGTCGGCGGCCACGGGCCGCACCTCGGTGTCCACGAACGCGCGGACGGCGGCCACCATCATCGACGTTGCCGAAGCCATGGCGAGGGCGATAGTACAATGAATCGCGATGCCTCTCGACGACGTGGTCCTCGGCCTGCAGCATCTCGTCGACCGGCTGATCCGTCGCGTGCGGCTCGGGCCGCCGCCGGCGACCGGCGGCCGTCGTCTTCTCATCATCCAGATCGACGGGCTGTCGCGCGCGGTGCTCGAACAGGGGCTCGCCGAGGGGCGCATGCCGTTTCTCCGCCGACTGCTCGACCGGGGGGAGTGGCGCCTGCGCCCGATGACGGTCGGTATGCCGACCTCCACGCCCGCGTTCCAGATGGCCGCCATGTACGGCGTCCGTCCCGATATTCCGGGGTTCCATTTCCACGACAAGCGCCGGCGGGAGGACGTTTACTTCCCGCGCGCCGGAGACGCCGCGCTCGTGGAAGAGCGACAGTCGGCCGGCCGGCGCGGCATCGTGGACGGCGGCAGCAGCTATGGGTGCGTCTTCACCGGTGGCGCCACCGACAACCTCTTCAGCTTCGCGATGATCAAGCGGCCGACGGGCAAGGGCGTCGTGCGCGCCATCTCGAACTTCGTCGTGCTCGGCTGGGTGGCGGTCAAGGCGCTCACGCTGACCGCGGTGGAACTCGGGCGCGCCCTGCTGCGGCTCGTGGCCGACCCGGTCGGGGAGTGGAATCGCGGCTTCAAGTCGCTGGCGATCAAGGTCGGCATCTCCGTGTGGGTGCGACAGCTCTTCAATCTGGCCGCCTCGCGTGACGTCTATCGCGGCGTGCGGTCGGTCTACGTCAACTACCTCGACTATGACGTGTTCGCGCACGCGTACGGCCCGCGGCACCGACGGGCCCTGCGCGCGCTGCGCCGGGTCGACCGCTCGATTCACCTGCTATGGCGCGTGTGCCGGCGCGTTCCGGAGCACCGCTACGACGTCTACGTCCTCTCCGACCACGGACAGGCGGAGTGCACGCCGTTCGAGACGATCGCGCCCGGCCGCCGCATCGAGCGGATGCTCTTCGAGGACGTCTTCACGGACGCCTCCGTGCGTGAGGTGACGCCGGCGCGGCCGGGGGGACGCCATCACCTGGCCAGCGGCATCAAGGCGTACCGGAGCGGTCGCGCCCCCGGCGTGTTCCAGCGGTTCTTCAACTATCTCGAGGACGATTTCCCGTGGGTGCTGGGGGAGCTGAAGGAGGCGCGGGAGCGCCACAGCGTGCGGGTGATCGCGGCCGGGCCGAACGCGTTCGTGTATTTTCTCGACACGCCGGAGCCGTTGACCATCCAGCGAATCGAGGACCGCTGGCCGGGGGTGGGCGAGTCGCTCTCGCGCTGTGCCGGCATCGGCTACGTGCTCGCGCGGTCCACCGAGGGTCCGGTCTGCTTCTGGCGTGGAAAACGGTACCGGCTGAGTGTGTCCGACCCCGGCCCCTTCGCCGGCCGCGACGACGCGGCGGCGGTGGTCGAGGGTATCCACGATCTGATGGCCATGCCGAGCGCCGGCGATCTCGTGCTGTACGGGATCGACGCCGTCGGGGGCAACGTCTCGTTCATCTCGGAGATCGGCGCCCACGCCGGCCCCTCGCACGAGGAGCTGCACACGTTCATCATCGGCGCCGACCGCGCGCCGCTGCCGGAGTCGATCGAGCATCCGATCCAGCTCTATCCGTATTTCATGGCGTATCAGGAGAGCCGCGGGACTGCCGCGTGACGCCCATCACGGTCGTCAGCTACAACATTCACCGCGGCGTCGGCCTCGACCGCCGCCGCGATCTCGACCGCATTGCCGCCGTCATCGCGGAGACCGGGGCCGACGTGGTCGGCCTGCAGGAGGTCATTCGCGACAACGGGCGGCCGGAGGCCGATCAGGCCGCCTTCCTCGCGCAGCGGCTCGGCATGACGGTGGTGATGGGTGAGACGCGGGCGCATGGCACCGGCACCTACGGCAACGCCGTTCTCACACGCCTCGGAGTGCTGAGCTCCACCCGCTGCGATCTGAGCTGTGGCCTGCGGGAGCCGCGCGGCGCCCTCCGCGTGGACCTGGCCGTCGGCGACACCGCGCTGCACGTCTTCAACTGCCACTTCGGTCTCGCCTTCCGCGAGCGGCGCGCCCAGCTGGAGCTGCTCGCCAGCTTCATCCGCGACTCGACGTGCGAGGGGCCGCGCGTGGTGATGGGAGACTTCAACGAGTGGCATCGCGGGCCGGTGACGCGCGGACTCAAGCTCGAGTTCTCGTCGCCGATGCGCCGGATGCGGCGCACGCATCCGGCGATGTTCCCGCTCTTCCGGCTCGACCGGATCTACTGGGACGTCGAGCTGCAGGGTGAGGAATTCCTCGTGCACCGCACGCGCCTGGCCCGGGTCGCCTCCGATCATCTCCCCGTCGTCGCGCGCCTGCGCGTTCGACGCCGCGCCGTCGCCGCCCCCTACGTCACGGGCGACGCGCTGCCGCCGGCCGAGTAGCGGCTGGACGCCGGTCCACCGCTCCCCGGGCCGCCCGCGCTCCCGACGGCGGCCGCGCGATCGCCGCTGAGCGGCCGGCTGCTCACGGTGGCCGCCGCCCTCGTGCTGCTGGCCTTCGCCGTGCTCGTGGTGCGGCTGCACGTGACGACCACCCGCGTGGAGAGCGTGAGCGAGCCGGATCGCGCGCTCGCGCTCGTCGTCGAGCGCACGATGGACCTCGAGGACGCGCTGGAGGCGGCCACGCCGCTCGAGCGCCGGCTGTACGCGCTGACCCTGACCGACGGCGGCGGCTCGCTGGCACAGGCGATCGAGTGGTACGAAGAGCTGGCAGGCACGACGGTGGGCGATGTCTTCGTCGACGTCCGGCTCGCCATCCTGCGTGGGGAGGCCGGTCGCCTCGACGACGTCCAGGAGACGGTCGCCGACTGGCACGCGCGCGGCGAGGCGCGGGCGGCCGACGTCATCGCCACCGCGTACCTGGCGGCCCCGGTCGAGCGCGGCTGGCCGGCGCGCCAGTCGGTCGACCGCCTCGTCGACGCCGGATGGTTTCACGACCGGCTCGCCCTGCGCCTGGCGCCGCGGATCGGCGACGCAGCGTGGCTGGCGGAGGCGCGGGAGGCCGCGCGTGCCCGCACGGAGCCGCTGCTGCGCCTCATGCGAGCCTTCGCCGCCAGTGAGCTGTTGCTGCTGATGCTCGGCGTGGCGGCGGCGCTGTCGCTCGCGATGGGCCGGCGGCGGGCGGTCGCGACGGCGCCGCTGCCGCCGCCGTGGCGCGGCAGTGACGGCCTGGTCGTCATCGTCCGCGGCGGCGCGGGGGGCGTGCTGGTGACGCTCGCCCTCCTCGCGCTGGCGGGCTGGACGCATCCCGGCTCGGCCGTGCTCGAGGGCGTGAGCCTGCCGCTGGTCTACGTTCCCGTGCTGCTGCTCGCGGGCCGCCGTCTCCTGGCGCCGGCCGGGCTCGGCTTCCGCGAGGGGTTCGGGCTGCGGCCGGGCGTCGGCGGCTGGCTGCCGCTGGTGCGCGCGGCGGCGATCATCGCCGGTGCCGGCATCGCCATCGATATCACGCTCGGGCTCTTCAGCGAGGCCGCCGGGGTGCCCTCACACTGGACGGAGTGGTTCGACGAGGATCTCGCCTGGGGCTCGGCCGGGACCCTGGTCGCCAGCCTGCTCGGCACGGTCGTCTTCGCGCCGGTGCTCGAGGAGATCGTGTTTCGCGGCCTGCTCTACGGGACGCTGCGGCGATGGGTCGGCTGGCCGACGGCCGCGCTTCTGAGCGCGGCCGTCTTCGCCGGCGCGCACGGGTATGGCGTGGCCGGATTCGGCAGCGTCTTCGCCAGCGGTGTCATGTGGGCGGTGGCCTACGAGAAGACGCGCAGCCTGTTGCCGGGGATGGCCGCGCACGCCGCGAACAATGTCTCGGCGGCGTGCGCGGTGCTCGCGCTGTTACGGTTTTGATTAATGGGAGGCCTCGAAATGGCCTTCCGGCAGACTCCTAGCTCACGGCTTCGCGGCGGGCGTCTCCCCGCGTGAGAGGCGCGCGAGGAACTTGCTGAGGTCGCGGGCCATGTCGTCGTAGGACTCCTTGAGGTGATCCTTGCTGGAGCCGCCCCACATGCCGACCGAGGCGATGCGGCGATCGGCGGTGACCAGCTGCACCTGTCCGGTGCGTGTGTCCACGAACCGCATCTCCACCTGCGTACGCGTGCGGCCGGCGCCGTAGGCGCCCCACATCATGCGCAGCGCCTGCGAGCCTTCGCCGAGGCGCGTGATGGTGCCGGAAAGCCTCAGTGTCCGATCCTGCGTCGGCGGCATCGTCGTCTCGGCGAGGTTCACGACCCGGGTGAACACGCCACTCTCGCGCAGCCGCCGCACCAGCTCCGACTGCAGAAAGGCCGACATCGCCGCGGCGAGCTTGCGATCGTCGTCGTCCTTGATGGCCGGATCCGTCACCGGAAACGGCTCCACCGCGACCACCTGATAATTCTTCAGATTGAATCCAGGTGCGAGGCCGACCAGGCCGGCGTCCTTGTCCTCCACCGCCGGCTTCAGGCTGCCGACGGCGACGGGGTTGTCCGGCCGTGTCTGCTGGGCGCCGTAGCAGCCGGCGAAGGTGAGCGTCAGCGCGAGCGCAAGGGCACCGAGCCGTCTCATTGCCATTTGATCTGCACCTTGATCTTCGGGTACTCGGGCGACTTGCCGTCGAGGTCGATGATCCGCAGCGTGCCGTCCGAGGACTCCATGAGCAGGTTGCCGTTGGAGAAGTTCACGATCTTGCCCCAGGTCTTCGGGAGCCCGACCTCGTACTTCGGCGTCATGGTCGCCGCGTCCGCCGTCGTCGGCGTCAGGCGATCGAGCCACGCGTGAGCCGCGAGCGCCGTGAGGGCGACCGCGATCACGCTCAGGACAACCTTCGTCCAGCGGTCCAGGTGCATGAGCTCTCCTCTGGTTGTGCGGGCGCGTCCGGCGCTAGACGCGCCCCGCGAGGTCCACAGCGGCGAGGAAGAGCGTGGTGGCGCCGTGCTCGATGTCGTCCATCGGCGTGAACTCTTCCTCGCAATGGCTCCGGCCGTCGCGGGAGGGCACGAAGATCATCCCCGCGGGTCCGATGGCGGCCATGTACTGCGCGTCGTGGCCGGCGCCGGACAGGATGTGGCGGTGCCGGGCGCCGGTGGCGGCGGCCGCGCGCTCGATGGCCGCGACCACGTCCGGAGCGAACGGCGTGTACGGCACCCGCCAGTAATGCTCGAGCTCGTAGCGGACGCCCTCGCGCGCGCACGCGTCCTTGACGGTGGCGTCCAGTCGCTCCCGCGCGGTGTCGAGCGTCTCGCTGCGCGGGTCGCGCATGTCGATGGAGAGCGTCACCGTGCCCGGGATGGCGTTGACGATGTTCGGCTGCACGGTGAGGTTGCCGACGGTGGTCACGACGTCGCCGCCGAGCTCGCGCGCGATGCTCCGGACACCGGCCACCACGTCGGCGGCGGCCACGAGCGCGTCGTGACGGATCCGCATCGGCGTCGGCCCCGCGTGATCCTGCACGCCGTGGAGGGTGAGGCGCGACCACGAGATGGCCACGATGCCGTCCACGATGCCGACCGCGAAGCCTTCCTCCTCGAGCACGGGGCCCTGCTCGATGTGCAGCTCGAGATAGGCGCGGAACGGCCGCGGCACGCACGGCTCGGCGCCGAGGTAGCCGATGCGCTCGAGCTCGTCGACGAGCCGGAGGCCGTCCTTGTCGCGCGCGTTGTACGCGTCCTCGAGCGGGATCTTGCCGGCCATCACGCCGCTGGCGATCATGGCCGGCTGAAAGCGCGCGCCTTCCTCGTTGGTGAAGATGGCCAGGGTGACCGGATGGCGGGTCCGCACGCGGTGCTGGTCGAGGGCGCGAATGGTCTCGAGCCCGCAGAGGACGCCGAGCTGGCCGTCGTACTTGCCCCCGGTGGGCACCGAGTCGATGTGCGAGCCGATCATGACGGGTGGCAGCCGCTCGGCGCCGACGCGCTCGCCGAAGATGTTGCCCATCTGGTCGACGGTGACGCGCAGGCCGGCCTCGCGCATCCAGCGGACCATGAGATCGCGGCCGCGCCGATCGTCGTCGGTCAGCGCCACGCGGGTGAGTCCGCCCCGCGGCGTCTCTCCGATCTTCCCCAGCTCGTCGATGCTCTGCGCGAGCCGCTTGCGGTCGATACGCATGCGGCACAACTCTATAACGCCGCCGGCCGAATCTCCTACGCCAACGTGCTCGGGCGGGCCGTCAAACCCGTGCCGCCCGTCACCACCGTCGAGACGGCCTCGGCCAGCCGCTCGGGATCGACGGGCTTGACGAGGTGCAGGTCGAAGCCCGCCTCGTACGCGCGCCGGGCGTCGTCGGCCTGCCCGTAGCCGGTGAGCGCGATCAGCTTGATCGCCTTCAGCGACTCGCTGGCGCGCAGCTTTCGCGCGACCTCGTAGCCATCCATCTCGGGCAGGCCGATGTCGATCAGGGCCACGTCGGGACGGTGCTCGAGCGCGGCCGCGAGGCCGGCGATGCCGTTGGCCGCCACGTGCACGGTATGGCCGTCGAGCTCCAGCAGCGTCCGGAGCATGTCGCGCGCGTCGTCATTGTCCTCCACCACCAGCGTGCGCTGCGGCAGGACGGTCCGGCGGCGGGACGGGGTCGGCGCCGGCGGTGGCGCCGGCAGGCGCGGGAAGGCGATGGTGAAGACGCTGCCCATGCCTTCGCCCGGGCTGGCTGCCTGCACGCGGCCGTCGTGCAGCTCGACCAGGCGGCGCACGAGCGTGAGGCCGATGCCGAGTCCGCCCTGTGCGCGTGCGGGCGCCTGCTCACCCTGCACGAATAGCTCGAAGATCCGCGGCAGCAGCTCGGGCGCGATGCCATGTCCGGTGTCGGCCACCCGAAGCACCGACTCGCCGGCGTCCTCGCCGACGACGACGCTGATGGTTCCGTCCGTGGGCGTGTACTTGAGCGCGTTGGTGACGAGGTTGGTGATGACCTGCTCGATGCGCGTCACGTCGCCGTCCACCCACGCCGGCGTGCCGGCCACCGTCAGGCGGTGGCGTCCGGCGCGTCCGGTGGCGCGGATGGTGGCCACCACGCGCTCGGCCGCCTCGAGGAGATCGATCGCGCGGCGGTCGAGGACGATCTTCCCCGTCATCACGCGACCGACGTCCAGCAGGTCGTCCATCAGCCGGGCCAGATGCTGCGTCTGCCGCGCGATGACGTCGCGCGCGCTCGTGGCGGGCTCGCCGTCTTCGCCCACACGCTGGAGCACGCCCACCGCGCCGGAGATGGCGCTGAGCGGGTTACGCAGCTCGTGGCCGAGCATCGCGATGAACTCGTCCTTGGCGCGGCTGGCGTCCTCGGCGGCCGTGCGTGCCGTCCGCATCTCCGCCTCGTGCCGTTTCTGGTCCGTCACGTCGAGGCCGATGCCGACCCGCGAGTCGTCGGACAGACGCACCAGTGACCACGACGTCTCGACGGCACGGCCGTCCCGCGTGGTCACTTTGAGATCCCGCCAGCCGGGCGGCGCAGCGTCGATGAGCTCTCGCACCATCGCGCGATACGCGGGCTCCGGAAAGCAGGCGGCCATGAAGCCGGCGCCGCCGGCCTCGGCGGCTGTCCAGCCAGTCACCCGCTCGAACTCGCGATTGACGCGCAACCCCCGCGTGGTCGGCTCGTAGAGCGTGATCATGACCGGAATGCTGTCGATCACCGTCTGGAGCAGCTCGCGCTCGTGAGTGAGCGCCTCCTGCGCCC
>Ga0075430_100000861_pt1 | contig 23798 bp, 24 predicted proteins | sample RhiMetdeltSRZDD4_FD_75294 | JGI IMG/M metagenome (GOLD analysis project Ga0075430, IMG submission 75294) | Populus rhizosphere microbial communities from Tennessee, USA - Rhizosphere MetaG P. deltoides SRZDD4 | ecosystem: Host-associated > Plants > Roots > Rhizosphere > Soil | place: USA... | reverse complement strand
CGGACCGCCGGGCCCGAACGGCACGATGATGCGCACCGGCCGGGTCGGGTAGCTTTGTCCCCATGCGACACCAGGCGCCGCAAGTTGGGGCGCAGCGAGGCCAGCGGCCGCGGCGGCTGAAAACTGAAGGAATTGTCGGCGCTTCATCGTGGTCACTTTGGGGCGTCCTGCATTGAAAATCCGGTCACCCAATATACAACGCTTGTCGGAGAGAAACTGCTCACGATATCGGCACAAAAGGAGGATAAATTGGCCATTCAACGCTTCGAAACAGGCGCCCGGCTCAGCAAGGTCGTGGTGCACGGCGACACCGTCTATCTCGCCGGCCTGACGGCGGATAAGACCGCGGGCCAGAGCGTCGGCGCGCAGACCGCCGAAATCCTCGCCGCGATCGACGGCCTGCTCGCCAAGGCCGGCACCGACAAGTCGAAGCTGTTGCAGGCCACCATCTGGTTGCAGGACATCCGCACCGTCGATGAGATGAACAAGGTGTGGGACGTCTGGATGCCGCAAGGCTGCGCACCGGCGCGCGCCTGCATCGAGGCGCGGCTGCAATCGCCGGCGAAAATGGTGGAGATACGGGTGACGGCGGCGAAGTAAAGCCTGCGCCGCCTACATCGGCCGCTGCGGCTGGTCGTCGTAATGCTCCGGCTCCATCGCCCACGGCATCGCATCGTAGCCGGCCGCGTAATTGCGCGCGGTCTGCGTCGGATTGCGGTTCACCAGCGGGCGCAGGAACATCGGATGGGTGAGGCTGCGCACTTCGTGCTCGATCGTGAACAGGTGCTTGCCTGAATCGAGATCGACGATGTCGCGGAAGCGGTACTGGAACTGGTTGTCCTCGCGGTTGACGAGCTTGCGCTCGTTCAGCCGCCGGTGCGGGCCGGAGAAATCCGCGACGTAGATCTGGATGTGATGCTCGTCGAACTCGGGCTGCGGCTTGTCGGTTTCGCGGTACAGGAGATGCTGTTCCTTGCCGACTTTGACGCGCGCGACGGTGCCGTCGCCGTTCGCGACCTCGGCCGGCGTGCCGATCATCTCGCGGTAGAACCGCGCGATGCCCTTGGCGGTGCCGACCGGAACGTCGAACTCGACATAAGGGAAGCCGAGGCTGACGCGGCCGAAGCGTGCCGCGTCGGGCTCGTAGCAGCGGATGCGGTTGCCCCAGGGGCAGGTCGCTTCGACATGGTCGTTGTGCTCGCTGAAGTCGAAGCGGGTGCCGTCGAGCTTCTTGCGCACGCGTGAGAGCCGCTCCAGCAACGCCTCGCGGCCTTCGATCACCATGCCGGTGTGGCCGCGCAGCACCTGCGGCTTGCCGGTCGGCAGGTGGAACTGGCTGCGTCCGACATTCACCCACATATTGTTGTCGGCAATGTTGAGGAAGGGATCGCGCGTCAGCCCGAGCCCGACCACGTAGAACAAGCTGGCGATCCGCTGATCCGGGATCTGCACGTTGACGTGTTCGAGGTGGACCGAATTGCCGAGGTCTTCCGCCGCGCGATCGTAAGCCTGCATGTCCGTCACTCCGCCTTGATTCCTGCCGCCTTGATGATGGGCCACCATTTGTCGATCTCGGCCTTCTGGAACGTGCCGAGTGCTTCCGGCGTGAGCTGCTCGCGCGGGAAGATGTCCTGGCTGCTGTCGATCAGCTTCAGGCGTAGCCCGGGGTCGGCGAGCGTGCGCACGACCGCGTCGTTGAGTTTGGCGACGATGTCCTTGGGCGTGCCCTTCGGCGCCCAGAACGCGTGCCAGAACGAGAAATAGAATCCCGGCAATCCGGCTTCGTCGGTGGTCGGAATCTCCGGCGCCGTCGCCAGCCGCTGCTTGGCGGTGACCGCATAGGCGCGGATGTTGCCGTTGCGCAGTTGCGGCAGCGATACCGCCGGCGTGTCGAGCATCACGTCGATGTTGCCGGCGACCAGGTCCTGCATCGACTGGCCGGCGCTGCGATAGGGCACCATCGTGTAGCGCACACCGACCGCGTTCTGGAAGAAGATGCCGCCGACATGGCTCGGCGTGCCGATGCCGGAATTGCCCTGCGAGGCTTTGCCTGAATTGGTCTTCAGCCACAGCAGCAGGTCCTTGAGATTGTCGGCCGGCATGCTCTTGCGCGCGACAATCAGAAACGGCTGCGTCGAGACCAGCGCGATCGGCTCGAAATCCTTCAGCAGATCGTAGGGCAGGTTGTGAACCGCGCCATTGGCGACATTGGTGCCCCACTGGCCGATGCCGAAGGTGTAGCCGTCGGGCGTCGCGCGGGCGAGCCGGCCGATGCCGATGGTGCCGCCGGCGCCGGTGGTGTTCTCGACCACGATGGTCTGGCCGAGCGCCGCGCGCATGCCTTCCGCCATGATGCGCGCGATCACATCGGTGGAGCCGCCGGGCGCCAGCGGCACCACCATGGTGATCGGCCGATTGGGATAGGTCTGCGCGGCCGCGTTGCCAGAGACGGCGAACGGGGTGAGCCCCAAAACCGCAGCGAATGCGAAAGCAGGCAGCAACCGTTTCATGGGAAAGCGTCCGGCACGCTTGTTACCGCACGGGCAGTGTACCTTATTTTCGGCTATTTCTGCAGCACGTTCCAGCGGGACCGAACAGGACAATCGACCCCATGAAAAAGCCTGCCAAATCCAAAGCGCGATCCAAGACCAAGGCCCAAGTCGTAAAGTCACGTCCCGCGAGCGCGAAGGCCCGCAAAGCAAAGGCCGAGACGTTCAAGGCCAAGGTTTCCAAAGCCAAGGCGCCTAAAGCCAAAGCCACCAAAACCAAGCCGCTGCCGCGGAAGGATCGGCGCCCCGCCGAGGATCGCCTTGCCGAGCTCAAGCGGCGCCTGCTCGAGATCAGCGACCTCGGTTCGGTCGGCGCGGTGCTCGGGTGGGATGAGGCGACCTACATGCCGACGGGCGGCGCGGCGGCCCGTGGCCGCCAGAGCGCGGCGCTGTCGCGCATGCGCCATGAGCGCTCGATCGATCCCGCGCTGGGCACGTTGATCGATTCCCTCGCACCCCATGCCGAAACCCTGCGGCCGGATTCCGACGACGCCGCGCTGATCCGCGTGGCGCGCCGCAACTTCGGCAAGGCGATCAAGGTGCCGGCCGACTGGGTCGAGCGTTCGAGCGTGCACGGCTCGGCGTCCTACGATGCGTGGACGCGAGCGCGCCCCGCCAATGATTTCGCGACCATGCGGCCGTATCTCGAGAAGACGATCGATCTCTCCCGCGAATATGCCGGCTTCTTCGCACCCTATGACCGCATCGCCGATCCGCTGATCGACGACGCCGACCACGGCATGACCACGGCGTTGATCCAGAAGCTGTTCACGGAGCTGCGGCGTGAGCTGGTGCCGATCGTGCGCGCGATTGCCGCCGAGCCGGTGGCCGACGACCGATGCCTGCACGGCGCGTTCGGTGAAACGGCACAGCTTGCGTTCGGTCTCGATGTCGTGTCGCGTCTTGGTTATGACCTCTCCCGCGGCCGCCTCGACAAGACCCATCATCCGTTCTGTACCCGGTTCGGATCGGGCGACGTGCGCATCACCACGCGCGTGCGCGAGGACGATCTCGGCGACGCGCTGTTCTCGACCGTGCATGAATCCGGCCACGCCATGTACGAGCAGGGCGTGAGCGCGGCGCTCGACGGCACGCCGCTCGGCTCCGGCGTCTCGGCCGGCGTGCACGAAAGCCAGTCGCGGCTATGGGAGAACGTGGTCGGACGCGGCCGCGGGTTCTGGGAGCACTTCTACCCGGCGCTCCGGCGCGTCTATCCCGGCCAGTTCGACACCGTGCCGCTCGACACGTTCTATCGCGCCATCAACAAGGTCGAGCGCTCGCTGATCCGCACCGACGCCGACGAGGTGACCTACAATCTTCACGTCATGCTGCGCTTCGACCTCGAGCTCGATCTGCTCGAAGGGCGGCTGGCGGTGAAGGACATCCCGGACGCTTGGCGCGCTCGCATGCAGGCCGATCTCGGGCTTGCGCCGCCGGACGATCGCAACGGCTGCCTGCAGGACGTGCACTGGTACTACGGCGGCCTCGGCGGCGCGTTCCAGGGCTACACCATCGGCAATATCCTCAGCGCGCAGTTCTATGCTGCCGCGGTGAAGGCCAACCCCGGCATCCCGTCCGAGATCGCGGCCGGCGAATTCGGCACACTGCACGGTTGGCTCACCGACAACCTCTACCGGCACGGCGCCAAGTTCACGCCCAACGACCTGATCAAGCGCGCGACCGGCGAGCCGATGACCATGCGGCCCTATCTCGCCTACCTGCGCGGCAAATACGGCGAGCTGTATTCGCTGCCTGCGGCGGCGTGATCTCTCTCCGTCGTCATTCCGGAAGCCGCGACAGCGGCTGTCCGGAATCCCATAGCGCGTCGAAGACGCGCGTCAACGCGCTTATGCGACGCGCCCCGGAATGACGGCGGTGGGTCCTTGCCGCCGCCTTCCACTCACGTCACCATGCGCACGGACCGGAGGAAATCTATGCGCGTTCGGATGTGTCTGATCTCGCTCGGCGCTGTCGTGGTGGCGGGCGTGGTGCTGATCGCCGCCTGGACCGGCGGGTCGGCCGCTCCGGCGCACCGCTTCGCCGACAAGCGTCCTAACGCCACGCCGGTCGACGTCGAGCTGGTGGTCGCCGTCGACGTGTCGAACTCGATGGACCCGGAAGAGCAGGAGCTCCAGCGCGAGGGCTATGTGGTGGCGCTGACCTCGCGCGAATTCCTCACCGCGCTGCGGTCGGGCGCGCACGGCAAGGTCGCGATCACCTATTTCGAGTGGGCTGGCCTGCACGACCAGACCATCCTGATGCCGTGGCGGGTGATCGACAGCCCGGAGTCCGCCGACGCGGTGGCGCGCGAGATCGCGCGGGCGCCATACCGGCGCGCGCCGCGTACCTCGATCTATGGCGCGCTGCAATTCGCCAAGCCGCTATTCGATGCGTCGGGCTATCGCGGCATGCGCCAGGTCATCGACGTGTCCGGCGACGGCGTGAACAACATGGGGCCGCCGGTCGAACAGATGCGCGACGAGGTGCTGGCCGCCGGCATTACGATCAACGGGCTGCCGATCATGCTGCGGCGGCAGACCGGCTACGGCATGTGGGGCATGGCGTTCGAGCACCTCGACACTTACTACGAGGATTGCGTGATCGGCGGCCCCGGCTCGTTCGTGATCTCGATCCGTGAACGCGAGCAGTTCAAGGAAGCGACCCGCACCAAGCTGGTGATGGAGGTCGCGGGCGTGACGCCGTCGCGGCGCGTCGTGCCGGCGCAGGGCAAGAAGCCGCGGGTCTTCTGCTCGTGAGGCTTCCGCTTTAGTCCCGTCAAGCTCGCATCAAGGCGATCAATGCGCCGGACTCTCGCCGCGGCCTTCGGGGCTCGGCGGAATCGATATGCCATCGTCCAGTTGCTGGGCAGCGGTCAGCCACATCATGGCGAGATCGAGGAAATGCTTGCGAACATCCTCGGTCGTCGCAGTGCGGGCGGATTCAAGACATTCGGCGGCGTACTGCCGATACTCGTTGGCGTCAGCCATAACGCTCCTCGTGCCGTGCAGGCGGGAGCGCAACAGTCTCTCAGCCACCGGCGCCTGGGTCAGATGCCGCAGCCGGTGGTGATGCCAATATCGGCATTCAAATGTTGCACGCCAACAACATAGGTTATGCACCTGCCGCTGATTTCCAGCCGGCCCGACGTCCGCGCCCTCGCCAATACGCATTCTTCTCGCGCCATGGAACATTGCGCCGAGGGACGCATTGCCTGCTCATCTCACCCAAAAAAAAATCAGGAGATTTGAGCCAATGGCTAAACAACAGGAAAAGCAGCTGGATGAGCTGTTCCACGAGACACTCAAGGACATCTACTACGCGGAAAAGAAGCTGGTCTCGACCCTGCCGAAGATGGCGAAGGCCGCTCATTCCGAGGAACTGAAGGCCGCGTTCGAGAAGCATCTGGCCGAGACCGAGGGTCAGGTGGAACGCCTTGAGCAGGTGTTCGAGATGATCGATGAGACCCCCAGGGGCAAGACCTGCGACGCGATCAACGGGCTGGTCGACGAAGGCAAGGAGATCATGGCCGACTTCAAGCGTTCACCCGCGCATGACGCCGGACTCCTCGCAGCGGCTCAGGCGGTCGAGCACTACGAGATCTCCCGTTATGGCACACTGCGGACCTGGGCGATCAAGCTCGGAATGCGCGATGCCGCCAAGCTGCTCGACGAAACGCTGGCTGAAGAGAAGAAGACCGACGAGGCGCTGACCAAGCTTGCGGTCTCCATCGTCAACGATATGGCCGAACCTGAAGCGAAAGCGGCATAGTTCAAGCGACCGCGCAAACGCGACTGATTGCAGTGGTGTTGTCAGCTCGCTGTCACAGCTCTGACGACATGAAGAGCCCCGGTGTCGCGACCGGGGCTTCTTCATTTTCATCATGCGTCGGCATGTTTCATTGCGCACGACGCGCGAGAGATTGCGACGCAATTGCGCAACGCGCCCAAAATAATGACTCATCAGGAACATTCTTCTTGCGCGACGGTTGACATACACAACTTCCCTTCAAGAGAGAGAAAAGAAAAATGCGTATCGTCCCAATCGTGGGCGCGCTCTTGCTCGTGTCCAGCGTCGCGCTGGCGCAGCAGAAGCCCGCCAATCCCGACGCCAACACCCCCGCCGTCGCGACGCCAAACACCAAGAATCCGAAGGCGCCGGTCGAAGGCGCCAACAGCTTCACTGAAGGCCAGGCGCGCTCGCGTATCGAGGCGGCCGGCTTCAGCAACGTCACCAACCTGACGAAAGACCCGAAGGGCGTGTGGCGCGGCCGAGCCGCGAAAGGCGGCGCACAAGTCAACGTCAGCCTCGATTTCCAGGGCAACGTGACCACCAACTAAGCGGCGCCCCTTCTTCATCGCTAACGGAGGTCTCAATGACCGTCACTATCTCACGGCTCTACAACTCTCACGCCGATGCGCGTGCCGCGGTACAGGCGCTCGAAATCGCGGGCATCAAGCACAACGACATCAGCATCCTCGCAAGCAACGCCGACAATTGGTACGCGAAGGACACCAAGCCGACGCTGGTCCCTGACCGCGATCTCGACGGCAAGGACGATCGTGCAGAAGGCGCGCGCACGGGCGCAGGCATTGGTGCCGCCGTCGGTGGCACCGCCGGACTGCTGGCTGGACTCGGCCTGATGGCAATTCCCGGCGTTGGCCCGGTCGTCGCGGCTGGCTGGCTGGTCGCCACACTTACCGGCGCAGCCGCGGTCGGCACCGCGGGTGGCATTGTCGGCGCTCTGTCCCAGGCGGGTGTGAGTCCTGAGGACGCCGACGTCTACGCGGAAAGCATCCGCCGCGGCGGCGCTCTCGTGAGCGTCAAGGTGGAAGAAGCCGAACGCGCGCGCGTGCAGGCGCTGATGGACAAGTCGTCCGTCAATGCCGGCAACCGCGCCGCCATGTACCGCAAGGATGGCTGGCAGCGTTTCGATCCGGCCGCGCCGACGTATAGCGCCGACCAGGTCAAGAAAGAGCGCGAGCTGTACCGCTTGTAACTTTCTGCATCCACCAAACGAGAAAACGGAGTTGCCGCCCGGCAGCTCCGTTTTTATTGAGCGATCAATTGAATCAGCAGTGCCGGCCTCATGGGCCCTTCATCAAACCCGCCGCCGTCAGCGCCTTGGTGATGATCGCGCCGATGTCGACGCCGGTGTCGCCTCTTGTGTCGCCTCTTGTGTCGCCTCTTGTGTCGCCTCTTGGCGCTTCCGGTTGCCTGGCCGCCGAGCCTGACGCTTTCTGATCAAGATCGTCCCTCAGCGCGCGTGTTTCAGCCGGAGTCAGCCGCTGGATCCGCGATTGCTGCACCGTCGTCAACGTTTGCGCAGACGGCAGGTCGAGCGGCTGCGCCAATCCGAAGAATTTGGCGATGTGATAGGACGACGAGATGCCGACTTCGAGCAGGAAGGGGCCTGCCGCGCCACAGTTGCCGACGGCTGCACCGGTCGCGAGCGGCGTTCCATGAGCCATGTTGGTGACGGTGAAGGATTCGATCACCGCCTCGCCTGAGTCGTCGACCCACGTTTCACGCGGGTAGCCGTCGACCATCTCGTGAATGTCCGGCATCGGCGCCACGCCGTGGACGTCGATCCATTGCTTGAGGATTTCTTGCGCGTTGCCGGGGATGACCGTCTTGTCGGCGCTGCCATGCCAGACCGAAATACGAGGCCATTGGTCATCATGCTTTGCCGCGCCGCGAACCGCGTCGCCCCACGCATGGGCCGAGCGCGTCGGGCATTGATACATGCTCTCGAATGCCTGCTGGACATTGCTCGCCGCGCCATACGGCAAGCCGGCGATGATCGCTCCGGCTGCGAACACCTCCGGGTAACATGCGAGCATGACCGAGGTCATCGCCCCTCCGGCCGACAGCCCGGTAATGAACACCTGGCGTCGATCGATGCGATTGTCGATCACCATGGTCTCGATCATCTGCCGGATCGACGCGCATTCGCCTTGGCCGCGCTCGATGTCTCCGGGCTGAAACCAGTTGAAGCAACCATTGGGATTGTTCGCGCGCTGCTGCTCCGGCAGCAGCAGGGCAAAGCCGTGGCGCTTGGCGAGCGTCGACCATCCGGCACCGAGATCGTATCCGGCGGCCGTCTGGGTGCATCCATGCAGCACCACGACAAGCGGAGCATCGGCGGCGAGCCGTGGCGGCAGGTAGCGAAACATCCGCAGGTTGCCCGGGTTGGCGCCGAAGCCGTGCACCTCTTCGAGATGGCTGCGGACGCTGCCGGGACTTGGGGCAGGTCTTGGTGCAAATCCTGGGGCGCTCGCGCCGCCTAGCCCGCGCAGCAGATTGCCCCATCGGCTCCGGTCACGGCCGACGGTCGCCAGTAGCTTCCTGAGATCAAGCACGTGAACTCCTCACTGCCATGCCGCCCACCTGATAACCCGTTGCAGGTCAGTTGGTTGCCGCAGTGCACAATAGCAAGGGATGAAAATTCGGATGCTTGAAATGCAGGCGTTCGTCCAGGCGCAGCGCCTCAGGCGATGCGCCGCCCGGGTGAGCCGGCCTGAGGCCGCCTCACGCCGCCGGTGTCGCCGTCTCGGCGCGGAATTCGGCGCGCAGCGCGTCGATCGAGATCAGGCCCTTCGGCGTATCCACATGCCAGAACGACCAGCCGTTGCAGGCTTCGAGGCCTTGCACGAACGCGCCGATGCGGTGGATCGAGCCGACCTTCTCGCCGAGCGCGACCGCGCCGTCGGCGCGGACCAGCGCCTTGTGGCGGCGCTTGGCGTCGGTGAGCTGCGCGCCCGCCGACACGAGACCACGCTCGACCAGCGTCGCGAACGCCACGCGGGGGGCATCCCGGGCGGTCATGAACGGCGCGATGCTGGGAGCGGGTAGAGGTTCAACCGCCGCGATTCGTTTTTCGGCGGCGGCGGCATAGGTCTTGTCGCGCTCGAGCCCGATGAAGCGGCGGCCGAGCCGCTTCGCCACCGCGCCGGTGGTGCCGCTGCCGCAGAACGGGTCGAGCACCAGGTCGTCCGGCCGCGAGGCGGAGAGCATCACGCGCGCAAGCAGCGCTTCCGGCTTCTGGGTCGGATGGACCTTCTTGCCGTTGGCGTCCTTGATTCGCTCCTCGCCGGTGCAGAGCGGGATGGTCCAGTCGGAGCGGACCTGCACGTCCTCATTGCCGGCTTTGATCGCTTCGTAATTGAAGGTGTAGCCCTTGCCGCCCGGCTCGCGCGCCGCCCAGATCAGCGTCTCGTGCGCGTTGGTGAAGCGCCGGCCGCGGAAATTCGGCATCGGATTGGTCTTGCGCCAGACCACGTCGTTGAGAATCCAGAAGCCGAGATCCTGCAGGATCGCGCCGACGCGGAAGATGTTGTGATAGGAGCCGATCACCCACAGCGTCGCCGATGGCTTCATCACGCGGCGGCAGGCGAGCAGCCAGGCGCGGGTGAAATCGTCGTAGGCGGAGAAGCTCGAGAACTTGTCCCAGTCGTCATCGACGGCATCAACGCGTGAGTCGTCGGGACGCTTGAGGTCGCCCTGGAGCTGCAGATTGTAAGGGGGGTCGGCGAAGACGAGATCGACGCTCTCGCCCGGCATCTTCGCCATGGCCGCGACGCAATCGCCGACCAGGATTTGGATACCGTTTGCGGACTCAGAAGTGAAGCGGGGCGCCCTGACGGACGCCCCGCGACTCGACACAACCATGACTCAGAACTCTGACTCAGGCGACGCGATCGGTGACGCGGGACCTACAACCGACCTGTTGTGATCATGGCCCCCCAAGGTAAAAATCGGCTTAATCGGGGCAGGGTCTCTGCTAGGCAAGAATTGCCCAGGCACTATATTGATGATCGAGCGTTGGTAGCCGCGGATGGGTTGATGCCGCGCCGCGTATAACCAGAGCAAGGATCGCGATCATGCGTTGGGAAGACCTTCCGGAAAGTCAGAACGTCGAGGATCGCCGCGGCGAAGACGGCGGCGGTGGCGGTGGTTTTGGCCGCGGTGGCGGTGGCCTTCCCGGCGGTGCCGGCGGCCTCGGCATCGGCGCGATTCTGGTGCTCGGGCTGATCGGCTACGCGACCGGCATTGATCCGAGCCTGTTGATCGGCATGGCGGATCAGTACACGCGCCAGCAACCGCCGGCCCAGACCCAGACCAACAGCAAGCCCGGCGCGTCGCCGAAGGACGACGCGGGCCGATTCGTCACGCGCATCCTCGCGTCCACCGAATCGACCTGGAAGGACGTCTTCGCCCGCAGCAACCGCACCTATCGCGCGCCGGTACTGGTACTCTATTCGGGACAGACTCACGCGAACTGCGGCGGCAACGCGATGGCGGCGATGGGACCGTTCTATTGTCCCGCCGACAAGAAGATCTACCTCGACACTTCGTTCTTCAAGATGATCGAGAATCGTTTCCGCGGTTGCGACGTCGGCAGCGAGTCCTGCCGTTTCGCCCAGGCCTACGTGATCGCGCACGAGGTCGGGCATCACGTGCAGAACGAACTCGGCATCCTCTCGAATGCACAGCGCGCGCAACAGGCGGCTGGCGGCAGGACGCCGGAGGCGAACCGCATCCAGGTGCGCGTCGAGCTGCAGGCCGACTGCCTTGCCGGCATCTGGGCGAATCGCGCGCAAGAGCGGCTCGCGCCCGGTGACATCGAGGCCGCGCTGCGCACGGCGAGCGCGATCGGCGATGACACGTTACAGCGCCGTTCGCAGGGCCAGGTGGTGCCGGATTCCTTCACCCACGGCACCTCCGAGCAGCGCCAGCGCTGGTTCTACACCGGCTTCAAGCAGGGCTCGGTCGATAGCTGCAACACCTTCGCGCCCTCGGCGCAGCTGTAGAACTCGAATCTGTAGCCCGCATGAGCGAAGCGACATGCGGGGCTGACCAACGACCCGGATGTCGCTTCGCTCATCCGGGCTACGAGGTCGTCGCATGACCCACGACGCACCCGATCGCCGCCGTGTGATCGCCGGCGGTATCGCGCTCGCCGGCTCCGCGCTACTGCCAAGCGCCGCCGCCGCGCAGGCCGGTCTCGGCCCGGGCGCCGATCTCCTCGCGACGATCCGCAAATTCCTGGCCGGCCTCGACGACGGCAAGCGCAAGGCCGCGAGCTTTCCCTTGAACGGGCGCGAGTGGCGTAACTGGGATTACTTCGGCACCGACACCAACATCAAACCCGGCCTGCGACTCGATCAGATGGACTTGGCGCAGAAGCAGGCCGCCTGGAACGTGCTGGCGGTGCTGCTGTCGCCCACCGGCATCGAGAAGACCCGCAACGTGATGACGCTGCAGGACGTGCTGGCATCGCAAGGCAACATGCCGGGCCAGCGCTCGTCGGAGCGATTCTCGTTCGCGGTGTTCGGCACGCCGTCGGAAACCGGCGCCTGGGCCTTTCGGCTCGAAGGCCACCACCTGCATCAATCGATCTCGGTGCGCGACAACCGCATCGTCTCGGTCACGCCGTCGTCGTTCTCGGTCAATCCCAACCGCGTCACCTCAGGCAAGCACGCCGGCCTGGTCACGCTGCGCGAGGAGGAGTCGCTCCCGCGCAAGCTCTACGGCGATCTCAATCCGAAGCTGCAGGGCAGGGCGCGCATCTCGGCGACGCCAATGAACAACATCATGTCCTATGCCGGGCGCGAGCGCGCCAATGCGCAAGCGCTCGGCATCCCGGCCTCCGAGCTCGCGTCGGCGCAGCGCGACCTGATCTGGCAACTGGTCGACACCTACGCCACCGACTATCTCGCGCCGCCGCTTGCCGATGCGCAGCGCAGCCGGGTGCGGACCGGGGATCGGGAGGCTGTGCATTTTGCCTGGTACGGGCCGAACACCGCCGAACGGGCGTTCGGCTATCGCGTCATCGGGCCGAATTTCGTGATCGAGCTCGGCTCGGTTGATCCGGCGGCGCAGCACATCCACACGGTCTACCACGACCTCGGCAACGTGCTCGGTCGGACGGGCTGAACCCATGATCCGGCTTTGCGCCTTGATCGTTGCCGCGCTGAGTGTCTGGATGCCCGCGCCGGCCGCGGCACAGTCGTCGCCGGTGGTGCTCTTGGTCGGTCCGAAGAGCGACTTGAAGTCGGTCGCCGATTTCGTCGCCTGGGCTAAGCGCAGCAACAAGCCGCTCACCTATTCGTCGTCCGGGCCGCCCACCCAGCGGTTCGGCGAGGCGCTTGCGCAGAAACTCGGGATCAAGACCGTGCATGTGCCTTACCGGGTGGCGTCACAGGGGATTCTCGATCTCATCGGCGGGGAGATCGACTTTTCGGTCGTCGACGTTGATGCGGCGGTGGGGCTGATCCAGGTTGGCCTGGTCACCGCGCTCGCAGTCGCCGCCAGACAACGGATTCCGGATCTTCCCGATGTGCCGACTTTTGCGGAAGTGGGCTATCCGGAGTTGGCTGGGGTGTCGCCCGGCAATCCGGCAAGCAGGACGACCGTAACGATGATAATGTCCCTCCGTCCTCTTCACAGCACCTGACGAATGCTTGCCCATGCCCGGAATTGACGAGACGCGAGAATTCATCCCGCTGAAGATCGCGGTGCTCACGGTGTCCGACACGCGTGAGATGGCCGACGACAAGTCGGGCGCGACGCTCGCCGACCGCATCAAGGCCGCCGGTCATACGGTCCACGACCGCGCGATCGTCACCGACGACGTCGACGCGATCCGCGCGCGCGTGAAAGCATGGATCGCTGCGCCCGATGTCGACGTCATCATCAGCACCGGCGGCACCGGCTTCACCGGCCGCGACGTCACGCCCGAAGCGATCGAGCCGCTGTTCGAAAAGAAGATGGAGGGCTTCGCGACCCTCTTCCTGATGGTCAGCCACGCCAAGATCGGCACGTCCGCGATCCAGACCCGCGCCACCGCCGGCGTTGCGGGCGCGACCTACATCTTCTGCCTGCCGGGCTCGCCCGGCGCCTGCCGCGACGCCTGGGACGAGATCCTGGTGCACCAGCTCGACTACCGCTACCGGCCGTGCAACTTCGTCGAGATCATGCCGCGGCTCGACGAGCACCTGCGGCGTGGCAAGGCGAAGGGTGCGACGGCTTAATTGGCGGCTTGCGTTAGAAGGGAATCTCCCAATGATGAGTGCTCGTCAGAACGTATTTGGGCTTTGGCTTGGGGGGCTATTTTTCGTTTCCTGGAGTTCGGCAACTGCCGAAACGATCGAAAGTGCGGCAAAGACGAAGGTGGCGGCCACGGCTGGCGACGTGGCATGCCCTTCACAGATATTCAGTCAGTTCTTAGAAGCATTTTCCGAGGACGTGCGCGTCCAAAAGAGATTTACAAGGTTCCCGCTTGAGTACAGATATCTCGATGCGCATTTGATTGGCAGCGAGAAAGAGGATGACGCCGAAAAAAAGCGAATGATCAAATCGTTCGAAATGATCCCCTTTCGCAGCAAGAAGCTATTTCCAAACCGCATCGAGAGGAAGAAAAGACGTCTGGAGACGAAGCTGGTATCGCCTGAGAACGGGAAAACGAGCTCTGACGACCAGCATCTACTGCTGTTTAATCCGAATGCTGGCGAACGTACGCACTATCGATTTAATCGAGATAAGACGTGTTGGTACCTTTACCTCATCGAGGATCGTTCGACCTAGCCGCGACGAAGCGGCACGTTCAATTCTATCTCCGTCATCCTGAGGCGCGAGCGAAGCGAGCCTCGAAGGATGCACGGCTCCGATGTTGCAACAGCTGGGCCGTCGTCCTTCGAGGGCCGCCTTCGGCGGCCACCTCAGGATGACGGATTGAGATTTTTGCCGGGCCGATAAGATTAGGAGTGGCCCGTCGCTACTTCCCCATCGCATCATGCACCACGCGGCCGCCCACCATCGTGATCAGCGGCTTGATGTCCTTGATCTCGTCGGCCGGCACCGTCAGGTAGTCGCGGTCGAGCACCAGCAGGTCGGCGTAGCGGCCGCGCGTCAGCGAGCCGAGGTTGGATTCCTGGAACAGGAAATATGCGTTCGAGCGGGTGTGCGCGATCAGCGCTTCCTCGCGGGTGATGGTCTGGCGGTTGACGTGGCGGCCGCCGATCATCTTGCCGGTCACCGCGAAGCTCAGCGTGTAGAACGGATTGGACGGCGTCACCGCAGTGGCGTCGGAGCCGAGTCCCCAGTGCACGCCGGAGTCCTGCACCCGGCGGAACGGCGGCATGTCCCAGGCCTTGTCGCCATGGATCTTGTGCATCAGCGCGCCCTGGATCAGCGGGCGGCTGTGAAGCTGCGCCGCCATGCCGAGCCGCTTCATGCGGTCGAGCTGCGCCTCGGTGACCTGGTCGAGGTGCGAGTACACCCAGCGCAGGCCCTTGATCGGGTGGCTCTTGTTCACGCCCTCGTACTGCTCGAGGAAAGCGTCGATCGCGGTCTGCATCTCGACGTGGGAATTTAGTGCGATACCCTGGCGCGCGAGCGCATCCGCCAGTCGCCGCACCTGCACCATCAAAGCGGGGTTCATCGGACCGTCGGCGCGCATGGTGTTGGTGGTTGCGGGCCCGTAGGTCGATTCACCCCAGCCGATGTGATCGAAATAGTCGTTGCCCTGGAACGGCACGGTCTGCGGCACTTCTGCGAGCACCTTGTCCATTTGCTCGGGTGTCGCCGGCTGGCGGATGGTGTGCCAGAACACGCGCGCGTTCAGCGCGTCGGCCTCGGCGAGGCGGCGGTACGGCTCATAATGCCTGGCGCTCATGCCGCGGCCGCCGAGATCGCCCCACGCAGTGATGCCGAGCGAGTTCAAGTACGCCACCAGCCGGCGCGTGTTGGCGAACCACGTTTCCTGATCGGCGTGCGGAATCTTCGCGGCGACAAAGGCGACGCCGCCGGCACCGCGCACCAAACCGGTGAGGGCGCCGTTGGCGTCCTTCTCGATCGTGCCGCCGGGCGGATTGGCGGTGCTCGCGTCGATATTGGCCGCCTTCAGCGCCGCGCTGTTGAGGTAGCTGTGGTTATAGACCGACTGCAGCACCACCGGATTGTTCGGCGCGATCGCGTCGAGTTCGGCCCGCGAAAATCCGCGCTCCTCGTCGGTGAACTGTTCTTCCGACCAGCCGCCGAGCACCGCGACCCATTCGCCGGGCTTGGCGGCGCCCACGCGTTCGGTGAGCAGCGCGACGGCGCGCTTGCGCGTGGTCACGCCGTCGAAGCGCAGCTCGTTGTGCTCGGCGGCGCGCACCCAGTGCGAATGGTTGTCGATCAGGCCAGGAATGACGGTGCGGCCGTCGAGCGCGATGGTGCGCGTCTGCGGTCCCTTGAGCTTCTCGATCTCGGCGTTGGTGCCGATCGCGACGATGCGCCGGTCGCGGATCGCCAGCGCCTCGGCGATGGTGAAGCGGTCGTCGACGGTGACGATCTTGCCGCCGACGAGGATCGTGTCGGCCGGCGGCGTTTGCGCCATCGCCGGCGTGGCGCCGACCAGCGTCAGAGCGAGGGCTGCGACCAGGAACGCGCGCATCGGTGACTCCATGCTACTGTTTACGCTGGCCTGCTGTTTACGCTGGCGGCTCGAGCCCCTTCGCCCGCATCACCCGCAGCGCGTCCGGCGAGGCGAGGAACTTGAGCAGCGCCTGGGCGGCGTCGGGCGCTTTGGCATTCACGCTGATGGCGGCGGGGAACACGGTGAAGTGCTGGATCTCGGCCGGCAGCCGCCCGGCGAGCTCGGCCTCCGGCACCAGCCCCACTTCACTGGCCTGCGTCAGCCCGATCTCGGTTGCGCCGGTGGCGGCCATGGTCGCGCCCGAGCCGTCCTTGAATTTCGCTTTCACCACCGCAGTGAGTCCCAGTTTGTCGAAAAGGCTCCACAGATAGATGCCGCTGAGGCCGCCGGCGTTGAAGCCGATCGATTGCGCGTTGACGATGGTGCGCTTGAACGCCTCGGTGGTGCTGAGATCGGGCTTCGGCGCGCCCTTGCGGACCGCAACGCCGAGACCCGAGCGCGCCACGACGACGCGCGTGGCGGCGACCAGCTTGCCTTGCTTGATCAGTTCGTCGATCGCTCCCTCGCCGATGATGGCGAGATCGATCGGCTCGCCCTTCTCGATGCGGACCTTCAACGGATCGGTCGAGCCGAACGCGGTCTTGAGCCGGTGTTCGGTCGCCTTCTCGAACAGCGGCGTAAGGTCCGGGAACGAGGTCTTGAAGGCGTTGGAAACCAGGGACGTGATCTCGGCGGCGGTCGCGGGACCTGAGCCCAGCGCGATCGCAAGTCCAACCGCCGCAGCGGTCAGTGCGTGCGTTGCCATGCAAATCCTCCCGAAGCAAATCCTCCCGAAGCACTTTGCCGGTGCTTGTCATCTTGCCCGGCTCTCGTGCGACGGCGGCAGCATAGCACGGAATCTTTCCGCGCTACCTCGACGAACGCCCCGCGTCCGTGCGAACCTTTGCGCAACAAACAACAGTGACGGGAGGTAACGATGCGAGGCACGCCGGCCGCTCTGGCCGCTCTTACAGCATTGATCGTTGTCGCAGCCGGGACGCAGGGGACGCGCGTCGACGCGCAGACCCGCTCCATGCCGCAATTCGAGCTGGACCGCGCATGGCCGAAGGTGCCGCCGCAGTGGCTGCTCGGCGATCCCTCCAGCATCGGCATCGATGCGCAGGACAATATCTGGGTGCTGCAGCGCCCGCGCACGCTCAAGCCCGAGCAGGCCAAGATGACGGCACCGGCGATCGTGGTGTTCGACGGCGCGGGGAATTTCATCAAGGCCTGGGGTGGCGACGGCTCGGGCTTCGAGTGGCCGCAGCGCGAGCACGGCATCCACATCGATCACAAAGGCTTCGTCTGGGTCGGCGGCAATAATTGCGCCGCCCGCGCGCTGCCCGGCTTGAAGCAGATGGGCGACGACCAGCTCATCAAGTTCACCCAGGACGGCAAGCCGGTGCTGCAGATCGGCAAGGCCAGCGCCTCGACCGGCAATGCCGACACCGGCAACCTGCATCAGCCCGCGGACGTCTGGGTGCATCCGCCGACCAACGAATTGTTCGTCGCCGACGGCTACGGCAATCACCGCGTCATCGTGCTCGACGCCGACACCGGCAAGTTCAAGCGGATGTGGGGCGCGTTCGGCAACAAGCCGGTGGACAAGGATGAATGCCCGCCGCCGAGCCTCACCGGCGTGCCGCCCGGCAAGGGTCCCGACCAGTTCAGCATCGTGCACGCCATCCGGGTTTCCAGCGACGGCATCGTCTATGTCGCCGACCGCGAGAACCGGCGCGTGCAGACCTTCACGCTCGACGGCAAGTTCATCACGCAGCTGGTGCGCGAGAACGCGCCGTTCGCGCGCAACCTCGCGCTGTCGCACGATCCGCAGCAGCAGTTCCTCTATGTCGGCGGCGGCACCGACATCGTGGTGGTCGATCGCAAGTCGATGGAGATCGTCGGCTCGATCGAAGGCGGCGGCGTGATCGGCGGCGGCCACCAGATCGGCGTCGACTCCAAGGGCAATCTCTACGTGGCCCTCACCGGCCGCGGCCTGCAGAAACTGACCTTCAAGGGACTGGCACCGGCGGCGGCGCCGGCGCGCTGATCGCTGACGTACCTCAGAAGAGAACACGGGGAGAGATTCATGTTCACGCGTCTGTTCCTGGTCTGTGTGATGGGAGCCGCCATGGTGCTTTCGACCAATGAGCCGACCGGAGCGCAGGGCACTTCGACCGGAGTGCGCTCGCTTGACGACGTCAAGCAGGAAGTCCTGCGCCGCGCCGGCAAGATCAATCCGTTCCAGCACATCCGCGTCGATGACGCGAAGCGCATCGTCGGGGCGCTGACCAGCCTCGATCGCGATCACTGGGCGCAGACCTGGTGCAAGGTCGGCCTCGATTACGAGGCGCAGGGCGATGCAATGGCTGCGAAAGGCGCCAGCGCCAAGGAGCTTGCCGACATCTACTATCTCGCGTCCGACTACTGCCGCATCGGCCGCTACCCGGTCGCCAACACGCCGGGCAAGCGACAGGCCTATCTCGATTCCGTGCGCATGTTCCGCAAGGCGGCGCGGTATTTCGACGATCCGCTGCAGATCGTCGAGATCCCGTTTCAGGAAGGCAAACTCACCGGCTACCTGACGATCCCCAAAGGAATCCACAAGGGCGCGCCGCGGCCGCCGGTCGTCATCCATTGGGGCGGCGTCGACGGCTGGAAGGAAGACAGGCAAGCGCAAGTCGCGTTCCTGCTCCGCGCCGGCTTGGCGACCCTGACCGTCGACATGCCGGGCACCGGCGAGAACCCGATCCTCTACGGCGATCCCGCCGCGGTGAAGACCTATTCGGCGTGGATCGATCATCTCGTCAGCCGCAGCGACGTCGACGGCAGCCGCATCGGCGTCTGGGGCGCAAGCTTCGGCGGCTATTGGGCGGCGCGGCTCGCCTATCAGGAAGCAAGGCGGATCAAGGGCGCGGTGTTCCACGGCGGCAACGTGCACCACGGCTTCCAGCGCGAATGGCTGGTGCCGGCCTTCACCACCGGCGGCGCGACCTATCTGTTCGGCGCCGCGAACCTGCTCGAAGCCCGCGCGCAGGCGATGGGCACCAAGACCATGGAGGAATTCCTCGCCGCGGTGCCAAAGCTGTCGCTGGTCGAACTGGGTCTGATCGACCAGCCGTCGGCGCCGATCCTCGGCGTCAACGGCAAGCTCGACGACCAGGCGCCGGTGCAGGACATCTATCTGCTGATGGAGCACGGCTCGCCGAAGGAGGCGCGGGTCTATCCGAAAGGGCGCCACATGGGCCGGGAGCCTGGCCAATCCGAGGATGAGATCCCGGCGATGATCACCAATTGGCTGAAGGACAAGCTGACGCGGTGATGTTGCTGCGACTTCAACCTCTAACCGTCATCCTGCGTAATCTTTCACCGTCACCCTGAGGTGCGAGCGAAGCGAGCCTCGAAGGGCGACGCCCGGCCGTTGCCACCGGGGCCGTGCATCCTTCGAGGGCCGCCTGCGGCGGCCACCTCAGGATGACGGGTTGAGATTGCGGTCTGCCAACAAGCGGTGGTCCGTCCGCGTCGGCCACTCACCCCAACTCCAAATCCCAATATTCCGCGACCACGTCCTGGCCCCAACTCTTGCGCGCCTCGCTTGAGGTGAGGCGGAAGCCCGCGCGTTCGTAGATGTGACGCGCTGCGCCGAGCACATGATGGGTCCACAGCGTAATGCGGCGATAGCCGCGCTGGCGCGCGAAATCGATGCAGGCGTCGGTCAGCGCTTTGCCGATGCCGAGTCCGCGCGCCGACGGCTCGACCAGCAGCAGGCGCAGCCGCGCGACCTCGTGCGTCTCCTTGGCCAGCAACACCGATCCGACCGGCGCGCCGTCGCGCTCGGCGATCCAGGCGCGTTCATAGTGCGGGTCGAAATTGTTCAGGAACTCGGCGACGATCTGCGCGCACAGCCCTTCGAAATTTTCCGTCCACCGGTATTCCTGCGCATAGAGCACCGCGTGACGTGTCACCATCCAGCCGAATTCGCCGGCACGCGGTTCGCGCAGGATGAATGGGTCCGTCGGTTCAGCCTTGCGCATCAACTCGCTGACTCAAGTCAAGTGTTGGCCTGCATCGACACATCCAGCGTCGTGATCCGCCGCCGGCCGAGCCGGCGCAGCAGGTCCGCGTCCGGGTCGGTGGCCTTGGCGCTGTAGCCGCCGAGCTGCTGATAGAGCGGCTTGGCGATCAGCAGTCCCTGCGACGGCTTCGGCCGCGAGCCGAACGCGCCGCAGATCAGCGCCAGGGCTTCGGAGACAGGCGAAGCGCCGCGCGCGGCCTTGGCGCGAAATACCGCCGCCTGGGTTTCGGGATCGGAGATCAGGTCGCACTCGCGGATGAAGCGGCCGAGCTCCTCGATCCAGCCGGTGCCGGGAATGCTGCCGGGCTGCACGAACCACAGCCAGTCGGCGCGCGCCGTGGCCGCGGCGGCGGCGAGCCGCGCGCCACGGTCGCCCGGGAGCACCAGGAAACGGCAGCCGGCGACATCAGCGACCTTGGCGGTGCCGTCCTTCGAACCGGCGTCGGCGACGATGACCTCGCGCAAAATGCCGTCGAGGGCGCCGGGAACCAGCGCCGCCAACGTGTGCGCCAGCAGGCGCTCTGATTCGTGCGTGGGGATGACCACGCTGATCATGGGAACCGCCCCCGTGGAGAATATGTTTCCACCACATCCTGTGCCGCCATGCCAGCCCGGCTACGAGATGCCGCCGTTTCAACAGGTTGAAAAGTTGTTCTTGTTTTGTTCACATTCACGAACTAGATAATCGCCATGGCTCGTTCTTCTTCGACAGCCCTGAAACGCCCGCCGGCGCCTTCTTCGCCCTCCTTGCCAACGCCGGCGGGCGGCTTCGCCAGGCGCGCTCCGGCGATCAACCTCGACCAGCCAGTAGATGCATCGGTCGGAGTTGACGCCGGGCGCCGCCGTGGCCGTGGCGCGCAGTCGAATGCCTCGGGCCGCTACGAGCCGACCGCGCGCGTCACGTTCGACGACGGTTGGCAGGCGCTCGAAGACGAACCGCCGCCGTTCAAGACCACGGTGACGGTCGACGCGACGCGCAAGATCATCACCCGCAACGACTCGCCGGACATCTCGTTCGACCGCTCGATCAATCCGTATCGCGGCTGCGAGCACGGCTGCATCTATTGCTTCGCCCGGCCGACGCACGCCTATCTGGGCATGTCACCGGGCCTCGACTTCGAGTCGAAGCTGTTCATGAAGCCGGAGGCGGCGAAGCTTCTGGAGCGCGAACTTTCCGATCCGAAATATTCGCCGCGCACCATCGCGATCGGCACCAACACCGATCCGTACCAGCCGATCGAGAAGCAATACCAGATCATGCGGCGGATCCTCGAGGTGCTTGAGCATTTCGGCCATCCGGTGGGCATTGTCACCAAGTCGAACCTGGTGCTGCGTGACCTCGACATCCTGTCGCGCATGGCCAAGCGCAACATCGCCAAGGTCGCGCTGTCGGTGACCACGCTCGACCCGAAACTCGCGCGGGTGATGGAGCCGCGCGCCTCGACACCGGCCCGCCGTATCGAGGCGCTGCAGAAGCTCTCCGAAGCCGGCGTGCCGACGACGGTGATGGTGGCGCCGATCATCCCCGCGATCAACGACGCTGAGATCGAGCGCATCCTCGATACCGCATCTGCCGTCGGGGTGAAGGAGGCGGGCTATGTGTTGCTGCGGCTTCCGCTGGAAGTGCGCGACCTGTTCCGCGAATGGCTGATGGCGAATTTCCCGGATCGCTACCGTCACGTCTTCAAGCTCGTGCGCGATATGCGCGGCGGCAAGGATTACGACTCCAAATGGGGCGAGCGGCAGACCGGCACCGGCCCGATCGCCTGGATGATCGGCCGGCGCTTCGAAGCGACCTGCGACAAGCTCGGCCTCAATAAGGTGCGCACGCGTCTCACCACCGAGCATTTTTCGCCGCCGAAAGCCGAAGCGCCGCAGTTGAGTTTGTTCTGAGCGCATGTCCCGGAAAAAGCCTGCCCCGGACTTCATCCGGGGTGGGAACCGGTTTTCCGAAAAGGACATGCGCCACACAGTAAGGGGGAGTTGTTGGGATGGCGCCGAAACCATGTCTGACGGTGGTCACGCTGGGCGTGACCGATATGAAGGCGAGCATCCGGTTCTACGAAGCGCTGGGCTTTGCGCGACGCGCCAAGGCGACCGGCGAGCAGGTTGCTTTCTTCGACGCCGGTAGCGCCGTGCTCGCGCTCTATCCATGGGACAAGCTCGCGGAAGACGCGACGCTGTGGGACCAGCCACGGCCGCAGGCTTTCCGCGGCATGACGCTCGCATGGAACCGCAGTAACCCGGCCGAGGTCGATGAAGCGATGGCGCATGCGCTGTCGGCCGGCGCGCGATTGCTCAAGGAGCCGCACGAGACGTTCTACGGCGGCTATTCGGGCTATTTCACCGACCCCGACGGCCACCCGTGGGAGATCGTCTGCGCGCCGGGTGTCGACGTACAGGGCGACGGCCGCGTGCAACTCGGGGACTAGAAAATCAAATTCGAGCTCAGGCGGCGCCCACGGGGCGCGTTCGGCTCCCTCTCGCCTCTTCGGGGAGAGGGAGCCCGCCTGAACCAGCGTGATGTCTTGGACGTGAATTTTGGACGGCAATGGAGCGACGGCGGTGGTGTGCTCCCTCTCCCCAGCGGGGAGAGGGGTGGGGTGAGGGGGGTCGAACCTCTCAAGGGAGAACAGTATGGCTTCGACTGTCGAAATTGCGCGTCGGCTGCGCAGGCAGCAAACCGACGCCGAAAAATCGCTGTGGCTCAAGTTGCGCAACGGACGGCTCGGCGGCCTGAAGTTTCGGCGTCAGATGTCGCTGAACGGTTTCGTCGTCGATTTCTGCTGCCCGAGCGCAAAGCTGATCATCGAGCTTGACGGTGGTCAGCACCTTGAACAGCGGGAGCAGGACGCGCGCAGGACCAGGGATTTAGAAGACGGCGGCTATTTCGTTCTGCGGTTTTGGAACAACGATGTTTTGCAGAACGTTGATGGCGTGCTTGAGGAAATTTTGAACAGCGCAAACCAACAGATGTTCGAACCCCCTCACCCCACCCCCTCCCCCTTGGGGAGAGGGAGCCCGCCGGAGCGAGCCGCGACGGCAGTCTGTCTTTCTCTCGCAGTTCGTAGCAGTTTTTCTGTCTCTCGCAGTTCGTAGAATTAGCCCGTCTAACCAGCAGCGATATTTTGGACTCGACTAAGCTACGGCGGTGGTCTGCTCCCTCTCCCCAACGGGGAGAGGGGTGGGGTGAGGGGGCTCGAACCTCTCGATCGACTGCGGAAATGGTTTCCACCAGCTGTAATCATTTGCCGCCCATCCGCCCCAGTTCCTCCCCGGATTTCACACGCAACACCCGCGCGCATTGACTTGGCGCCCCCGCCGCGCACCATCGCGGCATGAGTCGAGACACGGTCGCCAAGGTCATCCGTCTGCCGCTGGGCGAGGAGCCGATCCGCCCGAATTTTCGCCGCGAGCGCGCGGCGATAAAACGCGGCGTGTGGCCGATTGCGGGTTGCGACGAGGCGGGCAGGGGGCCGTTGGCGGGTCCGGTGGTGGCCGCTGCGGTGATCCTCGATCCGGATCGGGTTCCGCGCGGCCTGAACGATTCCAAGAAGCTCGACCGCGAGGAGCGCGAAAAGCTCTACGCCAAGATCTGCGCCAGCGCCGAGGTGGCGGTCGCGTTCGCGCCGCCGTCGCGCATCGACCGCGACAACATCCTGCGCGCGTCGCTGTGGGCGCTCGCCTGCGCGGTCAAGGCGCTGCCGGTCCGGCC
>Ga0075430_100000858_pt1 | contig 23828 bp, 21 predicted proteins | sample RhiMetdeltSRZDD4_FD_75294 | JGI IMG/M metagenome (GOLD analysis project Ga0075430, IMG submission 75294) | Populus rhizosphere microbial communities from Tennessee, USA - Rhizosphere MetaG P. deltoides SRZDD4 | ecosystem: Host-associated > Plants > Roots > Rhizosphere > Soil | place: USA... | reverse complement strand
GCACGATTGTCACAGCCACACATACCCGGGATCAGCTCGAGTTTGCGCTTGATTGCTTCAAGAACGTGGGGACGACGCTGGGTGTGATATGAACGCACTGAGGTTGCGATAGCATCGGACGGGTGCTGTGATGAGTCGCCGCCTGGCTTTCCTGATCGCGGGGGCGCTCGCGTGCACCTGCCCCGCCACAGCGCAGACGCCGCCGCCCGACGGCGTCAATGCGCTACTGGCGCGCCTCGAGATGCTGATGCAGGGAGGGGACCCAGCGGGGCTTTCTTCCCTTTTGATTCCAACCTTTCCTTCCGACGATCTGCAGAATTTTCGAGAGTATCTGTTCAGGCCTGAAACCCGTCGCGCCGTCGTTGTAGAGCGCGACCGCACGCCCCTTGCCGGAGCGCTGCCCGGGGACGGTTACCGCCTCATGGCGGAGTTGTACATGGAAACGCCGGAGCGCGCCCGGATCGTCACGGTACTGCTCGACGTTCGCCGTCCAGCGGGTGGTACTGACGACACCTGGCGGATCATAGGAGCGCAGGTCCTCACCTCGATCGACGGCTTGTTCCGGCTGCGGCTCAACTCGTCGATTCAGTTTGCGGCGCGAAATTTCACCATTACGGCCGAAGATCTCGTTGTCACGCTCGCCGACGGGTCCGTGTTCCAGATAGAAAGCGAAACGGGGGTCACTGGCCTCGTCCTTCTCGGGCGCGGCGTGATGCAGTTCACCCCCGGACCTGAAACTGAACGGGGCCAGCTGCGAATCTTCTCGGGCGCCGAGTCATTGCAGGCGCCGTTCGAATCGGCGTTCGTGCGCCTGAATCCAGGAGAGTACGAGCAGCGGGCGAGCGTCGCGAGCCTGACGCCGTCGCCGGTAAACCCGCGCGAGCTCCGGCGTGCCCAGGAGATTCTGGCGCGCGAGGGGCCGAAATCCTTCAACCTCGACCTGCGCGACTTGAGCAGCGAGCCCTGGTACTTGCTGCCGCCCGCCGGCGATTTCCTCGCGGAAGTCCGGACCAGACGCCACGGCACACTCACGTACATGCGAACCGGAACGCAGGCCGAGGACATCACGCTCCTCGACCGCGACGATCGACACACGATTGCGCTTTACCCGTCCGCGCAACGCCGCGCCGCCAACGGCGGGCTGTCATTCAACGAAGACGACAGGCGCGATTACGACGTCCTCGACTATGACATCGAGGCGAACATTTCTCCGGAAACCGAGCGCCTCGAAGGGCGCGTCCGGATGCGTATCCGCACACGCGCCCAGGATCTGTCCTCGCTCATGATCCGCCTCTCCGACGAGCTCGCCGTGCGCAACATCGTCAGCGTCGAGTACGGGCGACTGCTTCACCTTCGCGTCCGCGATGCGGACAACATCATCGTGAATTTTCCGGTTCCACTGCGCAGCGGTGCGGAACTGACGCTCCTCGTCACCTATGCTGGCCGCATCACTCCGCAGGACATCGAAGATGAGGGGGTGCAAAGCGAAAATCGCCGGGACGACCCTCCGCTCCTGATTCCGCCGGAGCCGAATTTTCTTCTGAGCAGCCGATCGTACTGGTACCCGCAGAACCCCATCCCGGATTACGCGACAGCAACGTTGCGAGTGATCGTTCCTGAGGGCTACGGATGCGCCGCGAGCGGACTGCCGCGGATCGGCGATGAGGTCACGCTGCGCGACCTTCTCACGCTGACCGACGGTCGTTCCTTCGTTTTCACCGCACGCGAACCTCTGCGCTACTTTGCAGTCGTCGTGAGCAGATTCGCTCGCGTCGCCGAACGTACGATCGGTCTCGACACCAATCCGAGTTCAGGTGACCAGGCGGAACTGCGCATTGCGATCGACGCCAACCCCCGGCAGCAAGCCAGTGGTCGCGCCTTGACCGATGACGTCGAGTCCATCATGCGCTACTACACGGGCGTGATTGGGGACCTGCCGTACGCGTCGATGACTGTCGCCCTGGTCGAGGACGAACTGCCGGGCGGGCACAGTCCCGGCTACATGGCAGTGTTGAACAATCCTCTTCCGACGTCGAGGTATACGTGGCGCAGTGATCCTGCAGCCTTTTCCGGCTTTCCTGAGTTCTTCGTGGCCCATGAGCTCGCCCACCAGTGGTGGGGGCAGGCCGTCGGCTGGCGCAACTATCACGAGCAATGGCTCAGTGAAGGGTTTGCCCAGTACTTTGCCGCTTTGTACGCACAGCATGCACGGGGTGAACGAACGTTCGTCGACATGCTCCGCCAGTTTCGCCGGTGGGCAATCGCGGAGTCCGAAGAAGGGCCCATTTCGCTCGGCTCCAGACTGGGCCACATCAAGAACGACCGGCGGGTGTTTCGGGCTCTTGTGTACAACAAGGGTGCAGCGGTGCTGCACATGCTTCGCCGACTGATAGGCGACGAGGCGTTTTTCAGCGGCATACGCCGCTTTTACACGGACCAGAAATTCAAAAAGAGCGGCACGGACGACCTCCGGACCGCGTTCGAGACCGAGTCAGGAAAGACGCTCGACCGGTTCTTCGCACAGTGGATCTACGGCGTCCAGATTCCCCGGATCCGCTATACGACGACGTCGCAACCGGGCGCAGTGGCCATCCGTTTCGAACAGGTCGGCGATGTGATCTTCGACGTACCCGTTACAGTGTCTATCGTCTACACGGATGGGCGAATCCGCGATGTCGTAGTACCTGTGACCGAGCAGCGCGTCGAGTGGAGCTCGCCCGCTGGTGGTCCGGTAAAGCAGGTGGTTGTCAACCGTGACTACGCCGCCGTTGCAGTGTTCGAGAAATTCTGAGCGCCGCTCGTATGCTCAAGACTCAGAACTCAAGACTTCAACTACCGCAGTCATTGCAGATATATCGCGGCGAGTCGCATATCCCCATTCGTCCCAACGGCTTCGAATACGAGACTGAACCGCGTCCGGCCATAGTCGTAGAACCGAGTCAGCCGCTCGCCGGTCGGCGTGTGATCAGTCATGGGCGCACGAATTTCGGCCTGGTGTCCAAGACGTGAGGTGATGGCGGCAACACTGTCGCCGATACGCACCTGATTGCCGTCTTCTAGCAACAGTAGTGGGACCGACACGGCGCGAGACGGAACGCCAGCGGGAACTGGCGGCATCTGAGTCGGCTCACGCGCAATGACGGGAGTCACCGCGTTGACAGTGCGAATTTCTCGAACGACAACCGACCCGATGCCCAGCAGAGCGGCGATGAAGGTAGCAGCCAGCGCCCATTCGACAAACGATTCGAGCCGCCGGCGGGTTGCTTCCATGCGCACCTCCGCTGTCGGCGACTCTAGGGCCGGTCACGTCACGCCGTCAAGCTGAACCTTCCAAAGCCTTACGCCTAGGGCCAGGAATCAGGCACCGGGGCTGAATCAGGAACCAGTCGGGAGTGAATCAGGAGTCAGTTGGGAGTTGGAAGTTGGGAGTTGGTAAGATGAGCCAGACATGGAAACGGTGACGCTGACGATAGACGGTCGTCCGGTCACGGTGGCGAAAGGCAAGACGGTTCTGCAGGCTGCCATCGAAGCGGGCATCTCGGTTCCGTACTACTGCTACCACCCGGGTATCAGCATAGACGGCTCCTGCCGGGTATGCGTGGTCAAAATCGAAAAGATGCCGAAGCTGCAGACGTCGTGCTCGACGATCTGCACCGACGGAATGGTCGTCCTTACACGTGATGCCGAGGTTGTGAACGCACGTGCCGGCGTCTTTGAATTTCTTCTGATTAATCATCCGCTCGACTGCCCCGTCTGCGACAAAGGGGGCGAGTGTCCGCTTCAGGATTTTTCGTACACGTTCGGGCCCGCGGAAAGCCGGATGGATTTTCCGCGTCGCGTCTTCGACGGCGAGGGCGTGAAAGCCGACGTCGATTTCGGACCCACGTTGATGCTCAATCGGAACCGCTGCATCCTGTGCACGAGGTGCGTGCGGTTCATGAAGGAAATCGACGGCGATGCGCAGATCGCTATCGTCGATCGTGGCTACGGAAGCGAGATTGCCACGTTTCAGGAGCAGGGCGTCCATTCGCTGATATCCGGCAATCTCATGGACATCTGCCCCGTCGGAGCCATCCTCACCAAGGACTATCGCTTCAAGAGCCGCCCCTGGGACAACCCCGGTGTGGTCGACACGATTTGCACGCTCTGCTCGAAGGGCTGTAATACGAGCGCGTGGCTGAAGGGAAAGCCGGAATGGGCGAAAGGATCGCGGCTCATCCGCATGACGCCGCGGTACAACCCCGATGTCAACGGCTATTGGATGTGTGATATCGGCCGGTTCGACTACCACTGGATCGAAGGTGAGACACGCCTCCGTCGGCCACTGATGAGAACCGGCACCACTCTCGAGCCCGCGAGCTGGCACGACGTGCAGCCGAAGCTTCGCGACCGCTTGCAGGAGGCGGTCGCCGCGAGCTCTCTGCGATTTCTTGTTTCCGCCCACGCAGCAACTGAGGACCTTTTCGTGCTCAAAGAGCTCGTGACCGGCCTGCTGGGCAACGACGGACTGAAGGCGACGGCCGTCAGCTGGAAAACCAGCCAAAAATCGCAGCCGCCGCGCGCCAAATTCAAGGTGGCGTTAACGGACGCTCCCAACGTGAACGGCGCACGCGATCTTGGCTACGCGGTAGGTGCAGGAAACGAAGGCACCGCGGACCTGAGCGCGCTTCGAAAGGCCGTTGAAGGCGGCATGGTGAAGGCGCTCTATGTGATCGATCCTGGGCCGGACACACTTGGCGATGTCGCCTGGATCGCGGATGCGCGTCGGAAGGGGCTGCTTCCTATATTGATCGTCCAGGGTGTCGTAACCACCGCGTTGACCGCCGCGGCCGACATCGTGCTGCCGGGCGCTGCGTTCGCGGAGAAGGACGCCATCTACACCAATGATCAAGGGCGCGTGCAGGCAGCATCACGAGCAATCGCGCCCCCTGGCGAAGCCCTCGAAGACTGGCAGATTCTGACCAATATCGCACGGTCGCTCGGCTTGACGCTGCGGTATCGCGACGCCAACGACGTTCGCGAGGCGCTTGCGGCGGCGATGCCTGGCACGCCCTACGTCGATGCGGCCGGCCTCGTGTTCACACGACCGGTACCCGCGCGCAACTGGCTCCAGGCCTCCAATCCATCCGAGCGTTGGAAATGGGACTTCCTGTTCCAGGATTTACCGCCGGTGAAGGGCCACTCAGTGCAGATGGAGGGAGTCCCCCTTCAAGGCGCGTACATTCCGCTCAAGCCGGTGGACTAGCCAGAGAAGAACGCATGGAAGAAAACGTAACCCTGCTCGCGGCGTTTGGTGCAGGATTGCTGTCCTTTATTTCGCCCTGCGTGCTTCCCCTGATTCCAGGGTACCTCTCCTATGTCTCAGGTCTCTCGCTCGACGAGATGCGCGGCGGCGCGGTAGTCACATCCGGCGGCGCTGCTGTCGCCGCAGTAGCTCCGCCCGCGACCCGTCGGCGCATCGTGCTGGCCTCACTCGCGTTCATTCTTGGATTTTCAATTGTGTTCGTGGCGCTCGGCGCGTCCGCCAGCGCGGTCGGCCAGTATCTGATGTCGCGGTTGACGATCCTCAGCAGAATTGCGGGCGCGATCATCATCATCTTCGGCCTGCACACAATGGGAATCCTCCGCATCGAGTGGCTCTACCAGGAAAAGCGCGTCCAGACGACGAGGCGGCCGGCCGGCATGCTGGGAGCGACGCTTGTCGGAATTGCATTTGCGTTTGGATGGACACCGTGCATCGGGCCCATTCTCGCGGGAATTCTGGCCGTAGCCGCGGCACAGGACACGGTGGGCGATGGAGTTCGGCTGCTGTCGGCGTATTCGCTGGGACTGGGTGTCCCATTCCTTGCCACGGCGCTGGCGATCGATCGGTTCTTTGCCGCCTTTGCCCGGATTCGACGTCACTACCACAAGATCGAGCTGGCCTCGGGCGCCCTCCTGATCGTGATCGGGTTGCTGATTTTCAGCAACCGCTTCACGATCATCGCCCAGTGGCTCACGCCGTATCTGCCGGTCTACTAGACATCCAAAGTCACAGGTCACAAGTCACAAGGCTCACGTCACAACGAAACCTGCCAGAACACTCGCCGATTCCCGGTGAAATGTTCTTCTCCGTGTCTCTGTGTCTCCGTGGCCTGTATTCGTTTGTGACTTGTGACTTTGTGACTTGTGACCTGTGACTTGATGTCAGAACGCCAGGCGCACCGCGAACTGCATTTCTCTCGGATTCTTTGCGCTGAAGATCCGGCCGAAGTTGGGCGAACCGAAGATCCGGTTCGGCAGGTCGAAATTGACGCGATTCAACAGATTGAAAATTTCCCAGCGGAACTCCAGCGTGGAAGCGGCCCCCACCGACCAGATCTTCGCGAGCGCGAAATCGACGTTCATGAAATCCGGGCCGATGACGCTGTTTCGCGGTGCGCTGCCAAACGAATATTGTGCCGGCAGCGTAAATGCCTCCGTGTCGAACCAGCGCTCCGGTGTGCGCGCGTCTCCTGACAAGTTGGGATCGCGCAACTGGTCTGGACGCTGAGCCGGACCCGCACCGATGTTCGCGCGATCGACAGCCAGATTCACCGTGAACGGCGCACCGGACTGGGCAATCACAATCGCGTTGGCGCGCCATCCACCAAGAACGGCTCGCAGCGGACCTGAGACGTTGAAGGGGAGCTCATAGGTGCCGCTGCCGACGAAGAGGTGCCGATGGTCGAAGCTGGAATGCGCCCATTCGCCGCTCCGGCTGAAGATATTGTTCACGTCCTGCGGCACGTTCGCCTCCGACTCGGTCGCGCCCGGGCTCGACGCATCGTCTATAGAGGACGAAAGCGTGTAGCTGACGTTGTAGGAATAACCGTCACGCAGCCGGCGCTCGAGCTTAAACGTCAGGCCGTGGTAGATCGATTTTCCGTCGAAGCGAATCGCATTGATGCGACTCAGCTGCGGAATCGGTCGGCGCGACTGGATCGGTCCGGGACCGGGTTCAGGCACGTTGCGGACGGTGGCATTGTCGGCGCCAAGCGTCCAGGTGCCCATGTACGAGACCTCGGCCATGGTGCCAGGAAACAGTTCGTACTGCAGGCCGCCACTCCACGTCTGGCTGTACTCGACGTTGTACTCGTAGTCCATGATCGACGCGCCGATCGTCCCGGTGCCGCTGCCCGCGAGGATATCGCGCGTACGAAACGGCGGGACACGCACGTCGAGCGGAACATCCACCTGTTTGGTCGAGAAGAACGGCAGATTCCTCGCAAACGCGGTCTGCACGCTGTACGCCCACTGGTTCAGGAAAATACCGTAGCCACCCCGAATCGCTGCACGGCCGTCGGCGAGCGTGAGCGCAAAACCGGCCCTTGGCGCCAGGCGGGCCGTGCTCGGGTCCAGCAGACCGCGACTCCAGCCGATTTCGTCCGCCGTCACATGAGGAATCGGCATCAGCGGCAGCAGCGCGTTTCCGCTGGGATGAATCGTATCGCCGGCTATCACGAAACGGCCTCCGGGCACCGACAGGTCCACCGACGACAGCCGATCGTTTACGTCGTACATGTGCTGATTGAACTCGTATCGAAGGCCCAGGTTGAACGTGAGATTCCGCCGGGCCTGCCAATCGTCCTGCGCGTACAAATGCAGCCAGTTGGTGCGCCCGTTCTCATCGCCGCGCCCAATCCCCGATGTTGCTGAAGTGGGATATCCGAGAAGGAAGTCAGCGAACGCATTGCCGGTAAATTGGCCGGTGAAGGCGAACGCGCCGCGGGCGTTGTCGGGTTGCTCGGGCCGGAGACGGAGGTGATAGTAGTAACCGCCGAACTTCAACCGATGTGTGCCGCGATCGAGCGTGACGTTGTCGTAGATCTCGAAGTGCTCGTTGTCGCGAAATACGAAGGACGTCGGATCGCCCATCGTGCTGTACAGCCCGCCGACCGAGATTTGCGGAAAGCCCACGTCTCTCGGATCGCGCGTCACGCCGAGCAACCCGACCTGTTGGGCAAAGTCGACGCCCCGATTCATGCTCGTCTGTCCGCCTGCGACCGACATCCATCCGAACCGCAGTTCGTTGAGGATCGTGGTGCCGAAGACATGCGTGTGACTGACTACCGCGTTGCGCGTTCGCGTCGTGAGAGATCGTCCGAAGCCCGGCACCAAGGCTTCCTGCAGAGCGCCCGCACCGAACGGTTGCACCTCGTCAGCGTCGAAGGTGCTGAACCTCGCGAAAAACTGAGCGCTATCGGACAGCCGATGATCGAACCGAAGACTGAATTGATCCAGGTCGCGGTCCTGTTCCTCGACTGACGTGAGGTTCTGTAAAACGGCTGTCGATGTGGGCAACGGCACGCGCTTCAGGAATTCCGCCGCAATCGGGTCGATGCGGTCCGCCGGAATCCTGTTTCCCGGGAAGGGCGCGCAGACGCCGGTGACTGGGACCGTCAACGGATCGCAGATCGCTGCAGCGCCGGTGAAATCGCCCGCGCGAACCGCACGTGAGGGAACCGAGAAGGTCCGGGTCAGCGCCCGGCGCATGCGGAGTCCTTCGAAGCTGCCGAAGAAAAAGGTGCGATCGCGAAAAACGGGGCCTCCCAGCGCGCCACCGAACTGATTCTGGCGGAGCCGCGGCAGCGACTCACCCTGCGGGTGGAAATAGTTCGGTGAGTCGAACGCCTCGTTGCGATGGAACTCGAACGCGCTCCCCCTGAATGCGTTCGAGCCGGCGCGCGTGGCCACATTGATGAGAGCCGACGCCTTCCCGCCGAATTCCGCTGGGTACATCGATTTCTGGATGCGGAATTCCTGAATCGAGTCGACCGAAGGGTTGATCACGAGATTATTGAAGAGCTCGTCCGTGATCTTCGCGCCGTCCAGAAGGTAAATGTTGTGACCCGATCGCTGCCCACCGACGTTCGGCAAAGGTCCGGCTTGCTGCAGCGCTTCGCCTCGCGTGCCTCCCGGCGGAATCACCACGGCATCGCTCAATTGAGCCAGCGCAAGGAAGCTCCGCCCATTCAGCGGGATCTGCACGACTTCGCGATTCTCGATAACATCGCTTATCTCGGCGGTCGACGTCTGGAGCAGCGGAAGGGCGGTCTGCACGACGACCTGCTCCTCTAGCCCCTGAACCCCGAGCATGAACTCGAGGTTCAAGCTGCGGCCGATGTCGATCATGACGCCCTTGAGGGTCTGCGGGTTAAACCCGGGAAGCGTCACGGTGAGGTCCCACTCTCCCAGGCGCAGAGCCGGCAGGAAGAATCGCCCCTCTGTGTCGGTCGCCCGCTCGACGACCGTCCCGCTGGCGCGATGCGTCGCCGTGACCAGCGCGCCCGGCAGCACACCGCCCGAGGCGTCGAGCACGACCCCCCCGATTTCCCCAGTGTTGGTCTGGCCCGCCGCCAGCGATGCACACACCACGACCGAGGCCGCAATGCCGAACAAAACCCTTAAAAAACGGCCTGAAATCATATGTGGCGTGACGTGCCGCCCTTTTCCGGGCGGGCGTTACTTAAACGTAACACTTGCGACATTTTGACGAAATCTTAGTGCTCTACAAGTCATGTGTATGACGAGATCTTATCTGGCACTGGCGCTCTGGATATCCGTCCTGCCGCTCTCGACGGTATCGGCCCAGACGGCAGGGCCCACGCCCGCGACCCCACAACCAGCCCAGCCAGCACCCACCCCTTCTACCGGCGCCGAGACCCAATCGACGTACGACAAAATCTGGCAGCAGTTCACCACTCTATACGACGACAAGTCGAACCGCGTTGTGCAGCGGGTTCTATTCACCGGGCGGTTCCAGCATGAGTTCGTCGGCATCAATGCCGACCAGGGGGACCTTGACGAGTGGAATACCCGGCGCTTCCGTGTCGGGCCGCGCGTAACCTTGTTTCGCGACTACACCCTACATGTCGAAGCCGAACTGAATCCCCAGGAAATAGACCCCCTGTACATGCGGCTCACCGATGCATACGTGCAGTGGAGCAAAAGCGCTCGGCTGGCAATCACGGTCGGCAAGCAGAGCATCCCGTACACCATGGACGGCGCGACGTCGTCGAAAGAACTCCTCACGATCGATCGCAGCAACTTGACCAACAATATCTGGTTTCCGCAGGAGTATCTGACCGGGGTCGGCGTGGCAGGAAAAATCGCCCCATGGAACTACAGGCTCACCACATATTCGGCGGGCCAAGCCAATAAGGAGTTCGGCGAGTTCAACGGAGGCGTCGCCACCCTCGCGGTCCTGGGTTACGACTTCGCGGACGCGTTCGGGGTGAAGGAAGCCTTATTGAGCGGCAACTACGTGCACCAGTCGCCGGACGTGCGCAACACGTTCACGCGGCAGCTGGAAGACATTCTGTCGATCAATTTGAAGGTCGAAAGTATCCGTTGGGGCCTGCGTACCGACGTATCGACCGCAGCGGGTTATTTGGGCCAGAGCGACGTCTGGGGCGTCATGGCCATGCCCTACCTCAACATTACTGACAAGCTTCAAGTGATCGGCCGGTATACATTCCTCGGCAGCAAGGACCCGAACGGTCTCTTGCTCGGGACGTACGAAAACCGCATCGTCCGAGGTCGAGGGGACGAGTACAACGAGCTTTACCTCGGCGCAAACTATTTCTTCTACGGTCAAAAGCTGAAATTGCAGACCGGCCTGCAGCTCGCCGACATGAACGACCGTGCACAGGACGGCGGTGAATATTCCGGCGCGTCGTGGACGACCGGCCTCCGTGTCGGCTGGTAACACGTTCGCCGACTCGGCCTCTTCGGTTATCCTGTTGGCGGCATGCGGAAGCGCGCAGTCCGAATCTCAATCCTTACCTTTCTGCTTACCGCCAGCCTCGCCGCCACGTTTTTCCTTTGGGACATTCAGCGTCGCACTGTTGAGCTGACCGCCGCCGATGATGCGCTCGCGGAGCGTCTCGACGGCATCGCGACTACGGTTGTGGCAGTTGGAACCGCGCAGCAGGGCTACGTCGCGCCCGGCCAGCTCGACGAGCCATGGTTCGAGCGCATGACCATGCTCCTCGAACAGCTCAACCGTCAGCTTGTAGCCATACGGCCGTCGCTCCGCACGGCTGACGCCATAAAGACCTTCGAATCTATCGGCGCTACGCGGAAAGCGCTCGTGGTCGCTGATGAGCGAATTCGCGAGAACCTGACGCTCGGCCAGGAGTTGATGGCCGCAGATGTCATCTTCAGTGACGGCCGCGATAGCGTCGACGCGATTTCGGCAGGCCTTCGCGAGGTACGGACTTCCGAACGGAGCCGAAATCGCGCGGAGCGCGCCGCATTCGAGCGCGAACGATGGATTGTCCTTGGGCTGGCGACGCTCGCGTGGTTCGCTGTCGTTGTCGTGCTGTTGTCAGTCCCCGCATCGAGCACCGCTCCGAGCGCGGAAACTGTCGAAAAGGTGGAGGCGGATTCAACCGCTTCGGCGCCACTCGCGACCCTGGGGGTGTCGGTCGATCTCGCCGCAACCGCAGCACTATGCACAGACTTATCGCGCGTTGCCGAAACCGCGGCGCTTTCCGAGCTCCTGGGGCGCGCGGCTTCGATTCTGGATGCCTCAGGCGCGACGTTGTGGCTTGGCGCGGGCGAGCAACTGTTCGCCGTACTAGGACACGGGTACACGCCTCAGACGCTGTCGCGGTTTGGACCAATCGCGCGTGACGCAGACAACGCAGCCGCAAAAGCGTGGCGCACCGGTGGCGTTGCTACCGTCGGTAGTACTGAAAAGAGTGCTGGCGCCATCGTCGCGCCGATGTTTGGTCCAGACGGCTGCATCGGCGTCCTGGCCTTCGAGAGTCGATCGAAGAGAGAACACGACGCGACAATGCAAGCCGTGGCGGTACTCATCGCTGCGCAGGTCTCGACGGCGGTCTCCGCCTGGCCGACGGCGGCGAGCGCCCCCCAGCCATCTGCGGCGCGACCCGCCTGACCAGCGACGGCCTCGCCCGAGGCTGGTTAGCAGTGCGAACTACGAACGTCAGTCGAGGCGCCTCGACGTCGAAATGGGGCGCGTCGCTTGAGCCTCGGGAACCGTCACCCGCAGCGTTGTTTCTTTCCTGTCGCGGACCACTCGAAAGTCCAGCACCGTTCCTGCAGCCGCTCGGCGTGCGGCTGCAGCGACGTCCTGCGGCGTGCGAACCGGCGCTCCATCGATCGCGATAATGACGTCGCCCGCTTTGAGCCCCGCGGTTGCCGACGGCGATCTTTCCTCGACGGCCGATACGAGCACGCCTCCGCCTTTGACGCCAAAGTACTCCGCGAGCTGATTCGTCAGCGGCGTCGCGGTGATGCCGAGGCGCGCACGGGCTGTACGTGGTGCGGGTAACTCGAGTTCGAGATCGCGTGGGAACTCGCGCCTCGCACACGCTCGCCGTCGATTCCGACAATGAGGTCGCCACCGCGGATGTCGGCCCGCGCCGCGGGGCTGTCCTCACGGACGCTCTCGACGTACACGCCGCCCGCCTTCTCGAGCCCCGCCTTCGAGACTTCATCGTTTGACAATTCGCGCACCGACACGCCGATTTCGGATCCGGCACCAAACGCACGAAACACGTCGTGCCGGAGAGCGCGATCTAAGGTCTGTGCCGACACGACGGGAACAAGCGCCATCGCTCCACAGACCATGACCACGGCAGCGACGGCCGCTCGCCGCTTTCCAAATGCCATGATTTCCTCCGAAAACTCTGACCGTTTTCCGAACCAAAAAGTCGGGCGAGTTGAGGTCAGCCCTGCCCTCCGCCGAGGACGCTCTGTGTTCGCAGATTGGCGCAAATACGGGGGAAACGTGCGCGTCAGGGCGGGTACGAGACTTGAACAGTGGCTCTGCGGTCGCGCTCAGTCACGGGATGTCTCATTCAGGCAGGCGCTGGCATCGCGCATCCCGGTTCGATTGCGATTGGGCGCGACCTTGTGGAGCCGATATGAAAAAAACATTTGCGGTCGCGCTCGTCAGCGTTGTTCTTCTCGCGGGCTGCGCAGCTCGCGGCGTCAGGGTTGCCGAACTGAAGGACGAGCCGGGAAGATACGCGACCAAGTCGGTCAGCGTGAATGGCGTGGTCACCAGCAGCTGGGGCCTTCCACTCGTTCCGTTCCAGCTGTACAACGTCGATGACGGCAGCGGCGAAATCACCGTGCTTGCGCGTTCAGGCCGCGGTGCACCGGCACGTGGTACCAAGGTCCAAGTCAAGGGACGGATCACCGAATTTGCGGTGCTCGGAGGTCGATCGGTCGGCCTTCACCTGCAGGAAGAGGACCGAAAGGTCAAGTCCTGATCTTCACCGCCACCGCGGTCATGTCGTCGTGGTGCGGCGCATGACCGCGGAACTCGCTCGCCTCGTCGAAAATCGCATCCACTATTTCGCGTGCCGTGCCGCCACGATGGCTCGCGACGATTTCGCAGACGCGCCGCGCACCAAGCTCCTCGCCCGTTTCGGTCGCCGTTTCGAAGATACCGTCAGTGCAAAAGACGAACACATCGCCGCTCTGCAGCGGTAGCGTGAGCTCGTCGTAGGTGACGTCTGGGAAAGAACCGAGTGGAACGCCCGGCAGCTCGATCTGACCGCAGTCGTCGCCGGAGCAACGAATCGGGTACGGCAGTCCGGAATTCGACATCGTCACCGATCGGCGCTTGAAGTCGAAGAGGGCGTAACACAACGTGCAGTAATACTCCTCCAGCTGCCGGTCGTGCAGAATCGTGTTCATCGCGCGCAGCACGCCCGCCACGCTGAATCGCGTCGGTGTGTATCGACGCCGAAAGGTGCGCGATCGGACAAGCTCCGCGGCAAAGGCGCCATAGAGCGCTGCAGGAGCACCTTTTCCCGACACGTCGCCGACGGCCACCACGAGCGTATACGACTCCGGCGTAAGAAAGTCGTGCAGGTCGCCACCCAGTTCTCGCGCCGGTGAAAATCGCCCGGCCACGTCGGCGTCGCGCAGCTTCGCAGGGGGCTCCGTCGGCAACAGTGCAAGTTGCACCCGCTGAGCAAACCGGAGCTCCTTCTCGATTCGTTCCTCGTTTCGCCGTACCTCTTCATACAGACGTGCGTTCTCGATCGCAACAGCCGCCTGGCTCGCGAGGAGCGTCAGGAGTTCGGTGTGCTCCTTGGTGAATGCATTCAGCTCGGGACTCTCCAGATCGAACACGCCGATGCAACGGTCCTTGATGAGCATCGGGATGACGAGCTCAGATTTCGCATCCGGGACGAGATTGATGTAGCGCGGATCCTGGGAGACATCTGGCACCAGGACCGGTTGCTTGTGCAGTGCTGCCCAGCCGACCAGACCCTGTCCGAGCTTCATTCGCTTGACCATCCCTTCCTCGCCGTACCGGACGGCCATCTTGAGGTCGAGCTCCTGGGTCGCTTCGTCAAGTAGCAGGATGCCAAACGTGCGGTAGTCGATCAGGCGCTTGGTGAGGCTCGCGATTCGCGTCAACAGCACGTCGAGATCGAGAATCGACGACATCTCGCGGCCGATTTCCGCAAGCGTTTCCAGCGTGTCCACGTACTGGCGCTCGGCCTTGAACAGCCGGGCATTTTCGATCGCCACTGCCACGTGCGCTGCAAACTGACGCAAGAGCGCTTCGTCCTGACTCGAGAACGCGTCGGTCGTTTCGCTGAGCAGGTTCAAAGCGCCAATGACGTGGCCCTTACGCCGCATCGGCACCGCAAGTTGCGAGAGCATATTGCGAAGCGGACCCTGATAACGCGGCTCACGGCGAATGTCGTTGACGAGAATAGGGCGGCCCTCCTCGACCGCGGCCCCGACCACTCCTTGTCCCACGCGAAGCCGCTGCGTGGCCAGTACGTCGTCGGGGTAGCCCACGGCGTACGCAATACGCAGCTCGTGACGCGCATCGTCGAGCAGGTATACCGAGAATGCGTTGAATCTGGTGAGCCTGGCGATGAGCTGCGGAATCTTCGCCAGAAGCTCTTCGAGCTCGAGCACGGACGTGACCTCGCGCCCGAGGTCGAAGAGCGTCGAGAGGAGCTCGGTATCGCTGGGCGGCCGCACCGGTTGAACATTCATACGTTCGCGCCGGATTATACTGAACGCTTTCCCATGACCGAACTTTCACTGCCGCTCGACTACACGGCGATCGAGCGCATCCTTCCGCACCGTTATCCGTTTCTTCTCGTTGATCGCATCACGGAGCTCGAACCCGACAAACGGATAGTCGGCATCAAGAACGTTTCACTTAACGAGCGCTACCTGTCGCGTGAGCCGGGAGAGTCGCCGGCGCTGCCGCCGACAATTCTCACCGAGGCGATCGCACAGGTTGGAGCCATCCTGATTTTGTCGAAGCCCGAAAACCGCGAAAGGCTGCCTTTCTTTATGGGCATCGAACGCGTCCGTTATTACCGACCGGTGCGGCCGGGTGATGTGGTCGAGATTGAGGCTCGCGTCAAGCGGCTGCGAAGCCGTGTAGGACAGCTCAGCGGATTTGCGCGCGTAAACGGGCGTGTCGTCGTGAAGGGGACGATGACGTTCGCGCTGGGCGCCGCGCCAACTCTTTCGCCTCGTCAGGGAGACACGACAGACCCAGCCTGATCCGCGCCGCGACTCGTTCGCTGATTCTCAAGAACACCGAAACGCAACCAGATGAGGTCGGCAAATTCAGGCACCTTTGTTGCTGTAATCCCCAGCGAAATCGAAGGTCGGAGCGATACGCCCGACCTTGTCAACTGGGGGAGGTTGTCACGTGCTTGAAACCATTGCGATCATTCTGATCGTTCTGTGGCTTCTCGGAATGGTCAGCGGCTACACACTGGGTAACTTCATCTGGGTACTGCTGGTCATTGCCGTAGTGCTGTTTCTCGTGCGGCTCGTCAGCGGGCGCACAGTAGTGTGACGGCGCGGGCGTAGGATCCGGGGTCAGAACCCATATCGGGTCTCGGATCCGCGATCCCGCCGTAGGTCTATACGCGCGCTGCTGAGTCAGAGAGCGATTCGCTCGGGGTGGCCACGCACACGCGGTTGCGTCCGTGGTCCTTGGCCCGGTAAAGAGCGGCATCCGCGCGAGCAATGACTGCGGTCGGGTCGACTTCCCCCGGCACGACCGTGGTCACTCCGATGCTGGCGGTAATTCGGATCTCCGCGGCATCGCTGCCCAGTTTGTGCCATCGGACGGGGTGTTTTTCCAAGTCGTGCCGTAACACCTCGGCCACGTGTTCCGCCCCCGCGAGCGTCGTCTCCGGCAGCAGCACCAGGAATTCTTCACCACCATACCGACACTTCACATCGCTCGCGCGCAGTACTGCCTGCATTCGCAGCCCGACTGACGAAAGCGCTGCATCACCGCACAGATGGCCAAAGCGGTCGTTGATGGCCTTGAAATGATCGAGGTCGAGAATCATCAGTGACAGCGGCTGCTTCGTACGCCGTGCGCGCCGCAGCTCGACGTCAAGGATTTCCATGGCATGCTGTCGGTTGAAACAGCCGGTCAAGGAGTCGCGCACACTGTTCTCGTGCACCACCTCGAACAGCTCTGCATTCTTGAGCGCACCGGCGAGCAGCGCGGCCGCGGCCGCCAGCACCGTCCGCTGATGGGCAGTGACAGCCTGGTCGGTCACTCCGACGACGCCGACTGGCTGCCTTCCAACCATCATCGGGAAACAGACATCGCTCGGAACGGGGTCGCTGCCCTCCAGCTCGTCGCCCAGCGCCCGCCGCGCTGCCAGCTCACACTCGGTCAAGGACCGGTCGGCGACGACGGCGAGAGGGCGCCATGCTCCGCTGCTCAGTGCCATCGCCCAGGCCCCGCGTCCTTCAGCCAGGTTGGGCAAATGGTCTCGAACAACCCTGCCGATTGCGGCATGATCCAGCGCCTCGCCGAGGGCCTTCCCGAATGTCACCAGCCGCTCCACCCGCTCGGTCGCGAGTCTCGCCGCCGCAGCCGATGCGAGTGCCTGGACGCGCATTTCGTGTCGTTTTCGGACCTGATGGAAGGTGAGAACGACGGCCAGAATGACAAGACCAGGGACGAGCTGGAGTCCCCAGCTCCGATCAATCTCGCGGGCCCAATCGAGGGCCCTCTCCAGCGGCCGGGAAAAAATGGCAAACAGCGCGGCCGTGAGCCCAAGCAGCAGAAAGAGGTCGTTACGACCAATCAGCCGCATACAGTCCTAATATCGTCAAAACTGGCAGGTTGGCGCAGAGGCCTTGGGTACCGGCCTGTCACGGATGCCGCACGCCCTATAATCGTCTGGCCGTGAGCGCCAGAGCGAGGCCGCCGACCGCTCGGACCAGTCGGCCCAGCGCCTTCGCGCGTCTGTTCGAATCCATTCGCCAGGGTGCTTTTGTCGGATCTCTCAATCCGGCGGGTACCGGGGCAACGGTTGCCGCCAACCCCCACCTCAAGTCCATCTTCGGCTACCCGGCAGATACGCCTGAGGACCGCCTGGATCCGTTCGCGCCAGATCGCTTTGCCGACCCGGCGGCGCGAACGGCATTTCTCGAGCGGCTCCAGTGCGACGGCGCCGTGAGCGATTACTTGCTGCGTATGCGGCGGGTGGACGGTGCCCCCGTTTGGATTGAGGTTACTGCCCACGCTGAGCTTAATGGGTCGAAAGCAGTGCAGCTCGTCGCGCTCATTCGTGACGTCAGCGAACGGAAGAAGCTCGACGATCAGTCGCGCGACTTGTATCAGCAGTTGCTCCAGGCGGAAAAAATGGCCGCCCTCGGCCAGACCATCTCCGGGGTCGCCCATGAGCTGAACAACCCGTTGGCGACGATCCTCAGCTGGGCTGAGCGGCTGAATGATAAGCCGCTCGATACGACAACCCGCCGCGGTGTCGAAGTCATCCTCGGAGAGGCCGACCGCGCGGCGCGGATCGTTCGCAACCTTCTCACATTTGCGCGAAAGCGACAGTCCACGCGCACCATGATCAGCGTGAATCAAGTGGTTACCGAGACGCTGGCTTTGCGCGCGTACGAACATCAGCTCACGAACATCAAGGTCGTGACGGCACTTGCATCAGGACTGCCGCGGATTTTCGCGGATGCGCATCAGATTCAGCAGGTGCTCCTCAACCTGATCATCAATGCCGAGCAGGCGATGATCTCGACAAACGGCCGCGGATCGCTCGTCCTCAGAACGTGGCACGACGTCGAGCAGGAGCTCGTGGCTCTGGAGGTCACTGATGATGGACCCGGCGTTCCCGTGGACATGAAGACGAAGATCTTCGATCCCTTTTTCACCACGAAAGGCGTCAGCGAGGGTACGGGACTCGGACTGACAGTCGCCTACGCGATCGTGCAGGAGCACGGCGGCCAGATACGGGTCGAGTCTCATCCGGGACGGGGCGCATCATTTGTCGTGGAGTTACCGGTCAGTAGCACGGAAACTGCTGCGACGGCCAGGCCGCCAGTTCCATCGATGGAGGCGGTCCGCGGGGCGTCGATCCTCATCGTCGAAGACGAGCGCGCGCTCGCAACGGCCGTTGGCGATGCGCTAGAGGATGCAGGTTTTCAGGTTGATTACGCGGGTGATGGCCAGGAAGCGCTCACCCGCGTCAGACAGAATGCGTACGACGTCATCATCTGCGATCTGAAGATGCCGCACGTCGATGGGATGACGCTCTACCGCGCGATTGCCTCCGAGGCTCCGGCGCTTTCACGACGCATCATCTTTGTAACGGGGGACGTCGCAGAGACCGACGCCGAACGTTTTCTCGAAGAGAGCGGCTGCCGCTGGTTGGCCAAGCCGTTCCGGCTCGCCGACTTGCTCCGCGCGGTTCGGGACACGCTCGGATAGGACACGACCACGGCTCCAGCCTTGGCGGGCAGATTCTCCTGGGCGGTCGCCGCGCGACTTTCCAGCGTTGCCTTGGCCATCTGCGGCTTCGGCTGAAACGACAGAATCGCGCTACGCATAATCCGTGCGGCATCTGCCGGTGGCACCATCGAGCCAAGTGCGTCTCGCAGCCGTCGAATCGCACGCGCGTGCAGCTGTGAAACGCGGGATTCATTCACGCCGATCTCTGCCCCAATCTGTTTCATGGTGGCCTCTCCGTAGTAATAGAGGCCGATCACTTTCTGCTCGCGAGGAGGCAACGACGCGATGGCCGCCGTCACCCGGGCCTTGGTTTCTTCGCGCTCGTACGCACGGTCGGGCTGTTCCGGCTCCGCAGGCACCAGAGCGGGTGGCAATGAGGATTCATTGTGATGATCGTTGGCAGCAAGGGGCGACGTCGACTCGATTGCATTAATTCGCACGATGGTGCGCCCGAGTCGTTTTTCGTCGGAACCCAGCTTTGCAGCCAGGTCGGCCAGTGAAGGCTCGCATCCGAGCTCGCGCCGGAGTTGCTCCCGGGCGGCCTCGAGCTCCCGGCGCTGCCGGCGGACGCCGCGCGGCCATGCATCCTTGCGGAGCGCGTCGATCATCGCGCCACGAATTCGACGTTCGGCAAACGTCTCGAACTTGATGCCGCGAGCCTCGTCAAAGCGGTGGGCTGCGTCAATGAGGCCGATGACTCCGTCCTGGACAAGATCGCCGATGTCGATTGACTGCGGCATTGTCGCCGCGACGCGGCGCGCGAGCTGCTCTACGAAGGGAAGGGCGGCGACAACGCGCCGATCCGCCTTGGCGTTTGCGGAACGCATGCATAACCTCCGGCGCGTGCATATCGCAACGGAGGTACCAACGGCAGAGGCAGACAGAAAATGTCGCTGATCAAGGCGACTGCGGAAACCGTAACTGCTTCTTGTTTCTGCACGTTATGGGGTGTTCAGATTCGTCGCGATTGCAATCGGAGGGGTTACGAGAATTGCGCAGAACGTCACTCTGTTGACGGAATTCCGGCCACACGCCGCCAACACTTTGACGATCAAAATTACAATATCGATTTCTGTTTAGGGTTGGAACAGGCTGGTCCTGGCGGTGTGCTGATTCGAAACGAGCTCAGATTCCGAGGCTCTCGGATCGGCGGCGAATCTCTTTCGCGGTACCCATCGCTTCCAGCACGCTGGTGACGACCTGGTTCGCCCTCGCGCGAGTGACGTCGTCACCGGCTTTCGCTTCGAGCATCTCCGCGTGCGCGAGGATGATCCCAAGCTGGTTATTCAGCTGATGGAATAGTGGCTGCAACTCGGGGTACGCCCGAGTTGATTCAAGCGGCGGAACCGACATCCAGGAGCGAGAAATTACGCCCCGCGCTCGACCGTTGTAATCGCCGCACTGTCGTGCGCCGGAACCGACCGGGTGCGGGAAGCATCGCGCCACAGGGTGTCCGCATAAATACGGATCGACCCACCCGCGGTCCGGATGTACTCAACCTTGCCAGCGGATATCCAGTTGTAGATCGTGCGACGACTCACACCCACTGCCTCGCACGCTTTCATGATCGACAAAGTCTGGCGTTCCATAGTCAGCTCTCAGTCAGCTCTCTCTCACAATCACGGGCGCGGTTTCTCCGGCCCCGTGTGGGTTTAAACCCCGTTCAACAACCTCTATCGGACTGACTTAAGGAACCCGTTAGCACCCCCGGGCATTTCTGAGCTTCGCCCTCGCATCGCCTGATTCGTCCCGGAGGCTGCTGTGTCAAAATATTGGCGCCTCAGATGGTCGATACCCTGGGCCACCTCCTCTTTGTCGAAGACGAAACGGCGTTTCGCACCGTAAGTGTCGAGCGTCTTCGAGAGAACGGTTTCGAAGTGGCCGAAGCCGAAACCGGCGAAAAAGCCCTGGAGCTCCTCGAACAGTTTGCGTTCGATGTCGTTATCTCGGACCTTCTGCTACCTGGAATAGATGGCGTACAGGTGATCGAGTCGGCCGTTCGCCGTTATCCGCGCATCATCGGCGTCATCATCACCGGAGAACGGAAGGACATCCGAACGGCCGTTGCTGCCTTGAAGCGCGGGGTTAACGACTTCCTCACCAAACCTTATCAATTCGACGAACTGATGCACGTGCTTCGCAAGGCGCTCGAGCAGCAGCGCCTTACGGCAGAAAATGCGTACTTGCGATCGCAGCTCGAGGAGCGCTACCAGTTCGGGGGCATTCTCGGGCGAAGCCGACCGATGCAATCGCTGTTTCAGTTGCTCGAGACGGTAGCGCGCACGAGCAGCACCATCCTGGTGACAGGGGAAACGGGGACGGGCAAGGAAGTCGTCGCGCGTGCGATTCACCACAACAGTGCGCGGCGCGCAAACCGCTTTGTCGCGCTGAACTGCAGCGCGATCCCGGAAACGCTGCTCGAAGCAGAGCTGTTCGGTCACGCCCGAGGTGCGTTTACCGGCGCAACCGCTACACGAGAGGGTCGATTCGAGCAGGCACACAAGGGAACGCTCTTTCTGGATGAAATCGGGACCACGAGCCCGGCGCTGCAGATGAAGCTGCTGCGCGCCCTGCAGGAGCGGGAGTTCGAGCGCGTCGGCGACAATCAGACAATCAAGGTGGATGTGCGCGTGATCGCTGCGACGAACTCCGACCTCACCCGGATGGTCGCGGCCGGCACGTTTCGCGAAGATCTGTTCTACCGTCTGAACGTGATTCCGATTCAGCTGCCGCCGTTGCGCGAGCGTCGCGACGACATCCCGCTTCTCGTGAAACATTTCCTGACCAAGTTTTCTGCGGACACCGCCGTCCACACGTCACAGAGCGCCATGCGTGCTCTGATGGCGTACCACTGGCCTGGCAACGTGCGGCAGCTCGAAAACGCGGTGGAGCGCGCACTTGCCCTCTGCTCCGGGCGGCAGGAGATCACCGTGACGGATCTGCCGACCGAGGTTCAGAGCGTTCCAGAATTGGAGACGTTCTCGTTCGTTGACTTTCCCGACGAAGGGCTGGACATGCCGAAGTACCTCGCCTCGGTCGAGCGTGATCTCATTCATCGCGCTCTCGACCGGACGCAGGGTAACCGCAATAAGGCAGCGGATCTGCTTCGAATCAAGCGAACAACGCTGGTTGAGAAGTTGAAGCGAATCGGAGCTCCTCACTGATGCCGCCCCGTTACGCGTACTGGACAATCATCGCGGGTGGGCTCCCGACCGCCTTTCGCACGGCCGACCGTGACGAGCTGCTGCCGACATTTCGCCGCATCAAAGAGAAGCACGCCGACGCTGAGCTGAAGTATTTCGCTCGAGGCAAGCTGTGGAGTTCACCCGAAGAAGCGCGTCGCGCTGCGGAAGCGCGACGCACGACAAGCAGCCATCGTCATCCATCCACCGGTGAATCCGCGCGGGGACGTAATTGGCGGCCCGGCGGAGAGCATCGGGACCCGCGACAGAAGTTCAAGGATGCGAAGAAGGCGCGGAATCTCGCGCACCGACGGCGACGGTTCGACCGGCGGCAGGACGACGCAAAGGGTTTCCATAGCGCCGGCCGAGACAAGCCCCGCGAAGATGGCGACCGTCCGAGCGAGAACTCCACTCGTCCAGCCGATTCCTCCAGGCGTCGCCCAGGGCCTCGCGGGGGCCACCGCCGCCGCTGATGATCGCGCACGTCGTGCTGTTCCGGCCGCGAGGCGATTTGACCGCCGAGGCCCGCCAGGCGCTGGTGACGTCGTTCGAAGCCGCCCTGACACAGATCCCGTCAATTCGTCGAGCCCGTTTCGGCAAGCGCGTGGCGGTGGGCCGGCAGTATGAGGCGCTCATGGCCGTCGACTACACGTACGCCGCGGTGATCGAGTTCGAGGACCGCGCAGGCCTGGTGGCATACCTTGACCACCCGGCTCACGAGCAGCTGGCCTCGCAGTTTTTCAGCGCTTTCGAGGAAGCCTTGATGTACGACTTTGAGCTGCTGGAGGGAACGGCTGGGCTGAGCGTGTCACCCGCTACGCAGTAGTTCCAGATTTTTTCCCTAGTTGGTCACTGACAACGGGGTCTCGGTTCCCACTTGCCGCCCGGAGGCCGGTTTATGACTGGCATGCCGGTTGGAGGATGGGGGCAGGGACATGTGATGAAAAACGTCACCCGTGGTAGCCGGATGCGCGCCCTTCGCCGTCTCATCAGACGCGCACTTTTCCCTCGCATTTACGTCTGGAGCCTCGCCCAGTAACGCTTCCTCATTCGGCGCGGCTGCCGAAGCCGCAAAAAAGAACGCGGCGATGATGTCGCCCAACTCGCCGAGCGATGCCGCCGTGTTCACACGCGCACGCAGGTGTGAGCCGCCATCAAGCCCCTTCGAATACCACGCACACAGTGCGCGAATCTTGTTGATGACCCAGCGCTCGCGCCCGCGCGCCGGAGCGGGCGTTTCGCTTCCTGGCGCATGGTGCCGGAAGCCATCGCGTTCATCCGTCCGCTCGTCGAGCAGGAGCTCGATGTACTCATAGAGAAACTGCCCGCGCTGATGCAGTGAGACGTCGCGCGGCGGTCGGCCGGCCACTATATCCGCTGCCTGCGCCAGAACCCAGGGATTGCGCAGCACGCCGCGCCCGACCAGCACTCCACGCACACCGGCACGCATGCGTCCCACGATATCAGTCGGTTCGATGCAGTCACCGCTTCCGAGCACGGGAATCGTCAATTCATTCGCGATACGTGCCACGAGGTCCCAATCCGCTGAGCCGGTGTACGACTGCTCGGCAGTACGGCCGTGAATCGCAACAGCGGCAGCCCCGGCGTCCTGCACCATCTTCGCGAGCTCGGGCGCGTTGCGTAAACGTTCGTTCCACCCGGCGCGCATCTTGACCGTGACCGGAATCCGCACGGCCTCTGTCATCGCGCTCACGACTCGCGCCGCGTGGGCAGGTTCCTTCATGAGACTGCAACCCGCGTAGTGCTTGGCAATCTTCGGCACGGGGCAACCCATGTTGATGTCGACGATATCGGCGCCCATGTCTTCGACAACCTTGGCCGCCGCCGCCATCTTGTCTGGGTCCCCTCCGAAG
>Ga0075430_100000855_pt1 | contig 23881 bp, 27 predicted proteins | sample RhiMetdeltSRZDD4_FD_75294 | JGI IMG/M metagenome (GOLD analysis project Ga0075430, IMG submission 75294) | Populus rhizosphere microbial communities from Tennessee, USA - Rhizosphere MetaG P. deltoides SRZDD4 | ecosystem: Host-associated > Plants > Roots > Rhizosphere > Soil | place: USA... | reverse complement strand
CTTCATCACTGTCAGTTTCGTCGGCTACTTCATCACTGTCAGTTTCGTCGGCTACTTCATCACTGTCAGTTTCGTCGGCTACTTCATCACTGTCAGTTTCGTCGGCTACTTCATCAGTGCCGGTGTTATTTTGATTGTTCTCAGTTTCGTCGGCTACTTCATCACTGTCAGTTTCGTCGGCTACTTCATCAGTGCCGGTGTTATTTTGATTGTTCTCAGTTGCGTTTCCTTCCTGGGGTGGTTGCTCTTCTGTAAGCCCTTCTTCAACAGTGATTCCTATGCTAGCAGATCCTGCCTGGCCCACGCCGTCGACGACAGTCATAGTGACGGTATATGTACCAGGTTCATCAAATGTATGTACGACGTTTTCCCTATTGCTTTCTTGGCTGCCGTCACCAAAATCCCAGTCAAAAGTATAGGGCGGAACGCCTCCGCTCATGTCCGTGCCAAACTCAAAGGTGGCTGGCGCAACGCCTCTTGTACCATTTGCAGTCAAACTACCCGCCAGAGGAGATATTGATTCTCCAAATACTCCAGTTTGTACCGTTCGTATCGTTATTATTTGCTGTACCTGTCCTAGCAGCTGTGCCTGCTCTAATTGTGCCGCTATTGCAGCTAGTAGGGCTTGTACCATTTCTTCTGATGCTATTAATTCAAATGAACCAAATACCTGTGCGGCGGATTCTGACAATAATGTTGGTCCTGAACTCTCAGAGGGTGTAGTTGTTTCAGTTGCTACAGTAGTAGTAGGAGTACTTTCGTAAAAGATGCTATATCCTGTCACCATTCCTGGATTGGAGGATGTTGCCGCAGTAGAGGTTAACAGATAATATCCTGTTCTTGTTTCATCTGGAGCAGAAGCAGTAGTGTACGTCATTTTTACAAACTTGGCAGGTATTGCTGATGATGGTGGTATTGCATTGGTGATGCCACTGCCAACCATGTATGTTGCTGCTGCACTGATGTCAACATTGATTGAAGTGTCTGTACTATTTACAATTTGAATATTCTGATAACCAACTTCCTGAAGCTTTTCTATCTCATATGATAGAATAGCGTTGACGGTATTGTCGTAATCACTAATAATGTCATCAGAAGTAAAACCGACTGTATCGCTCAAGTTAGGATATCGCAGAATGTGTACGATATTTCCTTCAAACCCCTGACAGCTGCCGCTGGCTGTATTGTCGCTGTCGCTACCACCAACAGCAGGAGTAACTTGCTGTTGTTCCTCTTGACAGAGTTGTGCTAATACTCCATAGCCTCGCAGTGCCTCTGACTCCAAAGTGGAGCCTGTATTATTGATATCATGAACTATCCAACCTTCTGGTAACTGGACTCTAAAATTATCCATAGTGCTTTCAAATAATGTTCCATTCCCAATTGATGCAGTTTGGTTCGAGAGTTGTTGTTGTTCTTCCTGTGCATTTGCTGTGGTTGTTAAATTGTTAGCAAAAAGAATGGCAAGGCTTGGTGCCATAACCAGTGTTATCGCCATTGATGTAGAAATCAATAATTTATTAGAGATTCTCATGTAATACTCGACTAATTGAATCCGAATAAAGAATATATAAGAAGATGTGTAAATCAACTTGTACAACTATTATAGAAGAATTCTTCTAATTTTAGAAGGGTAATTTCGTATATAAAAGTACCATCTATACTGTTGTGTGCCCTTATTATATGTGAGATCTAAGTATACTTAGAGATAGTAACGCCATCATTATTCTCTGATAATGCGGAGGAAAGTGGCTGTCTCTTAATAGTAGGAATGACCCTCATTCAAGTTCTTCTCCCTGATTTCAAATCTTCTCCTTGATTGGGAATTCTCATATTATTTGATTGGCATCAATCATTTTGCATTTTGCTTTTGATTACTTCTGCAGGATCTTATTTTTATTGTACCCATCACTACAGATGCTTTCTATACTCATATGTCAACAAACGCCTTTGTTCCAAAGGTAAAGCCAGAACATGTTGTATCTTTTGGTGATGCTATTTTTGCATTTGCAATAACCTTTATGACATTATCCATAGACATACCGGACTTACCTGCAAACTTAACAGAATCACAACTATTAAGCCGACTTTCTGATATGTATCCCCAAGTTGAGAGTTACATTATCAGTTTTGCAGTCATTGCAATCTTCTGGATTTCATATCATCAGGTTTTCAATTTTATCAAAGAATCTCATATCTCAATGGTTTACTTAAATCTATTATTCCTTCTATTTATAACATTCTTATCAGTCACTACATCTCTTGTAATAAATTACGGTTCATATCAAATTCCATACGTCCTTTACTGTATTCTCGTTATTATGACAAGTTCTTTGCTTGCTCTCATATGGTGGTTTGGAACAAAAGATTATAGACTGATCGATAAGAACGTCCATCCACTTTTCATAAGAGGAGTCCTGGTAAATCTTCTTTTGATTCCTTGCGTATTTGCTATTTCTATTCTTATTTCCTTCTTTGATCTGGATATTGCTCAATATTTTTGGTTGATTATTGCACCACTAAACATTGCTTTTAGAAGGAAATACAAGCATTAGAAAATAGTTTGATTGCAAAGGTGGAGTCAATTAGGGCGGGATGATAGAATTGCGAGATATTCTCTACTTCAGCGGTCTAAACTAAAATCAATTCAATACTGTCGCTTTGTTCAAACCCACTCATATTGATACATTAGGACAAAAGTGAGTCTAATCGATCGAAAGTGGGTCGCCAAACTCATTTTTTGTTTGTTCTATTGCAGCCAACAGTAAGGAGAATACCAAGGGTTTGAAATAGCTACTGAAAATGCTTTTCATTGTTTCTTTGACGCCCTAACTACCATTCCATGCAGAAGCTTGGATTGAAAGAGTGAGAAAATATCTAGAAGCCCCTGTCTTCCTCTCTCAACTTCTCTCTTTTCTTTTTTTTATATATCCATCTTCTGAGTTCTTTTCTGTTATTCATTTGGATGCGAGCTCGGGTATTTATTGTACCTCTATTCTGAAATCTATCAGCAGTAACCGAGGATTGGGATGACGACGCGGCATAACGCTAGCAGTAAGCAACAGAAGAATGAGAAGATGCAACAATAGTAACATCAACATCACAATAATCACCGACTCTTGTAATGATAAGAGATTCAAAGTGAACAAGCATTAACACTATCTTTTTTCTCCTTCTCCTTCTCTTCTTACTTCTCTCTAAGCTGGCTACAAATTGTGTCAGCAGCGCCTCTATCATCTTATCGCAGGAAATAGTACCTAGCATCTAGTGATCCGACTGTCACAAAATTTGATCCCTCCGCCTAACTCCTGCCCTTCTTGAAATACCACGCTGCAGCACCTATTGCTACTGCTACAACCGCACCAATTCCAGCAAGCATCGCCACTCCTGGTGTGCTAGAGGGTTCAGCTGCTACACCTGCAGTGGTATCTGCGGCGGTAGTCTGGTTTTCCTGCTGGACATTGAGGTCACTTATTGGTGCCTGAGGAGTAGGGTTAGCGTTTTGATTTGGTATTCCTTCTGTTTGCCTCCCTGCTTCCTCAAAACCGCTGTATTCCCCTCCTTGCTTTTCCTCTGTGGGTTTCTGCTCCTGACTCTCGCTTACATTTTGCGCGTAGACACAGTTACTTATAGTGCTAGCAGTAGTTGCTATCAGGACAACAATTGCAATCAGTTGCAACATCTTGCCCCTTATTGCTTAACAAATAATTTATGCGGTTAGTTACCGCCTCTCGCCTTTCACAATTGTTCTATAAAAGAGATCGAAAATGACTGGCAGCTCTAGGTAGTCAATCAGTATTGCTACCCATACAGCATAATATGGAATTTCTACTGACCCGGATGGTGACCCAAAAAAGCTGTCGTAAACTACTTCGTCAGTAATCCAGAATATATGAAATACCTGAATGGCCAGCATTGACAGTAAGAGTGAATTTTTTATAGAATTTTTTTCATGCTTGTATATGCTAAGGGCATAGTAGGTTAGGCCAGCTACCAGCGCTGGAATCTCAACATAATCTATGATTATGAAGAATATAAAAAGCGGGCTTCCTTGTGGTACACCAAGGACGCTCTCCCCTGTTATCCTCTGTATAACCACGTCCGCGGTAAGCCAGTAGAGATGAATCAGTTGAAGCGAAATCAATACAAATGCTATCTTTAGATTCAGATTCTCGTATCTGTGCCAGAATCCTACTAGCTTTTGCACAGTGGACGACATAAACAACAGGCTTGCGGATAGATAAGCTATAGGGATGTAAAAAAACGTTAGTCCCTTTCTTCGATATATTATACTGATAACTTTTCAGCTGCCTCTCCGAAAATATTACTTCTGAAAACCTGCGATCGCAGATTAGATAAAGCAATATAGGATCGTCTAGATGCTTTCCAAATCCTAAATATGATGTAGTTATTTCTTAAGATGAATAGTCGTTTGCATTCTTTGATTAATCGGCGTGTTCATGAATTTTTGTAGCATATTTTCTCTACTTTGTGCTTCTGCTCTGCTTAGGCATCTGTAGAGCGGAAAATGCACTCTTTCCACAAACCATCTTGTCCCAACCGCTTTACCGTTTCAAATTTGTTTCTACTAAAGGTTGTTGTTACTACTGATGACATTCATGACAAAAATTCAGCTACTGAGAGGGTATCAAAGTCTGTCCAGATGTTGCTGCCTGTGAAAACAAACACTTGAAAGTGAAGATGGGGCAAATATGTAAATCCTGTCATGCCGACACGTGCAATAATCTGTCCTCTCTTGATATACTGTCCAGTTCTGACGGTTACGCTTCTATGTGCAAGATGGTCATACCTAGAATATTCGCTATTTGAATGCTGTACGACTATGAAGTTGCTGTCATGCCAGAACTCTATTCCTGGACCGCCAATATGTGAGTCATCTTTGACAAATGTAACGAAACCGTCTGCTGCGGCAAGTACAGGGGTATTCTCTTCAACTATAAAATCAATTGCATTTCTTAATATCCCAACATGGGCTGGAGAAGAGGTTCTATCAATTCTCTGCAACTTTTCCTTTGGGACAGGGAGTGAATAATTGTTGATGGCATTCATGCGGTTGCTTTTTCTGCAGCTCTCAACTTGCATTTCCTTATTATGTTTATTTGTCATTTTTGAGTAGAGTTTCAGAAATTCCCTATACAGAAAGCATCCTGTATATCTGCATGGATTCAGCAGTCTGAGTGCAGACGCCAAGATCGCATTCTTATGTCAATACATTCGACTAGGGATTTGACCTAGGTATTATAGAAGGCTTATAATAACAGATAAGTCAGACATTAGAATGTAGATTGAAATTATTAGATGTTTCTATTATAATTTAAGGGATACTATTATAGAACTAGAGTTACCGTAAATGTGTATAATCTGCTATATTTCAAGTTGACCAAGCCAGCAATATGACTCAACATACAAAAGATCAGAGCGCGATGCACGAAACTGGTTCGCAGTGGGCAGAGCTACTCGCACAGCTTTTTGATAGGTTGACAGGCAAGGGAGCTTCTGTAACTTACAAGTTTGGCAACCTCGAGATAGACATTCCTAAAGCAGTGGGGCCTGGCGGACGCGATATGGGAAGCGCAAAATGGACAATTAACGGCACGATTGTGATCACTGCAGAAGCTCATCAGACCTCTGAGGAAGCGCGCCAAAGGGCATCAGTCTCAACAGTAACATAGAAGGATTGAATAGCTGTTATGCTTGGCGATGGTCATCTGCATGTAGACAAAAACGATCAGCTGACCGACTTGCTAAGCAAAGCTCTCAGGTCTGCAAAAGAAGGCACACTTGCCATTAGCTTTGAAAATAAACCTGCAGTAAAAATAGCGATCAAAAATGGTACACTGGCAGTAGATTTGCTTGAGCCTACTATATTTAGAATATCTGAGGACGAAACGGGGTTGATTGATAAGCTAAAAACGGCATCAGAGTTTGCCCGTAAGCTATCCGACAACGGGGTAACACTTTCCTTTCTTAGAAAAGGCAAGGAAGCTGTGCTACTTGGCAAGGATGCTAGACCGACACTCTCAAAGATAGTGACAAGAAGCGATGATATCCAGCTTAAAAGCGCAAGGGAATTTGCCAAATTAAAGGGAGATCTAAAGACTGACTAGACATTTTGCTGTAAGCTAAATTTTTTACATTATGCTATAAGCGCTATGGTCTATTGCTAGCAGAGTTTAGACACTTATTGAACACTGCTACATTCTTTGAAAAATGAAAATTTTTTGGTTATTGGAAATTGTTGGACAGATATGAAGAGATCCTGAATATCATATTATGTCAGAATAGTATAATGGACTCTGATCTCTCAAGCTGTTAGTGCCAAACACATATTTCGTCTTGTAATCTTCAGAGGATGCTATAAACTCAGACGACGTTACTTGAGCTACAAAAGGCAAAGTTACCTGAAGGGTAGAACCATGAAAACTATTTCAAAAAAGTTAGATTATATATCTTCACCCTTTGGAGTATTGGGTGAGACATCTTTGGAGCTTGCGGCCGATATTCTTTCGCGTTTGTAGTGTGGATCCTGTCTTTCATTTTCTCTTTTTTTCATTGTGTTAGGAGGATTATCCATTACTTTGAGTATATGCATATTATCTTTGATAAGGAGTATAGAATAATCTTCAGATCTTGCTGTTTCTGTAAATCCTATCTTTGAGGCTCAGCGTCATGTCTTATTGAAATGCACGTTCACATGAATTCCTCAGCAGACTTTTCATAGGTCTTTAAAAAATTTTCCTTCCCTGTTCCTCTGGATTATGTGTGTGTCCCTGAAGAGTATTTAGTATCCCAGCAGCCCCTAGATACTAAACAAGCTAAAGATCTTGAGTTAGATGACTAGCCCACGCCTACTAGGAAGGTGAGCAAATCTTCAGTCCCTGCACCCAATGACGCTGAACCAAGTACTCATGAAGGATAAAAGGAAGACAAGTAATAAAGTGGTGGTTTTAATTAATTACTTTACCACCATAACAGGGCAATTAGCGTAACTCACTACACCTGATGCAACGCTGCCAAGAAGAAGTTTGGCTATGCCCGACCGGCGACGACCTCTTGTGCCGGTTACTATAAGATCCACTTTATTTTTCTCTGCGTAGTCTACTATTGCAGGCACTATAGAAGTTGGGCTGGCTACCATTTCTACCTTAAGGTCTATCCCCTGAGCCGTAGCTTTTTTCTCAATCTCTTCAAACCACTTGCGTGCTTCTTGCTTTGATTTTTCTAAAAGCTCATTTATTGCATTTGGTGTAACAAGTCCAAAGGCACCAGATGAATATGCGTATCCAAGCTGCGATACCACAACATATAATGAGATAAGTTGGGCTTGGTGTTTTTTTGCAATCTCTATGGCATAGTTCGCAGCTTTCATCGAAGATTCTGAACCGTCCACGCACACAAGTATTGTTGTAAAAACCAACAGCTAAAGTTATGCATACTGGAGATATAAGGATTGAAAGAAATAGTTTGATTTTAAAAATGATATACAAGCCCGTACCACAACTGCTACAAAAGAACTTTGATGACCTAGGTCGTAATCGTCTATCTATATCTAGTACAAGGTAACATTGCTTCAAGCTCAATGATGATGACGATGATGCTTCTCATGGCTAAATATTGTCAGTAGCACCGCATTTTTGGCACCAAGCTCCGCGGTCTTTTCGTTATTATCTGCGCTACCTATTATTATCACATCGCCTTCTCTTGGATTTAGTTTTTCAATGAGCATCCTGCGCGCACTTCTCGCTCCTTCTTTAGGGAATCATCACTGTTTGCCGGCATGACATATTTATTGTCCTTAAAAAGTAGGGTTGTAGCACCTTTTGCGTCCATATCTATTACCGACAAACCCTGTATGTTGCCTTTTTGGCTATATCGGGATTTAGTGCACTTGGGTTAGCATTCTTGTATCGTAGGATGGGATCTTTGAATACCAAGAAGACTATAATTCCAGCAGCGTATGCTGCTATAATTACAGGAGCATATCTGGCAATGCCTTCAAGTCCTGATCCAATTAACGCTCCAATGGATCTGGTGATCGGCTTTAGAGCAGCAAGCGCAATCACGCTTAGTATATTCTGGGGTCTGCTTGGAGTCATTTTTTGGCTCTTTTTGGGATAAACTCAATCCTGACAAGACGGCACGAATAGGTATCCGTCAAAAATAATATATGTTGATCAGCTGGTGTCTGAAAGCGAAAGAATCTGCAGCAACAATAGCAGACGAGCTATAATAACATGACATCCGAAAGAATAAAGATACACATCTATCGCAGAAGCTGCATATTGCTCTGTATTCTGGACTCAAAGAAAAAGTTAGGCACATCAAAGCATGTTACCAAAATATGAATGCCAAACTAATATCCTTCAACCATATGCGAACTTGTATAAGAAAATTACAATATTATTATACATTAATTGATGCATAAACGATCAGGTTAATGATAACGATCAATACAAGCCGTGAAATATCCGCCCCCATTGACAGGCTTTGGAACGTTATTGCAGATGTTGACAATGAGCCCAAGTACTGGCACGGCACCAAAACTGTGAAAAATATTAGCAAAGACAACAACAAGATCGAGCGCGAGGTTACTATTGCTTTTAAAGACTCAAAATGCCGTCAGACAGTCCTACTCTATCCAAACAAATCAGTTGAAATAATAATAACACAGGGTCCAATTAAAGGCACCAAGACAATCCTCCTCCATCCTTTAAACAATCACAAGACGCAGATCGATGTAGTATGGAAGATTAAATTAACAGGTTTCTTATCTGTATTCACAGGCATGGTTAAAGGACACATCTCAAAAGGAACTGATGAAGCGCTTGTGCGAATTGCAGAAGCAGTCGAATAAATAGCCCTATTTCTTGCTAGATAACTCAATGGAGCTTGTCCTTACAATAACGAACCTCGTATTGGCTATCATAATGGCCGGCATTTTTGGCGTTTGGGTATACTTTCTCGCATATATGACCAAATCATTTCGGCAGTCACCAAAGCTTGAATCATTAGATCGGACAAGCATAATGCGCTTTCCCCAAGTTAGCGTTATCCTGCCTGCCAGAAACGAAGACCGGTATATTGCACGTTGCCTTGACAGCCTACTTGGGCAGGATTATCCGAACTTTGAAATAATTGCAATTAACGATTCATCAACCGACAGGACTGGTGAAATAATTAAGGCTTATGCAGCTAAAGACTCGCACATAATACACATTGATGCAACACCTAAACCCGAGGGGTGGACTGGTAAGAACTGGGCATGTTATCAAGGATATCTTCATGCTCGGGGCGAACTCTTAATGTTCACAGACGCTGATAGCAAACATTTGCCTTCTGTCATGTCTCTTGCAGTTGGACATCTCGTATCTCAGAACCTTGACGCACTGACCGCAGTACCTCGGCTTATCTGCAATGATTTTTGGACAAAGATGACTCTGCCTGTTCTTGCAACTTTTTTGCACACACGTTTTTCGCCTATTCGCGTAAACGACCCAAACACTAAAACTGGATATTTTTTTGGCAGCTTTTTCCTCATCACAAGGAGCACCTATGAGGCTATCGGTACTCACGAGGGGGTAAAGGAGGAATTGGTCGAGGACGGCGCACTTGGAGGCAAGGTCAAAGCAAGCAAGTTCAGAATGAAGATGCTGAGAGGCGAGAACCAGATAGATGCAGTGTGGGCGCGAGATCTTCCGACGCTTTGGCAAGGTCTTCGACGCTTTATGATACCTGTATATTCTCAGGACAAGGTTGATGCATATATGATGGTCACGGCCGTATTTTTTATCCTGTTTGCACCTTTTGTATCACTGCCCTATCTGTTAGTAGCCAGCTTTGTTGGGAACCTATCGTTTCCTATACTGCTTGGATTACAGGTGTCAACCATTGCTTTGATAATGATCACCATTGCAGCGCAGTGCCGGTTAGCTATATTTGAAAACCCTCTATATGCATTTGCTGCTCCTTTGAGCGGCAGTCTTATATCATTCAGTTTCATGTCCGCAATTGCCGATGCAAAGAAGAAAGGTGCAGTTAGTTGGCGGGATAGAAAATATACTATAACTAAGAACCAAAATCCTTTAGCTTAAATATTAGTATAAGAATATATCAGAAACATAGGTGGAACGGGTGTCATGGAACGGTTGTTCCACCATACACCTAATCTATCAAATAGTCTAAAGAAATGAAAATGATGTATGAACGTAAAAACAATAGAGGAAAAATCCAGATAATGGGCGACGTGTTGGCACTTGCCACCTCTGGGATAAAAAAGACCCATATAATGTACAAAGCAAACCTCAGCTACGAGCAGGTACACCTCTACCTTGGAGAGCTGATCGGAAAGAGGCTGATACAACAGGATGTGTCTACCTCAGATGGAGTAGTGTATAGGACTACTACTAAGGGAAGGGAATTTCTGCTATACTACACACGCTTGGTGGAGTTTCTTGAAGAAGAGCCTCAACTAGAGTTGAGTGCACCATACGTTAGCAGGCAATAGTGGTAGTCGCCACAGGTGCACACGCCGAAATTTTTCAACCGGGCAAAAGATTATTAGAATAAGATGTAACAATTTTTCTCAATATTGATCAAGGCTATTCTAGCCGTATCAATTATTGTGATTGCTGCATTTGTGCTCTTGTTTGTATTTTCGCAGTTCACAGATCTCGATGACTATTTGGGTATCGATGTGCCGTTTGTAAGCGATCTTGTGCAGACAACTACGGATGGAAGGAGAGGACTTAATGAGGATGCTTTTCGTGTAGGGCAAGTAGGTGTAGTCAAAGCTTCGGATACGCCGCTGACATTGCCAGAGCTTTTCCGGAAGGTAGAAAACTCCGTCGTTCAAATAACTGACAGCAATGAAATAGAAGTCTTTGAATCTCGACTCGGATCGGGCTTTGTATATGATGACAATGGTCACATCATTACAAATCATCATGTTGTCAGCGGCGGGGGTGATAGGCTTGATGTAACTTTTCCAGATGGCAGTGTATATCGCGCGTCGCTGATAGGTTCAGACCCGTCTGCCGATATTGCAGTCCTTTATGTGCAAGGAGTGCCAAAGGAAAAACTTCTCTCATTGTCACTTGCAGATTCGTCTAAGGTAAGAGTAGGGGAGCGTGTGGCTGCGATTGGCAATCCTTTCGGGCTTTCTGGCTCTTTGAGCACAGGTATCGTCAGCGGAGTAGGCAGGCAAATCCCTGCGCAAGAAGACGAAGGTTTCACAATACCTGATATCATTCAGACTGATGCCCCTATCAATCCCGGTAACTCTGGTGGACCGCTCCTCAATATGAGAGGTGAGGTGATAGGGATTAATTCTGCTATCTATTCAACCACAGGCCAGTTTGCAGGTGTTGGCTTTGCTATTCCGTCAAACACGATGTCTCAGATCGTGCCATCGCTTATCACCACAGGGTCATACCAGCATCCGTGGCTTGGGGTCGCAGGCACGGATATGACTCCCGGGATAGCTGACCGCCTTGGTCTTGACGAGCCTCGTGGTTTTATGGTCATGGACATAGTAGCTGGAAGTCCTGCCGAAAAGGCTGGCATCCAAAGAGGTGACGAAGATGCAGTCATTGATGGCATACCGATCAAGCTTGGAGGAGATGTAATAGTTGGGATCGACAACAACACTGTGAGAAGGATCGATGATATCTTGGCCTATGTGGAAACGGAAAAGGCGGTAGGTGATAATCTAAAACTTACAATACTACGTGACGGTCAGACAGTCGAAGTCATTGCAACTCTTGCAGCCAGGCCTAGCCAGCAAGAATCTCCTTAGCGGTAAATATTTTGTTTATTGCTTCTACAAAATAACATTGTATGTTGGATAACAGAGGAAGAGACTATACTGCTTAGTTGATATAGGAACTTATATTGACAAATTCAAGAGGATAATCAGAAAATGAAAGGTAACCCGCTGAATACAAACAATCTATTCCAACTAGAAATCGCGGGGCTAGGAATAAGACTTATTGGTTAATCTAGTCGCCAACTATCTTTTTGCGATCACTATTTTTGTGTGTGCACGCTATTAATTAAAATATAGTTTCCATGAACTAGACGATGATTTTACTTGTCCTCAGAAGTTGTTTCTTCTTGTCTTAGCTAAAAAGTTTCAGTCCAGCACAATCATTCATTTGGAAGTATATGATTTACGACAAGTTTGCTATGGACATTTTCTTTGCTTTTCCTCGTAGGAAAAGTGCTAAACCCATTGATGCTACAGATACTATGACGGCAGTTAGAAATATGGAATTGTATGCACTTGCACTTGGAAATGATGATGCAGTCTGCCCTGCTATTACTAGGGGGGATTGATTTGTCTGCATATACATTCCTGCAAGTGCAGGCCCTATTGAACTGCCAAGGATTCTCATAAGATTGTTCGTGCCAAGTGACATTCCTGTATGTTGTATAGGAGTTGCTAGCATAGTGACATTCATTGCCCCTACGTTTGTTAATGATAACCCTGTTGAAAGAACGGCTAAGTTAAGAGAAATCGTCAAGAGGTCCGCATGAAATGCCAATAGTCCCATAAACCCTGCAGTTGTAATTGCAATACCTATGATTATTGGTCTGATAGCTCCCATCTTGGAGACTATAAACCCCGAAGTTGGGCCAAATATTAGAAGCACAATTGCAAAAGGCAATTGCACATATCCAGCTTCTGCTGCATCTAGCCCAAATCCAAAGGGCTGAGGATTTCTTACTAGTACTGGTATTGTCTGAAATATCATGAACATTGAAAAGCCTACAACTAATATTATCAAATTACTGGGAAGTATGACCTTGTGTAAAATAACTTTGAAGTCAACAAGAGGATATTTCTCTCGCCTTTCTATAATCACAAAAAGTGCAAATGTAGCAATTCCTAATGCGATCAATGTAAAGACCAGACTGACTGAACCACTACCGCTACCGCCATTATTCCCACTTGTTTCTGAAAGCGTCAATGCAAGCAAAAACGAAGTAACAAACGTCGCAAGTGTAATTGCGCCCTTGACATCAACTTTTTCCTTCTTAGGATTATCGACAATTGTCGAGGTTACCGTTGATATCCTGTCGGAAATTTCTCCTTGCTGTGCCATTGGGCGTTGCTTCTCATAGTTATACTTGCTATTTATCGCAAACAGTGCGATTGCAATCGGAATGGCAGAAAGGAATGTTGCTTGCCACCCGTAATTTTGAATTATGAATCCTCCAAGCAAAAGACCTAAGACTGCTCCTGACGCAAACATTGAGGAAATGACACCTTGGCCTATGGACAACTTCTCTCTAGGAAATTGGTCTCTTATTATTCCAAATGCTATGACAAACATGGCCATTCCTACTCCCTGTACTGCCCTTGCTGCAATCATAAAGTAGATGTTTGGTGAAAAGCCTGCCATTGCAAGCCCTATTATGTAGGCAGATAATACTCCGAGGAGAACCTTCTTTTTTCCGTATATGTCTGCTAGTTTCCCTGCAATCGGCGTCATGACTGCGCCAGAAATTAGATAGGCGGTGAGTATCCAAGATGACATACCATAAGATACATTAAAATCGCGAATAAGGTCAGGAATAGCAGGTATCAGCATGGTCTCTGCATACATTGCCATAGTTGCAAGGCTGGCTAGCACGGCCAGTACTTTCCATGCCGAAGACGGAATCCTGACATTATTACCATTATGAGATGATTCGACTTTTTCCAAAGCAATCTCAGATACTCCTTCTTGTCTGTCATTATATTTAGTGCTGGTGTATACGCAATTGCACATTGGTGACACAAATTTTTATAACATTTTTTGGTATGTCGAGTAGCCATGAGTCTGGAGGGGATAGAGGACGATTTCCACATGGATCATTTAGACTTACATATTCTCAGAATTTTAGCTGATAATTGCAGAACATCCTATAGAAGCATAGGACTCACACTAGGGCTAACTACCAATACTGTCAAGAGGAGGGTCAAGATCTTGATTCAAAACAAGATAATAGGGAAATTCATAACAAACCTAAATTTCGCTATCCTCGGATACAAGATGAATTGTCTTCTCATAATTAGACATCACAATTCAAGCATTGATGAAATCGCCAAGTATTTGTATCAATTTGGTAACGTCTACTCTAATTCATAAAGACATTATAATACTCAATCTTTATAGCGAAAATATCTTTGATATCGAGGCAATCTTTAGAAAAGTGGAATCTTTTCCAGGGGTAAAAAAAGCAGAGGTATTTTAGCCGCTTGATATTGAATGGTCGCAGGACTGGCTGATAAAAGAAATTGATGAGCGAATAATGAAATGATGAAAAATGATGATGAGGAGGAGGATGATAGTGATGTTACTACCTGTTGCTTCATAAAGGTATAATTGCAAACACCTAGCGTAGAGACAGTTAGTGTAAGTTCTATGAGAATCGAAATATAGAGGTATATCTTCAATGCTGCTGCCGAAAGCTACTTTTTGATCTTACATACAGATATATATCATTTGAGACCTCAAACAAGATAAAAAAGGCTCTAGGTATTCAGCAAATGAGTTGCTATAAGTTGCTATATCCTAGCTAAGATATACTCCTCAATGTATTTGAAAAATTTTCTCAAGGGTTTATAATAGTACAGTTAGGCAGCACGATTAATGGCCGAACTAGTTCAAGTTAGTGGGCTGTTTGAAACACATCTTACAGTCAGCGACCTTCAGCGGTCTATTGTATTCTATCGGGATATAATTGGACTTGAACTTGGGATAGAAGTACCTGAACGCAATTGTGCTTTCTTTTGGGTCGGAGGCTCCAAACATTCAATGCTTGGATTATGGTCTATGGGATCAATCCCTAATGGATTGAAATTGCATATAGCGTTTAAGGTAAACGTAAACGACCTTTTTGATGTTCCAAGGCGTTTGAGATCAAAAGGAATAAGTCCCTTAGACTTCTTTGGACAAGAAACAGATGAACCAACAGTAATATGCTGGATGCCAGCAGCTTCTGTCTTTTTTCGAGATCCTGATGATCATCTAATAGAATACTTGGCTATATTGGATGAAGAACCGAGACCACATCTTGGGGCAATTCCTTGGTCTGACTGGATCATGCAGAAAAAATAAAGGTAAAAACTACATAATTTTGTCAAGGTATTGCAGTTGTTTCTAAAATATTGCCTTCAGTCCGTGTGGGATTGTTATAATGTGGCGCCACCATAGTAGCAGCCTCTTTTTACTATTATTGTTATTCTAATATACATTCAACCATGTTATTATTTATTAGTAATGTACACTTTCCAATACTACTGCATTTGCTAGTAAATCATGCTGTTGCGGAGATGCTTCACCATGCCTTAGAGTCAGGAGTAACCAAGACTGAAGCATACCAATTGATGGCAGAATGTCCCACTGATGTGCTAGTTATGGCCGCAGGCAGGATAAGGGATACGACAAGGCCCGATATAATCACATATTCAAGAAAAGTCTTCCTTAATCTCATAAATCTCTGTCGTGACACATGCACTTATTGCACCTATAAAAAGGAGCTATCAGATCCAATGCTTTCAATGCTGAACCCTCATCAGGTTCTTGCAATAGCAGAGGCTGGCAAGAAATTTCGTTGTACAGAAGCATTATTTGTAACCGGCGAGCGGCCAGAGCAAAAATATGAGCAAGTAAGAACTTGGCTTCATTCTCTCGGTTATTCATCAACTGTTGAATACATTTGCCAGATGAGTGAGCTTGTTCTTGAAAAAACAGGATTGCTACCACACACAAATGCCGGCAGCCTGACCAAAAAGGAGATGTCGATGCTGCAAGACACTAACGTAAGCCTTGGACTGATGCTTGAAACATCAAGCAGACGGTTGATGGAAAAGGGCATGCCCCATGAAAATGCACCAAGTAAGAACCCGAGGGTAAGGATGAAGACGCTTGAGAGTGCTGGAGAGCTCCGGCTTCCCATAACCACTGGTCTACTGGTAGGAATAGGTGAAACACAAGAGGAACTTATCGATTCGCTGTTTGTGATAAGACAACTGCATGAGAAATATGGCCACATACAGGAAGTTATAATGCAGAACTTTGCCCCCAAGCCTAATACCGATATGGAGAAGTTTCCACCAGCATCGCCTGAATACTTTCTTAGATCAGTTGCGATAGCAAGGATCGTGATGGCGGGCATGAACATCCAAGTGCCACCAAACCTTAATCCTGACATCTTTGGCCAATACATATCCGCTGGCATAAGTGACTGGGGAGGCATATCCCCCGTTACAGTTGATCATGTTAATCCCGAGTTTCCTTGGCCTTCTATTGGGCTAGTGAGAAATGTGACTGAAAGCAAGGGGTACAAGCTTAGAGCACGCCTTCCAATCTATCCTGAATTCCTCAAAGGTGGATTTATTACATCGGAGCGGCTGCAAAAACATGCAAGCTTGATTTCTGACAACTCTGGATTGGTAAAGGAGGACTATTCTTATGTCAATGATTGATTCACTGCTAAAAAGTGCTGACTCTATGGTGGCGTCGGCTCTTGACAGGGCCCTGAGTGGTAAGGATATATCAATAGACGAAGCAGTCAAACTCTTTGAATCTACTGGCCTTGAGCTGAACCTCTCAGTAATGGTGGCAGATGAACTTCGCAAAAGGACTTTGGGTGATTATACGACATATGTGGTCAACAGGAACATCAACTTTACAAACGTCTGCATCAAGCAGTGTGGTTTTTGCGCGTTTAGTAGAGATTTTCGCGAAGAGGAAGGATACTTTCTTCCTACTGAGGAGATTGTGAGGAGGGCTCAGGAAGCTGCAAGCCTTGGTGCGACAGAGATATGTATTCAGGCTGGCTTGCCGCCTAAGATGGATGGACACCTCTACATCGATATTTGCAAGGCAGTTAAGAAAGATTTGCCAGATATACACATCCATGCATTTTCGCCTGAAGAAGTGCTATATGGAGCACTAAGATCTGAAACCCCGGTGCCAGAATACCTCAAAATGCTAAAAGAGGCTGGAGTCGGAAGCTTGCCAGGTACTGCAGCAGAGATTCTTGACCAGAGCCTGAGAGATATAATCTCGCCGGGCAGAATTTCAACAAAAGACTGGATAACAATCATCAAGCAAGCTCATGCTCTTGGTATACCTACTACTTCAACTATAATGTACGGCCATATTGAATCATCCCGTCAGAAGGCAGAGCACATTGACCTTTTACGTAACATCCAAAAAGAGACGCATGGATTTACAGAATTTGTACCGCTCAGCTTTGTACACACTGAAGCTCCAATGTACAACCGCAAGGCCATCCCTAGAATTAGACCAGGTGCAGACGGCAACGAGGTCATCAAGATGCACGCTGTGGCAAGAATAATGCTGAACAACCATATACCTAACATACAGGTATCATGGGTTAAGGAGGGAGCGAGGATGTCCCAGCTATTGCTTGCAGCCGGTGTAAATGACTTCGGCGGTACTCTGATTAACGAGAGTATTTCTACCGCTGCAGGTGCACCGCATGGCCAACTCATGAGACCGAAAGAGATTCGGCAGCTGATTAGATCGGCCGGCAGAATACCAGTACAGCGCTCGACTACATACCATACCCTGAAGGTCTTTGTCGATGAAAACGAGCATCAGGAATCATCGCTTGACAGCATCGACAGCTCGCAATTTGGATCGTACCATCAGCTGATTAAGCTAGATAAGTTCAGGTACAAGGATGACAAGAAAAGCCATAAAAGTGTCTAATGTTTTTGAGAGATCTGCATATAGCTCGACTTACGTTGGAGGTGTATATCTATGCTGACTTCAATATTGCCAAGTCCTTACTTGGTAAAGATAAGAGAGAGATTAATGCTAGATAATTACTACCCACGAATTGAATGCCTAGAGATTCCTTCTGTCATCAACCTGCACTATATATGCCTCTATCTAATCTGCCAATGTAACGAATATGAGGATAGCAGGGCATCCATTGAGTTATCATAGGACTGCGCTGGAGACGCACCCGTGAATTGGACGCCTGAAAATACAAATAACCCTGCAAGCAGGACTGTAAGCGCTGAAACTGAAAGCATCATGCCTCTGTATCTGACAGAGGAATAAGAGTACCTTATCATCAAAAATGATGCTGCAATAGTAGCTGCACTTGCTATCGATGCGATGACACCCGCATTTAGAAAGAACGCCTGCCAGTCTGTAAGCAGACCTACGGCAGCAAATGCAATGGCTGTTAGCACTATACCCAGAAAAACATAGTGACGTGCTCTCAGGTAGCGTGGTCGCTTGATGGCTTCTTCTGACGTGTCTGAACTTTCTGGCTGTATCGTTGCTTCTGCTCTCTTAAGCGGGGTAAGGTCTGCATATTTGGAATCAACTTCGCGCAAAAGTTGCAGACCCTCTTCTGTGATCATGTAGTACTTCGAGTTCTTAGTGACATAGTTGCCCATACGCTCAAGATGATAGTAGATAGAGCCTGTAGAAAGCCCCGTAGAAGCCTTGATATCTGAAAACCCAGCTGCTCCATTTTTATCAGCTATGGCCTTGAGAATCTTTATTCTAGTCCTTCTCGCCCGTAGCTGTGTCTCTCCCGCCAACAACCACTGATGGCCAGTAAAATCCTTTATCAATTTCGAAATGAGCTAATAGAAGATAATATTAGAATATGACTCTAAGTTAATTGTTAAATCCCAGTATTGATCAAGGCTAATGCGTGATAAACCAAAACCTTAAAGCTGACCGCTATATAGAAACTTGAGAGACGTGAAGACAACAACTACAGATACAACAATGACAACTATTACCACTGCCACCACGAATAACAAAAGTGTTGGAAGCCGTTATCTCGCTAATTATCTCAGGAGTGTCAAGCAAGCGAACGAACTGACTGCAGTTCAATATGAATACAGGTTATCAAAATTTGAAAAATACGTAGTAAAGGCGTCTGAAGAGGAACTACAGGAACGACAGCAGCAACAAAATCAAGAGCTAATAACACTTGACCACGTTATTAACGAGTTAAAAAACAAAGGCGATAGCAACAACGAAATTGACCCTTATGATATCTTGTCTGGCTTTGCTGCCTACCTTGAAGAAGAAGGTATAGAGAATCCCAATACCCTAAGATACTTTGTCGCAACCGCCAGAAATTTCCTTGAGTATAACGATGTAGAGATTAGCCCTCGCAAATTCAAGCTCAAAGTAAGGCTGCCAAAGCCTGTAGTACGACACAAGGAAGCAATAAGTAAAGAGGAAATACGTGAGATCCTGCTCAAATGCTCTAATATCAAACTCGACCTATCTTATGCTCCTTGCATCTACAGGTATGAGAGCCACCGAAGCCTTGGCATTAAGAAATAAGGATTTTGATTTTGACGATGAAAACAACCATAACAATAATCATCGTCAAGCCTTTGTAAGGATACGAGGCGAGTCCACAAAGACACGCACAGACCGCTATGTCTTTTTGACAAAAGAGATGATAGGACAGTGCAAGGCTTGGACTGATTACAAGTACAGACGACGCCGATTAACAAAGGTGGTCAATAATACTCCTACTAGGAGTAATAATGTTGGTGGTAAAGCAGTATCGTACTGGATAGAACCTGAACTTAGCCCTGATGCCTTATTCTTCTCTATGCCACGCAAAAGGAAAAGATCAAGCTTGAGAGGTCTCTACGTTCATATGAACGAAGATTTTGCCCATACGCTTGACCGCCTAGGATTTGGTAACAGGGAGGATGGGAACGAGAGCAGAAGAGAGATAACGTTTCACTCCTTTAGGCGTTTTGTCAAGACCACAATAAGTGATCTGGGGTATCAGGATTTTTCAGAGTGGTTTATCGGTCATGCAGGCAGTACTTACTGGCGCAAGAAAGACAGTGAAAAAGCTGACCTATTTAGAAAGATTGAGCCCTACGTTACTTTTCTTGACGTAACAGGACTAGAATCCAAAGGTGCAGATATGGAAACAAGGACTGAGCAGGTGATGGAGGAGAATCTTTCGCTAAAGCAGCAGGTCGATGAGCTTTATCGGGTACTATATGCTCAAGGGATAATTAAGAAGGAATTATCATTAACTCCTTCTCATTCACCTTCTTCTCACTAAGAAAAATACAAACCTGAGCATTTCAATCTCGGTAACAAGAGTGTGTATATCTTTGTGCTATCTGTAACGCATTCATCAAGTTATCACGCCCTGGATTTTTATGTGGGCGAAAAGCTGCAGTCGCTATTTTGAAATACTATAACTATAGTGATCTCATTCATATGATGAGGCAATTAGGTGATAATGACAATAGCAAAAATAGCGAATAACCTAAAATACGCTATTCTTCTAAGAAGATCAATATATCCAAAATTAAATAATAAATGATACGTTCTTTTTTGTGAAATACCTTGCATAACCTTTAAAAAGATAAAATAGTCAGTGGCTCTACACTATGATTTCACCAAAATTGGCGGTTTTAATGGCCACGATGGCCGTAATTGGCGCAGGTGCCTTACCAATGGCATCAATGGCCCTGGCTCAAGACCAGGAATCTGTAGTAGAAATCGAGCGCAATAATGAGATAAGCCAAAGCAGTGAACAAGCGGTACCAGTATGCACAAACGAAGCTGAAGTCTCAGTATCAGACGACGATGAAGTTGACATCGGCGGCGACAACAGGCTTCGCACATTCCAGGTCGCCGACTGTCAGGCAACACAATTCCAAAGTGTTGACCAGACAGCAGCAATCGTTGACGAGAGCGTGAACACCATCGAAATAACCAAGGATATAATAAACACCGACTGTGCTTTCGTTAATGGTCAGTTTGTCTGCCGATAGCAGAATCACTAGCCATTCGTATCACTCCCCCTTTTTTTGTTTGTCGTCATTATAATCATCGTCGTTTTCTTCCTCTCTTTGCCTTATCGAGTTGGACAGCAATCAGCTTGGTAAAACATGATATGATCCTATAATACAGGAACATATTTGTCTCCTTTGGTCTAAAAAAGCCTTCATAGTTCGCAATCTAATAGGAGAAATGGTTTAACTCTCAAATTAATGAAGCTCTTCTGGTTTTGCCATCTTGGTTTGGTATGGTAACGATCACTAAATTTCCATGGGGATTAATGCGACAGTGCATATATTTCGTTAGGGCTGAGGGGAATAAGAGATAACTTTTCAAAGCATCTGGGACAATGCGCTATATTATAGTCATCATGTGACTCTACAATCCTAGCAATAATAAAGCACGACTCGCAAACTGCAAGATAGCAGCGGTTCTTTGTGTTGACCAAATGCTGTTCAATTGTATGCGACCTAGCGGACATATCTCTTGATAAGAGAGCTTCTTACATATTCCTTGTCGATAGTGATCCCATAGTCCCTCGTAGTCTATTAGGATGTACATAAGCTTACATCCGTTAGGACAAAGAAATTCTCGCAATTGTACGATGATTAGCTATAAGAAAGAAAATGAATAGCGAGCATCGTGATCAGAAATATGATAATTTCTCAGACTTGTATTCTTACATTAAATTGGTTATTTCTTTTCTCTCGTTTCTACATATCAAAAACAAAACGAGCTTGAGCATTTCAATGTCTGAAACTAGTCTTTCTATGTCTTCACTGTCCGTTGCTTCTTCATACTCTTCCTGTTTTATCTTTATAATCTCACTTAGTTTATTCTTATCTCTTGGAGCATCTCGAAGAATCTTTATCTCTGATTCCCCGTGTCTCTTCATTGCAAGATTAATTTGTATTACTGCTTTTCCTTCTCCTTCTTCTTCTCCTTCTGGGATTTCATGGACCCTTATCATTCTTTGAATTCCGTCAATCGTTGTCTGGATGATTACTTCAGTTGAATGTGACGAGGTTGAATAGATCAAACTAAGAGCCCAGATTAACACTAATACTACTGATGCTTAAAAGCAGTCTAGCACTGAGGGGGGAGAGGACAGGAGACAGTATCAGCTCATAGATTCATATGATGGTGGAGAGTGATCGCATAGTCGTCACATCTGAATAGAATATAATGGACTAGCATCAGATTCTGTAAGAGATTGCCGAATCTAAGTAAAGAATCACCTTATGAATTTAAATAAACAATTATCTTGCAAATCTATTATAAAATATATTCATTCGGAGAATACTAACATGATTTCACCAAAATGGGCGGTTTTAGTGGCCGCATTTGCCTTAGTAGGTGCAATAACTGTACCAACCACAGCTTTCGCAAGGATGACTTCAGCCAAAATGCTGAAGTAGACATTGAACGCAACAACGAGATAGAGCAAAGCAATGAACAATCACAAGAAGTTTGCACAAACGAAGCTGAAGTCTCAGTATCAGACGACGATGTAATTGGCATTGGCGGCGAGAATGAAGCCGAAGTAGAGCAAAGCAATGACTGCATTGTAGTCCAAAACCAGGAAGCAGAGAACAACGCAGCTATTCTTGACCTTAGCGAGAACACCTTCGACATCACCGAGGGACTCTGTCTTTCGTTCCTCCCTCTCGCGGTCGATTGCCAGGTGGCTAACATCTTGCCTGATTTCCCGTAGAAAAACAGTAAGTCACTAGTTGGCTTTGTAGAAGCCTCTCTTCCCTTTTTTCTTTTTAACACCGACTGAATGCGGCTTTGATCCTACTACTACTAATCCTCGTCAGTTTTCGATCTGCCTTCTACTCAAAAACCATCAGGCTATTAGTGCATCCATTGGAATAAGGATGACAGCATAATGTAATGATAGTCATCATAACCAGCCTAGCAGTCAGGGGAGAAGGCGAGGGACGCTATAGGGTTAGCCGTTTTGACTCAAATCAACTCTAGAACCAAAAAGACACTCAAGCAAGAAGCCATCGATAAACAAAGAAAAGAAGCTCTGGTACAACCCTAGTTATGGAATAATCAGTGTGTCTCCGCAAGAGCACGCTCGATTTCTACTTTTTTTCCTTTGATTACAATTTTTATTGCATCAGGTTCTCCAAGTGCCTTTATGATTGGTTTCGGTATAGAGCTAGAATACCCACGTTTGTCCACATTAGTTAACACCTACTTTGAACACAGTTTCGACCTGAATGGTTCTATTAATAAATGCAAATCTTCGTATTCTTGTGAAAGTTAGTAAGGACAGAGGATTCGCCTATAAACCGCATTCGATAGAATGGAAAAACTGTGAAGTGACTAGACTCTTAATTCATCGAGTCTTATCAAAACAAGTTGCATTGCATTAAGCAAGCCAGTGAATGAGTCAAAAAAGTATTGCTTCTCCCTCAAAGATTCGAAAAATATCAGCTTATGAAGACTTATTGTTGGATATCGGGTGTCTAAGTTTATTCCAAGAGGATAAACTAACTTTCGCATATCCATGAAGATTTGGTCTTGTGCTAGTGGTTTTAGAGCGTCTACAGCGTTCTTGTACTCTCCCTTAAGTTCAATATCTGTACCAATTGAGAGACTATCGCTTGTTTTCTTACCAAAGGCTATGTAAGCAAACGCATCAGGGTGTTGCTTCCAAGGTGGAATTACTTTTGCATAAAGCTCAGTATTAGAAGGGGTTTCCACTGGAAAGCCAAAGTCTCTTAGCCATTGTACAATTTTATTGAAATTTGCCCTTGACTGCATTTGCCACTCTTAGAGGCTATGATAATTAATAAACAGCTAGAGAAAATGTTATAACCTGATTGATAGCCGACGGCAGTTAACACTTAGTCGGATTGGTTAATGTTGGTCAAGCCAACGCCAAGTTAACAGAACCTGAGATAACTACTCGTAATATCTGATTGCTTGTTAATCCTGGTTACAATATTTTTTCATCAAAGGTAACAAATCTTTTCTGGAGTAACCCGAGGTTAGATAGGCATTATCCTGCTCACACAAGGGTCAATAGT